>Ga0224512_10000452_pt1 | contig 43629 bp, 42 predicted proteins | sample SF_May12_sed_USG_4_FD_169103 | JGI IMG/M metagenome (GOLD analysis project Ga0224512, IMG submission 169103) | Sediment microbial communities from San Francisco Bay, California, United States - SF_May12_sed_USGS_13 | ecosystem: Environmental > Aquatic > Marine > Sediment | place: USA... | reverse complement strand
TTCCGTCGGCAACGGACCTTCGGTTGGCGGCGGAACCGGATTGGGTCTACTTCATTGTCGGGCCGGGTGGCACGCCCGACGTCCGTGGCTTTTCTCTTCAGGAGGGAACGTTCAACGAAGTAGCTTTGGAGGTCGTCGACTGATTCGAATCCGATTCCCTATGCGGTCCTGTCGCGGTTGTGCCGTACACTCCGGGCCATGCGCATCACCATCCTCGGCTCGAACGGCACGTACCCGACCCCCAGCCATCCAACCTCCGGGTATCTGCTGCAACACGGGGGAACCTCTATCTGGATGGACACCGGGTCCGGCAGCTTTGCTGCGCTCCAGAGCGTGATCGACTTCAACACGCTCGATGCTTTGGTCATCTCCCACGTCCACGCCGACCACTGTGTTGATGTGCTGGGTTTCTACCACGCGATCAAATACGGCGGGCGACCTCAGACCGTCATCCCCACGCATGTTCCGAATGGCCTCGCCGAACGTTTGAAAGGCTTTCTGGGCGATCCGGACCACCCGCTTGGTGAGACCCTCGATTTCCGGGTGCACGCGGACCGGGAACACGTCACGATCGGTGGGATCGAATTCGACTTCACCATCACCGATCATCCCGTGCCAACGCTTGGCGTGCGAGCCACGGCCGGTTCCGGTCGGGTACTTGCCTACTCGGCCGACACAGGTCCGCAAGGTGAATGGTCCTGGATCGCAGCAGGCGCCGACCTCTTCCTATGTGAGGCGACCTATCAAGGGCCGGCGGACGAGAAGCCCTGGTCGCATCATTTGACGGCCGGCGAAGCCGGGCTGATCGCTCGCCAGGTGGGGGCTAGGGCGCTGATGCTGACACACATCTGGCCTACTCTCGATCCGGGATTATCCGTCCAAGAAGCGGAGCATACGTTCGGGAAGCCGGTCATGCTGGCGGTTCCCGGAATGGCTGTGAAGGTCTAAAAAAGGAGAGCGGAGTGACGTCGAGGGAGCGGCCGGCCGACGAACTGAGGCATGTGCGCATCACCCAGGGGTACACGGACATGACACCCGGGTCGGTGTTGATCGAAATGGGTCGCACCCGGGTCTTATGTACCGCTTCGATCGAAGCAGACGTGCCCCGTTGGATGCGCGCCGGTACCACGGGATGGGTGACCGCCGAGTACGGGATGCTCCCGGGTTCCAGCGCGGAACGGATCCGGCGGGACAACTACACCGGCGGGCGCTCCAAGGAGATATCACGGTTGATCGGGCGAGCCCTCCGGTCGGTGGTTGATCTGTCTGGGATGCCCGAGATGATGATGCGGGTCGACTGTGATGTACTCCAGGCCGACGGCGGTACGAGGACGGCGGCCATCACCGGAGCCTGGATCGCCATGCACGATGCGTTCACAGACGCGATCAACACCGGCCGCCTGGCGGCCAATCCGATCCACGATTTCCTGGCTGCCATTTCCGTCGGCAACGTGGGCGGGGACATCCTGCTGGATCTCGAGTACATCGACGATGTGGCTGCGGATGTTGATATGAACGTAGTCATGACCGGGCGCGGCCTCCTCGTCGAGGTGCAAGGGACGGCGGAGGGAACTCCGTTTACCCGCGAAGAGCTGAATGCCATGCTGGATGTGGCAGCCAAAGGCATCGACGAATTGATGGATTTGCAGCGGCAGGCTGTGGCTCCGTGAGGATCGATCGCCTGGTTGTTGCCTCGAAGAACGCGGACAAGCTCCGCGAGATAGAAGCGGTGTTGCTGGGTCTCGGGTTGGTCAATCACATCGTGGCCGATCTCGATTGGCCGGATGTCGAGGAAACCGAGCCCACCCTGAAGGAAAATGCTCTGTTGAAAGCGCGGGCGGTGGCCGCCGCCACCGGCCTGCCTGCCCTCGCGGACGACACGGGGCTGGAAGTCGATGCTCTCGGAGGGGCGCCGGGGGCGCGGAGCGCCCGGTACGCGGGGGAGAGCGCCTCGTACGCTGACAACGTGCGGGTCCTCTTGGAGGATCTCGCGGGGGTGAAGGACCGGTCGGCACGCTTCCGGACGGTAATGGCACTGGTGATGCCAGGTGGACAGGAGATCGTTGCCGAAGGCGTTCTAGAAGGATCGATCATCGAAACCCCGCGCGGCGATTCGGGATTCGGCTACGACCCGGTGTTCGACGTGGACGGCCGGACATTGGCTCAGCTTGCCGCGGTGGAGAAGAACACCATCAGCCACCGCGGTCGAGCCCTGCGGGACCTTGCCGAGATGCTACGGAGGATGTAGGCGGTCTGTGGTTCGCGCTTTCGAGTGATGGTCCGCATGTATTGATGGCCAGCTAACTTCCAGTGGGAATGGAACCGGTATCACCGCTGCCAGATCACCTCGCTTCTAGCGCCGTGGCGAAGCTCGGAGTCGAAGAAGGCGACGCATTTGCGACCCGGGCAGGCCTGCGCTGGCCGGATCTGATCACAGCTCTCGAAAACGTCTACGGTCGTGGAGGTCTCGATCTGGCCACGCGGCTCGCGAAGGTGGCCCTCGAGATTGTCACGGCTCGTCCCCCAGATCTGCGCCGGCTCGATCGACAGCGGGAGATCGATCCCGAGTGGTTCCAACGGCCGGAGATGGTCGGATACGTGGCCTACGCCGACCGGTTCGCCGGGACACTGCAGGGAGTGCGGGACCGGATCGGGTACCTCGAGGAGCTCGGCATCACGTATCTCCATCTCATGCCTCTTCTGATGCCGCGGGAGGGCGTCAACGACGGTGGTTACGCAGTGGCAGACTACGATGCCGTCGATCCCGGGATCGGCACGATGGAGGATCTGGTTGCCTTGGCCGCCGATCTGCACGAGCGCGGCCTGAGCTTGTGTGTCGATCTGGTGATCAACCACACGGCCCGAGAACACGGATGGGCGAAGCGCGCCATAAAGGGCGATCCGCGATACCGGGCGTTCTATCGGATCTACCCGGATCGGGACGAGCCCGACCGGTACGAGGCGACCCTCAGGGAGATCTTTCCCGACACGGCTCCCGGAAGCTTCACGTTCTCTCCGGAGGTCGGGGGATGGGTGTGGACTACGTTCCACGACTATCAGTGGGACCTGAACTACGAGAATCCCGATGTGGTTGTGGCGATGGCGGAGGTGATGGGCCGGCTGGCCAACCGCGGGGTTGATGTCCTTCGGCTTGATGCCGTTCCTTTCATCTGGAAGCGCCTCGGCACCGACTGTGAGAACCAACCGGAGGCGCATCGCATTCTGCAAGCCTTCCGGGCGGTGATGGCGATGGCCACACCGGGTGTGCTGCTCAAAGCGGAGGCGATCGTCCCTCCAGACGATCTCGTTCAGTATCTCGGCGCTCACGACGATGCCTTCCGCCCGGAGTGCGACCTCGCCTATCACAATCTGCTGATGGTGATGTTGTGGAGCAGCCTGGCGTCACGCGATGCCCGCCTGATGAGGGCGGCGCTCACCCGCCTCCGCCCCGCTCCGGCGTCGACCTCGTGGGTAACGTATGTGCGGTGTCACGATGACATTGGCTGGGCGGTGACGGATGAGGACGCCGCCACGGTCGGGTGGGGCGGATTCAGCCACCGTTCTTTCCTGAACGATTACTACTCGGGGTCCTTCAACGGCTCGTTCGCACGCGGAGCGTTGTTTCAGAGAAACCCGGCGACCGGAGACGCCCGCATCTCCGGATCGGCCGCTTCCCTATGTGGCATTGAGCTGGCTTTGAGGAGCGGTGATTCCGCCCAGGTCGAAGCGGGGATTCGCCGGTTGTTGCTGCTCTACAACATTGCCTACAGCTACGGCGGGATTCCGCTTGTGTACATGGGTGATGAGGTTGCCCTCCGCAACGACTTCACGTACCTCGAGATTCCGGAGAGGGCCGCCGACAACCGCTGGATGCATAGGCCGGCCATGGATTGGGTGGCGGCCGCCAAGCGCGGTGATCGCCAGTCCTTGGAGCAAGTGGTGTTCGCGGGATTCCAGCGCCTCGCGAGGACCAGGGCCGCCGTTCCGTCACTCCACGCAGCAGCCGCGCCGACAATGCTGTCGCCCGACGACGATGCGGTATTTGCCTTCGCCCGCCGGCACCCGACATCGCGACCCTTCCTCGGGCTCTCGAATTTCGCCGACTTCGAACGCACCGTTGATGCCGGCGTGCTCGCAGCTGCGGGGATCGACGACCCGGTGACACTGCTGTCGAGCGATGGCGATCTGGAGATTGATAACGGTCGGATCGTGTTGCCGGGACTCGGGTTCGTGTGGGTGGGAGGTTGAAGGGAACCGGGCGGTTCACTCCAAACGGGTGATGGGCAGCCGGAACCTTGTCGCTCGAGTTCGTGCGGGCGGTGGGACTCGAACCCACATCAGGCTTACGCCCACCAGATCCTAAGTCTGGCGCCTATGCCAATTCGGCTACACCCGCTCGACGGGACCGGAAGTCCCCGCTGATCATTGTGGCAGCGCCGGGGTCTTCGACGTGCGTCTGGGGTGGGTCGCGTGGGATTCGAACCCACAACCTACTGATTAAGAGTCAGTTGCTCTGCCAGGTTGAGCTAGCGACCCGAAGAGCAGATTAGCCCCCACCGCGGTTGCATCGGAAACCAGCGCTTTTCCTACTTCGGTTTCGTCACCCATATTTCGTGCTTCGTCCTTCGTACCTAGTACGTTGTGGTGCGATGCCGAAGGCATCGCTACGGGCTGTGGCGCAGTTTGGCAGCGCACCTGCTTTGGGAGCAGGGGGTCGCCGGTTCAAATCCGGCCAGCCCGACACACGACCGGTTGCACTAATCTGTGGGGCCGGTGTTGCGGGTGTAGCTCAATGGTAGAGCTCCAGCCTTCCAAGCTGGCCATGAGGGTTCGATTCCCTTCACCCGCTCTGCGGACCGTAAGGTAGACGCGGCGGGCCGGGTCGTGTGCAAGAGTCTGCCCCCGTAGCTCAGAGGACAGAGCAGGAGCCTTCTAAGCTCTTGGTCGGGGGTTCGAATCCTCCCGGGGGCGCCCGCCGGTCCGTATACATGGTGACCGTAGCTCAGTTTGGTTAGAGCGCCGGGTTGTGGTCCCGGAGGTCGCGGGTTCGAAGCCCGTCGGTCACCCTCATCGACGGTGCAGCTGTGCCGTTCTTGATCAAGCGAGGTATCTAGTTGAACACAAATGTCACCGACGCCGGTCCCTTCGAGAAGCTGCTCACCTTGCAGGTAGCCGAGGCGGACCTCGAAGTTGCCAAGACCCAGGCGGCTCGCCGCATGTCACGGGACCTCATGATCAAGGGATTTCGTCCGGGCAAGGCGCCCCGCCGGATTGTTGAAGCCACCGTGGGGTCGGAGCGTCTTCGTAGCGAAGCGATCGACGATTTGCTTCCGTCGCTGGTTGCTGATGCGCTGCGGGAAGTCGACGTTCGCCCGGCGGTTCCCCCCCAGGTGGAGAACATGAAGGACATCGAAACCGGCCTCGAAGTCGAGGTCAAGATCATCACCTGGCCGGTGCTGGACCATGTCCCAGCGTACGACGGGCTGGAAATCGAGGTTTCCCCGCCACAACCCACTGGGGAGGAACTGGAGCGGCAACTCACCAGGCTGCGCGATCAGTTTTCCGACCTCGAGGACGTAGATCGACCAGCCATTGAAGGTGATTTCGTTTCGATCAACCTCAGTGCAACACGCAATGGTGAGACCGTTGAGGAGGCTGCTGCCAACGATTTGCTCTATGAAGTCGGATCCGGGTCTTTTGTTGATGGTCTCGACAAGGAGCTTCCCGGGTCGACAACCGGAACCATCGTGAAGTTCGAAGCACCCCTGCCGACCGGTTTCGGCGATCTGGCCGGTCAGGAAGTCACGATGCAGGTGCTGGTGAAGGCAGTGAAACAGAAGGTCCTTCCGGACCTGACGGATGAGTGGGCGGCTGAGGTTACCGAGTTTTCGACCGTCGACGAGTTGCGAAACGAACTGAGCAAGCAGATCGAGGACGTCAAGCGCGGTATCGCTCGCAACGAACTCCAGACCGGCGTGCTTGAGGCCCTCCTCGCCGAGATCGATGTGTTGGTCCCCGAGGCCATTATTGACGCTGAGATGGAGAACACGCTGCATCGGTTGGCCCATCAGCTGGAAGGCCAAGGGATCACCATTGCCGACTACCTGCGGGTGACCGGCCAGGACCAGCAAGTCTTTGTCGACGACTTGCGCAACCAGGCTGATCGCAACGTCCGTACCGACCTGTTGTTAGAGGCAGTGGCCGACGCGAGGGGATTGGAGGCGTCACCGGAAGAGCTCGATGAGGTCGTTGTAGCCCTGGCCGGACAGGCCGGCAGGGATGTCGAGGAGTACCGGGCGGAGTTCACGGAAAGTGTCCGGGAGAAGGCCGTGATGGGTGATATCCTGAAACGCAAGGCCCTCGAGGTGCTTCTGGAGTCTGCCGTGCCCGTTGACGTGTCCGGCAATCGAATCGACCTCAGTACCCCCGAAGACGACAATGAGGAGATTGTGGAAACATGAGCTTGAACTTCGAGAACTACCTGGTCCCCACGGTGGTCGAGTCGACCAGTCGAGGCGAGCGGGCGTTCGATATCTACAGCAGATTGCTCAAGGACCGTATCATCTTCCTCGGGACTCCGATCGATGACACCGTCGCCAACCTGATCATGGCGCAACTTCTGCATCTCGAAAGCGAAGACCCCGACAAAGACATCATGTTGTACATCAACTCCCCGGGCGGCTCGATCACCTCGCTGTTCGCTATCTACGACACGATGCAGTACATCAAGCCAGACGTCGCCACCGTATGCATGGGAATGGCGGCTTCCGCGGCGGCAGTGATCCTGTCGGGAGGTCAGAAGGGGAAGCGTTTCGCCCTGCCCCATGCCCGCATCATGTTGCATCAGCCGAGCGGCGGTGCTCAGGGGCAGGCCAGCGACATCGAGATCCAGGCCCGGTTGATCATGCAGATGCGCGAGCAGCTCAACGAGATTCTCGCCGAGCACACCGGTCAAGACCTCGAGAAGGTGACGCTGGACACAGAGCGGGATTTCTGGATGCTGGCTGAGGAGGCACGGGTTTACGGGATCGTTGACGCGATTCTCTCCCAGCGCGAGCTCACCGCCGTTGCAGGCGGCAAGGAGGGTTGAGCGTGGCCAAATTCGGCGAGGGCGGAGATCTGCTCAAATGTAGTTTCTGCGGGAAGTCGCAGAAACAGGTCAAGAAGCTCATCGCCGGGCCCGGCGTCTACATCTGTGATGAGTGCATCGAACTGTGCAATGAGATCATCGAGGAGGAGTTCTCCGAGACCGAGGAGATCACCTTCTCCGAACTCCCCAAACCGAAGGAGATCTACTCTTTCCTCGACGATTATGTGGTTGGCCAAGATCGGGCCAAGAAAGTGCTCTCCGTAGCCGTGTACAACCACTACAAACGGGTTCGGGCCGGCCTTCAGCCCAGAGACGACGTAGAGCTGCAGAAATCCAACATCCTGTTGGTCGGACCGACCGGTTGTGGGAAGACTCTGCTGGCCCAGACCCTCGCCCGCCTGCTCAACGTCCCGTTTGCCATCGCCGATGCCACAGCCCTCACGGAGGCAGGGTACGTCGGCGAGGACGTGGAGAACATCCTCCTCAAGCTCATTCAGGCTGCCGATTACGACGTCAAGAAGGCCGAGACCGGGATCGTCTACATCGATGAGATCGACAAGGTCGCTCGCAAGGCGGAAAACCCCTCGATCACCCGCGACGTGTCCGGTGAGGGAGTTCAACAGGCGCTGCTGAAGATCCTGGAGGGGACGGTCGCCTCGGTGCCTCCGCAAGGAGGTCGCAAGCACCCTCACCAGGAATTCATTCAGATCGACACGACCAATGTCTTGTTCATCGTCGGGGGCGCCTTTGCCGGCCTGGAGGAACTGATCGGCCGGCGAGTCGGAAACCGTGCCATCGGGTTTGGAGCCGATATTCGCGGCCGCTCTGAAGGACGGTCGAGTGACCTTCTTGCCAAGGCGCTTCCCGAGGATCTCATCAAGTTTGGGCTGATCCCCGAGTTCGTTGGTCGGCTGCCTTTAGTGGCCACCGTCGACGATCTGGATAGGGACTCGCTCATCCGCATCCTCCGCGAGCCCAAAAACGCGCTCGTCCGCCAGTACACGAAGTTCTTTGAACTCGATGGCGTCGAGTTGATCTTCACGGACGGTGCCCTCGACGCTATCGCTGATCAAGCGTTGGCACGGGGCACCGGGGCGCGCGGCCTGCGCGCCATCCTCGAAGAAGTGCTACTCAACACCATGTACGACCTTCCTTCCCGATCCGACATCGGGAGGGTGGCAATCGACGAGCGGGTGGTGGCCGAGCGGGTCAACCCGACGCTGGTTCCTTTCCATGAACTCGATGCGGAGCCCCACGAGCGCTCTGCGTGACGGCAAGTGGGTCGAGTAGCCCACTGCGCGAATTAAAAGAGAATCTCCGGGTCGAAGAGCGCAATTCCAGCCCGGTCAGCCGCTACGGTAGACGCTGCTAGCCATAGTCAATTTGCGGTGCAGGGAGGCGGAGACCTGCGACTCGATATTCGGTCACCTGAGTCGTAGTGAGCCAATGGTGAGACCGGCCCGGTCCTGAAGGGTTGGGAACAATATGCGGGAACACAACCGGTTGGTCGGGGGCGCGCGTTCTCTGTATCGATCTTTGCACATCATGGGGCGCCGGTCGGCACGCAGATTGGGCGCTCTGGTGCTGGTCGTCGTGCTGCTGGGGGCCGCCCCTGTGCTGGCCGCGACGGTAGATATCACTATTCCGCTCGAGACGGTCGTTTGGGGCCCGGCCGGTACGCAGCGTGTACTCGCTGAAGTTGAGGTACCCGTCGAGAGTCGAGGAGAGACCTGCCGGGTGACCGCCGTTGCCGACAATCAGGACTCCGAGCACCCCGACTCCGATCTTCTCATCAGCTCGGATAGTTCCTCCGTTTTGATCCTCGACGTCGAGGGTACTGCCTACGGCCGGGTCACCTCAGGGGGCGAGATCAAACTAGCCGACTCGGTCAAGGTGACCTTGACTCTGGGCCCTGATGCGGTTTTCTCAGCCGGGCTCGACGTTGAAATCGACTGCCCGCCGTTCAACCCCACGACGACCACCACCGCCGGTTCCACTGCGGACGACACGTCGAACGGTTCGGTGTCTGGTGATACGACGGGTTCTTCGCAGGCGGGGGGTACGACCGGTTCGGTGTCTGGTGATACGACGGACTCTTCACAGGCGGGGGGTACGACCGGTTCGGTGTCTGGTGATACGACGGGTTCTTCAGAACCGGAGGGTGCCGCGGGTTCGTTAACTGGTGATACGACCGGCGTCTCCGTCCTGGGCACAACCATCACCGCCACGGCAGCAGGCAGCAGCGAAACATTGCCCTTGACCGGCGTTCTCGATGAGAGCACCGGCGGCGTGGCCATCGCCCTCGTAGCGCTGGGCGGTTTGATCGTGCTCTCGATTCGTCGCCGCGAAACTGAGGCGATTGCCGCGCAGGAGTGGTCGCGTCGGGTGGACTTCTACCACATCAACTTCTGACTTCGAGTTCAGCTCGAAGCGAGGAGGACAGTAGGCTCACCGTCTTGCGATCGCTCTGAACGGATGCAGCCACCGTGGTCGAAGATGTCATGAAGGAAACCTACGATCCCGAATCCGTTGAAGCTGATTGGTACGACGCCTGGGAGAAAGCGGGAGTCTTCCGACCTGAACACAACCCGGACGGCGAGCCTTTCTGTCTGGTGATTCCACCGCCCAACGTAACCGGTTCACTTCACATGGGCCATGCCCTCAACCATACGATCTATGACGTCATCGTACGAAGAAAGCGAATGCAGGGAGCGGCCGCTCTCTGGCTGCCCGGTACTGATCATGCAGGTATCGCCACCCAGAACGTCGTCGAGCGGAATCTGGCCGGTCAGGGAACCGATCGTCACGAGATGGGGCGCGAAGCCTTTGTCGAAGCGGTGTGGGGCTGGAAAGAACAGTACGGCGACCGGATCAGCCTACAGATGCGGAAGCTGGGCGATTCGGTCGACTGGACTCGCGAACGCTTCACTCTCGACGAAGGGCTCAGCAAGGCAGTACGGGAGGTGTTCGTCCGCCTCTACGAAGAAGGGCTGATCTATCGGGGTAACCGCATCATCAACTGGTGTCCGCGTTGTGAGACCGCCATCGCGGAGATCGAGGTCGAATACGAAGACGACGTCGGTGAGCTGGTCCACATCACCTACCCGTTCGTCGATGGCAGAGGGGGAGTGACGGTGGCGACCACCCGGGCCGAGACCATGCTCGGGGACACTGCCGTAGCCGTGCACCCGGACGACGAACGATACCGGGACCTCGTCGGGCGCTCCGTATTGCTGCCGCTCGTGGGCCGAGAGATCCCGATTGTTGCGGACCAGTCGGTTGACCCAGCGTTCGGTACCGGCGCTGTGAAGGTGACACCGGCCCACGATCCGAACGATTTTGAGATAGGCGAACGGCACGAACTGGCGGCGGTGAAGATCTTCGACGAGAAAGCGATGGTCACTCGGGCGGGTGGTGAGTTCGCCGGCCTAGATCGTTTTGAAGCTCGCGAAGCAGTGAAACATGCCCTTCGAAAGGGTGGCTATCTCGACCATATCGACGAGCATCATCACAGCGTTGGGCATTGCTACCGCTGCGGGACGGTGGTCGAGCCAAATCTGTCGCTGCAGTGGTTCGTTGCCGTCAAAGACCTCACCACACCGGCGATTGAGGCGGTTCGGGACGGTCGAACCAGATTTGTTCCTCACCGATGGGAGAAGAATTACTTCCACTGGATGCAGAATCTCCGCGACTGGTGCATCAGCCGTCAGATCTGGTGGGGCCACCGCATCCCGGCCTGGTATTGCGACGATTGCGATCAGACCACGGTGACCCGTGAGGACCCCACCTCCTGTTCACGATGTGGCGGAACGTCGCTTCGTCAGGACGAGGACGTTCTCGATACCTGGTTTTCATCGGCGCTCTGGCCGTTTTCCACCCTCGGTTGGCCCGACCACACCGATGACCTGGAACGCTTCTACCCCAACGCGGTGCTCATTACCGGCTTCGACATCATCTATTTCTGGGTGGCCCGAATGATGCAAATGGGCCTCCACTTCATGGATGACGTCCCCTTTGCCGAAACCGTTATTCACGGGTTGGTGCGCGACGCCTCCGGACGCAAGATGTCAAAGTCGATAGGCAACGCCATCGATCCTCTCGACATAATCGACGAACACGGGGCCGACCCTCTCCGACTAGCCCTCATCCAGGCTGCGGCACCCGGCCACGACGTGCCGTTCGATACGGAGTGGGTCGTTGGTGCTCGCAAGTTTGGCAACAAAATCTGGAACGCGGTCAGGTTTGCGCTCCAACATCTCGAGCCGCGATCAGTGCCGGTTGATGGTGGTTACCCCGAGAATCCCGGGCCCATCGACAGGTGGATTCTCCACCGGCTCGCCGGGGTGACCCGACGGTTCGACGAGTTGTGCGATCTGTACCGATTCTCCGATGCGTACGGATTGCTGTACAACTTCGCCTGGTCGGAGGTTTTTGACTGGTATCTCGAGATGGCCAAAGCTCCGTTGCGGAGCCCGGTCACTGCTCCGGCCACTCGGGCGACGCTCGGCGTGGTGCTTCGCGATCTGCTCAAGCTATTCCATCCGGCCATCCCTTTCCTCACCGAGGAGCTCTGGAGCTTCTTGGTGGGTAACGAGCTGCTGGCGGGATCCCGCTGGCCTGATCCGCCCGACCCCGGAGCCAAGGAAGGTGTCGAATCTCTTCAGGAGTTGGTCACCGGCATTCGCCGGTTCAAGGCCGAACACGGGCTCGCCCCCCGGGTCCCGTTGTCGGTTACCGTCCTCGACCCTGAGGGGTTGGCGGAGCCCTGGTGGATCGAACAGCTCGAGGCGCTGACTGCCGCCCGGCCGCACTTCGCCGGGTCCCCACCATCCGCGACCGGTCTCACCAGGATCTTGGCGGGGTCATTGGAGGGCTATGTCGAGCTGGAAGGTCTGATCGACGTGGGGGCTGAACGTGCCCGGCTCGAGAAGCGACTCCAGGCCGCATCCTCTGACCTGGCCCAAGCTCGAAGCAAGCTTGCCAACAGTTCGTTCGTTGAGAAGGCACCGGTCGCAGTGGTCGACAAGGAAGTTGCCAAGGCTGCTGAGCTGACTGTCCTGGTCGACAAACTCGGGACCCAGCTGGCCGAGCTGGGCGAGTGAGATGAGGATCGTGACACGCTACCTCGACGCCGTCGCCTTCCTTGACCGTCACATCGGTCTCGGAGTAATACCGGGTCTCGAGCGAATCAGGGAGTTGCTCGACTTGCTCGCCGACCCCCATGAGGCGTACCCGATCATTCACATCACGGGTAGCAACGGGAAAACTTCCACCGCCCGCATCGCGAGTTCACTTCTGGCAGCCCACGGTCTGACCGTGGGGACCTTCACTTCTCCGCATCTGGAGCGAGTCGAAGAACGGCTTTCCATCAATGGCGTCCAGGCGACCCCGGACCAGTTTGCCCAGGCGGTTGCCGATGTCGAACCGTTTACCGATCTGCTCGAGCGGCGTCGCGGTGACCGGCCGACCTATTTCGAATTGACCACGGCGGTTGCTTTGGCGTGGTTCGCCTCCCACGCCGTCGATGTGGCGGTTGTGGAAGTAGGGCTCGGGGGCAGACTCGATGCGACCAACGCCGCCTTTGGCCGGGTGGCCGTGGTGACGGGTGTCTCTCTCGAGCATGTCAGCTACCTCGGGGATTCCGTCGGGCAGATAGCGCGGGAAAAGTTGGCCATCGCCAAGCCGGGGAGCGTTTTGATCGCAGGCCCCATGTCCGGGGATGCAGATCGAGAGGCCCGCGACCATGCTGCTTCGAAGTCGATCGAGCTACGTCGTTACGGACACGATTACCGGGTGGGAGAGGCCGAGCGAGCGGTTGGCGGTTGGTTATGCGAAGTGGAAGGCATCTACGGCACATATCCCGACCTGTACCTGCCGCTGCACGGTCGCCATCAGACGCTCAACCTGGCAGTCGCCGTTGCCGCTGTTGAGGAGTTCTATGGGCGAGCGCTGGCAGCCGAGGCGGCCATCGAAGGTGCCGGCGCATCATCAGCACCGGGTCGGCTCGAGGTGCTGGGACACAGGCCCCTGGTAGTCGTCGATGGTGCTCACAATGAAGAGGGCTTCGGTGCCCTGGCAGACGCACTGACGGAAGACTTTCCCCCGTTCGGATGGACGGTAGTGATGGGAGTGCTTGGTGACAAAGACCTGGACTCCATGCTGACGCACCTCGAAGGGCATGTCTCCCGGTTCTACGCTACGGCCCCCAACAGCGATCGGGCGTTGTCTTCCGGGGAGGTGGCGAGCGCCGCCCGGCGGGTGTTCGGCCCGGAGGTCGAAGTGATCGAGGTGGCCGACGTCGCCACGGCGGTTTCCGCGGCCAAAGACGCAACACCCTCCACCGGCGGTCTGTTGGTAACCGGTTCGTTGTACGTAGTCGGCGAGGGGAGACCTGTGCTGCGCGGAATCAGCGCCTCCTCGCCTGACACGGGTGCGTTTCGCGACGTCTCCTGACCGTTTACCATCCCGCCGGAATCTTTACGAGGAGATCGCATGGGCATCGAGAACACCTTTACTATGGTCAAACCGGATGGCGTCGGACGCGGACTCGTTGGCGAGGTCATCGCTCGCTTTGAGCGCAAAGGGCTTCGACTCGAACAGATCCGCAGCCTGCAGATCGATGAGGCTATGGCCAGATTGCATTACGCCGAGCACACCGAGAAACCCTTTTTCGCGGAGCTGGTTGAGTTCATTACCAGCGGTCCGGTCGTCGCGATGGAGTGGTCCGGCGAGTCCGCCGTGACTGTGGCCCGCGCCTTGATGGGTGCAACCGATCCCAAGCAAGCTGCTCCCGGGACGATCCGCGGCGACTATGGACTCATCGTCACGAACAACATCGTGCATGGGTCAGATTCGGTGAAGAGCGCAGAGAGAGAAATCTCCCTTTTCTTCGGGGAGTAGTGTTCTTCGTCCCTCGTTCCAAAGGAACGAGGTGGTGGGTTTGTGCGAGCTTCGAGCGGGGATCGATGAGCTCTTCTCTCTTCACTGGCCGTGCCCCCCTGACAACTCCTGGTGACGAGCCTCGCATAGCCAATCCGGCAGGCTGCCGGTAAGCTGTTTGGGTTCTCGGATCTGGGGCTCTATGGCTGACTCACTATTCGCGGTTGCTGGTCAGGACATGGCCATCGACCTCGGCACGGCTAACACGCTGGTATACGTGCGCGGCTCGGGCATCGTTCTCAACGAGCCGTCCGTGGTTGCCATCAACACCCGCAACAATCGGGCGCTGGCAGTGGGTATGGAAGCGAAGAGGATGATCGGACGAACGCCTTCCTATATCCAAGCGATCCGGCCCCTTCGCGACGGCGTCATTGCCGACTTCGACATCACCGAGAAGATGCTCCGCTATTTCATTCAGAAGGTTCACAAGCGGCGATGGGCGAAGCCGCGTATCGTCATCTGTGTTCCTTCCGGGATCACTCCGGTGGAGCGGAGGGCAGTCGAGGAGGCCGCCTACCATGCCGGCGCTCGCCGGGCCTACACGATCGAGGAACCCATGGCGGCTGCCATCGGGGTTGGACTTCCGGTCGGAGAACCCTCCGGAAGCATGGTCGTCGATATTGGCGGCGGAACAACTGAGGTGGCGGTGATTTCCCTGGGCGGCATCGTCGTATCCCGCAGTATCCGCATCGGTGGCGACGAGCTAGATGAAGCCATCATCGACTGGGTCAAGAAGGAGTACAACCTCCTCCTCGGCGAGCGAACAGCCGAACAGATCAAGATGGCCATCGGGTCGGCGTTCCCCTACGCAGCGGAACCGGCAGCAGAAGTGCGAGGCCGCGACTTGATTTCGGGTCTACCCAAGACGATCGTGCTGTCCAGTCCTGAGATCCGCGAGGCCATCGAAGAACCCGTGCAGCAAACCGTTGATGCGGTGAAATTCACGCTCGACAAGACCCCACCCGAGCTTTCAGCCGACATCATGGAGCGGGGCATCGTGATGACGGGCGGGGGAGCCTTACTCCATGGCATCGATGAGCGGCTTGCCTACGAGACCGGCATGCCGATCGTGACTGCCGATCGACCGTTGCAGTCGGTCGTGGTTGGTTCGGGGAAATGCCTCGAGGAGTTTGATGCACTACAGGGGGTCCTGGTCTCTTCGAGCCGCGCCTGAGGTGACCTTCATGACACCCGTGGCCGACCCGGGAGGCGGTTGGACCCTGGAGATGTCTGGGCCATGAGAGAACGGCGCCATCACGATCGAGCCACGCCGATGCTGATTGTGCTCGTCGTGCTCTCATTCTTGCTCATGACCTTTGATATTCGGGCTTCGCGGGGAGGCGTGGCGGGGACACTTCGAGAAGGGACCCAGGCGGTTTTCGCTCCTGTGCAGGATTTCGCGACGTCACTGATCTCCCCGGTGGTCGATTTCGTCGATGGATTGGCCAATCTGGCCGGGCTGAGAGAGGAGAACGAGACCCTCCGCCGCCGGATTGTGGAACTCGAGGCCAGGATCGACGAGATCGGAACACTTGAGGCAGAGGCCGAAACCCTCCGTCGCGTCACCGGTCTAACCCTTCCCGACGAATCTATCTCCACCAAGAATGCCAGGGTGATCGCCCGGGGCGACAATTTCGACTCGAGCTTTACCATCGACAAGGGCACCAGCGACGGACTCGTGGTCGGCAACCCTGTGGTTGATGAGTACGGTTCACTCGTGGGTGAGATAAGTCTGGTCACCCCTTCATCGGCAACCGTAGTACCGATCATTCGACCCACCGGGGCCGTTACCGTTGAATCCCAGACCGGAGAGACCGGGATTGTGCTTGGACAAGGCAGCGCCATTCTGGTCTTTGAGGTGAACCCGGCCACAGAACCGGTGTTCGTCGACTACTTACTCAGAACTGCCGGTAGCACCAAGTTCCCGCCCGCTTTGCCGGTCGCCAAAGTGGCCGCCTCGGCCAGCCCGGAAGCCGGCAAGATCCGAACGGAAGCAATCCCTCTGGCCGACTTCAACCGGCTGAAGTTCGTCGTTGTTCTGCAATGGACATTCTCTGCGGAAGGTCAGCAGGAACAGGGGCAAACACCTTCAGAAGAAGTACCGGTGGAGAATGCCGGATCTGAAACGGATGGAACATGAGGACCCGCGCTATCGGCTTTTCTTTGCTGGCTGCAGCCCTGGCGGTGCTCCTGCAGACCACCCTCTTTGCCCAGGTGCGGATCTTCGAGGTTGCCCCGGATCTGGTGATGTTGACGGTGATCGCCGTGGCACGTCGTCTCGACGCCGAGCCGGCGGTGCTCCTCGGTTTTACGTCCGGTCTTGCTATGGACCTCTTGGGAAGCTCGCCGCTGGGCCTGCGCGCTCTGGTCTTGACGCTGATCGCCCACGCCACGGTGCGGACCAAGGATCGGTTCGACGTCAACATCGTGGCCACCGGCAGTGCCGCGGTGCTGCTCAGCATGCTGGGCGTGGTATTGGTCGTGGTGATCGGTACTCTCTTTGGCGAAGCAAGCTTTCGGGATCCCAACGTATTTCGCAAGATCCTCCTGATTCCCGTTTACAACCTCGTGCTGGCGATCGGGATCTTCCCGCTGGTCACGCTCGTGTTGGGGGGTCGTCGACGTAGGGAGTTATTGCTGTGAAACTGAGCTGGCGGCTCACCTGGATGGTCCTCGTGTTCGTGGTGATGTTCGCGGTTCTGTTCACAAGACTCTGGTTTGTGCAGATCGCCGCCGGGGAGACGTACGACCGACAGGCCGGCAATCAGAATGTTCGCATAGATCCGACCCTCGCTCCGCGCGGCAACATCATCGACCGGGACGGGATTCCGCTGGCCACCAGCAGCCTAGAACCGTGGATCGTGGTCGACCGAAAGCAGATCCCCCTCGAAGACGAGGAGCGGGTGATCCAGCAGCTGTCTGGTTTGCTCGAATTGGCTGCCGTTGAGGTCTCCGCAGCCTTCGAGAATGCCGGCTCCGGCAGCCGATTCTTGCTCGCAGCAGTTGATGCCGGCATTGAGTTCTACGTGCTCGAGCACCAGGATGATCTGCCGGGAGTCGGGATCGAAGAGGTGCCGGTGCGCCGATACCCCCAGAGCGACGTCATGGCGCATGTACTCGGTCACATAGGCCGGCCCTCGCCGGGAGACCTGGAGGAGAACCCCAAGCTCGACCCAAACAGCACGGTCGGAAAATCGGGAGTGGAGCGCTCCTTCGACGCCTTCCTCCAGGGCACCGCAGGTTTCTTGGCCAATCAAGTGAACGCGGTCGGCAAAGTACTGAAGCCGCTCGGCGGTGAACCGGCCCGGGCCGGCGCGACCCTGCAACTGACGACCGACATCGATACCCAGAAAGTATTGGAAGATGCCCTTGCGGAAGGTGTTCGTCTCGCCAACCGGGTGAAGGTGGCGACCGGGAGTTACACCAATTTTGCTGAGCGGTCGGCGGGGTTGGTAATCGATGTTACGGACGGGTCCATTCTGGCGATGGGTTCCTATCCGGATTTCGATCCTGAGGTGTTCGTGAGCGGATTGACCCAACGGGAATTCGACGAACTGCTCGAGAGGAAGGTGTTCAGCAATCTGGCCATCCAGGCTCTGTACCCCCCGGCGTCGACGTTCAAGGCCATCACCTACACGACGGCGCTCGAAGAGCGACTCTTCCCTGAAGGAGCCGTGTCGGCCAACGACCTGATCGAATGCAGCGCCCGGCTCAACGCTCCATTCACCGACGCCTCGCAGCTCGTTTGGAGGAACTGGACTTGGCCAAACGCCGACGGGTACCAGGATCTCCATACTGCTTTCGAACGTTCCTGCAACATCTACTTCTGGCAGATTGCGTTGCGAATCTGGAACGATTTCAAAGGGACCGAGCGAGAAGACGTGATCCAGGATTGGGCGCGGGCAGTTGGCATGGGCGAAAGGACCGGGATCGATCTCCCCTACGAAGCGCAGGGGATCGTGCCCGACCGGGATCTATTTGATCTATGGGCCAAGGAGCAACCCTGGCGGGTGCGCGACGAGGGGTGGCTGGGTGGGGACCTGATGCAGACCGCCGTAGGCCAGGGCGCCGTGTTGAGCACACCGTTGCAACTCGCTACCGCCTACGCCACGCTCGTCAACGGAGGAACCTTCTGGCAGCCGAGGGTCGTGCAGCGGGTCTTCGACGCAGACGGACAGTTGGTCGAGGAGTACCAGCCGGTCGCGGTTCGCAACGTCGGCATCACGCCGGCCGCCACCCAATCGCTGCTCGCCGATATGCGGCGCGTGACCACGGCAGGCACAGCTGCGACGGCTTTCTCCGACATGGGCGCCGACGCGTTCCGCGTAGGGGGCAAAACGGGGACGGCCCAGATGGGACAGGAGTGCGAAGGCGTCGGGGAAGCACGAATCTGCAAAGACCGTGACAACACTGCCTGGTTTGCCGGCGTAGCTCCGATCGACAGTCCCCGCTATGTGGTTGTGGTCGTTGTCGAAGAGGGCGGAAGCGGTGGACGCGTGGCCGCCCCGGTCGCTCGCCATATCATGCAGTACCTGTTGGGTCTCGAACCGACCGATATCGTCGATCCGCGAGTGGAGGGTGACTGATGGCCATTATCGCCCGCAGTACCCCCGCGGCTGTAGCCGATCGTCGGCGCCCGGGTCCAGACATCATTCTCTTTGTCGCGATGGTGGCCCTGTCCGCGGTCGGAGTGCTGATGGTGTACTCGGCGTCGCGGACCCGGCTCGAAACGCTGGGTCTTGATCCCACCGGTGAGATGGTCGATCAAGCGATCTTTGCTGCCGTCGGATTAGTGCTGTTCTTTGTGGCCTCGTTCATCGATTACCGCGAATGGCGCAATGTCGCTCCGTTCGTCTACATTGCAACGCTGCTCGCCCTGGGCGCCGTCTTCCTGTTCGAGCCGGGTGCAGCCAGGGCGCAGCGCTGGATACCCATCGGGTCGTACCAGCTCCAGCCGGCCGAGTTTGCCAAGATGGCGATGATCCTGGTCCTGGCTTCGGTGCTGGTGCCTGCCAAGGAGGAAGGCATGAGCTGGCGGCGGCTCGTGCAGACGATTGTGATTGTTGCCCTACCGGCGGTGTTGATCTACCTGGAGCCGGATCTGGGGACCATGCTGGTGTTCGCGTTCATCACGCTGGTCATGCTGTTCATCGGGGGAACGACTCTTCGCCAACTGACAGTCCTGATGACGGCTGCCGGCGCCGGTGCGCTGGCGATCTGGAGGCTCGGACTCCTCCGTGACTATCAGATCGAACGGCTCCAGAGCGTCTTCAACCCTTCCGCGGCCGATCCACTTGGGGCTGCCTACAACCTCATCCAGAGCGAGATCGCCATCGGCAGCGGAGGGTTCTTCGGCAAGGGGCTTTTCTTGGGCACCCAAACGAACCTCGATTTTGTTCCTGCGCAGACCACTGACTTCATCTTCACAGCCGTCGGCGAGCAGCTCGGCTTTGTCGGCGGGGCGCTGGTGTTGCTTGCTTATGCCATTGTCATCTGGCGGCTGCTCGTGATCGCCGGCAATGCTCGTGATCGGTACGGGGTGTTGCTCGTGGCCGGAATCGCGGCCATGTTCGCTTTTCACGTTTACATCAACATCGGGATGACGGTCGGTATCGCTCCCGTCACGGGGTTGCCCCTGCCGTTCATGAGCGCCGGGGGATCGACATATGTAACCATGGCGATCTCACTCGGCATTGCCAATTCAGTCTGGTTACGGAGGTCCCCGGTACCGGGCGAGACGTACATCGTTTGATCGAGCTTCGCTCGATCGGATTCCGTATTCCGTACTTCGTACCTCAACTCCGACGCCATACGAGGTGCGAGATACGAAGTACGTCTCGACGTCGGATTGCCCGCACTCAACACGACTACTCTGCTCTGCATGTACCGACGGGGCGAACAGGGCTGGGTCGAGGTTGTTTGCGGTCCGATGTTCTCAGGCAAGAGCGAAGAACTGATCCGCCGGGTGACCCGCTCCAAGATCGCCCGCATCCCGGTCCAGACGTTCAAACCTGCCATCGATGTTCGGTACGCAGAAGGAAAGGTTGTCTCGCACAGCAGCCTGTCCGTTGCGGCGAGTCCCGTTGTCGACTCGGCTGCCTTACTAAAGGCCGTTGAGGATTCCACGGTGGTGATCGGCATCGACGAAGCACAGTTCTTCGATCAGGCCCTGGTCGAGGTGGTCGATCACCTTGCCAAGGCCGGCAAACAGGTCATCGTTGCGGGTCTCGATCTGGACTATCTGAGTCGACCATTCGAGCCGATCCCGACCCTGGCCAGCCACGCCGAGTATGTAACCAAGATGCTGGCAGTCTGTCACCGATGCGGTGCCCCGGCCGGCTACACCCAGCGGATCGTGCAATCCGACGAACTCGTGGTCTTGGGTGCGACCGACGCCTACGAAGCCCGGTGCCGGCTGTGCTACGACCCCACCGAACCGGAGCAACCGAAACTGATTGAGTAGGTCGTGTCGAAGTACGAGGTACAAGGTACGAGGTAGTTCTAAATGGCGAAGCCATCTAGAACCACTCTGCGTGCTACGATGGTATGAGTCGTCAGTCGATGACTGTTGTTTCGCGAATTCGAACGGAGAGAGCGGTGGGTTTCCTGTCGCCGTTTCTGCCCGGTTCCGGCATCCTTCGCTTGGATCCCCGGGTAGGAGCACATTGTGGCCACATCGCCGGAGGCGTTCCGGTGTCATTCCCACGCCGCTCTGTTGGGTCCCCAGCGGCCGGTAGGGCCCGGTGGACCCCCCCAATACACCCGGCGTCTGGCGCCGGAAAAGGAGCACATTTTTATGGCCATGTTTCGCCGGAAGGCGCCCGAGATTATCCGCAAGGGTGTCGGCAGCGATTCGATCGTCGAGCACAAGACCAGACGCGTAGGGCGTCGAGTGGTCGAGGTCCGTCGGATAAGAGAAGCGCCTTCTAAGGCTGAACGCAAGACCGAACCCAAACCAAAAAGGCCGACCAGTTCACGGTCGCGGCGTCCTCCCAACGGCCGGGGGCGGACTGCATTTCGCGATGAAGAGATCATCGTCGCACCCGAGACTGAGCGGAAACAGATGCTTGTCCGGGTCCTCCCGCACCAGACCCAGGTTGTGGTCATGGAAGGCCCGGTGCTCGTCGAGCATCATGTGGCTCGTTCTGACAAGACCTCCGTCGTTGGGAACGTCTACCTCGGGAGAGTCCGCAATGTGCTTCCGGGTATGGAAGCGGCGTTCGTAGATTTCGGCGAGGCGAAGAACGGGGTGCTGTATGCGGGGGATATCCAGCACGATTCCGCCAATCATGGGAAACGCCGGCCGCGGATTGAGGAAGCTCTCAGCAAGGGCGACGAGGTGCTGGTGCAGGTCGTCAAGGACGCCATGGGCGAAAAGGGTGCCCGTTTGACCAACCAAATCTCCTTGCCCGGCCGGTATCTCGTGCTCGTCCCCAATTCGGATGTGCAGGGTATAAGCCGCCGACTTCCCGACGAAGACCGCGATAGATTGCGCGACATCCTCCGCGAGGCCAGGCCGGAAGGCTATGGGGTGATTGTCAGGACCGCGGCCGCGGCGGCATCCAAGAGCGAGATTCGCGCGGATATTGATCGCTTGTCCAAGCTGTGGGAGGAGATCCAGGGATCGCGTACGGGCGGGAGCTCGCCCCGCGCCGTGTATCAGGAGCCGGCCCTCTTGTTGCGCGTCCTTAGGGAGCATTACACGCCCGAATTCCGCCGATTGATGATCGATGACACCGATGCCTACGAAGCCGTGATCGAATACCTGAAGGAAATCGATTCCGACCTCATCCGAACCGTACAGCTCTACGAGGACACGTTGCCCCTTTTCGAGAGGTTCCATGTCGAGGACCAGCTGCGGAAGGCGCTTGAACGGAAAGTGTGGCTGCCCTCCGGTGGCCATCTCGTTATCGACCGGACCGAAGCGCTCACCGTCATCGACGTGAACACCGGCAAATTCGTTGGTAGTTCGAGCCTCGAGGAGACCGTTCTTCAAAACAACCTGGAAGCTGCGGAAGAGATCGGAAGGCAGCTCCGGCTGCGCGATATCGGTGGCATCATCGTGATCGACTTCATCGACATGGAGACCGAGAGCAACCAGCTTGCGTTGCTGCGGAGGCTGCGCGAAACGCTGGCCAAGGACAAGACCCGCACTCAGGTGTTCGATGTTTCCAATCTGGGTCTGGTGGAGATGACCAGGAAGAATGTTTCGCAAGGTTTGCTCGAGACCTTCTCCGATCCCTGCCCGACCTGTAATGGGCGGGGAGTGCTCCTTCACGAAGAGGCGGCCACTCACGGCAGCCCGGTCGGAGACTTCGAAAAGGAGAATTGGCAAGTACGGGGGAACGGTTAGAGTTACCGGGCTTTCAGATCGAGGTATTTCCATGTATGCAATCATCCGCACCGGCGGTAAGCAATCCAAGGTGCATGAAGGTGACGTGATCGACGTCGAGCGCCTCAAAGACGGCGCTGAGACAGTCGAATTCACGCCGCTGCTGGTCGTCGACGCCGACGGAAACGCCATCAGCGACCGTGCCCAGCTGCGCGAGGTGAAGGTACGCGCCAAAGTGCTCGGCGAAGCGCAGGGCCCCAAAGTCGACATCTTCAAATACAAGAACAAGACTGGGTACCGGCGCAGGCAGGGCCACCGCCAGAAGTACACCACTCTCGAAGTGATGGCGATCGAACTACCGGCCCAAAAGAAGGCCAAGCCGGCTGTCGCCCAGGCTTCTGCAACCAAGAAACCGGTCGAGGCCACCGAGGGCGGTAGCGACCCATCCACCGAGGCTGAGGAGGACTGACCCGATGTCCAAGACAAAAGCCGGCGGGTCGTCGAAGAACGGCCGCGATTCTGCCGCTCAGCGGCTCGGCCCCAAGGTCTTCGATGGCCAGGTAATCAATGCAGGTACCATCATCGTCCGTCAGCGCGGAACCCGTATTCACCCTGGCGACAACGTCGGCAAGGGCCGGGACGACACGCTGTTCGCCATGGCCACCGGAGTTGTCAAGTACGGCCAACGCCACGGGCGACGTCTGGTAGACGTGCTCCCCGAGTAGGGAGCACCCTGCCCCGTGTTCGTAGACCGCGTCCGCGTTCATCTGCGCGCCGGGCACGGTGGTGCCGGTGTCGTCAGCTTTCAGAAGCTGCGAGGCAGGCCGAAAGGCAAGGCCATTGGCGGTTCTGGGGGGAAGGGCGGCGCAGTGATCTTGCTTGCCGACCCGTCGATGGCCACGCTCCTCACCTACAAGAGGAACCCGCACCACGAGGCCGGGGCCGGCACCCACGGGCAGGGCGACCTCAGGACGGGGAAACACGGTGATGTGCTGGTCCTATCCGTTCCGCTGGGAACCGTCGTGCGCGACGAGGATGGTGTTGTTATCGCCGACCTGGTCGAATCGATGCAGCAGGTCACCGTGCTCGAAGGCGGCCGCGGTGGACGCGGCAACGCTTCGCTCGTCAGCCGGGTGCACCGGGCACCCAACTTCTGCGAACAGGGGGAGTACGGCGAAGGAGCCTGGTTCGAGCTCGAACTGAAACTCCTGGCCGATGCCGCACTCGTTGGGTTTCCCAACGCCGGGAAAAGCACGCTGATATCACGGGTCTCGGCCGCGCGCCCCAAGATCGCCGATTACCCCTTCACCACTCTCGAGCCGAACCTCGGGGTGGTCTCAGTGGCCGGCCGCGAGTTCGTTTTCGCGGACATTCCCGGCCTCATCGAAGGTGCAGCCGACGGAAAGGGCCTCGGGCATGAGTTCCTACGTCATGTCGAGCGCGCTCGCGCCTTGGTTATTCTTCTCGATCCTTCGCCACTCCAGACGGACAGCTTGATCCGACAGCATGACGTGCTTATCGACGAGTTGGCCCGGCATTCGGCTGAGCTGGCTGAACGCCCGCGGGTCATCGTCGTCAACAAAGGGGATCTTCCAGGTATTGCGCCCGAAGTCCGAGCGCTGGAGAGCGCAATCGGTGAGGTCGTACATACGATATCGGCGATAACGGGAGAGGGAATAGAACCGCTACTCCATGCGGTAGCCGACGCGGTGGATCTGGCCGTCCGTCGGGCGCCTGAGCGGGAAGGGTTCGTGTTGCATCGACCGGTCCGATCCGGCTTCGACATCCATCGCGAGGGAGATGTATGGGTCATCGAAGGCCGGGTGGCTGTGCGCGCCGTCGGGTTGGACGATCTGACCAAACCGGAAGCCGCCGACTACGCAGCGGCCCGGTTGGCCCGCATCGGTGTAGACGATGCCCTTCGTGAGGCTGGTGCCAAGCCTGGCGATGAAGTTCGCATCGGTGATCTCGTCTTCGAGTTCCAGGACAACCAGTGACAACGCGTCGCCGGGCTCCGGCCGGCCACCCGATCGTTGTCAAAGTCGGGTCATCGAGTCTTGCTTCCAGGGCCGGCGGGCTGAACGGCGTCGCTCTCAGGTCCGTCGTCGACCAGGTGGTTGAGCTGTGGTCCCTGGGGCATCCCACAGTGTTGGTATCTTCGGGGGCCGTAGCCGCCGGACTTCTCGAGCTTGGGATCGAACGGCGGCCCGTTCATGTTCCAGACCTGCAAGCGGCGGCAGCCGTGGGGCAAGGCCGTTTGATGGAGCGGTACGCAACCGAGTTCGGCGCGCAGCAGCGCCTGGTCGGCCAGGTGTTACTCACCAAGGATGTCCTCGCCAATCGGGGGCAGTACCTGCATGCCCGTGAGGCCCTCGACCGTATGCTGTCCCTGGGGATCGTGCCGGTTGTGAACGAAAACGACACCGTCGTGATCGACGAACTCCGTCTCGGTGACAACGATCGATTGGCGGCGATTGTGTCGCATTTGGTCGGAGCTGCGCTGCTGGTGTTGCTCACCGACACCGCCGGCTTGTATTCGGAAGACCCCCACCTCGCAACCGAGGCCGAGTTGCTGACGGCCGTAAGACATACCGACGAAATCCTCGACAAGCTGGCCGCCGGCCGGTCCGGACCGATGGGTTCTGGGGGCGTAGCCACCAAGGTGGTGGCGGCCCGAATGGCGGCCTGGTCTGGAGTTCCTACGGTGGTTGCCGGATCATATGAGGAACGGGCCGCGGTGCGGGCTGCTGCTGGAGAAACCGTTGGTACCTGGATCGAGCCGCACCCTTCGAGGCTGCCATCGCGCAAGCTCTGGATTGCTTTCGGGCAGCCGGCGGAAGGTTCGCTTCGAGTTGACGCCGGTGCAGTCCAGGCGATGGTGTCAAGGGGCAGTTCTCTTCTTCCGGTTGGCATTACAGAGATCCAAGGGGATTTCGGAGAGGGGGCCGCGGTTGAGGTCCTGGATCCTGGTGGGAGCCTCGTCGGCAAGGGACTGGTGACCTTGTCGTCTGCGGCGCTCCGTCCGCTGTTGGGCCGACATAGCTCAGCCATCGCTGTGGACGGTTGGGGAGGGGAGGTCATCCATCGGGATGATCTCGTGGTGCTCGTCGATGACTCCGAGCGCTCAATCGGCTGAGCGCAGGCGGCTGCGATATCCGAGCCACATTGCCACCAGGACCAGGAAAACTCCTGCCGCGGCCACGATCGGGTCCGCTGACTCGTCGAATCTCTTGCCCAGTTCCAGGACCTCGATGGTCACCACTTCGAGGTACGTTTCTCCGCCGCGGTCCTGATCGTGGTACTTCCAGGTTCCTGTGGCCCGGACAAGGGGGCCCCGATGGTGGTAATCGCCCGGTGGATCGAGATCCTGGATGAGCGAAGCCGGGGCCCGGATCCCGATGCCGACATTCGACCCGCTCAGATCTCCATCTTCCAGCAACGGTGCAGTTGTGTACGAATCACTGTTCAACTGGGTCCAGGTCCAGCCATCGGGTCGGAATCCGTAATCGCCGATGAGTTCGCCGACCACACTGATGGTCTGCCCTTCATACGCGGCAGCCTCGGTCAGCAAGTGCTCGACGTCGACGTCGGTGGTAGCCATGGCACACCGGGGCAATAGCAACTCCAGTACAACTATCAGCGCAGCAGCGATCCGCCGCATCATTTCCCCCGCACCAAGGAGAACAGGAAGCCGATCAGGGAGAAGATCGCCACGAACTCGAGTCGGCCGGCCCACATTTGGAGCATGTAGGTCAGCTTGAGAGCGAGCGGCATGGAAGGATCGGTGACTCCGACCGACAGGCCCACATTGGCGCCGGCGCTCACCGACTCGAAGAGGGCCGACCCGAGGGGAAGGTGGTACATCAGACCAACGCCCGTTCCCAACAGATACAGGGCCACATACAGCAGGGACACCCCCATTACCGCCTGGATCAGCCCGGAGGTCAATTGCTTCCAGCCGTGGTGCCAATACCGGGTCGAAATCACCGCCCCCTCGGGAAGCAACACCTGCCGGACCTGAGAGCTCAAGGCCTTGATGGTCAACCCGACGCGCAACGATTTCACTCCACCGGCTGTGGAAGACGCCATGCCGCCGAGCGCCATCGCAATCGCCATACCACCAAAGGCCAAGCCGCCCCAGGTCGCCAGTTCTGCTGAAGGTATCGTTGCGAAACCGGTCCCGGAATGGGCGGAGAGAACCTGAAAGAGTCCCTGCCGGCTCAGACCGAAGAGCGACTGGTACAGTCCTGCGCTCGCCAGCCCACCAAGGGTCAGCAACAGAGTCCCCAAGAATGTGGCGAGGATGGTTCGGACCTCCAGATTGCCGACCACCTTTCGTCCGCCTTTCCAAAGGGCGAAATGGAGCCCGAAGCTGAGAGCTCCGGCGATCATGAGCACGGCGGCGACCGCCTCGAAGGCAGCTGAATGGTAATACCCGAGGCTGCTGCTCTGCGGGGCAAATCCGCCGGTATCGAAAGCAGCCATGAATACGGTGACCCCGTGGAAGATGGCTCGAAAGGGGCGGAACCCGAGCACGAAGTAACCGACCGCGCCCAGCGCCACGATCCCGAACGCGCCGTGGACGACGCTGACCAGCCAGATGAACCGAGCCGTCGAGCGGACGGATGGGAAGATCTTCTCGTCTCTGGCTTCGCCGTAGTACAACGTCATCGCCCCACCTCCGGCGAAGACGCTCAGCACGGCGATCACGATGCCCTGTCCTCCCAGAAAGTGGAGGAGGTGCCTCCAGAAGTTGAGCGAAGTAGCGAGATGGTCGAGGTCCTGGATCAACGCTAGGCCGGTGGTGGTGAGCCCGCTCATGGCATCGAAGTAGGGATCGATAAACGATCCGTAGTGGCCGGAGAGTTCAAGCGGGATGGCGCCAATGGCCGGGACGATCAGCCAGGTGAGGCTGACGATGACCATTCCGTGGCTCCACTCCAGCCGGCTGGCCTGAGGCCTGCGCTGCATCATCAAATACCCGACCGCTCCGAAGATCCCGATCATCAGCAGGAACGATGCCGTTGGAGCTGATTCTCCGGCGATCAACGCCCACGTGAGCGGAACCAGACCGGCCACCGCGACAACGACCAGGATGCGCCCCAGGTTGTACCCGATCAAGCGCAGGTCTTCACGGCTGGGACGGATCAGCATTCGGTTACCCGGTTAGCCACAGCATGAGCAAGGAGATGCCGAGTCCGACGACTGCCAGGGTGGCGACAACGGCCCATTCGAGGATGAGCGTTGTGATCGCCCCCCATAGATTTGACCGCCCGGGCCCCTTCGATACCGGGTCGCTCATGGCGTCTCGACGTGAAGCACCCGGCGATTCAAGTCGGCTCCTTTGCGGTCGGGCGCATGGCGAGAGCTTCGCGCAGATCGGATTCGTGTTCTATAGCCGTTACCGCCAGCACTCGATCACCAGGCCTGAGTTGCGTTGTGGCATTGGGAACGGAAATATCTTCTCCCCGCAGCAGGGTCACGAGGATCGATTGCGGCGGCATGTCGATTTCTAGCACCGTGCGGATCGCTGCGTTGTCGGGGATGTCGATTTCCACCAAGCTCAGCTTGCCGGCACCGAGAAGCCGCAAGCGCTCGAGCTCCGATATTTCCACCTGGACTTCTTGTGAGATCACATCGACGATGAGGTCGGTTACCGCCACAACCGGGAGGTTCAGCGCGTCGAACGTGGCGCGGTTGCGTGGGTCGTTGAGCCTGGCAATGACCCGTTTGCCTCCCAGGGTTTTCGCCAGTTGACAGGCCACCAGGTTGGCTTCGTCTTTGCCGGTCACCCCGAGCACCCAATCAGAACGAGCTGCGTCGGCGCGGTTGAGCACGTCGACTTCCGTACCGTCACCGGCCAGAACGAGGAATCGGGATCGGTCGCCCAGAACCTGCGCTTTTTCCGGATCGGCCTCGACGATGGTGATCGTATGGCCGGCCGAGCTGAGCGCGAGGCCCAGATAGGATCCAACTTTGCCGCCACCAATGATGAGCGTCCTCACTAGTCCTCCCCTGCCACCAGATAACGCCGGACCTTGTTGAGCACACCTTTGCGCGCAGCCGCCACGACCAGATCGCCTTCCTTGAGATGAAACTTCTCATCTGGGATGAAGGTTCTCCCGTCTCTCCTGACGGCGGCGACCCGCAGGCGATCGTCGATCTCAAGGTCCATCACCCGGAGGTCGGCCGCGGCCGGCCCAAGTTGCATGTCAACAATCTCTGTCTCACCATCCTCAAAGGTCACATGAAATCGGAACTCCTGCTCGACGACCTGCTCGTAGACCACTTTCGAAATCAATCTGGAGGCGGCAACATAAGCCACGTCGAGCTCCCGGTAGGCTCGCTCCCGATGTGGGTCATCGAGCCGGGCGATCGTCTTGGGGACCATGAAGACCTCTTTGGCCAACTGGACCGCCATGAGGTTGGCGTTGTCGGAGTCGGTGACCGCCACAAAGGCATCGGCGTACTCGATGCCGGCTTCCTTCAGCACTCCGACGTCGTAAGCCAGGCCGAGATGCACCGAACCGTTAAAGGTCGAGCCGAGTCCTTCGAGGGCGGTTTTGGAAATATCGACTACGGAGACGTCGTGGCCATGGTCGGCCAGTTCATGAGCCAGGTCTCCTCCAACGCGGCCGGATCCGGCGATAACGATTCGCATGCGCACGATGATAGAGAGGTCGTGGCCGGGGAAGCTTCACTGTCTCCACAGGTAGCGAGTGAAGAGCAGCACGACCGGAAAGATCTCCAGCCTCCCGGCAATCATCAAGAAGGCCAAAAGCCACTTTCCGGTATCCGGGATAGCAAGGAAGTTGCTGGTCGGCCCGACCGCGCCGAGCCCCGGACCGATGTTGCCAAGCGACGAAGCAACGGCGGAGGCCGAGGTCACCAGGTCGAGGTCGGATGACATGAGGCCCAGAATGACGGTGCCGGACATGAACAAGAACATGTAGAAGAGAAAGAAGGTCTGGATGCCTTCCATGACCGAGTCGGACACGGTTTCTTTGCCAAACCGGGTGATGAAGATTCCGCGCGGATGCACGATGCGGCGCAGATCGGCCGACGCCGCTTTTGTCAAGACGGCGATACGAAAGGTCTTGACGCCTCCGGCAGTGGACCCGGCCATGCCGCCCAGAAACATGAGTCCAACTGCCATGATCTGCACGCCCGGCACCCACGACGCAAAATCGGCAGTGGCGAACCCGGTCGTAGTCATGAGGGATGTAGTGGTGAAGAGAGCATCCCGTAGGAAGGGCTCGAAGGGTCCGCTCCCGATGATGGCGATGGTCACGACGGCCGTCGCTCCCAGGAGGAGGGCTGTATACAGCCGGAACTCGACGTTTTTGACGTATTGGACCGGTGCTCGCAACGCTCGATAGTGCAACGCGAAGGAGGCGCCTGCAATGAACATGAAGAGGATGATGACCCATTGGGTATAGGGACTGAAACCGGTGATTGAAGTTGCTTCGGTTCCAAACCCTCCGGTCGACATGGTGGTCATCGCATGTGCCACTGCTTGGAACAGGTTCATGTCTCCAAAGGCCAGCAGGACGGTTTCGAGAACGGTGAACCCGACGTAGACGAACCACAGACGTTTCGCCGTTTCGCGGAATCTGGGGGTCAGTCGGTCGGGCTGGTGACCGGGGGACTCGGCTTTGGCGAGCTGAACGCCGCCGACGCCGAGCAGCGGCAGGATGGCGATCGACAGAACAATGATGCCCATGCCGCCGATCCACTGGGTCTCGGCCCGCCAGATCAGGATGCCGTGCGACAGCACCGATGGGTCGGGTACCACCGAAGCGCCGGTGGTGGTGAACCCGGCGGCCGTCTCGAAGAACGCCCCGGTCAGTGTATCAATCGACCCGGTGAGAAGATAAGGAAGCGTCCCGAAGGCTGCCATGGCGAACCAGGCCAGCCCGACCGCGGCGAAACCTTCCTTGGCGGTGATCTTCCCGGGCCTGCCTAGGACCCGCCTCCCAACCACTCCGGCGATAAGAGTGATGGCGGCGGCAATCAGGATCTGAACCGCTTCGCTGGTCTCCCGATAGAAGGCGGCTACCACAGCAGGCGGCACCATGGCCGCGCCCGCACCGGTGACTACTGCCCCAACGATGTAGGACAACCTCTGCAACATCGGGAACCGCTCGGGCTGTCGGGCGAGGATCACGCCGGGGCGTTTCCGGATCGACCTCATGAGTGCTGCGGCCCCGACATACGACCGTGTCCGGCAATCTGTCCAGCGAGGGGATGCCTTCGCCGCTCCTGGCTGCGTCCTCTGCCTTCCGACGCAGCCCAAGAAGCGTGTGTTACCGATGCGCCTTTTGTGTGCGAACTGCCCGAGGCGCAGACGTGCTCTGCCGAGTGTCCTCCCCCGCCGCAGGTGAGGGAGGTGGGCAGGCTCGACGGAGCCGGGCCGGAGGGGGCATAGCTCGGCACAACCAGGGCCGTATGGGCGAGAGGCAGCACTAGGTGAACAACCTCTCCACTTCGTGGATTGCGTCGGGAAGAGCGAAGAAGATCAAATGATCTCGAGGCTCGATGATCGTCGAGCCATCTGGCACCACGGCCTTGTTTCCACGGAGGAGGCCGCCGATGACGGCGCCTTCCGGCAAGGTGATTTCCCTGACCGCTTTTCCGATCAAACGGGCGTGCGGTTCGGCTTCGATCTCGATGGCTTCAGCGGCCGTGTCTTTGAAGGTAGCGACTGAGTGAATGAGTCCTCGGCGTACAAAACGGAGAATGGCATTGGCTGCAGCCAACCGGCTCGATACGGCTGCATCGATACCACGGCCGGAGAGTAACGCGACATAGTCGATGCGGGAGAAGCGGGCCACCGTTGTCGCCATTCCCTGGGCCTTGGCGACGAGGCAGGCCACGATGTTCACTTCGTCCCAGCCGGTCAGAGCAAGCAACATGTCGCGTTCGCTTGGATCGAAATCGGCATACGTCTCTGGGTCCGTCGGATCCCCGCACACGAACAACGGCCGGGCGTACTGCTCGGCAAGGGTGCGGCAGCGGTCGCGATCCGAATCAACCACGATCACGTCGAAACCCTCGTCGACCATCAGCTCGACGGTGCGGACGGCTAGACGGGTCGTTCCAACGATGAACACTCGCCGGATCGGATGACGGTCAAGCCCTATGAGCGAACCTACCCGGTGGGCGTTGTCGGCGTTGACCATTATGAGAATGTGGTCGCCTTCTTCGATCACGGTCTCTCCATGGGCCACCGTCGTGTTCCCATCACGTACCACGGCCGTGAGCACCCAGTCCCAGTCGGTCAAGCGACGGGACGCAGCGAGGGGACGTCCCGCCAACACCGAGGCGCTCTGGACGGTGCCGCCGATGAGGGATAACTTCCCGTTGGCGAATTCGACCAGATCGGAAACACCTGCTTGGCGGACGAGACCAACCAGCTCGCGAGCCCCCGCCTCGCCGGTATTGATGACGACGTCGACTCCCAGGGTTTCGAGTCCTTCGTGCAGGCTCGGGTCTTCGACCCTGGCCACGGTTCGCTTGACCCCTAATCCTTTGGCCGTGTGGCAGGCCAGAATGTTGGCGCCGTCGTTGTTGGAGACGGCGATCAGGAGGTCTGCTTTGCCGACCTCAGCCTTCGACAGCACGCTTTGGCTTGAACCGTTGCCGGTGATGACCAGAGCGTCGTGAGTCTCCTGGACTTCGGCGGCCTTTTCCCGGTCGGCCTCAATGATAACGACGTCTTGGCCTTCACCGGAGAGACGTTCGGCGAGTGATGAGCCCACCGCTCCAGCCCCAACGATCACGATCCTCATGGGTTTCCTTGCAGGGTGGCTGGTAAGGGTAGCTCTCCGGCTGCGCAGGCCAAGCCGCACGTGCCCTATCTCGCACATACGGTCTTCGTGGCGCGGAGGGCGTCGGCCCCCGGGCATATTGCAGGGCATGTGTTCGGGCGCAGTGCTCGTACGGAGGGTCGTTACACTCTCCGCATGATCAACGAGATTGGGAGACAAGCCCGGGCGGCCGGGCGTGGGTTGGCCCGGTTGACCGGCGAAACGAAACGCGACCTGCTTCTTGCCATGGCCGACCAGGTGCAGCAGAGTGTGTCGACAATCCTGTCGGCCAACTCCAATGACATGGCACAGGCGCGTTCCGAAGGTGTGTCCGCAGCTTTGCAGGACCGTTTACTGCTGAACGAAGGTCGAGTCGATGCGATGGCTGCCGGTTTGCGCTCCGTTGCCAATCTGCCCGACCCGGTTGGCATGATCACTGCCGGATGGACGCTCGCCAACGGGATCCGCCTCCAGCGCGTGCGGGTTCCGCTCGGGGTGGTTGCCGTCATCTACGAAGCGCGCCCCAATGTCACCGCCGACGCAGCCGGACTCTGTGTCAAGTCGGGCAACGCCGCGTTGTTGAGGGGTTCCTCCTATGCGCTCCGTTCGAATACAGCCATCGGTGAAGCGCTGCAAGCCGCCCTCGTCTCGCGGGGCTTGCCCGCCGAGGCCGTCCAGATCATCGAAGACACTTCGCGTGAAGGCGCCAGGGAGCTCATGCAAGCCAAAGAGTGGGTCGACCTGCTCGTGCCGCGCGGCGGCCCCGGGTTGATTGCTGCCATCGAGGCTGAGGCGACGGTTCCATTTGTGATCGACGGAGCAGGCAACTGCCATGTCTATGTCGATGCAGGCGCGGACCTGAATATGGCCGGTCCGATCGTTTTCAATTCGAAAGTGCAACGGCCGGGGGTATGCAATGCTGCGGAGTCCCTTGTGATCCACGAAGCCGTTGCTGAGCAATTCCTTCCGGGCATGGCGCGCCAGCTCATCGACGCCGGAGTGGAGCTACGCGGCGATGAGCGCGCCCGTTCGCTGGCCGCTGAATTGTTACCGGCCACCAATGACGATTGGGGCACCGAGTACCACGACATGATCATGTCGGTCCGAATTGTGCCCGATCTGGACGCGGCAATCGGCCATATTCTCAGATACGGTACCGGTCACACCGAGGCGATCGTCACCGAGGATATCTCAGCCGCCACCCGGTTTACCCAGGAAATCGATGCTGCTGCCGTCATCGTCAATGCCTCAACCCGATTTACCGACGGTGAGCAATTTGGGTTCGGGGCCGAGATCGGGATATCGACGCAAAAGCTCCATGTGCGGGGTCCGATGGGTCTCGAAGCGTTGACGTCGGAGCGGTACATATTGTTCGGTGACGGCCAGGTTCGGGCATGACAACGGAAGGCTTGCAGAGCCCGGCCGAGGTCAAGGAGCGCCTGCGCAGCTTCGACTACCTGGCCGATGACCGGATTGCCCAGGTCGTATTCCTGGCCGATCGGCTCGGCAAGCCGATCCTGGTGGAGGGCCCGGCCGGGGTTGGCAAGACCGAGCTGGCGAAGGCTCTGGCCGCCGTGGCCGGCCGAAACCTCATCCGCCTGCAGTGTTATGAAGGTCTTGACGAGTCTAAGGCCCTCTACGAGTGGAATTACAAGAAGCAGTTGTTGCGGATCCAGGCAGATGAAGGCACCGCTTGGAGCGACCTCGAGGAGGACATTTTTGCTGAGGAGTTTCTCCTGGCCCGGCCGCTCCTTGAAGCTATTCGGTCGCCGGATCCAGTGGTGCTACTCATCGACGAGATCGATCGGGTTGAGGTTGAGACCGAAGCACTCATGCTGGAAGTGCTATCTGATTTTCAGGTATCGATTCCGGAGCTAGGGACGGTGGTGGCACAGACCCAACCTCTCGTCGTGCTGACGTCAAACAATACGCGCGAACTGTCCGAGGCTCTCAAACGGCGCTGCCTTTTCCTCCACATCGGATATCCATCCGTCGAACGGGAGAAAGAGATTCTGCTGGCCAGGGTCGAGGGTCTCAGCGATCAGCTGGCCGATCAGATCGCCAGGCTGGTGCGGAGCGTGCGTAACTTCCAGTTGAAGAAGCCTCCCTCGGTGAGCGAATCGATCGATTGGGCACGCACGCTGCTGGCTCTGGGTGTAGCCGAGGTCGAACAGGGAACCGTCGAGGAGACGCTGCACGTGCTGCTCAAGTACCAAAACGACATCGATAAGGTCTCCCGCGACCTCAGTTCAGTCCCCTTGGACACCGTTGCTACGTGATGCTCGGTCTGCTAACCGGGTTCATCGAGGAGCTCCGGGGGTCGGGAATCCCGGTCTCGATGGTGGAAGCGATCGACGCCGCGGAGGCGCTTCGTTTCACCGACCTGGGTGACCGGCAGGCCTTCAAGGCGACCTTGGGGTCCACCCTCGTCAAGAACGCTCGACACTACGAAGCATTCGAGACGGCCTTCGAGGTTTACTTCGCATTGCTTCGGCCGGCACCCGGTGATGCCGCGGACGATGCACCACCGCCGGCGCCAGCGACACAGGATAGCCAACAAGGAATCGGCGGCGGTGGGGGAGAGGCCGATCTCGAGTCGTTGATCGAATCCCTCAAGCGTGCCCTCTCTGAGGGCGATCGCGGGTTGCTCCGGGCCGTGGCCCGGCGGTCGGTCGGACGGCTGGCGGGAATGGAACGTGGCCGGCCGGTTGGCGGTACCTACTACCTGTACCGCACCTTGCGGCGCCTCGATATCGATCGCATCTTGGAGGCGTTGGTGGAATCGGCCGACGCGTCACTGGAGCTGACCGCGCTCGAAGCAAGACTTCTCCGCGAGGAGTACGAGGATCGGATCGAGGAGTTCCGCGAGGAAGTGCGGGCCGAGATTCGTCGGCGGTTGGTAGCTGATCGGGGCCGGGAGGCGGTTGCCAAGACTCTGCGCCGGCCCTTGCTCGAAGACACCGACCTCATGCATGCTTCCCGCGAGGACCTCGCAATGCTCGGTCAGGTAATCCATCCGTTGACCCGCAAATTGGCGGCCAGGCTGGCCCAGCGCCGTCGGCAGGGAAGACGCGGTCGGCTCGATTTCCGACGTACGGTGCGGCGTTCCTTGTCGACGGGCGGCGTACCCATGGAACCGCAGTTCCGAACGCCGCGGCCGACGAAACCTGAGGTCTTTCTCTTGTGTGATATCAGCGGGTCGATGGCGACCTTCGCTCGTTTCACACTGCAGTTCGTCCATGCGATGTCAGGCCAGTTCTCAAAGCTACGATCGTTTGTGTTCGTAGATGGCCTCGATGAGGTGACCAGCTTCTTTGAAGCAGGAGCCGCCTTTGAGTCAGCCCTCGAGCGGGTCGGCAGTGAGGCTGAAGTGGTGTGGCTCGACGGACACTCTGACTACGGCCACGCGCTGGCCCAGTTCTGGAAACGCTACGGCGGCGATCTCACTCCGCGCTCGACGGTAATCGTGACTGGTGACGCCAGGAACAACTACCGGGATGCCAGGGGTGACGTGATGGCCTCGATCACCGAGGCGTCGCGGGCCGTCTACTGGCTCAATCCTGAACCCCAGGCGTATTGGGATACCGGCGATTCAGTCATCTCCGTATTCGCCGGGCACTGTGATGGTGTGTTCGAGGTGCGTAGCCTTCGCCAACTCGAAGCGTTCGTCGAAGGTCTGGCCTTGCCTCGGCGTCGCCCGGGCGGGGTGCGGGCGGAATGGAAACCGGCCGAATTCACATAAAGAATGACCCGGTTGATGTCGATACAGGACCAAGGACGCTTCCTCGGTTGGTAATCGACCGACGTGCGACCAGGGACCAGCGAGGAGACCACAATGGGCCGTCGGGTTTTGGTAGTCGAAGACTCGGCCGTTATTCGCCGGCTGATCGAAGTCTGCCTCCGTCCCGCCAGCCTCGAGGTGGTCATGCGGGAAGATGGTCCCACGGGTCTCTCCGCCGCTATCTCCGAAAAGCCCGACCTTTTGGTGCTCGATATTGGACTTCCTGAGATGGATGGATGGGAGGTGCTCGACCGACTCCGCTCAGACCCGCGCACCAAGGAACTGCCGGTGCTCGTACTGACGGCTCACGCCGAGGAAGAATCCCGGCGCCGGGCCGACGAAGGCGGCGCCGATGCCTTCGTTACGAAGCCATTCCAGCCGAACGACTTCCGTCAGGAAGTCCTCAACCTTCTCGCCAGGATCTCGATCGAGGCGGTCTCCTAGAGCCCCGAATTCGGCTACGAGGCCAAACAGCACTCCAACTCCTGAGGCTCTTGAGTGCTCCAACCTGTTCCTAGTCGAGCAGCAACGTTCTTGCTTGCATCACTCTCTGCGTCAGAGTTACCGGGTCGGTGTGGAGCACGGTCAGAATCTGATTCAGGTGAGTCAGCTCGGCTCGTTCGAGGATCTCTTTTTCGTTGACCGTCCACTGGCGAGCCTCGCAGAGCCGAGCATGGGCTACCTCCGCGCCCGCCCGGGCGAGATGACCCAGTACACCGGCGACATCGCCACGGGCGGCCTGCAAACCTGCCCGCTCCAAACTGAATCTGGCGTGGTCCCGCCAGCGGGCCGCGCCTTCCTCGGCGAGTCGATCGGGATAGTCGACCGCGCCCTCGAGCGAACCGGCCACTACCGTTCCGAGTGCCCTCTCGGCGGCCAGAGCGTAGGTCGGGATTCCGGCCAGGAAGCCGGGCAGCCTGTCGACTTCGAAGCGGCCCGCCTCGGCTTCTCGAACCCAGTGCCGGACTTCATCGATGTCCCGGTAAAAGACGTCCACCATGAGCCCGTCGACGATGAGCCTTGCGCCACCATTCATGATCCGACCCCAATCTCCCGGGGCGGCCACAGCACCCTCGAAGTGCGCGAGACCCTTCGGATCGAACTCGCCGCAGTAGTAGACGCCGAGGTCCCAGTCGACGTCGGCATGCTCCCGTACGAGAGCTTGTGAGCCTGCCAGAGTCACGGCAACGACATGGGGCAGAGAGGCCAGAGTGTCGACCAGGGAGGCGATCGCCTCAGGGAACTCAGATTTGTCCATGGGTTCTTCAAGGTACACGCCAGGTGTGCCTGGGAGCGGTGCGAACGGCCCCCTTCCCTTCTCGGCACCGCTGCAGTACGGTCCGCGAGCGGGATCTTGGCAGACGGTTGGAGGTGACCATTGCTTCGGATTCTGGCCGTCTCGGTGGTCGCTGTCGCGCTGTTCGCGGAACCGACCGGCGCTGCTATCGAGCCGTGTGTTGGCTTGGCCCGACCGGTCGACGGATCGGTAGAGCGCGGCTTTGCGCCGACCGGCCGCTATTCGGGACACTGGGGAATCGATTTGGGTGTCCCGGCGGGCACCGACATTCAGGCTGCCGGCCCGGGGGCCGTCTCCTTTGCCGGAACCGTTGCCGGCAATGTGACCGTGACGGTCGATCACGGCGGGGGTTTACGGACTAGCTATTCGTATCTGTCGGCCGTGGCGGTTGAGCGGGGAGACCGCGTCGTCGAATCAACCATCCTCGGAACGAGCGGGTCCAGCCACGGCTCCCCGGCGCTGCACTTCTCGGTGCGGGTAGGAACGACCTATGTCGACCCGCTGCAGATCGTCGGCTGTCGCATTACCAGGCCGTGGAGGGGTTTGCGCCTCGTTCCAGTTCGTGACTCCCGTTGACGTGCCTATTCTGGCGGCGTGCGAAGGGGCATTCTCGGCGGAACTTTCGACCCACCTCACGTCGCTCACCTCATTGCTGGTGAGGTGGCTTATCGCGACCTCGACCTCGACGTTGTCACCTTCTTGCCGGCCGGTGCTCCCTGGCAGAAAGCAGACCGTCGTGTCAGCGATGCCGAGCATCGCTGGCAGATGATCTGTAGGGCGGTTGAGAATATTCCCTATTTCGAGGCGGATCAACGCGAAGTCCGTCGAGACGGCTGGACCTTCACGGCCGACACCCTCGCCGACTTCGACCCGCAAGATGAACTCATCCTGATCCTGGGAGCCGACGCGGCCAGGGGAATTCAGACCTGGCAACGCTGGGAGTACGTCGTTTCGCGAGCCCAATTGGCTGTGGCACCTCGGCCGGGCGTCGACCGCGCTGAGGTCGATGCCGTCATCCCGGTTCCCTTCACCTGGCTCGACATGCCGTTGTTGCTTCTGTCTGGCACGACCATTCGTCGGCGGGCGGAAGCAGGAAAAACCATTCGCTTCATGGTTGCGGATTCGGTTTGGGACTACCTCGAGGACCACAACGTCTATGGCTGATCCGCGCCACAAGAAAACACAACGTCGGAAAGGGCTGGCCGTTCGGTCAGGCGGGGGACGGCGCCGTCGCTCGGGGGTGATGGACGAGGTACCTCAATCAGCTCGCGAACTCAATCGTTCGGCTCGGAAGTCAACGGCAGCCCGAGCCCGCCGGCGCATTGCCCTCGCGGTGCTTGGAGCCGCGCTGATTATCGGCACATCGGTCGTGCTGACCTTCTTAACCCTCAGGGAACCAGAAGTGTCGGAAACGGGTGTCGGGCTGCCGTCGGCGCGGGGTGCGTCTGCCTTGATCGTCATCACTGATGCGGGTGGTCGTGCCGATTCGATTGCGCTCTTGGTGGCACATCCGACCGATGGGTCGGAAGTCGTGCTATTCCCGCCATCGTTGCTCGCCATCTTGCCCGGCTTTGGTGAGAGTGAAATCGCCGACGCCGTCCGGTTCAATGGGCCTCTGCTGGCCAGGACCACGGTCATCAACCTCCTTGGGGTGAGGGTCGATGCCGTAGTGCATCTCGAAAGTGCAGACTTTGCCGCCGCGGTTGGCAAGCCTCTCACCGTTGATTTGGCCAACCCGCTTCTTTTTCCCGAGTCGGATGGTTTCACAGTGGTCGCGGCAGAAGGGTCGGCCGAGCGCGATCCAGACATGCTGGCAGCATTGCTGACCAATCAGGGTGATAGTGATCAGCTCGAATGGCTGGACCGGCAGGGATCCGTTTGGCGAGCGGCCCTGCGGGCGGTCGACGGGGACCCGGCGATGGCTGAGCGTCTAACCCTCGGAGCAGCGGTTGAGCCAGAGACGGCCCTCCAGGCGATTCTGGCAGCCGCCGGGGACTCGGAACTCGTCGTAACGGCGGTGCCGGTGCGAAGGATCGAGGCGGCCGGGGGTAGCACCGAGCGTTATCAGTTGCCGAGCAGCGCTGTTGCCGCATTCGTCTCCGAGCGGTTCCCCTACCTTGTTATCCGTGAGGAGCCCCGGCCCCGGGTGGAGGTGTTAAACGGGAACGGAAGGATCGGTACGACCGGTCCGATCGCTGCGTTGCTCGTCGAAAAAGGGTACCGGATCATCAAGACCGACAATGCGGATCGGGATAACTACACCGAAACGCAGGTGATCGCTCAGGGCCGGGAGCACCAAAAAGATGCCATCGACGTACAAGGTATTCTCGGCACCGGAGAGGTGCTGCTCGAACTCCGCCAGCCCTCAGGAATCGTGGATCTCACTATTATTGTCGGCCGCGACATCCCAGCGTAGGAGGTTGAGCGCTTATCGCTCTCAATACAGAAACACAGAACCTCGTCGACGAAATGGCCAGAGTGATAGGCGAGAAAAAGGGCATGGATATCGTCCTTCTCGATGTCTCAGAACTGCTCTGGATCACCGATGTGTTCATCATCGCTTCGGGCACCTCCCGACCGCATGTGCAATCGCTTGCCGAGGATGTCGAGTTGAAGCTGAAATCTGCAGACCGCCGGCCGCTGCGCGTCGAAGGGAAGCAGGAAGGGAAGTGGGTCCTCCTCGACTACGGCGAGGTGGTGATCCACATCTTTCAACCGGAGACCCGCGACTTCTACGGTCTTGAGCGGCTGTGGGGGGATGCCCCCCGGCTGACGTGGGAGACGTTGGCCTCCGAGGCCTGACGGCTGGTACAATCACGCACCGCAATCTTGGGGCTGTAGCTCAGCTCGGCAGAGCACTTGCATGGCATGCAAGGGGTCAGGGGTTCAAATCCCCTCAGCTCCACCATCCGAAGACCCCTGTAAATACAGGGGTTTTCGCCTACTCAGGGATGAAGCTGGGTGATGGCGGGGCCGCCCTTGGGCCGCACCTGGGCCGCAACAGCTTCGGTCCGGGCCGTCTCAAGGGCGTCGGCAGCTTCTCTGTCGCGTCCCTCGAAGAGGTGTCCGTAGATGTCGTAGGTGGTACGGATCGAGGCATGGCCGAGCCGTTTCGAGATGACATAGGGCTCCTCTCCGGCGGCGATGAGCAACGCCACTTGGGTGTGGCGCAGGTCGTGGGGCCGCATCGGTTCGCCCACTGAGGCTCGAACCGCCGGATACCACATCCGCCGCCGGAATAGGCTGGGCCCGAGCCGGCCTCCTTCGGGTGCCGTGAACACGTAGCCGTCCTTGCCCGGGTAGGCCGAGACGTGGGCGGCCAGCACCTCGGCCAAGAACGGCGGGAAGCTCACGGTGCGGCGGGCAGCCGGTGTCTTGATCGGCTCCTCGACCCGGAGTTGACGGCGGAGGATATCGAGCCGGTCGATGCGGAGGGCGGCCAACTCGCCGGGGCGCAGGCCCGTGTAGGCGCCGGTCAGGACGAAGGCGCGGTAGCGGGGCCGGATGGCATCAGCGAGGGCTTCGACCTCGTTGATGGTCAGGAATCGCATCTCGGTGCGGTCCGCCTTGGGGAGGGCGATGTTCCGACAGGGGGAGCGCGGGATCATCTGATCGCCAACGGCTAGTTCGAGGGCTTCTCGCAGCAAGGTGTAGGCCCGGCGAATTGTGGAAGGGGAGTAGCCGTCGGCGACAAGATCGGCGATCCACTCCCGGATGGCTCCCGGTTCAATGGCGCCGACCGGAACCGATCCGAAGGTGGGCAGCACCAGGTTGCGGAGGACGGACCGGTAATTGTCTCGGGTTGAAGTAGCCACATTGACTCGCCCTGCTTCGACGCTCGTGCTCCAGTCCCCAAACGTGAGCCGCCCGAGGCGCGGGTCGGTCCAGTCCCCGCGCACCATGTCCGTCTCGACGCTGTGCAGGAAGCGATCGGCGTCGGTTCTCCGAACGAAGCTCCTCGAGCGCTCACGGCCCGCCGGGTCTCGGTAGCGCACCCGCCACGGCCGGGGACGGTCCGGGCGTCGTTCGACGTAACCCATGATCGGATCGTACAGATTCGGAGTGACAGGTTCGGGGTCAAAGAGGGTATCGTCACTGAGCGTGGCGCTCCACATAATGCCAATGCGTCCGGGATTGCCGGTTCCCGAGCGGGTTATGCACGGGGTTCTTGATTGATCCGGCGCGACGTTATGCGCTGGCGTGGCGGCCCCGATTTGAGCGATCCGGAGTCGTTCGGCCCTAACGTGGAAGAGATTGGCCACATACTGTTGGGACTACCCAACAGCTCAGGAGAAAGCGATGAAGGGGATCGTCCAAGACGAGTACGGCTCACATGAGGTTCTGAAGCTTCAAGAAATCGAAAAGCCGGTCGTCGATGACGATGGGGTGCTGGTACGGGTCCACGCGGCTGGCGTTCATGCTGGTGACTGGTTGCTGATGACCGGCCGACCGTTGCTCTTCCGCCTAGGGGCTGGGTTACGCGGGCCACGAAAACGAGTTCCCGGATTCGACTTCGCCGGGACGGTCGAGGCGGTTGGCAAGGACGCCAAGGAGTTCAAGCCGGGCGATGAGGTCTTCGGCGATGCCGCTCATGGCAGTTGTGCCGAGTACGTGTCCGTCTCTGAGGACAAGGTGGCTCTGAAGCCGGCCAATCTCACGTTGGAACAGGCAGCGGTCGTGGCCGTCTCCGGAGTCACCGCCCTTCGGGGCCTGCGTGATGCGGCGAAAGTACAGCCGGGGCAGCATGTGTTGGTAAACGGGGCTTCGGGGGGCGTCGGCAGCTATGCCGTACAGATCGCCAAGGCGCTAGGGGCCGAAGTGACCGGTGTGTGCAGTACACGGAACGTGGAGATGGTCCGATCGATCGGCGCTGATCATGTCATCGACTACACCCGGGAGGACTTCACCAAAGGTGGTGAGCGTTATGACGTCATCCTCGACAATGTGGCCAACCATTCGCTGGCGGAGTGCAGACGGGCAATCATCCCCGAGGGGATTCTCCTCCCCAACAATGGAACCTCGGGCGGTCGTTGGATCGGACCGTTGGGTCGCATGGCCGCTGCGCTGGTGCTGTCGCCGTTCGTGCGCAGACAGGGGCGCCCCTTTTATGCACCAGTGAGGAAGAGAGACCTGCTCGATCTCAAAGAGCTGATCGAAGCCGGCAAGGTCACCCCGGTCATCGATAGGACCTACCTGCTGAGCGAGACCGCTGAGGCGATGGGCCACGTTGGTGAGGGACACGCTCGAGGTAAAGTCGTCATCACCGTGTGAGCGGCGGACCACCGCTCAGATCGCCCGATATCGAGCGAGAACAAGCATCCACTCGATGACCGCCGCGCCATCCGAGATCGGCACTTCGCGGGCGGCGAGGAGGCCGGCTGCGAGACTCAGTCGAGGGTCCCGGCCGGGGCAATCCACTCTGTCGGCTGGTTGGTCACGGCGGCGATGCGGTCGTAGTCGGCGTCGTAGTGAAGCACCGAGAGCCCGGCGGCTTCTGCTGCCGCGGCGATTACCAGATCCACCGGCTTCGCCCCACGATGCTGCCCGGTCCGAGCCAGCCCCCCGGCAATCTGAACCGCTCGGTCCATCACCGACGCGTCGATCGGAGCCGACGGCAAGACCCAACGTTCCTCGATGATGTCAGCCACATCCCGGGCCCGGGACCCGTAGACGACTTCGAGATCGATCAGCCGACACGTCCACATCTGCCCGTTGCGGGCCAGCTCCTCCAGCCGTGTTCCAACCTTGTCTTGGTGGGCCCGCCCCAGCACCGAGGTGTCGACGAGGTAATGGGTTTCAGCCATGGGTGCCCGTGCGAGGGCGACGCGCGTCGTTGAGGGCGTCGATGTCGAGCGCGCCGGGCTTGCGAAGGCGGGCCACGTGACGCAACGCGGTGTCCTGATCGACCAGGCTCCTTAGCGCAGTTTCGACCGTCGCCCGGATCGTGTCGGTGCCGGCCACAGTGCGGGCACGAGCGAGGAGTTCATCATCGATTTCGACGAGTCGCTTGGTCATGCAAACAGTATATCCGATTGGACCTTCAAGATATACCCTCTTGTCGACGTTCGCCGCCCAGACCAACCGATATCGGATCAGAACACTCCGACCGTGAAATAGCGCAGACCGGCACATATGAGTGCGGCTTGGTCAGCGCGGCCGGTAGACGTCGCGGCGCTGCTGAACCCGGTGGATCAGAACCGTCTGATCGTCCTCGAAGATCTCGTAGATGATCCGATAGTCGCCGCGCCGTGTAGAGCGGAGGCCTTCGAGTTCGCCGACCAGTGGTTTCCCGAGCCGCTGGGGGTTCTCGGCGATCGGCCCGAAGATGGCCGCGAGGGCAGCGTCCCGAACCTTGTCAGACAGTCGGTTGAGGTGGCGCAG
>Ga0224512_10000451_pt1 | contig 43633 bp, 32 predicted proteins | sample SF_May12_sed_USG_4_FD_169103 | JGI IMG/M metagenome (GOLD analysis project Ga0224512, IMG submission 169103) | Sediment microbial communities from San Francisco Bay, California, United States - SF_May12_sed_USGS_13 | ecosystem: Environmental > Aquatic > Marine > Sediment | place: USA... | reverse complement strand
TAGTGCAAGGCCGGCGGGCAGTGGTTCATCACGTACTCGGTCTTGGCGTTCTCGTAGGCGCCGAGCAGCCGCATCGCCGGCGACGCCCGCCCGGGATAGCGGATATGGCCGAGCAGGATCCCGATCGAGGGTTCCCGCATGCCGTCACGGATCGCCCGCAGCCAGTCGGCGTCGACGACGCAATCGGCATCGGTGAACGCGATCAGCGGAGCCCGCGCCGCCCGAATGCCGGTGTTGCGCGCCGCGTAGGCCCCGGGAGTCTGCTCGTCGAGGAGGGTCAGCCCGCTGAAGCCCGCGACGATCGACGCCGAGCCGTCGGTCGACCGGTTGTCGATCAGGATGAGCTCGTAGGGCCCGCCGACCTCTCGCTGTCCGAGCAGGGACTCGATGCAGGCGGCGATGTGGCGCTTGTTGTTGAAGAAGGGCACCACGACGGAGACGACAGGGCGATCGCTCATCGCGCCCTCAACCGGGGCCGCCGGTGTCGGCGGAACGCCGTGCGGCGGCTTCGCGGAGCCGTTCGTAGAGGTCGTGACGCAGCCACCCGCGGATCCGGTCCCGCTGCTCCGCGTTCAGCCTGCGCCCGGAGGTCGCGGAGCGACGGATCCTGCGGCCGACGTCCGCTTTCCAGGCCTCGTCGGTGGTGGTCAGCCGGTCGGCCGCCGCGGCATAGCGCTCGAGGATCTCGGGCTCCCAGCGGAGGCCCAGCCCGGCGAGGAGCCGCCGCAGCGCCGCCTCGGGCCGGGCGGTGAGCTCTTCGTAGAAGACGAAGTGATCGTTCGGCGCCGCGATCCGGCCCAGCGAGAAGCCGAGCTCGTCGTTCCAGCGGTTGACGCACTCGTCCAGACCGTAGGGCCGCTCCCAGCTCTGCGAGGCCTGGTGCAGCGACGCTACGACCTCCAGGCCCTTCCGGATCACGTGGACGAAGAGGGTCCGCGCCTCGGCACCCGAAACCCTGTCGAGGAAGGGGATGAAGCGCAGGTGCCGGGGCGTCTTCTCGACCCAGCTCGAGGCGCCTCGCCTGAGCGCCAGCTCGTCCAGCACTCGCAGCAGTCGTCGCGCGACAGGCTCGGTCCACAGCGGCACCAGCGGCCGCAACCCGAGCGCCCTGCGGCCCGTCGCTTGGAACCAGGCGGCCGCTGGCGGCGCCTGCTCGCCGTTCTCGTCGAGGAACTGCTGCAGCCGTGGCCCGGGATTCCTGGTCAGGACAGGCCGCGAGGTCGCGGGCAGCAGGGTGAAATGGCGGTCGAAGAAGTGGCTCTCCGTGAAAGAGGTCACGCTGCTGTGCGCCGCCAGCAGACTCTGCACCAGCGTCGTGCCCGAGCGCGGCACGCCGACGACGAAGATGCGCATACCGATCTCGGGCGCGCGCATCTTCAGCCGCCCCTCGTGGCGACGAGCGTGAAGAAGGGGCGCATCGACGGCACCAGCCGCTCCGCGAGGCCGACCAGGCCCCTGCCGTGGCCGCCGCGGTAGATGAGGGTGTCGATCCGAAAGCCGACTCGGCCGAGGAACTCCGTCACCTCGCGCGTGGTGTACTCCCGGACGTGTCCCATGTGGCCGAGCGTCTCGAGCTTCTCGTACTGCCGGTAGATGCCGGCCGAAGCGGCGTGGCCCTGGTTGTGGAGCACCAGGTTGCGGATGCCGCGGAAGGACCGGAGGTTGGGGGTCGACAGCAGCAGCCGGCCTCCGCGCCTGAGCACACGGTGAACCTCACCCAACGTGAACACGGGGTTGATCCGCAGATGCTCGAAGAGCTCGTTGAACAGCACCACGTCGAAGCTCTCGGCGTCGAATGGGACCGGCTCGGTCTCGACGTCGCAGCGCCTGACGTCGAGACCGAGCTTCGCGATCGCCGTCGCGAAGCGCTCGGGCTCGAGGTCGACGGCACTGACCTCGTAGTCGAGGGCCTTCAGGGCACCGGTCATCAGCAGCGGGATCGCCCCATACTCCAGGATTCGGGCGCCGGGCTCGACGTGTCGGCCGACGATGTGGAGGTCGGCCACGAGCCGCTGCCGGTGCTGCCGGCAGTAGTTCGAGAACCACTCCTCGAGGGCCGGGTGGTCCGGTCGAAGGCTGGCGGCGATGCGGTCCAGCAGCTCGTGGCTCTGCCGCGGGAATCGCCAGGGCTCGGCCTGTCTCAACTCGGTCCGACGCCTCCGCTCATCGGTCGCCCACCTCGCTCAGGTGGCTCAGGTCGCTCAGGTGGCTCAGGATCACCTGCCGGGCGGCGTCGACGTTGCCATCGCCGCGGTGGGGGTCGGGCGTCTCGTGGACCGTGAAGGGGCCGCTGCAGTAGGGGCGCCAGGTGGCGGCGGCATCCGTGTCGGTCTCCCGAGCGTTGAAGATCACGGTGGGAGCATGGACCTTCCCGGGCCGGTATTTCGCATGGAGGCGGAAGCGGTCGACTCTGACATCGGCCAGGAGGATGCTCGGCCCGAGCGGGAGCCCGACGAGCCTCTTGAGCTTGCCGATGCCGCAGAGCAGTCGGCGCCAGGGCTCGATGGCGAGCCATCTCCAGGCGCGGCGGTAGGGCCTCGGGCTCAGCGGGTGGTTGGCGCGAAGGTAGAGGCGCAAGGCCTCCGACGTGGAGAGCTCGTCAACCGGCCGGCGAAGGCCGTCGAGCTGCAATCGCAAGGGGCCCAGGCGGTAGTGGTCGATCGGCATCGGCGCGATCAGGTAGAGGCCGTGCACGGGCATCCCCCGGGCTTCCATGATCCGGACGGCCTCGAAGGCCATCGAGCAGCCGAAGGAGTAGCCCGCCATGATGCAGCCCTGGCCGGTGAAGCGACGCTGGATCTCGTCGACGAGCTGTTCGCCGAGCTCAATCATGCTCCGCCAGCGACCCAGATTGCCCTCGGGCCGCAGGCTGACGCCGCGCAGGCCGTAAACCGGGCGTTCGCCGCGAAAGCGCTCGGCAAAGGTCTCGGTGAAGAAGTGGGGCACGGCCACGACAAAGGGTATCCCGCGGTGGCCGGGCTGGATCGGGAACAGGTGCTCGTAGGGCGGCGACTTCGACCCGCCCCGCTGCTCGATCCGCCGAAAGAGCTCGCGCACCGTCGGGTTTTCGAAGACGTCGGCCGCCGTCAGGCTGACCTCGAAGTCGCGCTCGATGGCCAGCGTCATCTCGACGACCAGCAGCGAGTGGCCGCCGAGCTCGAAGAAGTTGTCGCCCGGGCCGATCCCGACGCGGCCGAGCAGGCCCTCCCAGAGCGAGATCAGCGCCTGCTCGCCGGTTGTCGGGACGGCCTCTTCCCGCTCGCGTGGCGGCACGGGCTCGAGCGCCAGGTCGCGGAGCCGCCCGCGGTCGATCTTGCCGTTCGGCAGCCGTGGCAGCTCGGGCAGATCGACCAGCCGGCTCGGGATCATGTGCTCGGGAAGACGCTTCGCCAGCTCCTCGCGCCAGCCCGTGACGGCGCCGTCGCCTGCGGTCTCGACAAAGGCGACGAGCTGCGTGCTCTCCGAGCCGGCCGCGCGCGCCACGACCGCGGCCTGCGCGACCTCGGGTGACTCGAGCAGCGCCGCCTCGACCTCGCCGGGTTCGATTCGGAAGCCCCGCAGCTTGATCTGCTCGTCCTCGCGCCCCAAGAACAGCAGCCGCCCATCGGGCGTCCACGCCATGAGGTCGCCGGTGCGGTAGCTTCGTTCCTGCGACCCGGTATCGGCGCCCCCGACGAAGCGTTCGGCGCTGAGCTCGGGGCGGCGCCAGTAGCCCTGCGCCACGGTCGGACCCGAGATCCAGGCGGATCCCGGGATGCCGGCGGGTACCCGGCGACCGAGCCCGTCGAGCACTTCGATCCGCACGCCGGGTATCGGCCGGCCGATGGGTACGGGGCCTGCCCCGCTCTGATCCGTGAACTCGTGGACCGTGGCCCACACCGTGGCCTCGGTGGGCCCGTACTCGTTGAACAGCCGCACCTGCGGCAGCAGCCGGAAGTGCTCCTCGACCAGCCGCCAGGGACAGCTCTCGCCGGCGACGATCGCGCTGTCGAGGCCCCGCAGCCGATCGCCGCCTGCCCTGAGGAGCTGGGCGTAGAGGGACGGCACGCAAAGCAGGCTCGTGACGCCCTGTTCGCGCACCAGTTCCGCCAGCCGCCGCGGGTCCCGCGCCTCGTCGTCGGTCGGGATCACCAGGGTGCCCGCGGTTGCCAGCATCCAGAAGATGCCCGCAACCGAGCTGTCGAAGGCGACGCTCGGCACCAGCAGGAAGCGCTTCGGCGGGGAGCCGTAGAACTGCAGCCGCGCTCCGTTCGAGGCTCTCAGGTTGTCGTGGCTGACGACGACCCCCTTCGGCCGACCGGTCGAGCCGGAGGTGTAGAGGATGTAGGCCGACGAGTCGGGCTCGACGTGAGGGAGGGCTTCGGGAGGCGCATCGTCGCCTTGGACCGCGTCGACCCCGAGCACCGGCCAGGCTCCCGCCGGCAGCCGGTCGCGGAGCTCCGAGGTGGTCAGCACCGCCGCAACCTCTGCGTCCTCGAGCAGCTCGCGGTTCCTGGCCTCGGGATAGGAGGGATCCAGCGGCACGTAGGCGGCGCCGGCCCAGTGGCTGCCGAGCAGGCCGGCGATGATCAGGGCGGAGCGATCGATGAACAGGCCGACCCGATCGCCGGGCTTCACGCCCGTCGCCTCCAGCTCGCGGGCGATCGAGCGTGCCGAGCTCGCCAGCTCGCGGTAGCTCCAGCGGGTCTCGCCGCAGGACACGGCCGCAGCCTCGGGCGAACGATGGACCTGATCGAGGATCTGCTGCGGCAGCGCCGCCGCTTCGGTCGTGTCGAGCTCGGGACCCCGGGCGTCGGCACGGAGCTTGCGAGCCTCGGCGGCGCCCATCGTCGGAGCCTCGGCGACCGGACGCTCGAGCTCGCCCGCCAGCCCTTCGAGCAGCGCCTCGTAGTGGCCGAGCAGACGCTCCATCCAGATCGCCTCGAAGCGGTCTGCGCGAAACTCGACGGCGATCTCGAGCGAGCTTTCGCCCTCGCTCACGAACAGCGTCAGGTCGAACTTCGACGCGCCGAGGTCGAGAGTGACCGGCTCGAGCCGGGCCTCGCCCAGATTGGGCGGCCTGCCGATCTCCTGGTAGACGAACATGGTCTGGAAGATCGGGTGCCGGTCCCGCTGCCTGGGCGGATCCAGCTCCTCGACGAGGCTCTGAAAGGGCAGCGAGGCATGAGCGAGGCTTTCCATCAGCTCGCGGCTGAAGTCCCTGACGGCGTGGCCGACGCCTTGCTGCTCGTCGATCTGGGTCGCGACGACCACGGGGTTGAGGAAGTAGCCGATCATCTCCGCGGTGGCGGGGTGCGAGCGGGTCGAGGCCGGGGTCGCGAAGGCGACCCGCTGGCCGCCACTGTACCGGTGCAGCAGCAGGCGGAAGGCGAAAGCGAAGACCATGAAGGGGGTGGCGCCGGTGTCGGCGGCGACGCGGCGGATGCCCTCTTGCAGCGTGAGGGCGAGGTTGCGGCCGAGCAGCCTGCCCCGTGCCTGATCCGCCTCGCCGGCCGGGCTCTCGAAGGGTAGCCGCAGCTCCGCCGGCATCGGCTCCAGCCGTCGCCGCCAGTAGTCGAGCACTCGGTCGCGCTCGCCGCGGTCGCGCAGCCCGAGCCAGCGCACGTAGTCGTCGTACTGGATCGCCGGCTCGCCCTGGGAGCGCCCGCCGTCGTAGGCCTCGGCGATCTCTTTCCAGAGCAGGCTCAGCGAACGCTCGTCCGCCAGAATGTGGTGCAGGACCAGGAGCACGATCTCCTCGCGGGCCTCCTGGATCAGCCGCAGCCGGATCAGTGGACCGGTCCCCAGATCGAAGGGCTTCCGGGCCTCCCGAATGGCCGCCGTGACGGCCTCACCGTCCTCGACCTCGAGGACTTCGACCGCGAGCGGCACCTGCGGCCGGACGACCTGCAGCACCGTGTCGCGGTGGACGAGGAAGCTCGATCGGAGGAGGCGGTGTCGCGCGACGATTCGGTTGAAGGCGCTCTGGAGCTTCACCGCGTCCACCGGAGCGTCCGCCCGAAAGGCGCTGCCGAGGTTGTAGGCGGGCGAGCTCGGGTCCAGACGGTGAGCCAGCCACAGGCTGCGCTGCATCTCGCCGAGGTACGCCGGCTGATCCGCCGGTCGTGGCACGAGCTCCGGTGCGCGCAACCGCGCCGCCGCCTTCTTCAGGCGGATCGCCTGCCGGATCCGCTCGCCGCGGTCGTCACTGCCGGTGGTCGTCATCAGGAGCTTCTCGAACCGCCTTCCCTGGTAGCGCCAGTGTATTCGGCGGTGCCGGCAGAGCCATGGCTAGGGCGGTGCTAGGATCCCAGCGGTCATCCGGCATCGGTTTCGCCTCTCGCGAGTCCTCGGATGCCTTCCACCAGTGGCCGCAGATCCGGTGCGGGGCTCTCGAGTCGCCGAGACGGCCGGAGCCGGTGTTGCGAGACAGGCTTCGCCGGCTTCGCATCCGGAGGAGAGGATGAGCGGCGCCGCGAGACGCGCGATGCGGATACTCGAGATCGAGACCTTCGGCCGCGGAGGGCTGATCCACTACGCCTACAGTCTGTCGTGCGCGCTCGCCGAGCGCGGCCACGAGCTGAGGCTGCTGACCGCCGCTTGCTACGAGCTCGAGGACCGGCACCTGCCGTCGAAGCTCGAGCTCGACACGGCGATCGGAGGCTTCAGCCACCGCATGCAGCAGCGACTGCCGGGACCCATCTCGAGCGTGGCCCGCAAGGTCGAGGCCGTTGTCGACGCCTTCCGCGTGACCGCGATCGCTCGACGGCTGCGGCCGGAGGTCATCCATTTCCACTGCACGAACCCGGTTTCACTCGTCTACCTCTCCCTGCTGCGGCGGCTTCGAACCCCCCTCGTGGCGACGGCGCACGTGGTCACGCCGCACGAGCGAATTCCCTTCCAGCAGGCTGCCTACCGGCGCGTCCACCGGCTGGCCGATCTCGTCATCGCCCACTCCGGCTTCGACCGCAGACGACTCGTCGAGGACTTCGCCGTCGACCCGCGGCGGGTGGTCGTCATACCCCACGGCGACTACGGCTTCTTCGAAGACGCCGGTGAGCCGGCCGATCGGGAGGGCGCGCGACGCGGTTTCGGCCTCGAGCCGGAGGACGAGGTCGCGCTCTTCTTCGGCTACATCCGGGAGTACAAGGGCCTGGACCTGCTGCTCGAAGCCTGGCCGAAGGTGGTGGCCGTGAGACCCGGCGCCAGGCTGCTGGTGGCCGGCGATCCGGTGCGGCTGAAGCCCGAACGTCGCCGCGAGCTCGAGGCCCGGGCAACGCGACTCGGCGCCGTCCACCGCTTCGAGTACATACCCTTCTCGGAGGTGAGCCGGTACTTCGCCGCGGCCGACGTGCTCGTGATGCCCTATCGACACGTCAGCCAATCCGGAGTCCTCTACCTCGCCCTCTCGTTGGGCCTGCCGGTGGTGGCGACCACCGTGGGCGGCCTGCCCGAGCTGCTTCGAGACGGCGACAACGCCCTGCTGGTGCCGCCGGAAGCGCCCGCCGAGCTGGCCCGGGCCGTGATTCGGATGCTTGCCGAGCCCGAGCTGCGGGACCGCCTGGCCCGGGGCGGCAGGCGGGTCGCGGAGCAGCACTCCTGGCCGGCCATCGCCGAGCGAACCGCCTCCGCCTTCGCCCGACTCGTCGGCGACTGACGAGCAGGGTGGTCCGGGCGCCGGTCGGGGTCAACGGGAAAGCAGCTGGAGCAGGCGCTGCTCGATGCCGGGTGGGTGGCCCTCGAGCCGCCACATGGAGTAAAGGGCGCCGCAGAACACCAGGCCGCCAACCGCGATCTTGATCGCCAACGAGAGCCACGAGCCGCTCGCCGAGAAGAGCTCGAAAGGCAGGGCCGTAGCGGCGGCCAGCACGACGCCGACCATGACGGCCGCCGCGGCAAGCGGCCGCCGGATCTGGGCCAGGATCTCGCCGAGCCCGATGCCGAGGGTCCTCTTGAGCAACCAGGCATTGAGGTAGGAGTAAAAGACGCCGGCCGCGACGATGCTCCAGATGGCGCCGGCCAGCCCGAAGAGGGCGGTGCCGGCGATGAAGGCCGGCAGGTGGACGAGCGCGTAGACGAAGCTGACCCAGAACAGCAGCTTCGTCTTCCCTTGCGCCATCACGCAGGGCAGGGTCATCGACAGGGTGGCGCGCAGGCCGAGGTAGGGGACCAGGATCGCGAGCAGCGGGACGATCGCGAGCCACTGGTCGCCGAGGGCCAGCGGCACGAAGTCGTTCGCGACCAGGGCGAAACCGAAGGCCGCCGGCAGGCTGAGGCTGCCGAGCACGTTGATCGACTCGGAGGCCACCCGTCGGAGACGCTCGCTATCGTCGGCGAGCTCGCTGAAGGAGGGGAAGAGGATCCGCTGGAGCGGACTGACGAGCTCTCTCGTCGGCAGCACGCCGACCCGCTGGGTCATGAAGTAGAGGCCGGCGTCGGCGACGCCGAGCAGGCGGCCGACGATGATCTTGTCGGTCTCCATGGACAGCGTCGTCACGATACTGGTCAGCGACAGCCATCCGCTGAAGCCGAAGATGTCCGACGCCCGGGCCAGGCGGAATCGCGGCAGGTAGGGTCGCAGTGCGTAGCTCAGGATCATGCCGACCAGGCTGCCGGCGAGCATCCCGAGCACCAGCGCCCAGTAGCTGCGATAGAGGACGGCGATGACCAGCGTCACCGCGAAGGCGACGAGCCTGGCGCCGAGCGTGAGCAGGGCCAGCCGGGAGTAGACCAGATCGCGCTCGAACATGACGAAGCGCGGGTTCGAGAGGGCGGTCAGGATCGGGCTCAGCGCCAGCGCGTAGAGCACCCCCGCGATGCGGGCGTCGCTCACGAAAGCCGCGATCGCGATCATGATCAGCGCCGACGCGAAGCCCCGGATGGCGGACAGGGTCCACGCGCTGTCATACAGCGCGCGGTCCTCGTCCCGCGCGCGGATCAGCGCCTTGTTGACGTCGAGAGCGCTCAGTCCTTCGATGATCGTGACGACGGAGGCGGCGATGGCGACGAGGCCGAAGTCGTCCGGCGCCAGGATCCGGGCCAGCACGACGATCGCGACGAAGTCGAGCAGCCGCTCGAGCCAGCGGTAGCCGTAGAGCCAGCCCGCGCCCGTGGCGAAGCGTCGCGCGGTGCCGTTCACCGGCCCGCACCTCGCGCGCTGCTTCGATCGGAAGGCCCGGTCGAGGCTTCCCCACCGAGCAGTGCTTCGACGGTCCTCTCCGCCACCCGCTCTTCGGCATAGGCCGCGTAGATCCGCCGCATCCGCTCTACGGTGTGAGCGAAGTGCGTCTCGTGCAGCAGGCGATCGATGTGCTCGCAGATGGTGCCGGTCCCGTCCCGCCGCCGGTCGCCGGCGATGCCGATGCCGTGATGCACGACCCGCGCGGTCGTGCCGCCCATATCCGTTTCGAAGCCGCAGTAGACGAGCACCGGCACTCCGCTGAGCACGCACTCGTCGATCGTGTTGATGCCGCCGTGCGTCACGGCAGCGTCCGCGTGACGCAGAACCTCCGTCTGGGGTAGCCACGAGAAGACGTGCGTGCCGTCCGGCAGCCGGCCGAGCTCGGCGGGATCGATTCGGTCGCTCAGACTGAGCACGAGATCCCAATGAGGCCGCTCCGCGGTGATCTCGAGGAGGCGGTGCAGAAAGGCGCGGTCGGCGGAAAAGACCGACCCGAAGCCGGCATAGATCAACCTGCGATCTCCCGCGGAGCGCCGCCGACCTTCCAGGATCCCATCGAGCCTCAGCCGGTCTTCCTCCGTCATCGGCCGATCGATACGAGACTCGAGCACCATCGGACCGACATGGTGCACGCCGGCCGGCGGGCGATGGGGGAATTCGAACTCCAGCGCGTGCAGGCTCAGCACCGGCAGCCGCCGGTAGGTGAAGGGGATCAGCCATTGACCAGCGTCGGTTTCGCCGCGCAGGTCGAAGCCGGACTCGCGTGCCAGATCACGCAGCACGGACAGGCGATCGCAGCCGATTCGTTTGCTGCGACGCCACAGCCCCCTGCGCCACTTCCGCAGCCGCAGCGCGAACCACAGCAAGGAGATCCCGGCGCGACTGCCCTGCCAGCCGACGCCGGGCCGCACCAGGCAGTGCGGAGGCGGCAGGCCGGGACGCTTCCAGATCGAAACGAAGGTGTTCATCAGGGCAGTCGGCAGACCCGTGGCCGAGGCTGCGATGATGTGCTCGTGCATCTCTCCGTTGATGAGGAGGAGATCGGGATCGAGATCGAGCGCGGCTCTCGCGAAGGCGCCTGCGGCCAGAGCCTCCTTGGCTCGCTCACGTCGGCTGCGCAGGTCGAGCAGTCTTTGGATCACGCCTGTGCGGGCATCGGCTTCGAGAAAGTCGTGGTAGCGACTCTCCGCCAGCGGCAGGAACCCGAGACCGTGATGCTCGACGAGCTTGCGGGTATCGGGCGGACCGGCAAAGGTCAGGCGGTGGCCGGCGGCAGCCAGGCGGCGGGCGAGCTCCACGCTCGAATACAGGACGCTCGCCAGGCCGTCCGCTACGCAGAGGATTCGAGCGCCCATCCCTCACCGATCTCCCGCTGCGGACGCCGTCAGGTCGCTCATGACATTCGCGTGATCGCCGAGCCCGAGGTCAGTCGGACGGGTAGCCGAGCTGGTTGACGAGACCCGCATACCTTGCATCGAATGCCTGTCGGACCCGCCTCGTGAAGTGCTTTCTCCATTGGCCGGACAGCGGGTTGCGAATGTGGGGATCTGCCGCTCGTCTGCGCATCGAGTAGCGCCGCGCGAAGTAGTTGCAAAGCCGCCGTTCGAGCGGCGACAGCCCGTAGAACTCGAAGAGCTCTCGAAACACCGCCGCCTCGTTGCCGATGATGTCCTCGTAGCGGTATGTGATGATGTCGGGGTGCTCGGCCGGCCAACCGGCCATCGACTCGAAGTGCAGCGTGCGGAACTCCAGCTCCGCCAGCAGGCCCTCCTCGTCGGGTAGCGACTGCAGATACTGCGCGAAGGAGAGTCCGGTGGCTCGCATGCCCTCGGGCACGACGCCGTTGGCGAAGTACCAGTCGTCGTCGGTTGGCGATGGGGTCGTCACCCAGGGCTCGGCGCCGCGCTTGTGGTAGAAGTAGCCGGATACGACCAGATCGCGCGGATCGCGGATGAATCGCGAGATCCGGAAGCGACCCAGACGATCGAGGTCGAGGGCTCGGTTGTTGACTGACGCGACGCGGTGCCGGTCGAAGCCGTCGTAGAAGTCCTCGAGATGGCTGTTGTAGTGGCGATAGCCGGCGCTCCACGGCAGGCATCGATTGAAGACTGCATCCATGATGCGGCCGTAGTAGGCCGTCAGGCACTTGTGATAGGAGCAGTGGATCAGCTGGACGTCGGCCATCGGCTGTTCGGCAGCAGGGTCGGCTGATGTTGACGCTGGGTCAGCCCCGTGATCGCCGACACGATTTCTCCTGATCCGGGTCGAGCACCGCGATCGTGTCGAGGTTGAGGATCGAAGGGAGGATTCTGCGCTGGCGGAATGCGCCCGATCCGGTCGGAAAGCGTCCCGTCGAGAAGCTCGAGGGCGTCGGTGTGAAGAAGACCTCCGCTGAGTCGGCCGCCGGTACGCAGCGTGCGGCGACCCGCCGGGTGGTTGCACGACGATCTGGCCGTCGGGGAATTCTATCCGATCCCTGGCGGTCTGATTCGACGGCCGGCTCCTGTCAGCTCGCCGTTGCCGCCTTCACGGCTGGGCTCGCTGCGCCACCACCTCGGCCTGCGACGCAGACGCTCGCCGGCCGCTGATACCCGTTGACAGGCCGAGCTACTCGCGCGCCTTCAGTCGAATGCCTCGCACCATCACTCCCAGCCTTCGCTGGTCTGCCGAGCGCTCGAAGGCCTCCGCCGGGACGAAGGTGTCGGATCGCAGCTCGATGAGCAGCTCATCGTCGAGCGGTACCCCCTCCATGCTGAGGGTCTTCGACCAGAGCCGCGGCGGAATCCGCCCGCGCCAGAGCTCGATGCCGTTGGCGATCACCTGCAGTTCGACCTCATCCCGCAGTGGTGCGGCCGTCTCGATCTCGAGCGCCGCGGGCGGTTTCCGCGGATCGAGCGGCACTCGCAGGGTCGCGCTCCCGTCGGTCCACCGGGCCGGTTCGCCATTCAAGCGCTCCTGGTCCAGGAAACCGGATTCCTCGAAGCCGAACACGGGCTCGGCTCCCAGGGTCAGGCCCTCGGATGCCGCGCCGGCCAGGCTGCTCGGCGAGGCCAGGCGAATCGCCCGCACCAGGACTCCGAGCTGTCGCTGATCCTCGGGTCTTCCGAGGTCTTCTGCGGGAGTGAAGACGTCGCTCTCGAGCTCTATGAGCAGCTCGTCGTCCAGAGGTATCTGCTGCAGGTCGAAGGTCTTCGACCACGCAAGCCCGGGAACCTCCTGGTGCCACAGCTCGATGCCGTTCGCGAGCAACCGGAGATCGGCCCCGTCTCGATCGGGGACCATGGTCTCGATCCCGAGAAGGTGCGGCGGGCTTCGCGGGTCCACCGGCACTCGCAAGGTCGCGGCTCCGTTCGTCCATCTCCCGTCAGCTCCTCCTATCCGCTCCGGCTGGTGGAATCCCGACTCCCGAACGCGGTATCCCGGTGCCGCTCCCAGAATCACGCCCTCGTAGACCGGGGCGGGTAGACGCGAACGCGTTTCGCCGGGCAGGACCCACAGCGCGTTGTTCCAGCCGCCCGCCGACACGATGAAGCTCGCACCGAGACTCTCGGCCTGCGGCCAGTCGTTGCCGCTGATCACGACCTCCGATTCGGGCTTGTCTCCGTTGCGACTGTCGAAGCGATCGAAGACCGCCTCCTGCATCAAGAACTGGATTCCGTGCAGGAACTCGGGCTCGAGATGAGCGGCATCGTAGCTGACGGCGCTGATCGGACCGAGACGGGCCGCCTGCGTCACGAAGCCGAGCCGCGGTCGGGCCCGCACCCTGGCAGGCACGAGATAGTGGAAGTAATTGGAGACCGAGTACAGAGCGAAGGCGAAGATCAGCAGGGCCAGACCGCCGGGCCTGGAAAATCGTGTCGTCACCGCGATCAACAGGAACGAAGCGATTGCTACGAGAGAGATCAGGGGGAGCTTCAAGCCGCCGAAAAGTTCGACGAGGGGGTAGACCCCGGGCACATTGACGCCGTCCACCTCGGACGGCAGGACCTCTTCTCGCGGGGCCTCTCCTTGCTGACCGGCGACCTGTCTCCTCTGAGCGTCGTCGACCTCGACGGCGACGACCGCGGTCAAACACACGATGACTACGGTCACGCCGATCGCTCCCCATATCAGCTGACGGTTCTCGACTTCGCGCCGAAAGAACTCGGCCAGGGCGAAGGCGATGAACAGCACGGCAAATCCCTCGTTGTAACGGCCGTAGATGAACTCGGCGCCCCGCAGGCTCTCCGAGCCGTGCAGGCTGTAGAGCTTCGAGGTGCACGAGGCGACGAAGATCCCGACGGCCGTGATCGACACGAAGATCGGCACGGCGGTTTGCGGATCCGCGATCACGCGGCGCGGGGATTCGGAGCTCAGCTTCCTGACGATCAGCCAGATCACGGCCATGAGTCCCAGCAGGAAGAGGCCGTGGGACGCCAGCGACAGGTAGAGAAGCTGGCCCATCGCCCGCTCGACCAGGGCCGGGAAATCGCTGTCCGGAAGGAGTCTCCCGGCCAGCTTGATCGCGGAGAACTCGCCGCCGCCGCCCCAGCCGATCGCCTTGAGGTGTTCGTTGACGCTTCGGGTGAGCGCGAAGACCAGGGCCATCGCCGACGCGCTCAGGAGGGCCCGGCTGACCGGGAGGAGCCTGAGGAAAACCAGGACAGCCAGAGAGACCAGGATGACCGCGAGCACCGGCAGCGCTCGCGGATGAACGGTGTAGAGAAACCCGGCGAGCGCGCCGAAGAGCAGCGCGTCGCGACGTGACCTGGAGACCAGGTAGTTGCCGAGCACGGCCACGGTCACCGCGTACAGGGGGATGAACGCGCTTTCCGCCCAGGCGAAGTTCGAGTACAGGATGAGCGGCGGATAGAGGCAGCACGCGAAAGCGATCCAACGAGCGGCGCCGTTGGCTACTTCGAGGTGTGACCTGAGGATGAAGTACAGCGGGAAGAACAGCGAGCTCATCAGGAGCGCGTTGATGACGATGGCGGCCCTGTAGATCGCAACGGGATCCGTGAACAGCCAGAACGCGGGCAACAGAAAGAGCGAGTATCCGAAGTGGTAGAACTGGCACTGACGCATGTCCGGCATGTGAGCCGCCCCGGAGAGATAGCGGGCGTTGCCGAGATATCCGAGCTCGTCCGCGAGGACGGTCGGCTGCTCCATCTGCATGCCGGACAGCAGGTGGATGACGACGAGCACGAGGTAAGGCAGCAGCAGGATTCCGACTCGCCGAGAGGTCAGCGCCGCCAGAACCGCGGGTCTGGATGCGGCTCCCGCTTCCTCACTCGTAGTCTGCGCGCGGTGAAGGACCATGATTTGGGGATCGGCGACGGGTCGTGGAGAATACCAGCTGCCCTCCTGCTGGCCACGCCCGTTCCGCCGGGAGAATTGTCGGGGCTTTCTACGACGCCGAGACCGCAGGCAGGAGCCGAAAGCCTTCACCCCGGGCCGCGATCGACAGCCGCTCATCGAAAGTGCACAACTCATGGCGCTCGGGCTCCGCGCCGCCCCAGGCCAGGGCCGCCGCCAGCTGCAGGGCATCCGCCGCCCGCAAGGCGTGCCGCAGCAGCAGTCTCGCGGCTTGGCTCCGGACATCGTCGGTCGGCAGGACCTCGGTCCAGCTACGCGCGAGCTCCGCCAGTCGATCTCGAGCGGCGTCGACCGTGTCGACGGGCAGGCGATCTTCGCGCTCGAGTCGCGAAAGGGCCGAGGTGCATTCGACGCGCGTCGCCCACCACACGACGATGGCGGGATCCCGGCGGACGATGTCATGGACTGTCTGGGTCGCCGGCTCCTCGACCAGCAGGGGGACGATGGCGGAGGAGTCCCAGAAGATCATCGGCCTTCCCGGCGTTCCTGCAGCAGAGCCTCCCGCACCAGGCCGCGAGCGTCCTGCGGTCGGGAGCGCACCCAGAAGTCGGCGGCGAGCTCGTGCTTGCCGATGGCCACGACGCCGGTGGCCTGGAGATCGGCCAACCGCCGGTCTGGAGCGGAAGCCGGTGGACCCAGCTCGGCCACCGGCTTGCCCCGCTCCGTGATCAACACCCGAGACCCTCTCTTGATGGCGCGGAGCTGTTCCGACAGGTGCGTCTTGAGCTCGGAGACCGAGATAGTCTTCATGGTCAGTTAGACTAGTCCTATTCGACCAACAAGGCAAGAATCGGTCTCGGCTTGCACCGTCAGGACAGGACCCGAAGGCCCGCGAGCTCCGCGGCCGTGGCCAGGAGCTCGTCCAGGCAGACGAGCTCGAGGCTCGCCGGATCGGAGCATTCAGCGAAGAGTGGCGATCCGAGGTTGAAGACGCCGCCGGTCTTCCTGTACCTTGAGGCGAACCGGCCGGGAGGCACCCCCGTGAAGTCCCAGGTAATCGATCCGCGAATCTACGACCTTTACGACGAGTACTGCCACGGCCGGATCACCCGGCGCGAGTTCCTGCGGCGCGCGGGCGCCATCCCCTTGATCGGCGCTTCCGGCCTGGCCATGGCGCAGGCTCTCCTGCCGCGCTACGCGGCGGCGCAGACGATCTCGTTCACCGACGAGCGCATCGCGGCCCGGTACGTCGACTATCCGTCGCCCGGCGGGACCTCCGGCGAGATGCGCGGGTACCTCGTCGCGCCGGCGGGGGAAGGACCGTTTCCGGCGGTCCTCGTGGTTCACGAGAACCGGGGGTTGAACCCCTACGTCGAGGACGTCGCCCGGCGATTCGCCGTCGCGGGCTTCCTGGCGCTGGCGCCCGACGGCCTCTCGCCGGTCGGCGGCTATCCGGGCAACGACGACGACGGGCGCGCCCTGCAGGCGAGCCTCGATCCGGACGCGCTGCGGCGGGACATGCTCAACAGCGCGCGGTTCGTCCGCTCCCACGAGTCCTCGACGGGCAAGCTCGGGGCCGTGGGCTTCTGCTGGGGTGGCGGCATCACCTATTACCTGGCCGTGGAGATGGGCGGCGATCTCGCCGCCGGGGTGCCGTTCTACGGGGCGCCGCCCGAGGCGCTCGAGGACGCGGCGAGGATCAAGGCGCCGTTGATGATCCAGTCGGCCGAGGACGACCCGCGCATCAATGCGCTGTGGCCGGATTTCGAGGCGGCTCTCGTCGCCCACGAGGTCAGGTACGAACGGCACCTCTATCCCGGGACGCGGCATGGCTTTCACAACAACTCGACGCCGCGCTACGACGAGAAGGCGGCGCAGCTCGCCTGGGAGCGGACCGTGGCCTTCTTCAAGGCCAATCTCGCCTGAGGAGGCTCGGCCGTTCTCCGGCCAGTGGGAAGCGCCGCCGATGATCAGGAGCCCATCGCCGATTCTGCTCGCCTTGCTGCTGGGTCTTGCGACCTCGGCCGTGGGCGCTCGACAAGCCGTCGCGGCTACGGCCGAAGAGAGCCCCTCGTTCGCCGCGGTGGCCAAGAGCCTCGAGCGGGACGCCGAGAGGGCGTTCGCCGAGGAGCGGTGGAGCGAGGCCGTGACGGCGTACGGTCACCTGGTCGGGCACCTCCTCGCGGGGGGCTACGCGGAGTCGAGCGAGCCGGTCGCCGGTAGTCGACTCAGAATCGCCGTCGCGTTCAGGAACGGCGGAGACCCCGCGGCCGCCCAGACGATGCTGGTCCACCTGGCCGCGTCGGCGCCGGGGTACGAGGCGGCGCGCAGGCAGGCGCTGCTGGCAGAGGTCCGAGCGGCCCTGGGGCAGCCGCCCTCGCCGCCCTCGCCGGCGAGCGCGCCGCCGGTCGAAGCCCCCCGATTCGCGGGCCCGATCCGGGTGGGAGGCGACGTGACCCGCCCGGTGCTCGTGTCCGGCCCCAGGCCGGAGTACACGCGGGGCGCCCGGCGCGCCCGCATCCAGGGTGTCGTGATCGTCGAGGCCACCATCGACACGGCCGGCAACGTCACCGCCGTGAAGGTCCTCAAGCCCCTGCCCATGGAGCTCGACCGGGCGGCCGTCGACGCCGTCAAGCAGTGGAAGTTCGAGCCGGCGACGCTCGACGGCAAGCCGGTCGCGGTCTACCACAACCTGACCCTCACCTTCAGACTTCCGTAGGACCGTCTCGCCTCGACCTCGACCTCGAGCGCGGCGGCGCGCGGGGCGACCCTGTCATCGCCGTGTCATCGCGGGCCGGGCACGATCGGCTCGACTGGGAGGCGCCCGCAGATGGCGAAGGCCTCCGAGGGAGAGACAGCACCATGGAAGACCTGTGCCCTCGATACCGATGGAGGAACCCCTGGCCGCTGCTGGCGCTGACGCTGGTGCTGCCGGGCATGGCCGCCGCCGAAGCGGCGCCGCTGAGCTTCGAGGACAGGGTGGCCTGCGAGCGGGCGCTCGAAGAGGTCAGATGGCGCCACCGGCTGTGGCCGGCGGACAACCCGCGGCCGAAGCCGCCGCTCTCCGCCGTTCTGGAGGCCGGCGTGCTCGCGGCAAGGGTCGAGGACGCGTGGCTGAAGTCGAACGCGCTGGCCGAGATCTGGAGCCGGCCGCTGACGGAGAGCCAGCTGCGCGCCGAGATCGAGCACATGGCACGGAACACCCGGGCGCCGGAGACGCTGCGCGAGCTGTGGGCGGCCCTCGGCGACGATCCCGGGGTGATCGCGGAGTGCCTCGCGCGGCCGCTGCTGGCCGACCGGCTGATTCGGAGCTGGTACGCGTTCGACGGGCGCTTCCACGAGGCGGTGCGCGGGCAGGCGCAGGAGGAGCTCGACCGCAGCGGCGGTCGCGAGGGGATGCGGCTGCTCAACGGCGACTACTCCGAGAGCGTCTGGATCCTGGACCCCGAGGGCTGGCAGGAGCCCGCCGCGCAGCCGGACGAGCGGCGGTTCGACCAGCGGGGCTGGGATCAGGCGCTGCGGCACCTGGCTCGGCTGCTGGACCTCGGCGGCGACGAGCGACTGCTGTCTTCGCCGAGCCTGTTTCTCGAACGCGGTCTCGAACGCGGTCTCGGGCGCAGTCCTCTGCGCGAGGACCCGGACCGGTTCTTCGTCGTCGCCGTGCTCGAGAGCCAGCCGGGCCGCCTGCGGGTCGCCGAGGTCGCCTGGCCGAAGGTGCCCTTCCACGAGTGGTGGTCCGAGGCGCGGCGGGCCTTGCCGGCGGAGCCGAGCTGGAACGAGCCGGAGCTGCGGCTCCCGCGGATCGCCGGCGCCTGCCCGGACGACAGCTGGAGCCCGATGCGCTATCTGCCCGCCGGCAAGGTGGGCCACGTCGCGGTGTGGACCGGCGCCGAGATGCTGGTCTGGGGCAATCGCGACGTCTTCGGCGCGGCCGAGCCGGGCGGTCGCTACGACCCCGCCCTAGACGTTTGGCACCCGGTCAGCACCACCGGCCATCCGGAAGGAAACATGGTCTCGGCGGGCGTCTGGACGGGCAGCGAGATGATCGTCTGGGGCGGGTTCCATGGCACCGGCACCGTGAATGCGGTCAACACGGGGGCCCGTTACGACCCCGTGACGGACGCGTGGACCGCGACGAGCACGGCCGGCGCGCCGAGCCCCCGGGGTCTGCACACCGCCGTGTGGACGGGCAGCGAGATGATCGTCTGGGGCGGCTGCGGCGATACCATGGCTTGCGGCGCCTACCTCGACAGCGGCGGGCGCTACGACCCTGCCTCCGATTCCTGGATCGCGACCAGCACGGTCGGTGCGCCGAGCCCGCGGCAGTTCCACACCAGCAACTGGACGGGCAGCGAGATGGTCGTCTGGGCCGGTGAGGGCCCCCCGCCCGCCAACGCCCTGAACGACGGCGCCCGCTACGACCCGGTGACCGACGGCTGGACCGCGATGACCACGACGAACGCGCCCGAGGCCCGCATGTTTCACAGCGCGGTCTCCACCGGCAGCGAGATCCTGGTCTTCGGCGGCTGCCGGACCGACGGCTGCTTCGAGTTCATCGCCGGCGGCGCGCGGTACGATCTGGCTGCCGACACCTGGTCCCCGACGAGCGGCGCGAACGAGCCCTTCGCGCGCTACCGGCACACGGCGATCTGGACCGGCGAGGAGATGATTCTCCACGGTGGCTGCACCCACGACGAATGCTCGTTCCAGACCGCGACCGGCGGCCGCTACGACCCGGCGCTCGATGCCTGGACGGCCACGAGCGAGGTCGGGGCGCCCTACCACGCGGCGCACACGGCGATCTGGACGGGCGAGGAGATGATTCTCTGGGGCGGCTGCACGGGCGGCGAGTGTCAGGCCGAGCTGTCGAGCGGCGGGCGCTACGATCCGGCGACGGACAGCTGGGTGCCGACCTCGCTCGAGACCGGACCCGTGGCGCGGATCAACCACAGCGCCGTGTGGACGGGCGCCGAGATGATCCTCTGGGGTGGGGCCGGGGCGTCGAACGACGGCGCCCGTTACGATCCGGCGACCGACCACTGGGTCGAGGTCAATCCGTTCGGTGGCCGGGGCCGCGATCGGCCGACGGCGGTCTGGACCGGGTCCGAGATGCTCGTCTGGGGCGGCAGCGAGGCCGGAGTGGGCGCCTCGAACACCGGCGAGCGCTACGACGTGGTCTCCGATTCCTGGACGCCCATGAGCACGGCCGGCGCGCCGCAGCCGCGGTTGAACCAGTCGGGCGTCTGGACGGGCACCGAGATGATCGTCTGGGGCGGCTGCGCCGGCTGTAGCACGCCCTACTTCAACACCGGCGGCCGCTACGACCCGGCGACCGACTCGTGGACCCCGACCAGCACGGTCGGCGCGCCCTCGGCGCGCACCGCCACGAGCTCGGCGACCGAGACCCTCGCGGTCTGGACGGGCTCCGAGATGATCATCTGGGGCGGCTGGACGGGAGCGGGCGGCGAGACCGACACCGGGGGCCGCTACGACCCGGCGACCGACAGCTGGGCGCCGACGAGCCTCGCCGGGGCCCCGGACCCGAGGCGCCACCACACCGTCGAATGGACCGGCGACGAGATGATCGTCTGGGGCGGGGAGAACGCCTCCGGTCCCCTGGGCGACGGAGCGCGCTACTCGCCGGCGACCGACAGCTGGAGCGCCCTCGCCGGCCTCGGCGCCCCCGCGGCGCGCTTCCGCCACTCGACGGAGTGGAGCGGCGCGGAGATGATCGTCTGGGGAGGTAGCGACGGCGGCGGCAACTTCGACACCGGCGGCCGCTACGACCCGGCCGCGGACGGCTGGACGCCCACCAGCACGGGCGCCGCCGTCCCGTTCCCGCGGCATTCGCAGACCAGCGTGTGGACCGGCGACCAGATGCTCGTCTGGGGTGGCGCCTGGAACCAGAGCGGACAGACCGGCACCGGGGCCGCCTACTGCGCTCAGGCGCCCAGCGGGATCTTCGCCGACGGGTTCGAGTCCGGCGATACCAGCGCCTGGTCGGCCGTCGTGCCCTGACCGGAGCGAGGGAACGCAGGCGGCGCGGTCGCCCGGGCGATCCCCGTGGCGTCGGCGTCAGGATTGGCTAGACTCCCTACCGGTGACGAGACTGCAGGCATCGAGGTCGCCGCGAAGCCCCACCGGGCCAGGGAAGCCGGCCTGGTCGGGGCTCCTCGCTTCGGCGCTCGCGCTCGCGCTGCTCGCCATGCCGGTTGCCGTGGCTCGCGCAGCGAGCAGCGACGAGATCGACGCGGCGATCTGGAACGTGATCTCGGCCACCGTCGCGGCGGGGGACCTCGCGGGAATGGCGGCGACCTACCACGCGGACGCGGTTCTCGTCTCCAGCAAGGGCACGGTCGCCATCGCCCGCCAGCTCGTCGAGTGGGGCGAGGGCATGGAGCGTGCCCGCCTCGAAGGCAGGAGCGCCAGCGTCTCGTTCCGCTTCTCCAGCCGCCAGGACGACGAGGCGACGGCCTTCGAGCGCGGCGTCTTCAGGTACGCGGAGACCGACGCGGACGGCGTGGAGGAGCCGGTCTTCATCCCGTTCGAGGCGCTGCTGGTGAAGAAGGACGGGCGTTGGCTGATCGTCATGGAGCGCCAGCACGAGGCGACCGACGAGAGCGCCTGGAGCGCGCTCGCGGATCGAGGCCCCGCCTCTTCCGGCGCCGGTTCCAAGCGCGTGGAGCAAGCCCTGGTCGAAGCGCGAGGAGCGCTGTCGTCCGCGACCCAAGAGCCTTGATCCGGACAGCGTCTACCTCGCGGATAGGTACCCCCGTGCTGCGGCGAGCCCCCGCGCTGCTAGCCCCGCGCTGCTAGTCGTCGTGCCAGCCGCGCCCGCCGCGTCGCCGGTGGGAGTCGGAGTCGGAGTCCGAGTCGCCGTCGTCGTGGCGCCGGCCGCGGCGGCCGCCGTGGCCGCCGCCGTGGCGCCGCCCGTGGTGATCGTCGTGGAACTCCGGGCCGTGAGCGTAGGGGTAGTAGAAGAGGCCGTCGTCGGGCAGCGCCGTCCAGACCGGGTAGGGGTCGAAGCCGTAGCGGTCGAAGTGCTGCAGGACGACCGGGCACTCGGGATGGTGGTAGTAGACGTCGTCCCGCAGGTAGCAGGCGTCGCTGCACCGGTGCTCGCGGGAGGTCAGGGGCACGCGCGTTCGATAGTAGTAGCCGCCATCGTGATCGTCGTGGCCGCGGCCACGGCCCCGGCGGTGGCCGAGGTCGGCGAAGCCGAGCGAGAAGCCGACGTCCGCGACCGCGAAGTCGATCCCGGCGAACACGTGCGGGCTGGCCGCGGCGGGGATTCCCGGCAAGTAGAGCAGGGCGACGGCGAGAGCCAGGGACGGAACGATGCGACGCATGACGGATCTCCTCGGGCTTGCAACCAGGTCGAGAGCGTAGCGCCCCGGAGATGACAGTGGGGTTACGGTTCGCTGGACCGGGCAGCGGCTGCAGCCGAGCCCAGCGCTGGTCGCGAGCAGCCCGGTCGCCGTGCTGGAGCGCAAGGACGAGATCGCGAGCATCCCCGCGGCGGTGGTGCGGTCGGCCGTGTCGGGAGCGAGTGCCGAGAGGGCGATTACTGGGTTCGCTGCCAGTCACCCGTGGCGATGAAGTCCTCCATCTCGCTCCACAGGGCTTCCAGGTCGCAGCGCATCAGGATCATGTCCTGCCTCGTCCCGCTCAGGTCCTTGACGTAGTCCGGCAGGACCGTCTCCTGCCGGAATCCGAGCTTGCGGAAGATAGAGCGGGCCGCCTTCTGGGGCCTCATCATCCTGACGACGATCTCCTCTACCCGCGCGCTGGACGCCAGCAGGAACAGCTCGCCGGCCAGCCTGATGCCGAGTCCCTTGCGGCGGTAGGGGCGCGCGATGATCAGCCGCAGCTCGCCGACGTGCGCCTTCCATTCCTCGCTCGAGATCTCCAGGGAGCCGTCGGCCACGATCTGCCCGTCGGCCACGGCGACCAGCCGGATCGCGGTGCCGGCCTCGACCTCGCGGATCCTCCGCTCCACGACTTCCCGTTTCGTGACGTCCCTCCGCAGGTAGGTGCGGTCTTCCTCGGAGAGTGACTCGAAGAAGGCGAGGGATGCCGCGAGATCGTCCCGCGTCATCTCACGGATGAGGACCTCGCTCTGGTCCTTGAGCTTTACGTGCTTCTGCATCGCGGCTCCTTTCAGATCGCCGCCCGTACGCCGGAACCCAGCGTCGTCGGCTTCGACCGGACCGCGCGGGCTGACGTTCGATCGGACCGCGAGCAGGGTCGACCACGCCGTCGAGCCCGATCCGCGGTCTCGGGTTTCCACCGGGTAGCCTCGAGGCTACGTCCCCGAGCGTGGCCGGGTCACCACCCGGTCGGGCGGGGCGCAGGCAGCGTCGACCCCGCGCCCCTCCCGGACCCCCGTAACCGCGACCCCCGCCGGGAGGCGGTCGCCGCTCAGGGCACGACGGCCGACCAGGCGCTGGTGTCGCCGGACTCGAAGCCGTCGGCGAAGAGGCTCGCGCGGTAGCGCTCGCTGAGCGTGCGGGTCCAGCCGCCGTCGGCGGGCTCCCAGCGGCCCACGGACCAGGCGACGTCCGGCCCCACGGCGACCATGCCGCTGCCGTGGCGGACGGTCTCGGCGCCGGGGACGTCGGGCGCCGCGACCACGCTCCACTCCGTGCCGTCCCAGTGCATGTACTCGGCCCCGGTGCTGGCCCAGATGTCGTCGCTGGCGAAGGCCGTGAGCTCGCTCACGTAGGCGCGCTCCGTGTCGGCCGGACTGGGGACGACCGACCACTCCGAGCCGTCCCAGTGCATGAAGAACGGGTCGCAGTAGCTCGCTCCCGACGGGTGCTCGCAGAGGCCGTACCACCAGTAGCCGCTGACCCAGACGTCGTCCGCGGCCACCGCCTCGACGTCGAGGAGGGTCCGGCGCTCGAGCGCCTGGCCGGGGTTGGGAAAGTGACTCCAGGAGGTGCCGTCCCAGTGGAGGATCATGGGGTAGAAACCCAGGGGCTCGGCGGGCGCCACGTTCTCGAAATGGCCGACGGCCCACACGTCGTCGCTCGCCACCGCCGCGACGGCGAACGTGTCGTGGATCCGGTTGCCGGGCGCGGGGGGCGAGTTCTCGGTCCACTCCGAGCCGTCCCAGTGCACGGCCAGCGGCCCGTCGCTGTTGCCGACCGCCCAGATGTCGTCGTCGCTGACGGCGGACACGTCGAACACGTGACCGTTGCGGCCGGCGGGCTCGAGCGGGACCGTTTCGATGCGGTCCCACTCGGTGCCGTTGTAGCGCATCGCCAGCGGCAAGCCGGTGAAGGGGTCTATCCCGACGATGCCGACCGCCCACACGTCGCCGCCGGGAGTGCTCCCGAGGCTGTCCAGCGCGTACCCCATGCCGATGTCTTCCTGGGGGGGCATCGCGATCTCGAGCCACTCCGTGCCGCCCCATTCCAGGCCGAAGTACTCGGCGTACTCCCGTCCCAGCGCGAGAACTCCGTTCGAGCCCAGGCGGGTCACGTCGATCAGGCGGTTCTGGGCCGGACCGGGGTTGGGGCTGTCGACGAGGGTCCAGGGCCCGTCCGCCGGCGCGGCGGCCAGCGGCGTCCACGAGACGGCGACCCACAGGACGCCGAGGGCCATCGAGACGCGGGATCCTGACTCGAGATGCATCGCTGCCCCCTTCTGGAAGACGACCGTCGAATAGCGGCTGCTCGCGAGCGGCCGCGAAGCACTGTTGGACGCAAGGTAGCAGCGAGCAGATGACCGCATGATGAACGGCCGGTTCCCTGCCAGATCCAGCTGCGGAGGGGAGGCGCGGACGTCGGGCCTCTCGGCGCCAGGGAACGCTCGGACGGTAGTATGAACGGAGTGTGAACATGAAACGCGCGACCTTCACCCTGGACGAAGAGATGGAGAGGACGCTGCGCCTGGCCCGCCGCGACATCCCGCGCCTCGTGCTCTACGCAGCCGCCTAGCCTGAGCGAAGCATGGTGAGCTGCGGGCCGAAAGGGGTGTCGAAGATCCTGATCGGGCTCGATCGGGTGGGAATCGTGGGCCTCGAGGCGGCCTGCGAGCAGGCGGCGGCCTCGGGTCGCGAAGGGCGCGAGGAGATCGTCGCGCTGCTGCTCGCCGCCATCGGGCGCGCCAACTACGTGCCGCCCGTGTCGGAGGAGGACTACCGCAAGGCCCTGTGGCGCGAGTACCTGCGGCACCGCGGCGAGGACATCCGCCACCTCTACTCGGAGATCGAGGTGGTGTTGGGGGCCGACGAGGCCGAGGAGCGAGAGCGGCTCGCGGCGGTGGTCACCGCCGCCCTGGCGGAGCACGAGCTGCAGCCGCTCTGGCGCCACGAGGCGCCCGATCCCTCCCGTCCCGCCCCGCAGGTGGCGATCGCCGGGCAGCCGGTCGCCGCGGGGCCGCTGAGCGACGCGGCCCTGCGCAGGGCGATCAAGGCGCGGATGGACGACTGGTGACCGGGCTGAAAGGGCTAGCGAGGCGCGTGCCGCCTCCTCGATCAGAGAACGGGCGCCGTAGCTGAATCGTCCGCCGCGGCCATCCAGCCCCGCTTCGCCGCCATCAGCGTGAGGACGATCGCCAGCGTCACGGTCGTCAGCTGTAGCGCGAAGGGCACCCAGCCGGCGAGCGCGCCGTCTCCCACCTGCCACAGCCCCCAGCTCGCGTTCATCAGCACGTGCAGGGCCAGGGGCGCCACCAACGTGCCCCAGCGGGAGTAGAGCCAGGCGAAGATCGCGGCGCCGAGGGCGGTGACGGCAAGCAGGCCAAGTCCTTCCGTGAGCCTCGCGGCGTCCTCCGCGTGACCGTAGCCGAAGGCGAGGGAGCTCACGGCCAGCGCCGGCCACAGCCCCCAGCCCGCTCGCCGCCACAGCTGACCGAAGAGAAAGCCGCGAAAGACGAGCTCCTCGGCGAGCGGCGAGAGCAGGCTTCCGTAGAGGAGCTCGGGGACGGGATCCGGGGCGAAGTCGTGGGTCGCCGCGAACACCAGCCACATCGGCGCCGTCGCCACCAGGCCGAAGCCGCCGGCCCTGGCGGCTGGTGATCGCAGGCCGAGCTCGCGGAGGCCCGACGGCGGGCCGAGGCGATGCAGCCAGCAGACCGCGAGCAGCACCAGCGCGATCTCGGCGACGCTCAGCAGCGACCGCGGGACGTAGTACTCGAAGCGGTCGAAGAGCCCCCGATAGCCGGGCACGAGGACGAGCAGCTCTTCGAGGAACCAGTAGGCGACGAAGACCGCCAGAACGACGGCGGCGAGCCGCGATCCTTCGAGCCGTGCTTGCATCGTGCTGCCAGCGATTGTGACAGATGGCGCGGCGCCCAAGGTAGGGGCGAGCTCGGAGGAGGGCGCGATCTCGAAGGGTCCGAGCTGCTCGATCGCCTGCATCACCCGGTCATGGATCGGCCGCAGCGCGGCCTTGGGGCCTGCGTAGATCTCCTCGACCGCGGCGTCGCCGGTGGCCGCCGTGCCGCGGCGCCGATCCTGGCAAAAGAAGCTCCGGGAGTCGAGCGCGGCGGGCACCCGCGGTCTGCGCTATGATCGAGGCCTCGAAAGGAGCTGACAATGAAACGGAAGATCGTAGTATCGGTGGTGGCGCTCGCCTTGACCTTCGCCCTCGGAGCGCTGGCGCAGCCGGACCAAGGCAGCTGGACCGGCGAAGTGGTGGATCTCGCGTGCTATCTCAGCCAGGGAGCTCACGGTGCGGACCACGCCGGGTGCGCCAAGAGCTGCGTGAAGAACGGGCAGCCGATGGGACTGCTCACCAGCGAGGGAGACCTCGTGCTGCTGGCGGCCGACCACAAGGAAGGCGCTCCCTACGAGGCGCTCAAGGACCTGGCCGGCGAGAAGGCCGAGGTGAAGGGAGTGCTGAGCGAGAAGGACGGCATGAAGCTGGTGACCGTCACCGCCGCCAGGGCCGCCGGCTGAGGATCGGCGCAGACCTCTGTCCGCGCGCCGCCGCCTCCTGATCGCGCTGCTGGCGGCCGCCGTCCTGGCCGCTGCCGCGCTGCCGGTTCTGCGCCAGGTGCTGTGGCGCCGGGAGCTCAACCCCATCCTGCGTGGCCGCCTCCTCGCCGAGGAGGCTGGCTGCATGGGCTGTCATCGGCCGTTCGGCGCGCGCGAGATCCCCAACCCCGGCAGCCGCTGGGGAACGGTGCCCAGGTTCGCTTCCGGCAACGCGATGATGTACGCGAAAGACCGAGGGCAGATCGAGGAGCTGGTGCGGTTCGGGGCCCCGGTCGCATGGCTCGAGGACCCGCGGGCGTCGGAGCGCCTCGCCGGCCAGCGAGTGCGCATGCCGGCCTACGGGGAGGCACTGTCGGAGCGCGAGATCGCCGACCTGACGGCGTTTGCCTGCGCCGTGGAGGGCGTCGAGCCGGCCGGCGGCGAGGCGGCTGCGGCGGGGCGCGAGCTGGCGCGCCGCCAGGGCTGCCACTCGTGCCACGGTCCCGAGGGCTCGGGCGGCATGCCCAATCCCGGCTCGCTCGGCGGCTTCGTGCCCGGGTTTCTGGGCGGCAATTTCAGCGACCTCGTGCGCGACGAGGCGGAGTTCCGCGAATGGGTGCTCGACGGCACGAGCCGGCGCCTGGCCGCCAACCCGCTGGTGCGGACCTTCTGGCGCCGCCAGCTGCTCTCGATGCCGGCCTACCGCGGCGAGCTGACCGGCGAGGAGCTGACCCAGCTGTGGGCCTGGGTGGAGGCCACCCGCGCCTCGTCCCCGGAGTAGACGCCGGGCGGATCCTGCGGCTGCCCGGGTGAATACGCCCCCCGCGGATTGCCGACCGAAAGGGAGCGGCCCGGCCGCAGGAGTGCGCGACCTGGGAGCGCGTCTTCAGAGCTCGAACTGAAGACGGCCGATCGCCGTGTCGGTGCGCGGTCTCCTGGCCGCGGCAGGCAGCGCGTCGGCGAGGATCTGAACGGCCGCCATCGGATCCACCGGCACCACCTCCGCTGCGCGCCTCAACGCCTCGACGTCGCGCCGCGTCGTCGGCAGGTCACGCTCGAGGTGGGCGAGGGTCATCGTCGGCCGCGAGCTCATCCCACAAGGCTAGCATCCCGTGCTTCTCGAAATACGCGCGGACCTCTTCCCGATCGAGGTCCGTCACTCGAAGAAGCTCGCGAATATCGGACATCTCCCGGTGCATCCGCCGCGGATCGTTCTTCATGGACACCGGCCGAGCACCGCTGCGCGAGCCAGAGGCTCCAGAGCGCCGGCGAAATGGCGGCGGGGGGGATCGACTCCGTAGGGAACGAGCTTCAGGGAACGGTGCCCGACCAGGCGCTCGTGTCGCCGGACTCGAACCCGTCGGCGAAGATCTGGCGCAGCAGAAAGCGCCGGACCTGAACGCTCCAGTTGTCGTCGTCGTCGCCCAGGGAGCCCTGGCTGGGCCAGACGGCGACGAGATCGCCCGAGGTCAGGATGTCGATGCGTGGCACGTTCTGCGCCTGGGTCGTGTAGGAGTTGAGCTGAAACTCGTTCGCCTCGACCGCGGTGCCGTCGGCACGGTACTGCCGCGCTTGAGCGCTGTCGGCGGACGTGTCGTCGCCGAAGGAGCCGTCGCTCGCGAAGGAGACGACGAAGCTGTCGTCCGGGGCCGCGGTGACGACTCCGGGGATCTGGCCGCCCGCCGTCAGAGCGTTGACCCGGAACTCGGTCGGGTCGAGCGGCGTCGCGTCCGCCGCGAAGCGCCGAGCCTCGATCTCCGGGTCCTCCGGGCCGCCGGCGAAGGAGCCCCACGCCACGACGAAACCGTCGTCGGACGTGGTGTCGACGCTCGATGAGAACGTGAAGACGCCCGCCGTGCTGGCATCGAAGTCGGAGGCGTCGAGCGGTGTGCCGTCGGCGGCGAAGCGCCGGCCGCGGACGGCGGTGTCCGTGCTCCAGACGACGACGAAGTCACCGCCCGGAGTGAAGGCGACATGGGGATCGAACTGGTTGGACGCGGTCACGGTGTTGACCTGGAACTCGGTCGCGTCGAGCGGCGTGCCATCGGCCGCATAGCGCCGCGCCTGGATGCTCTCGCCGTCACCGTCGTTTCCGAGCGAGCCGAGGCTCGACCAGGTCAGCACGAAGTTGCCAGCGGCGTCGACGCTCACTTCGGGTCGGCTCTGGGAGCTCGAGGTGTAGGTGTTGGCAATGAAGTCCGCGGGGTCGAGAGGCGTGCCGTCGGCGGCGAAGCGGCGCGCCAGGATGTCCTCGCTGCCCACCGCGCCGCTCGCCCAGCTCACGACGAACGAGCCGTCCGGCCGCGCACCGACGGCCGCAGCTCTCTGAGGGCCGGTCGTGAACGTGTTGACCTGCACTTCGGCGGGGTCGAGGGGTGCGCCATCGGCGGCGAAGCGACGAACCTGGACGCTGGTCCCGTCGCTATCGTCGCCCGATGACACGTCGCTCTCCCAGACTACGACGAAACTGCCGTCCGCCCGGGCCGCCACGTCCGGCGCGGTCTGCGCCCCGGTGGTGTTGGTGTTCGCCTGGAACTCGAATCCCGCCGCCGGCGGCGGCGCGCCCGTCTGCGCAGACGAGACGCCGGCCAGGGCGACGGCCATCAGGACGGCAAGGAGACTTCGTTCGCTCAGGGCAGGCCTCTTCCTTTGCACGGGCAGCGGGACCGCTGCAGGATGGCCCGGAGTGGCGACGCCGTCAATGGAGCGCGTCGCGGGGCGGCTGGTAGACTGGCCCCGGTTCGAGCGAGAGAGCGGGCGGCTGCAGCGGCGGCAACCGGCGGAAGCTGCGCCGGCGTGGGCAACGACGGGTCGCCTCCTCGCTCCGCGCGGGAGGACGCGTTGACGACGAATCCACGACATCTCTCGTTCGCCCTGCTGCTCTCTGGCGCTCTCGGCGCCGGCGCCTCCGCAGGCGTCTGCGATCCGGGGAGCATCGCGGCCCCGGCCAGCTTCGAAGGGGTCGTTCGGCCGGCCCTGGCCGAGGACGTGAACCCGGATCCCGAGGTGGTCGAGATCTTCCTCACCGCGCGCGAGGCGGTGTGGGACTTCAACACCGGCAACGACACCGCGGTCTTCACCTACAACGGCGTTCTTCCGGGACCGATGATCGAGGCCAACGTCGGCGACACGCTGATCGTCCATCTCTGCAACGACCTGCCGGTCGACACCACCATCCACTGGCACGGCCTCGAGACTCCGGCCAACATGGACGGCAGCAACATCTCCCAAGGCGCCGTGCCCCCGGGAGGCACGTTTCGATACGAGTTTCCTCTCCTCTTCGCGGGCACGTTCTGGTACCACCCCCACGTCCAGACCCACGTGCAGGTGGAGAAGGGCCTCTACGGCGCGCTCATCGTTCACGACCCGCTCGAGGACGGCGAATTGGACCTGCCCGGGAACGAGCACGTTCTGATGCTCGACGACGTCTGGCTCGACGACGACGGCCAGATCGTGGAGCCATTCCTGGGCACCCGCGAGGAGGTGGCGATCGAGCAGCTCAACGGGCGCGAGGGCAACGCCTTCCTGCTGAACGGCGCGAGATTCCCCACCCTCACGATGGAGCGCGGCGTGCCGCACCGGCTGCGAGTTCTCAACGTCGCCAACGCCCGCTTCATGCGGGTGTCGATTCCGTTCGTCCCGATGTGGCGGATCGGCGGCGATCAAGGCTTGATCGAGCACGCGATCCTGGTTCCGCCCTCGGGATTCGGTACGCCGCCGTTCTCGGGTGACCCCGGCACCAGGCACGAGTCCGACCCCGATCCGACGACCGGTCTGCTGCTGAGCCCGGGCGAGCGCGCGGACGTCGTCCTCGTCCTGGCCGAGGGGGATCCCGTCACCTGGGCCTGGCACGATACCCAACGGGGCCGCCATAGCGTCGAGTTCCTGCCCGACGGTACCGTCGTCCTGGCCCATGACGTCCCCGACGGGACGAACGAGGTCATCCACTTCGCCCTGGTCGTCGTCGAGGGCCCGCCCGGCGCCGTGGAGTGGGTGCCGCCGGATCCTCTGACCACGCTCACCAGGATCGACACCACCGACGCACCGACCCTTCCGCTGGTCATGGGACACACGATCCCCGACTGGGAGACCGGCGAGGTCGTCTTCTTCGTCCAGGCCCCCGGCAAGCCGTTCGAGGCTCTGACGCCCCGCGACGTCCACTCGGTCACGACCCACGGGACCTACGTCTGGGAGGTGAAGAACCTCACCGGCTCCCATCACAATTTCCACACCCACGGCTGGGGGTTCCAGCACATCGAGACCGAGTTCGTCGACCTGGACTTCCCGAACGACCCCGAGCGCAACTACGTCGAGCCCGCGACCCACCTCGAGAACAAGGACACCTTCCTGATCAAGCGCCGCCCGGGAACGGTTCCGGGGCACAGCTGGAGCATCGGGCGCTTCGCCGTCAACTTTCGCGACAAGGGGAGAGTCGGGCGGATCGCCGCGTCCGGCAAGGTCCCCGGCGACGCGACGTCGGGCGGCTGGCTCGCGCACTGCCACATCCTCGAGCACTCGGCGCTCGGCATGATGACCTTCTTCCAGATCGCGGACGTCTTCGCGGACGGTTTCGAGTCCGGGGACACCTCGGCCTGGTCGGGCGCCGTGCCGTAGCCGGCGGATGGATCGGCTCGCGGCTGGCGAGGCCGCAATCAGGTAGGGTCAAGCCACCTGAGCTCCAGGCGTACAACCGGAGGTGCATGATGACAATCAGATTCGCTGCCACCCTCGTGGTGGCCGTTTTCGGGGCCGCGGCCGGCGCCTTCGGGCAGGCGATACCCTGCGTCGACGGCATGGCGGGCATCTATCCCTGCAGCAACGTCACGTTGATGTCCCATCTCTCCTCGGCCGAGCTCGGCACCGCCGCGGCGTCGGACAACTGGGGGTGGGAGGATCCGCAGACCGGCGTCGAGTACGCGCTGGTCGCGGCCAACGAGGGGACCATCTTCGTGAGTCTCGCGGACCCGGAGGCTCCGGTCGTCGTCGGCACGCTGCCGGCGCACAACGGGCTCGCCACCTTCATCCGAGACGTCAAGGTGTACGCCGATCATGCCTTCGTCACCGCCGACACCTCCGGGCACGGAATGCAGGTGTTCGACCTGTCGCAGCTGCGCGACGTCGTGACGCCGCCCGTGATCTTCGCCGAGACGGCGCACTACAACGGGATCTCGGATGCCCACAACATCGCCATCAACCCCGAGACCGGCTTCGCCTACCCGGTCTCGGACGACACCTGCAGCGGCGGTCTGCACATGATCGACGTCAGCACTCCGACCCTGCCCGTCTTCGCCGGCTGCTACAGCGAGGCGGGCAACATCCACGATGCCGTGTGCCAGGTCTACAACGGTCCGGACGTCGCTCACCAGGGCCAGGAGATCTGCGTCGCGGCCGACCTCACGGGTCTCGTGGCAATCGTCGACGTCACCGACAAGCTCAATCCGGTGACCCTCTCGTCGACCCCGTATCCCGGAGCCTCGATATCCCATCAGGGGTGGACGACGGAAGACCAGCGCTACTACATCCACGGCGACGAAGGCGACGAGCAGAACGGCACCAACACCAAGACCTACGTCTTCGACATCCAGGACCTCGACGATCCGTCGCTCGCCGGCACCTACACGGCGACCACCTTCGCCACCGATCACAACCAGTACGTGCGCGGCAATCACGTCTTCCAGGGCAACTACCGCGCCGGCTTCCGCGTTCTCGAGATGGGCGATCTCTCCGTCGGCGAGCTGACCGAAGTGGCGTTTCTCGACACCCGGCCGACGAGCGACTCGAACAACTTCAGCGGCGCGTGGACGACGTTCCCGTTCTTCGACAGCGGGCTCGTGATCGTCACCGACACGGGCGAGGGGCTCTTCGTCATTCGACCGGAGCTCGACCTCTTCGCGGACGGCTTCGAGTCCGGCGACACGTCGGCCTGGTCCTCGACCGTGCCCTGACCCGTCCGCCGCGAGGCCAACCCTCGGGAGGGTTCGTCCGTATGAACGTTGGGAGCGCGGGAGGTGTCCCGGGTGACGGATGCCCTGCCGCGCTGTCCTTAGGCAGATGAGAGCCAGAGCCATCACCGCGGCCCTCGTGGCCGCGCTGCCGGGGGCCGTCGCGGGCCAATCGGAGGAGGCCGTCGCCCGGCGGACCTACGAGACGGCGCGGATCGCGGGCCCGCCGCCGGTCGTCGACGGGCTTCTCGACGATGCGGTCTGGGAGACGGTCGAGTGGTCCGGCTCCTTCGTCCAGCGGGAGCCGACCGACGGCATCGAGCCCAGCCAGCAGACCCGGTTCAAGGTGGTCTACGACGACGACGCCCTCTACTTCGCCTTTCACCTGGCCGACGATCCGGCCCTCGTGACCCGGCAGCTCGCCCGCCGCGACGGGTTCCCCGGGGACTGGATCGAGGTCAACATCGACAGCTTCCACGACCGCCGGACGGCGTTCTCGTTCACGCTCAGCCTCTCGGGGACCCGCAGCGACGAGTTCATCTCGAACGACAACCACTGGGATACGAGCTGGGACCCGGTGTGGACGGGAGCGGCGGCGGTGGTCGCCGACGGGTGGACCGCCGAGAGCCGGATTCCGCTCAGCCAGCTGCGGTTCAGCGCCGCCGAGGAGCAGGTCTGGGGGCTGCAGGTGACCCGCCGCCTCTACCGGCTCGAGGAGCGCTCCAACTGGCAGCACATCCCGAAGGACCGCACGGGCTGGGTGAGCAACTTCGGGGAGCTGCGGGGACTGCGCGACCTCCAGCCCAAGCGGCGCATCGAGCTGCTGCCCTACGGCGTGATCTCGACCGAGAGCTCCGCGGCCGAGGAGGGCGATCCCTTCCGCGACGGGGGGAGCGACGACTTCGACCTCGGCCTCGACGGCAAGCTGGGGCTGACCAGCAACCTGACGCTCGACTTCACGGTCAACCCCGACTTCGGCCAGGTCGAGGCCGATCCGTCCGAGGTCAACCTCACCGCCTTCGAGACCTTCTTCACCGAGCGCCGGCCGTTCTTCATCGAGGGCAAGAACATCTTCGCCCTGCCCCTGGCGCCGGCCATCACCGGCGGCCCGTTCACCCGCGACCAGCTCTTCTACTCGCGGCGCATCGGCCGGTCGCCGGCCCACGACCCGGAGGTCCCGGAGGGCGGGTTCGCCGACGTTCCCGAGACGACGACGATCCTCGGCGCCTTCAAGCTCTCGGGCAAGACCGCCTCCGGCCTGTCGATCGGGCTGCTCGAGAGCTTCACCCCGAAGGAGAGAGCGACGATCGACCTGGGCGGCGCGCGCTCCAGGATCACCGTCGAGCCGCAGACCAACTACTTCGTGGGCCGGCTGCAGCAGGACCTCCGCGCCGGCGACGTCCTCGTCGGCGGCATGCTGACCGCCGTCAATCGCAGCCTCGAGGAGCACCTGTCGGGGATGCGCGAGTCGGCCTACAGCGGCGGGCTCGATTTCAGCAGCTACTTCCGCGACCGCGACTACCGGCTGCAAGCGGCCGTCTTCGGCAGCCGGATCAGCGGCAGCCCGGAGGCCATTCTCGCGGCCCAGGAGTCGTCGGCGCGCTACTTTCAGCGGCCGGACAACGAATCGGCGTCGGTGGACCCCACCCGCACCTCGCTCTCCGGGCACGCCGGCTCCGTGCGCTTCGCGCGCACCAGCAACTTCGACCTGCGCTTCGAGACGGGAGTCGCCTGGCGCTCGCCGGGCTTCGAGATCAACGACCTGGGCTTCATGCGCAGCGCCGACGGGATCAACCAGTTCACCTGGGTCGGCTGGCACCGGCCGGACCCGTTCGGCATCTTCGACCGGCTCGCCGTCAACGGCAACCAGTGGCTCGACTGGGACACCGCGGGCAACTTCCTCGGCGCGGCCTACAACGTCAACACGAACGCGCAGTTTCGCAACAAGTACGCGGCCGGCTTCGGCGTCACCCGCCAGGAGCGCTCGATCTCCAACACCGAGCTGCGCGGCGGGCCGTCGTCGAAGTGGCCGGGGGAGTGGGAATCGAGCGTGTGGGTCGACACCGACCGACGGCGCAAGGTGAGCGGCGAGCTCGGTGCCTGGAGGGCCATGGGAGACCACGGCAGCCGCGACGCGTCCGAAGCCTGGGCGGGCATCGTCTACCGGCCGACGGACGCGCTGCGCCTCTCGCTGAGCGGCTCGCGGAGCCGCAACCGGCCCGAGCTGCAGTACGTCGAGACCCTCGACTTCGCCGCCGCCGAGCGCTACGTCTTCGGCCGCCTCGACCAGGAGACGACGGCGCTGACCCTGCGCGTCGACTACGCCCTCACCCCCAACCTGACCGTCCAGTTCTACGGCCAGCCCTTCATCGCCACCGGCCGCTACGACGAGCACAAGCGCATCACCGACCCGCGGGCCGACGCCTACCGCGACCGCTTTGCCACCTTCACGCCCGACCAGATCGTCCTCGTCGACGGAACCTACCGGGTCGACGAGGATCTCGACGGCGCCGTCGACTACAGCTTCGACGACCCGGACTTCGATTTCCGCGACTTCAACTCGAATCTCGTCGTCCGCTGGGAGTACCGCCCCGGCTCCGCGCTCTTCGTCGTCTGGAACGAGACGCGCTCCGAGAGCTCGCTGCTCCCGGACCGGAGCTTCGGCGAAGGCCTGCGCCAGCTCTTCTCGGCCGCGCCCGACGACGTGATCCTGGTGAAGCTCAGCAAGTGGTTCGCTCCCTGAGCGTCCAGCCGCGAGAGCGCCGGAGCCCGCGGCGGGCCCCGAGGCGGCATGCGCGGGGCGCTACTTGATCGCCTCGCAGATGCGGTAGGGCGGCAGATTGCGCAGGTCGACCTCCGACCGGACCTCCGAAAAGCACTTCTCGAGATGCACGCGGAGGCGGCGGCGGCTCTGGTAGAAGACCTGGTAGGTCACGAACCTCCCGCCGTCCTTGAGCGCGCCATGGGTCTTGGTGACGATCTCGAGCGCGGTCTCCGGGGGGAGCCAGAAGAAGGGAATCCCGGACAGGACGCAGTCGGCCTGGGGCAGGTCCAGGCGCCGGAGGATGTCGCGCACGCTCTGCGCCGACTCGCGGACGACGATGAGCCGCGGATCGGCGAGCGTGTCGCCGAGCCGGGCGGCGAAGTCGGCGTTGCGCTCGATGGCCAGCAGCCTGCCGTCGCGCCCGAGCCGCTCGAGGAGGCGCCGCGTCAGGACTCCGCTTCCGGGTCCGTACTCGACGATCAAGCCGGCGCTGTCCGGCTCGACCTTCGAGGCGATGCGCTGGACGACGGGCGCCGCGGTGGGGAGGAGCGCGGCGACCCCCTTGGGATCCTTGAGGAATGCCTGGAGGTGGACGCTGGCCGATCCGTTCATCGTGTCTGTCGCTCGCCGCGGCGGAAGACCGCGCGCCCATGGTAGCGCAACGGGTCTCGGGTTGGCGTCTACCCGGAACACACTCCTCGCCGCGGGCGCCGGCCGGCCGGTGGTAGAGTCCTGGCGTTTCCTCGAAGGTCGAGGTGCGATCTGTCACGAAGCGAGAGCGGGCGATAGCTCGGTTGGTCAGAGCAATGTCCTGATAGGGCCGGGGGCGAGGGTTCGAATCCTCTCCGCCCAACGTGCCAGCGACACGGATCGGCAGCCGCGCGCGTTGCCGTGACGGCCGGTGCGGCCCGGGCACTGCGATGCAGCGGACACGGGAAGAGAAGGCGGGTATGACGAGCGGGGTGCAGCGAGCATGAGCGGAGAGGATTTTCCGGCTCTCGAGCGCGAGATTCTCGAGTTCTGGGAGCGCGAGGACTGCTTCCGGAAGCTCGTGGAGCAGAACCGGGGCAAGCCCACCTGGTCGTTTCTGGACGGGCCGATCACCGCCAACAACCCGATGGGTGTCCACCACGCCTGGGGGCGGACCTACAAGGACCTGTACCAGCGGTTCTGGGCGATGACGGGCCGGGAGCTGCGGTACCAGAACGGCTTCGACTGCCAGGGGCTGTGGGTCGAGGTGGAGGTGGAAAAGGAGCTGGGGTTCACCTCCAAGCGCGACATCGAGGAGTACGGCATCGACCGCTTCGTCGAGAAGTGCAAGGAGCGGGTGGTGAAGTACGCCGCCATCCAGACCCGGCAGTCGATCCGGCTGGGGTACTGGATGGATTGGGACGACTCCTACTTCACGATGTCGGACGAGAACAACTACACGATCTGGGAGTTCCTCAAGAGGTGCCACCAGCGCGGCTTCCTCTACCACGGGCACGACTCGATGCCCTGGTGCCCGCGCTGCGGCACCGGGATCTCGCAGCACGAGATCCACGGCGAGGACCGGCCGGAGCTCACCCACGCCTCGCCGACCGTGCGCTTCCCCATCCGGGGGCGGGAGCGGGAGTACCTCCTGGTCTGGACGACCACCCCGTGGACCTTGACCGCCAACGTCGCCTGCGCGGTCCAACCGGAGCTCGCCTACGCCCGGGTGCGGCAGGGGGGGGACGTCTACTACCTGGTGCGGGAGCGGGTCGAGGCGGTGATGTCCGGGCAGGGGGCGTTCGAGGTCCTGGGCGAGCTGCGCGGCGAGGAGCTCGTGGGCTGGGAGTACGAGGGCCCGTTCGACGAGCTCCCGGCGCAGGCGGGCGTGGAGCACCGGGTGATCCCGTGGAAGGAGGTCGCGGCCGAGGAAGGCACCGGGATCGTCCACATCGCGCCCGGCTGCGGCAAGGAGGACTACGAGCTGGGGCGTGAGCACGATCTGCCCGCCATCGGTCCGATCGACGAGAGCGGCGTCTTCGTCGCGGGCTTCGGTCCGCTCTCCGGAACGAGCGCTCCCGACGCCGGCGAGCCGATCTTCGCCGCGCTGCGCGCCAAGGGGATCCTCTACGACCTCGAGGACTACACCCACTCCTACCCCGTCTGCTGGCGCTGCAAGACGCCGCTGCTCTTCCGTCTGGTCGACGAGTGGTTCCTCGACATGGGGAGCTACGACGCGGAGACCGGCGAAGCGACGGGACTGCGCAAGGAGATCATGGAGGTCACCCGGCAGACCCGCTGGATCCCCGAGGTCGGGCTGCGGCTCGAGCTCGAGTGGCTGCAGAACATGCAGGACTGGATGATCTCGAAGAAGCGCTACTGGGGCCTGGCGCTGCCCATCTACCTCTGCCGCGAGTGCGGCGTCTTCGACGTCGTGGGCAGCAAGGACGAGCTGCGCGAGCGCGCCGTCCAGGGGTGGGAGGAGTTCGCGGGCCACAGTCCCCACCGCCCGTGGGTGGACGCGGTCAGGATCGCCTGCCCGGGCTGCTCGCGGCCGGTCGCGCGCATCCCGGAGGTCGGCAACCCGTGGCTCGACGCCGGCATCGTCCCGTACTCGACGATGCACTACAACACCGACCGGGCGCACTGGCAGAAGTGGTTCCCCGCCGACTGGGTGTCGGAAAGCCACCCCGGCCAGTTCCGCAACTGGTTCTACGCGATCCTCGCCATGTCGACGGTCATGGAGAACCGCCCGCCCTTCAAGCTGCTCTTCGGCTACCGCCTGATGCAGGACGAGCACGGCGAGGAGATGCACAAGACGAAGGGCAACGCCATCGAGTTCAACGAGGCGGCGGACCTCGTGGGGGCCGACCCCATGCGCTGGCTCTACGCCACGCACAACCCGGACTACGACCTGTGGTTCGGGTACCACAAGATCCGCGACGCCTGGCGGGACTTCCTCGTCCTGTGGAACGTCCACCAGTTCTATCTGACCTATTCGCGCGTCGACGGCTTCGATCCGGCCCGGGCGGAGATCCCGATCTCCGCGCGCCCCGATCTCGACCGCTGGATCCTCTCCCGCCTCGGCAAGCTCGTCGCCAGCGCCCGGGACAACTACTCCGGCTACAGCGTCCACCTCCTCATGCGGGAGGTCGTCTCCTTCATCGACGCCCTGTCGCGCTGGTACCTGCGGCGCAGCCGCCGTCGCATCTGGAAGACCGAGGACGACGCCGACAAGAGCGCCGCCTATCGCACGCTGTGGGAGTGCCTGGTCACGACGGTGAAGGTCGTCGCCCCCGTCGTCCCCTTCGTCAGCGAGAGGATGTACCAGGAGCTGGTGCGCGAGAAGGACGCCGGGGCGCCGGTGAGCGTCCACCTCTGCAGCTTCCCGGAGGCGGGCGACTTCGCCGTCGACGAGGACCTCCTCGGCGTCATGGACGCCGTCCGCTCGCTGGTCGAGCTGGGCCACGCCGCCCGCAACAACGCCGGGATCAAGGTCCGCCAGCCGGTGCGCGAGCTCAGGGTCCACGGCGCCGACTCGCGGCTCCCCGGCCGCATCGGGCCCCACGTCCCCATCGTGCTCGACGAGCTCAACGTCAAGGAGCTCTCCTTCGTGGACCGCGCCGACGACCTCTTCGAGCGCACCGTCCGGCTCGACGGCAAGGTGGCGGGGCCGAAGTACAAGCGGCTCCTCGCGCCCCTCAAGCGCGCCCTGGCCGCCGCCGACGGCGCGGAGGTCGAGCGGCGGGTCGCGGCCGGCCTGCCGGTCGTGCTCGACGCGGACGGGCAGCGCCTCGAGGTGCCGCCCGACGAGATCCTGGTCGCGAAGGACCCGGCCGCGGGCTGGGCGATCGCCGAGAAGGGCGAGCTCTTCGTGGCGCTTGCGACCGAGCTCGACGCCGAGCTGCTCCGCGAAGGCCGCGTGCGCGACCTCGTGCGCGCGATCCAGAACCTCCGCAAGGAGATCGGCTTGAACGTCGAGGACCGGATCCGGCTCACCTACGCCGCGTCCGACGAGGTCGCGGCGGACGTCGAGGCCCACCGCGACTACATCGCCGCCGAGACCCTCGCGACGGAGCTCGCCCGCGCCGCATCGCTCGCCGCGGGTCACCAGCTGACGGTCGACCGGCAGAGCCTGACCGTGGACGTCCAGGTGGCGGACTGATCCTCGGGTGGTGGCGGCGCGGTCCCCCATCGTTCTCTCGCCCTCGCGACGCGGAGCGGGGGAGGCGTGGCGGCGAGCGAAAAGGCTCGCCTTCCCGGCGGCGCTCGCGCCGTTGCAGATCTTTCTCTTCGGCGCCTACACGATCTACGCCGGCAACACGGACGAGCTGCGCGCTCCGTTCTGGCGGCTCGCCGTCCACTGGCTGCCCCTCTTCGCCGTTCTCGTCGCGGGCCTGATCGGACTCGGACTCCTGCTCCCCGCGGGCTGGCTCCGGCGCTACGTCGTCGCGCTCTTCGGCCTCGGGGTGCTCACCTGGCTGCAAGGGGGCATCCTGGCCGCCGACTACGGGCCGCTCACCGGCAAGGCACTCGACTGGGAGCTGCACGCGGGGCGAAGCCCCTACGAGATCGGGTTGTGGGTGATCGGGTTGACGGCGATGATCGCCGCCTCGCGCCGGCTCGTGGCGATCGCCCCGTTCGCCAGCCTGCTCCTCGTCGGGCTCCAGACCGTGGTCCTCGCCGGGTCCGCGCTGCGGTCCGGCGCCCCGGCGACGGCGTTCTCCGAGCCGTCCGAGTTCGTCTTCGAGCTGTCGCGGACCCGCAACGTGATCCACGTCGTGCTGGACGCGTTCCAGGGCGACGTCTTCGGCGAGATCGTCGACGGCGATCCGGCGGCCGCCGAAGCGCTGTCCGGATTCGTCTTCTTCGCCGACCACGCCGGCGCCTTCCCGACGACGATCGCGAGCATTCCCGCGATGCTCACGGGGGAGGTCTACCGGAATCAGGAGCCCGTGCAGAGGTTCGTTCGACGTCTCGCGGCCGAGCGGTGGCTCTTCGGCGTCCTGCGCAAGCGCGGGTTCGACACCGATGCGGTGTCGATGCACGCGCAGGGTCTCGCGTCGGCGACCAACGCCTACGTGATTCCGCGGCCCTACGTCGGCCGCGGCGAGTACGCGCGGTTCGCCAGCTGGCAGCTGGTCGACCTCTCCCTCTTCCGGCACGCGCCGCACGTCCTCAAGCGGTGGATCCACAACGATCAGGGCTGGCGGCTCCAGACCCTGTGGGGCGTGACGGCCGGCGGGGCCGCGACGCGGCGCCGCTTCCACTCGGACAACGGACGCGCGTTCCTCGAAGACTTCGTCCGGCGGGTCCACGTCGGCCGCGAGCGACCGGTCTACAAGCTCCTCCACGTGGGCGTTCCGCACCTGCCCCTGGTTCTCGATGCGCGCTGCGAGTTCATCGGTCTCACGGCGCTCACCCGCGACGGCTATCGGGACCAGGCGGCGTGCGCCGTCGACCTCGTGAGGCGTCTCCTCGACCGCCTGCGCGCCCTGGGCGTCTACGACGACAGCGTGATCGTCCTGTCGTCCGACCATGGCTCCCACCTGCCCCCCGCCGGCTTCGGCGCCGACGATGCCGGGCTCTTCGCGGATCTCCCGGAAATCGCCGGCGCCGCGCGGGCGCTGCTGGCGGTCAAGGCGGCGCACGCGAGGGGACCGCTGCGCATCTCCGCCGCGCCGACGACGATCACCGACATTCCGGCGACCGTCATGGACCTGCTCGGCTTCGCGGACGGCGGCTACTCGGGTGAGCCCGCCCTGCGACTCGCCGAGGACGAGCCGCGAGAGCGGACCTTCGCCTGGTACGAGTGGGAGAACGCCGACTGGAAGCGGGCCTACCTGCGACGGATGGACCTCTTCGCCATCGACGGCCCCGTCGGCGACGGCAGGTCCTGGTCTTATCGCGGCGCCATCTTCGAGCCGGGAGCCGACCTCGAGGCGATCTCCGAGGGCTGGGGCGCGCCCGGGAGGGACCGCGACGGCCGCCGGGTCCGGCCCCTCGCCGAGGCCGCGGTGCTCTACGCCCCGCCGGGGTCGCGCGCGATGCGGCTCGAGCTGAGGCCCGCCGCGCCCCTGCCGAGGCCGGTGACCGTGACCGTGTCGGTCAACGGCGAGGTCGTCGACCATCTCACCCTCGACGATCCGGCGTGGCGGACGGTCGAGTACCCCTTGCCGCCGTCGCCCGCGGCGGCCGCGGCCAGGATCGACCTGCGCCTCGAGCCGCCCGCGCACCCCGGAGCCGCCGCGCAACCGGCTCCGGCGGTCATCGCGCGCGACGTCGAGTGGCGCCCCTAGCAGCTGACTGAAAATCAGGGTGTCGGTGGCTCGATGCCACGGCGAAGAGCCCTTTCCGCCGTCCAGAACTACCAGCGGACGGCACGCGAGGTGCTGATCGGCGGCGAGCTCCAACCCGCCGAATGGTCCTAGGACGGGCTGACGACACGGTACCGAATCGTCGCATCTCCTGGAGCCGAGGCGACCCTAGCTCATCACCGCATCAGCACGACGCTCGCGATCGAGTCCCTGACCATGGCGTGACCCGCGCCGCGTCAACCAACCGACGACCGCTCTCGTGCGCCAGGCGCACCGATCCTCCCGCCCGCGCGGGTGGCACCAAGGCCCTTCCGTGGGGTGTTGGCCTCCTGCGGGTTACGTGGTAAACAGCCCTCGCCCCGACAAAGGCACAGCCGGCGAGAGCCGGTGCCGCAAAGCCACGGGTCTTCGCCTCCTTCTCCCGGAGCCGGGCTCGAGCGCGAGAGGGATCCCAAGGTCGCCGAGCTGCCGGGCGCCCGCGGGCACGGTCGCCCGCGGGAGACCGCGTGAAGGAGGTCTGCCATGAAGAAGAAGCCTGTCCCGGCTTCGCTCGTAAGTTGCTGCGTCGTGCTCGCGGCCCTGCTGTTGCCAGCCGCCTCGAGCTCGCAGCCGGTGGTGAAGCTCGAGGATCCCGCGTGGGCCAAGACCACCAGCTCGGTGGTGGAGGGCCCCTGGCTGGGCACGACGAGCAGACCCATCGACGACCCGCACTGGGTGTGGACGTCGATGGTCTGGGACGGACCGCAGCACAACGGCTTCGGCGTGACGATTCCGGGCTGGGTGCCGGGGGACTTCTGGGCCTATTGGCTTCACGAGGGTGGGGTCACCAACCGCTGGCTGTACACCTCGGTCGAGGTGTGCAGCGCGGCCATTCTCGACGAGGTCCGTCTGGTCAACAAGTACTGTCCGAGCTGTGCTCCGAACGAACGGAGACTCGGCATCAACGACGATCTCTACGTCTGGGTCAACGGTGTGGAAGCTGCCGCGGGCGGCACGGCGGGGAGACCTCAATCCGTCGGCAACGTAGTCGAGCCCTTCCGGTCGATGATGATCGAGGCTGAGAGTCTCGGCGTCGTCGAGACCGACGGCTGGTATCTCCTCGGCGGGCTGGCGCTCCCCACGGAGCTGTTCGTCTCGGGCAGCAACGAGATCTGGGTTCTGGCGGACGAGTACGCCGTCTGGGGCGGCCTGAGCCACCCGGTGTTCGAGGTCACCCAGAGCGGGCCGTGCGAGATCGCGGTCGAGATCGACATCAAGCCGGGGAGCTACCCCAACTGCTTCAACATCGACGGCCACGGGGTCATCCCGGTGGCGATCCTGGGCAGCGGCGAGTTCGACGTATGGGAGATCGACGTCACGACGCTCGACTTCTCGGGGCTCGAGGTCCGGGTCCGGGGCAACGGCGATCCGCAGTGCCAACACGAGGACGTGAACGGCGACGGCCACTCCGACCTGGCCTGCCAGTTCCTCGACGACGATCCCCTCGCCTGGCAGGGCGGCACGAGCGAAGCCGGAGTGACCGGCGCTCTGCTCGACGGCAGGCTCTTCCGCGGCGGCGACGAGATCTGCATCGTGCCGTAGGCCGCAGCTCTGGGAGGTTCGCTCATGAGCGATGAGAAAGCGCTCCAGGTCCTGTCGAGCCAGCACGAGAGTCGGGTCAAGCTGCTGGCCGAGATTTTGAAGCTCTACATCCACCTGCTGCTCGTGATCGCGATCGCGATCTTCGCCTGTCTCGGTCTGCTGGTGAAGCTCGCGGACGCGGACATCGATCTGCAGATCCCTCCCTGTCCGAACGCGAGCCTGACGGTGCAGGTCCTGAGCGGCTTCTTGATGCTCGCTCCCCTCTTCATCCTGGCGTGGATCGCCGGACATCTCTTCCTGCGCTGGAACTACTTCGTGGTCGTCGAGGAGATGGACTGCATCTCGTCGATGCTGGCGAAAGAAATGAATCTGTCGGGCGACGATGAGAAGCGTCTGAAACACGACTACTTCCTGCGTGCGTACGCGAAACCATGGTGGTTCAAGCCTCTCTACGGGATGCTCGGTGCTCCGGTGGTTGCCGCGTACCTTCTGCTCGGCTGGCTGGTCGTCAGCGAGTGGGGGGGGACCAGGGGCATCGTGTACGGCTCGTTCCTCGCCGTCGCCTTCCTCTGGTGCCTCGTGCTCGCCCCGTGGGGGTACCGCAGGATCGAGAGGAGGCGCTCAGCGCTCGAGGGAGACAGGTCTGCTGGCTGACGAGGCGTCCGGGGTCGAGCCGTA
>Ga0224512_10000450_pt1 | contig 43797 bp, 40 predicted proteins | sample SF_May12_sed_USG_4_FD_169103 | JGI IMG/M metagenome (GOLD analysis project Ga0224512, IMG submission 169103) | Sediment microbial communities from San Francisco Bay, California, United States - SF_May12_sed_USGS_13 | ecosystem: Environmental > Aquatic > Marine > Sediment | place: USA... | reverse complement strand
GAGCGTCACGATGAGTCGTTCGCCGTGGTTGCGCGCTTCTTAGACGCAACCGATTGCTAGATTCCCTCGGTCAGCGGCGACGCGCCCGCAGGCGTGTGTCCCGTGCATCGCAGGACCGGCAGCGTCGGGTAGCGGGCGAACGACCGATCAGTCTTAGAGAGCTCGCACAAGTAATACCGCGGGCCGCGGCCACTCACGATCGATCGCCGGTGCCGGCATGTGCCGCACAGTCCCAAGCGACTCGATACGTCCCGGGGGTCCCCGTTCAGGCGCGAATCCCCATATACCCGAGCTGGCGGGCTCCGTCTCCGCCGCGATGCGAGAAGAGCCCGCTATCGGTGCACCGGGTGCAGTGCGTCGAAACGGTGATGTGCTCGAGCGACACCCCGACCGTGACTGCGCGCTGGACTAGAATCTGACGGAGATCGATCGGGGTCGGAGCGCCAGGAGATGGAAGCCCGAGCGCTTCGAACACCTCGGAGCCGACTTCGTAGCAGTGGCCACAGATGGCGGGTCCGAGGTGCAAGTGGAGATCGCTGCGCGATCGTCCGAGCTCATCACCGAGTACATCGAGCCCGCGCTCCAGGACGCCCGCCACTGTGCCACGCCAACCCGCGTGCAAGACAGCCACAGCCCTCGGCTCGGGAGACACGACGAAGATCGGGACGCAGTCGGCGGTCGCGACAGCGAGGAGCACGCCAGGGGTGTCCGTCACATGCCCGTCGCACGGATCCGCGATCGTGAGGCCCTTCTTCACGGCCCGATGAAGACGTACGTCCGCTTCGTGGAGCTGCCTGGCATGCACCGAACACGCCATTTCAGTGCGGGCGAGGAGTCGATCCCAATGCTCGTGCACCCGGTGGCCCGGGGAGGCTCCGGAGAACAGCCCCAGATCGAATTCCGGGCTGCCAGACCCGCGAGTCGTCGTGCCCTGCACCAGCCACGGAAAGTGACCCAGCCAGCCAGAATGGACGAGCGCAGGGATGGTCGGGTTCAGGCGCTCGTGCACCGACTCTGGGCCGCGCTGGGAGGATGGCTCGCTGCTCACATCGGATGCTATCCCGAGGAGCGCTCGACAGGAAGACCAATGAGCATCATCGACCCGACTCGAATGCGCTCCGGAAATGGCGTAGCTTAGTCGTCTGGACAGTGGCCCTCCGACCCGGAAGCATCCGCCCCACTATGGCCGACGACACGCTCTTCGATAGTCAAAACGAAGCCTACGCTCAGGCCATGTTCGAGGAGTTTGCTCGGAATCCGGACTCCGTCCCTGCGGAGTGGCGCGACATCTTCCGGAATCGCAAGGCAGCGGCAACATCAGTCGAGGCCCCTACGGCTCGGCCGGCACCAACAGCTCGGCCGGCCCAGACGGCCCGGCCAGCACCACCCGCCACATCACCCGCACCGGCAGTACCAAGTAGCCCGGCGCCGCCCCAACTGACCCCAGGGGCCGCCACTGATGGCAGTCGCCCCGGACCTGACGACGCAGCACCGGCCCCCGCTACGGAGCCGCCAGCCGCTGCACCATCGGAGGGCGAGGCCCGCGAGCACCTCCTGCGCCGCGTGCTACCCGTCGTATCGCGGGCCGCGGCGCTGGCACAGGCCTTTCGTGACCACGGGCACCAGCTCGCGCGCATCGACCCGCTCGGTGGGGACCCACCCGGACATCCGCAGCTCAGTCCGGCCTTCTTCGGCACGTCGATGGACGAGTTGGCCGAGCTTCCAGCCTCTCTCGTGCTCGACGACAGCGACGAGGGCGCCTCGGTCGCAGATGCGCTGGACGAACTGAGGGGCGTGTACGCGGGCTCGATCGGCTACGAGTTCGAACACGTCGACGACCACGTGAAGGTCGACTGGCTCTGGGACCAGGTGGAGGAGGGCATCCACTTCCCGGAATTGGACTCCGAGGAGAAGAAGGCGCTCCTTGAGCGCATCCATCACGTCGAGGGCCTCGAACAGTTTCTCCACCGCGCCTACCTAGGTCAGAAGCGTTTCTCCCTCGAAGGCACCGACATGCTGGTGCCCATGCTCGACCTCGCCATCGAGGAGTTCGGCCGAAAGGGAGCACGCGAGGTGGTCCTAGGGATGGCTCACCGCGGTCGTCTGAACGTGTTGACCCACACCGTCGGCGTTTCGTACGCCGAGCTCATTGCCGAGTTCGAGGGCCCGGCACACCGGGACAGTCAGCTCCACGTAGGGGGCACGGGGGACGTGAAGTATCACCATGGCGCTCGGGGTTCCCGTGACGTGGAGGGCGTCGGCCCCGTCCAGGTCACGCTGGCTCCAAACCCCAGCCATCTCGAGTTCGTGAACCCGATCGTGGTCGGATGGGCCCGGTCGCGGCAGTACGACAGCATCTCCAAGGACTCCAAGCCCGACTGCGACGCCGTCGTGCCGATCCTGATTCACGGCGACGCAGCCTTTGCGGCCGAGGGCGTAGTGGCCGAAACGCTCAACATGGCGCGGCTCTACGGCTACCACGTGGGCGGCAGCTTACACATCATCGTCGACAACCAGGTCGGCTTCACGACGCTGCCGAAGGACGGCCGCTCGACGTATTACGCCAGCGACCTCGCGAAGGGGTACGGGATCCCTATCGTGCACGTGAACGCGGACGACCCTGAGGCCTGCCTCGCGGCGATGCGCCTCGCCTGCGCGTACCGTGCCCGCTTCCGTGACGAGTTCGTGATCGACCTCGTGGGGTACCGTCGGCACGGCCACAACGAAGGTGACGAGCCCGCCTATACCCAGCCCCTTCAGTACAAGGCGATCGCCGAGCACGCCACCGTCGGCGAGATCTACGCAAAGCGCCTCATCGACGAAGGAGTGCTCGACGAAGAGGCCGTCGAGGAATCGAAGGAGGCCATCCATCAGGCCTTGCGTGACGTTCAGGACGAGGTGCGTGAGTACGTGCCGCCCCCGGCCGAAGCGGACACGGACGACGAGCGGGAGACCCCCAAGGTACCGGAGACCACGGGCGTTGCGTTGACGACGCTCGAAGCGATCAACGACGCGCTAGTACGGGTCCCCGAAGGCTTCTCCCCGCATCCCAAGCTCTGGAGGCAGCTGGGCCAGCGAGCGAGCGTATTTTCGCCGAACCGCAAACTCGACTGGGGCCATTCGGAGTCGCTCGCATTGGGCAGTTTGCTCATGGAAGGCATTCCCATCCGACTGACCGGCCAGGATACACAGCGAGGCACGTTCAGCCACCGCCACCTCGTCCTGCACGACGTGGAGACGGGTCGAAAGATCATCCCCCTCCTGCAGGTGGCCGACGCTCGCCTCGAGATCTACAACTCGCCCCTGACGGAGACGGCCACCATCGGCTTCGAGTACGGCTACTCGGTTGGAGCCGATACCGACGTCGTCATCTGGGAGGCGCAGTTTGGCGACTTTGCCAACGTCGCCCAGGTCATGATCGATCAGTTTCTCTCCTCGGGTCGCCAGAAGTGGGGGCAATACTCGAGGCTCATTCTCCTGCTCCCTCACGGGTACGAAGGCCAGGGCCCAGAGCATTCGAGCGCCCGCCTGGAGCGTTTCCTTCAGTTGTGCGCCGAAGACAACATGCGGGTCACCTACCCGACGACTCCCGCCCAATACTTCCACCTACTTCGGCACCAGGCGCTGCAGAGGCCCGAGCGTCCACTCATCGTCATGACGCCGAAGAGCCTACTCCGCCATCCGATGGCCACCTCGATGGTAGCGGACATGACGCACGGCGGTTTCGAGTCCGTGCTCGCGGACCCCACCGTGGAGGACGCCGAGAGCATCACCCGTCTCGTGCTCTGCTCGGGCAAGGTCTACTACGACCTCGCCTCGCATGACCGTCGAGCCGAGGCGTCCAACGTCGCCGTCGCCCGCGTCGAGCTCCTCTATCCGTTCCCGGCAGAGGCGCTTGCCGAGGTGATCGCGAGCTACCCCAACCTCCGCGAGGTGGTGTGGGCCCAGGAAGAGCCACGCAATATGGGCGCGTTGACGTTCATCGGGCCTAGGCTGCGGGTGGTGGTGCCACGAAAGGTGCCGCTGTCCTACTCGGCTCGACCCGAGAGGGCGAGTCCGGCCGAGGGGAAGGCCAAGGCCCACGTCGCGCAACAGGATGCGTTGGTCCTCGATGCGCTCGGCCTGGAGGCCGTGGAGGCGGCAGAGGGCTGACCTCCTCACCACTCCAGGAGGATCTTCCCGAAGTTCGCGTTCGATTCCATGTAGGCGTGCGCGTCCGCAGCGGCGGAGGCCGGCACGATGCGGTCGATTACGGGCGAGAGGTCTCCCGAGTCGAAGCCACCCAACACGTGCGAAGCGAACGAGCGAGCGAGCTCGATTTTCTCCTCGAGCGGCCGGGCCCGTAGGACGGTGCCGCGGATCGACGCGCGGCGCCCCATGAGACCACGGAGGCTGAGTACGGCCTCGGCGCCACCGGGTACGCCCACCACGATGTGTCTTCCCTTCACGGCGACGACGCGCTGGTTGCCCTCCAAGTAGGGGCCTCCGACGAGATCGAGGATGACGTCCACTCCTCGGCCATCGGTCAGCTCCAGCACGCGCTCCGGCCACGCACCGTCGGCGAGAACGGGATGCTCAAGGCCGAGGGCAGACGCCCGCTCCAACTTCTCAGGCGTCCTAGACGTACCGATCACAGTGGCGCCGACTCGGCGCGCGAGCTGCAGCGCCGCGGTCCCCACCCCACTCCCGATCGCATGAACCAGCAGCGTCTCGCCAGACGCCAGACCTTCCTGGAGAAAGGCCGCGTCGTAGGCCGTCATGTACACCTCCGGGATCGCGCCCGCGGTGACTGGCGTCATCCCCGGCGGGATTGGAACGAGCGTCTCTGCCGGAGAAAGGGCGTACTCCGCGTACCCTCCTCCACCCAGGATCCCCATGACAGCGTCACCGACCGCAACCGCGATGACCCCCTCCCCGACCTGCTCCACAGTGCCTGCCAGTTCCAACCCTGGGATGTCCTCCGGATACCCCGGCGGCACGGGGTAGCGGCCTCGCCTTTGTAGGAGGTCGGCCCGATTCAATCCGGAAGAGGCGACGCGCACCAGTGCCTCTCCGCGGCCCGGCTCGGGGCGGGGCACGTCACGGAGCTCGAGGACATCGGGCCCGCCAGGCTCCTTGATGACGATGGCTCTCATGGTTTCGCTCATGCGGCCCACTGTAGTTCTTCCGGGGACTGCAAACTACCTTCTGCGTCCCATGCAACTACCGTTCGAGCTGGACCGCCCCCTGGTCTTCTTCGACCTCGAGACGACCGGTCTCGACCTCAAGAACGACCGCATTATCGAGCTCGCGTTCATCAAGCTGACGCCGCAGGGCGACGTGCTCGAACGTGTTCGCCGCTTCAATCCGGGCATCCCGATCCCGGCCGAGGCCTTTGCTATTCATGGGATCTCGGATGCCGACGTCGCGGACGAGGTCCCGTTCTGCCGGACCGCGCGGGATCTGACTGGCATCCTCGAGGGGTGTGACCTGGCGGGGTTCAACATCAAGCGCTTCGACCTTCAAATGCTCATGTATGAGTTCCGGCGGTGCGACGTGGACTTCTCGCTCGCCGGACGACGCGTGCTCGACGTACAGACGATCTTCCACAGGGAGGAGCGCCGGGACCTGACAGCGGCGGCGCGCTTCTACCTAGGACGGGAGCACGAGGAAGCCCACACGGCACTCGGTGACATCCGCACTTCGGCCGCAGTGCTCGCCGCTCAGTTGGCCCGATATGCCGACGTCCCGCGCGACCTGGACGGCCTGCACGCGTACTGCGAGGAGTTCGCCCCTTTCCGCACAGAGGTCGATCGCTGGTTCTCGAGCGAGGAGGAGGGACGTCGTTTCCGGAGGGGCAAGCACAAGGGTCAGGCCCTGGCCGACGTCGCCCGGGAGGCCCCCGACTACCTCCGCTGGATGCTTGGGGCGGACGACATGGACGAGGACGTGCTCAAGGTCGTACGTGAGGCCGCGGCCGCCGCGCAGCCCGCCCCGTCCGAGACCCAAGGGGAAGGCCCTCCGTGAAGCCCAATCCACCGACGCGGTCGCAGATGAAGCGTGCCATGAGTGTCACCTTGTTGCTGGCGACCATGGGCTGGGCGTGCGGCGAAGCTCCGGATCCGCCCACGCAGGAGGCGCCTCCTGTGCCGCCAGGGGTCTCCGGCAGGGCCCCAACCACCGCGCAGGGCCTTCCCTCGGTCGTGACACTACACCCTTCTCCGGGGCGTCCGGCCGATATGCCTCCCGAGGAAACGATCATGGATCAACTCGGCTTGGCTTTCATGCCCACGCAACTCCTCGTGCGCGTGGGCCAGCCGGTCGTATTCACGAACAGCGAGTCGCTCGCGCACAACGTTCATGTGGCCTTCATCGATACCGACTCAACCATATTCTTGGCCGACATGGATCCAAACGAACGCACGCAGATCGTGTTGGATGCCGAGGGCGGATACGACGTGACCTGCGACGTCCACCCAGGCATGCGCGCCTTCATCTACGTCACGACTGCGCCGCATGCCACGTTCGCCGACCCCGACGGTGGCTTCAGCATCCCGGACGTCCCTCCCGGCTCGTACATCGCGTCGGTGTGGAGCGCTTCGATGGACCTCAGAGGCCAACGCACCGTGCAGGTGTCAGGCCCGAGCACTGTACTCGACCTGAGCATACTGCAGTGAATTCGCTCGACGGCCCCGACCGGCACATCTGTAGTGGATGTGGGTGTACCATGCCGGTCACCTCCCGCTCCCCGTGACCCCAGACTGACATCATGCTCCTAGAAGCACACTCTGGCTCTCGCTACCTCGTTCTCCTTCTGGCCGTCCTCGTGATCGGCTACGCCGTGTTCGGGATGGCGACCAAGCGCCCGTACGACAAGACGATGCGGATCCTGGCGACATCCTTCACAGGGGCGCTGGACCTCACGGTCCTCATAGGGCTCGCTCATTTGTTGACGAGTAGGGGTTTTTACCCCCAACTCGCGGGCCACATCGTCATGATGGTGCTCGCGGTCGCGGTCGCCCACATGGTCTCGGTGGTCGTCCGGCGCCGGCCACTGGAGCAGCGGACCTATGCGCCCCACTTGGTGAGCGCGCTCGTCGTCCTCGCGCTGGTGTCGTTCGGGATCCTGTCAATCGGAAAACCGATCGTAGGCTGATTCGGCATGTCTCCTCTGGAACCCCTCGAGGCGTCCTCCGGCGCCAGTCGATCCCCTGGCCCCGCCGATCTCGGCATCGTCATGACCGGGGGTGGTGCCCGAGCCGCCTATCAGGTGGGATTCCTGCGGTGTCTGGCGCGGCTCTATCCGGAGCTACGCATTCCCTATGTGACGGGCATCTCGGCGGGCGCCATTAACGCCGCCCTTCTTGCATCCCATCATGGGACCTTTCTACAAGCGGTCAGCGAGCTGAGCGGGCTGTGGGGCAACCTCACGGTTGGTGACGTCTTCCGGACGGACACGCGCTCTCTGGCCATGAATGTCGTCAACTGGCTCCGCCAACTCGCGTCGGGAGGAATCGGCCGTCCGCGCCTGGTGCGGGGCCTCGTGGACACACAGCCTCTGCGGGCCTTCCTTACCGAGGTGCTACACGCCGTCGATGGTGAGCTCACGGGGGTCAAGTACAACCTCGACCGGGGCCGGCTCAACGCTCTCGCGATCAGTACGACCAGCTATTCCACCGGTCAGTCGGTCACGTGGATTCAAGGGAACGACGTCGAGCTGTGGGAGCGTCCCATGCGGAAGCCGGTCACGACGACGATGTCGGTAGACCACGTGATGGCTTCCGCCGCTCTGCCGCTCTTCTTTCCGGCCGTCGGAATCGAAAACGCCTGGTACGGCGACGGGGGCATTCGGCTCGTCGCCCCGCTGTCGCCCGTGATTCATCTCGGCGCACGTCGGATCATCGCGATTTCCACCCGATACGCTGCATCCGATGCCGAGCAGGCCGAGCACACCGTCCATGGTTATCCCCCGCCGGCGCAGGTCATGGGCGTACTCATGAATTCGATCTTCCTCGACTTGCTCGACCACGATGCCCTGCGCCTCGAACGCCTGAACCAACTCCTCGATGACCTGCCGGAGGGGAGTCGCGGGGGCCTGAAGCAGGTGCGCCTACTGACGCTCCGCCCCTCGGCGGACCTGGGAAAGATGGCCGGCCAGTTCGAGGCCCAGCTGCCCCGAGCCTTCCGATTCATGACGCGGGGGCTCGGTACCAAAGAGACGCGTAGCCCGGACTTTCTGAGCATGGTTCTCTTCCAGCCGGACTATCTGACCGCATTAATCGAAATCGGAGAGAAGGACGCGGCAGCGCGGGTGGGGGAGATCGAGGCCTTCCTGGAAGCCGAGACCGACTGACATGCTGCACCCCCGTGCCTTCAAGGTCACCGTCGTCTGGACGCTGCTTCTGCTCTTCTTGGGCAGCGTCGTCCACGCCACCGAATCCAGCTTGGCCTGCCCGGACTGGCCGACCTGCTTCGGAACTATGGTCCCCGAAATGTCCGGCGGCGTCTTCTGGGAGCATCTGCACCGGCTGGTCGCCGGTGGCCTCGTGCTGATGTTCTCCTTGGCCACTTGGCTCGTGCACAAAGAAGTCCGAGATCGGCCGTGGATCCTGAAGGCATGTTGGGCCGGTATCGCGCTGCTGCTGGTGCAGTCCGCCTTCGGCGGGCTCACGGTCATCTACCGCCTCCCGGACCTCGTCTCCACCACACACCTCGCTCTGGCCTTCGGTTTCTTGGGGCTCGCCACATACCTCGCGGCTGCTACGACCTCCCGAGTGGAACCGCATGGTTCGGACGCCGACGCTGGCATCAGGCTCTGGGCGTGGGCGGCGGCGGGCCTGGTGTTCGCTCAGTCGGTCCTGGGGGGGCTCGTCCGCCACATGGACGCGGGCATGGCTTGTCCCGACGCGCCCCTGTGTCTGGGTCAGGTCGTGCCTCCATTGATCAACGCCCCAATCATCACACACTTTGCCCACCGTGTGCTGGCCCTGGTCGTGGTGCTGGCGGTCCTCGGGCTCGTGGTGCGTGTATGGCGTGGCCATGCCTCGGCCCCACTCAAACACTGGGCGGCGGCCGCTGGCATCCTCGTACTGGTCCAGGTAGCACTGGGCGTCGCGTCGGTCCTGTCGGTCTTGGCCGTGGCGCCAGTCTCGCTACACACGCTGGTCGCCGCTGGCCTCCTCGCTTCGCTCGTGTACCTGTCGGGGCTCACGAGTCCGACGCCCTTGGGGGAACCGAAGGCCATGGCCGCGACGGCGGCCTGAAGGAGTGGACATTGCCAGCATCGGCGACGGGCTCGCGCTCGTAAACGCGAGCCTCAACGCGACCAGCGCGGTCGCGTTGGTCACGGGCTTCGTGCTCATTCGCCGCAAGACGGTGCGCGGACATCAGCGCGCCATGCTCACGGCGGTCTCGGCATCGGGGCTGTTCTTGGTCTTCTACGTCACACGGGTAGCCCTCACGGGCACGCACGACTTCGCCGGGCAGGGCACTGCCAGAGTCGTTTACTTGGCAGTGCTTTTCTCGCACATGATTCTCGCCGTGCTCGTGCTCCCTCTGGTGGTGCGGCTGCTGTACCTCGTACGCGCCAAGCGCTTCCACCAGCATGCGAAGCTCGCGCGCTGGGTCTTCCCAGTCTGGGCGTATGTCTCCGCGACCGGCCTCCTCGTGTACGTGCTGCTCTATCAAGTCTACGGCTACTCGTGAGCGGCGGGGTCGTCCCCACGGGGCGTCTCCTGGGATATCTGGAAGCGGTTGCGGCGGCCTGTTTGTGGGGCTCGTCGGGAATCTTCGCGGTCTACCTATTCGGCCTCGGCGTGCCCCCCGAAACCGTCGCACTTTTGCGGCCTGCGGCCGGAGTCCTCTTCCTCTTCGGGGGACTCTCCGTCGCCCAGCCGGAGAGCCTACGCGTCGATCTTCCCGGAATCGTCGTCCTGGGATTGGGCGGGGGACTGGCGGTGGGTGTGTTTCAGGTGGCCTACCAGTTTTCCACCGACGCGGTCGGCGTCCCTCGCACGGTCGCGCTCCTCTACCTGGCGCCGGCGTTCGTCGTGGCCGTTTCAGGCCCGCTATTGGGCGAGTGGCCCTCCCGTCGGCGGGTCGCGCTGGTTGCGCTGACTCTCGCCGGGGTCTGGCTTACTGTGCTAGGTGCCGAGGAGGTGCCGGCGACTTTCGGCACCAGCGGACTGGCGTGGGGCGTCATGGCCGGGGCGAGCTACGCGGTGTACACGTTGTTCGGCCGCTTTGCGACGCGTAGGTACGGCTCCGCGCGAACCGTCTTCTACACCACGCTTGGCGCGTGCGCCCTGCTTGCCGCCGTCCTTCCCGTGGCCTCAGGGCCTCTGGTTCTGCCGACCGACCTCCGACCTTGGTTGGTGCTCGCGGTCTTCGGGGGACTGACCATCGCGCTCGCTCAATTTCTCTTCTTCGATGCACTGGGCCGGATCGAAGCGAGTGGCGCCTCGGTCGCAACCGCCGTCGAGCCAGCCGTCGCCGCCCTCTTGGCAACCGTCCTGCTGTCGCAGGGCCTGAACCCGGTCGGGTGGATCGGCGTGGGGCTTATCGTGGCCGGCGTCGTTGGCGTCGCCTCACGTCCCTAAGTCGGAAAGGAAATCTCCACTTCGGCTCCGCCATCCGGGACGTTTCGAAGGTCGATACGCCCGCCCATCCCCTCGATGACCTTGCGAGCGTGCGGAAGGCCGAGGCCGAGGCCGTCGTCCGAGGTCGAGTAGAAGGGGTCGAAAGCGCGCCGGAAGGCCTCTTCGCTGAAGCCGTCGCCGCGATCCCGAACCGTGATCTTCGCGCGGCCTCCGTCGCTCGTGACCGTCAGGTCCACGGTGCGCCCTTCGCCGAAACGGCTCGCGTTGTGGAGTACGAGATACAGTGCGTCCATGAGTGCGGCCGCGTTCACCGACGCACGCACCGCAACGTCGCTGAGCAGGAGTCGCACACCCATCCCCTGGTCGGTCACGAACTCCTTGGATACGCGCTGGGTCAGGGCCGACAGGTCCGTCCCCTGACGTGATTGGTCCGCCTCCCGGACGAAGAAGTCCAGGTCCTCCAATGCACCCAGGGCTCTGCTGATTCGTTCGCGGAGCTCCCCGGCGTCGGCATGTTCGCCGAAGCCCTGGAGCGGCTCGCGTACGCTTTTTTGGAGGAAGGAGCTCACACGGCCCACCGCCTCCCGCAGCGCGGCCTGCCGTTCGGCCTCACGAGGGGCCCAGCCGTCCTTTAGCGCCTCCTGCAGCGCAGCCTCCGGTGTGCCGCTAGAGACATCCGATTGGAGCTTGCCACGTCGAACTGCCTCAACGAGGGACCGAAGGCGCGCCTCTACCTCCTGACTGCCCTCCTCCAACCCCGCCTTGCGGCCGCTGGAGCGTCCGATTGCGAGACCGAGGGCACCCAAGACGATGCCAGCGACGATGCCAATGAGGACTTCCATGCTTCTCCATTCGCGCCTAGTGCGCTTGGAATTCGACAGCGGACGGATGTTCGCACACGCAATCCGGCGCGGCAACGTGTCGTTGCGACATCGGGGCTGACGGCCCTATCGTCGAGGCCCTATGGACACCCTGCCAGAAGTCGGCCGCGTTCTCGCCGCGTCATCCGACTCGAGCAACCCCAGTCCGGAGGAGCTCCACGAGCTCCTCGAGCGCATAGAGCGCATCGGGGTCATCGGTCTGTCTCGTTTTCCGGAGAAGGCGGCCCGCCGAGTCCCCTCCTATCTTGGCGCCAAGGGGTACGACCTCATCCCGATCAACCCGAACGCGGAACGAATCTTCGGCAAGGCTGCCTTCGACACCCTGGCGAAGGTGCCCGACGAGCTAGACCTCGTGCTCATCTTCAGGCCCTCCGAAGCAGCCGGGGACTTCGTCGAACAGGCGGCTCGGCGACCCGAACGGCCGGCGATCTGGCTACTGGAAGGCATTCTGGCGCCACGCGAAGCCGCAGCGGCCAGGGCGGAGGGTCTGACCGTCGTTCAGGACCTATGCATCTTCAAGGTCCATCGGGCGCTTTTCGGCTGAGGCCGCGGCTCAACCGCCGAGGACCTGCTCGAGCATTTCCGCGTGTCCCTTCGGCTTCACCTTCCTCCACGCCTGAGCAACGGTCCCGTTCTCGTCTATCAGGAAGGTGCTACGCTCGATCCCCATGAACTTGCGACCGTACATGCTCCTCTCCTTCCACACGCCGTAGGCGTCCGACACGCGGTGATCCTCATCCGCGAGCAACGGGAATGTGAGTCCGTACTTGGCCTTGAACTTCTTGTGGGACTCCACCGAGTCTGCCGAGACCCCGAGTACTACGGCATCCAGCTTCTCGAAGGCCGGAGTGGCGTCACGGAAATCGCACGCCTGAATGGTGCACCCGGGAGTGTCGTCCTTGGGGTAGAAATAGAGGACGACCTTCTTGCCGCGAAGCGCTGAGAGCGTCACCTCGCCCCCCTCGTCGGACAGAAGCGTGAAATCTGGGGCTGCGCTGCCGTCTTTGATCACGTCGAGATCTCCGGTTGATCCATGGCTGGGTCCTCGGCAGTAGGCGGATGCGAAGGTGGTGGAACGGCTAGTTGGGGTGACACCTGGATGACTTCGGCTTCCCACCGGCACAGGGCGTCGCCGCGCGATTGGCATTGGGCGTGCGCGACCCGAACCGTTCCACCGAGCGTTTGCTCGATCACTTCGCTGCAAAAACCCGACAGGAGGTGGCAGGCGTCGCCACCCGGGTCGGCCTGGATGAAGAAGAGCGCTCGGCCCTCGATAACGAAGGGGCCGCGCGCGAAGCCGCCAATCGCGCGGCCGAAGAGCCTCTTCAGGCGGCGCCTCGTCGCCGACCGCGCAATCGCGAACTGTGCGCGCTTAGGCAGGATGCGACCCCACCTCTTAGGGGTCTCGGAGGCGGCGAGAAGTCTACCCACCTGCTCGAAGACTTGGTCGCCGTCCGGCCGGCGAATCACGAAGCGGAAGAGGTCGCTAACCTCGACGTCACTCAAGCGGACGCCCTTCCTGGCATCGGCCTTGTGTGTACGAATCTGGCGCTCCACCACGTCGCTCAGCCCGAATCGCCTGGGGATCGTACGACTGGGGTCCTCGTCTTCGAGAATCTCGCCCGGCAGGTCCCGGTCCCTGATTACTTCCAGTAGACGGAGTGCCACCACGGCCTGGACCCGTCGCGGACCATGCTCCGCAGGAGGCAATTCAGTGGGATCCTTCAACTCGCCTCGTCGATTGGTAGTTAGATGGCAGGCCAATCTCACCGAAGTGGGAAGCGCCTGCAACGCAGGCACCAGTGCCCGTTCCCGGTAGAAGTGGTGTGACCAAGCAATTTCAAGATCGTACCAATTTGAGAGTGACACCCCCATGCGCGCGGTCCATATATGGTCAGGGCGTCTCAGGACGCACTTCAAGCGGGGCGAGTGTGAAGATCATCTCGTTGGCCCACCCTGGGGGGGCTGGTTCTTCGTGCCAACGAGACCCTTTGCACTCCCCCGTTTGTCGTTCCTGGGCTACGACTAAGCTGCGTCTCGTGCTCTTGTTGGATTCCCGACCTTCGGGCATCTTACGGGGAACGTTTGACGGCCGCCTGAAGTTGGGCGGCATAGGGAATAGAGCTTAATCATGGCCACAGTGGAGCCCCAGGAGCCGATCCAGGTCCTCGACGAAGTTTCGCTTGATGACCTGAGCGACGAAGAGCTGGTGACGGCCCATTTACAGGGCCGCCCCGGGGCCTTCCAGCGGCTTTACGATCGATACCGGGACCGCTTGATCCACTTCATCACCCGGAAGACCGGGGACTCGGATCGAGCACAGGATCTCGTACAGGAAGCCTTCATCCGCGTGACCCGGCACCTCCACAGGTTCGACACGTCGAAGAAGTTTTCCACCTGGGTCTACACCATTGCCAGCAACCTCTCGAAGAACGAGTTGCGCAACCGGTCCCGTAGCCCCCTGGTGCTCTTCCAGCGACTCACGGGAAACTGGGAAGACGACCATCGCCCGATTCAGTTCGAGGACTTCTCCATGCGTCCGGATGACCTGTACCGGAAGCGCTTCTTGCGCCGCCTGGTGGAGGACACTGTCGAAGAGCTCCCCGAGCACCATCGGCTCGTCTTCCGGCTCAGGGAGCTGGAGGGCAAGAGTTACGAAGAGATTTCGGAGATCACCGGTGTGAACCTCGGTACCGTGAAGAGCCGGCTGCATCGCGCGCGGAACTCGTTCGCGCAGAGGATCGAGCCCTTCCTCAATTAGGGCACAAGGTCAGTCTATCCATGTTCGACGACCTGCGAGATGCGTTCCGCGAAGCCCTGGACAACTTCAACAAAGAGTTGAAGCGCGACCGGGTACCGGAGACCGTGGACCGCCTTCTCGGCGGCATGAAGGACGAGATCGTCGATGAGAAGGCCCAGGTGGCGGGCCTGGAGGCTCAGCTCGAGCAAGCGATGGCTCAGTCCAAGCTGGAAGCGGAGCGAGGCCTGACGTGCCGCCGGCGCGAAGAGATGGCCCGACGAATCGCAGACGAAAAAACCGCCGACGTCGCCGCCCAGCACGCCGTGAAGCACGAGGGCCATCATCGGGTCCTAGAGAAGAAGGTCGAGGCGATCCGTGAGGAGCTCGAATTCCGGCGCCGTACGATGGATGAGATGATGGCCAAGTTCAACGAGGCGCGGGACAAGCGGGACGCGCTTTCGGCGACTGCGGGGCGCTCCGATGCCAGGGGGTCCTTCGCCACTGCGGACGACCTCTTCGGCGAGCTGGACCGCATGGCGGAGAAGATCGAAGGGGAGCGTTCCAAGGGAGAAGCGGCCGAGATTCTGGATTCACTCGATCTCGACGGAGACTCCGACTACCACGTGGAGCTTGACGCCCAACCGCCAAAGCGGGAGGAAATGGACGTGGACGCCGCGCTCGCCGAGCTCAAACGGCGCATGGGGGAGGAGTAACTCCCGAGGTCCTACTCGCCGGCTTCGGTCGCGAAGTCCCTGACAAAGAGGAGCCCGGCGCACTCCCCCGAAAGGAAGAGAATGTCCTCGCGCTTCTCGGTCGGCAGCGGCGGACGCTCGACTCCCCCGTCGGCCAGGAGTCCCCAGACGCGTTCGTCCTTCGTACCGAGGCACACCACCACGCCGTCGCGTCCCAAGTCGAGCAGCTGGGGAGGCGCGTGAGCTTCGCAAGCCGACACGGCCTCGGGCACCTCGAGCCTGGCGGGATCGTGCGACACGTCGAGCACAATGAACGGGCGCGCCGCCGAATCTCCCGACGTCGGCCGCCAGAAGATCACGCCTCGGTCAGCACCGGCGAGATGCACAACGCGCCAAAGTGGCAGTGCGAACCGAGAGCGCTCGCCGTCGGCGCCCCATAAGGCCATGGTCCCCGCAGGCGCCGGCCCGCCGGCACGTCGCTCGATGACACTCGAGAGGTCGATGATTTCGTCTGCCATATCCGCGCAAACAAAGGGTCCGAGCGGGTGTCCGTCAAACCCTGGCTCTCATTCGGGCGTTCGGGTACATTCTGCCGTCGTTCTCCAAAACGGACTTCGGTGGCGGAACGCGTAATGCAGAATTGGATCGGTATCGGCATTTGGATCGTCATGGGCGCAGTCATCGGGCTCGTGATGAAGGCCCTCATCAGCCGCCCTGAAGAGACGCCCGGCCACACCCCCGTGCTCCTGGCACTGGGAGGGTTTGCCGCGGTCATCGGGGGGATGCTCGGCGTGGGCACATTCCACCTCTTCGACCCGCTGGCGATCAGCCCCGGCGGCATGGCGGGGGCGGCCCTCTTCGCGATCCTGTGCACATTCGTCTACCGGTGGGGGCTACGCAGCCTGATCTAGTGGCCGACCCACTGGGCTTCATCGAAAGTCACCTCGCCCGCTTTCGCTCGGAGCTTTACGACTTTCTCCGCATCCCGTCGGTCAGCACTGCCGGCGAACACGACGGAGACACTCGTGCAGCGGCGCACTGGCTCGCCCAACGCCTCACCGACGTCGGACTGACCGCCGAGATCGTCGACACGCCTGGCCATCCCATCGTGCTCGCCGAATGGAGCGGCGCTCCCGGTGCGCCCACTGTGCTGATCTACGGGCACTACGACGTTCAGCCCCCCGATCCGCTCGACGAGTGGAGCTCACCCCCCTTCGAGCCCACCGAACGCGACGGCCGCATCTACGCGCGGGGCGCGGCGGACGACAAGGGTCAGCTCTACATGCACATCAAGGCTCTCGAGGCGCACATGGCGACCGCGGGCTCGCTTCCGGTCAACGTCGTGGTCCTGGCTGAGGGCGAAGAAGAGATCGGGTCGCCTAATCTGGTTCCCTTCGTGCAGGCCAACCTGGAGAGACTGGCGTGCGACCTCGTGGTCATCTCGGACACGGAGATGTTCGCGGAAGGTCTGCCGTCCCTGCTCTTCTCGCTCCGCGGGCTGTCGTACTTCGAGATCCACGTGAAGGGCGCGCGCAGCGACCTGCACTCGGGCAACTACGGCGGCTCAGTTGCGAATCCCGGCAACGCGCTGGCGGCCATCATCGCGTCGCTGCACGACGCGGAAGGCCGGGTGGCCATCCCGGGCTTCTACGACGACGTCTTGGAGTGGGATGCCGAAACGCGTGAACAGATCGCCGACCTACCCCACGACGACGAGGCGTATCGGCAGGAGCTCGAGGTCCCCGCGCTGACTGGTGAGCGCGGCTTCACCACGCTGGAGAGGCTCTGGATCCGACCGACGTGCGACGTGAACGGGTTGCTGTGTGGCTACACCGGTGCGGGAGCCAAGACCGTGTTGCCCAACAAAGCGATGGCAAAGGTCAGCTTCCGCCTAGTTCCGAGTCAGAACCCGTCGAGGGTCACGGAGCTGGTCGAGGAGCACCTGCGAGCCGTAGCCCCGAAGGGCGTGACGGTCGAGTTGGTGGAGATCCACGGTGGACGACCTTGGAAGGCGAAGCTGGAGGGCCCTGCCTTCGACGCGGCTCGGGAGGCGCTCGAGGAAGCCTTCGGGACCGCCCCTGTCCCGATGGGCGGTGGCGGGTCGATCCCCATCGTAGTCGATTTCGAGGAGCAGCTGGGTGCTCCAGCGCTTCTTCTCGGCTTCTCGCTTCCGGGCTGCAACCTGCACGCGCCGGACGAATGGCTCCCGATCGACAACTTCGAGAAGGGCATCGTTGCGCTCGCCCTCCTGTACGGGAAGCTGGGCGCCTAGGAGTCGGCGGCCGACACCATGGCGGCTGCCTTGAGTAGGGCCCGCGCCTTGTTCAACGTCTCCTCGTACTCCTTGCCGGGATCCGAATCGGCAACGATGCCCGCTCCCGCCTGCACATAGGCGGCACCTCCGGTCACGACCACTGTTCGAATCGTTATGGCCGTGTCCATGCTCTTGCCGCCGTAGTTGAAGTAGCCGACGGCCCCCGCATACGTGCCCCGTCGGACCGTTTCCAGTTCGTCGATGATCTCCATGGCGCGCACCTTGGGCGCACCCGATACCGTGCCCGCGGGGAAGCACGCGCGGAAGACGTCCAGTGCGCTCAGCCCTGGGCGCAGACGGCCCTCGACCTGGCTCACGAGGTGCATCACATGCGAGTACCGCTCGACGACCATCAGCTCCGGGACCGTCACCGAACCATACTCCGCGACCCGACCCACATCGTTGCGGCCCAGGTCCACCAGCATCCGGTGTTCGGCCAGCTCTTTCTCGTCGGCAAGCATGTCTTCGGCGAGCTCGCGCTCCTCTTCCGGGGATTTTCCGCGCGGCCTAGTCCCCGCGATGGGGCGCACCGTGACGGTGTCATCCTCCAGGCGCACGAGGACTTCCGGCGAACTACCCACGAGTGACACCCCGTCGAGCTCCAGGAAGTATAGGTACGGGGAGGGGTTCAGGCTGCGCAGCGCCCGGTACAGATCGAAGGGGGTCGCTTCGAGAGCGAATCCCAGCCGTTGGCTCAACACGACCTGAAAGGCGTCACCAGCCCGAATGTATTCGCGGATGCGCTCGACGCCGGCCTCGTACGTCTCCCGCGTCATCGAGCTCTGAAAGGGGGGATCCGCGTCGGGCTCGCTGGCCAGCGCCAAAGGCCGCGGTGGATCGCCCTCCTCCAACCGGCGGACGAGCGCTTCCGTTCGCTCCGCGGCTCCGTCGTACAGCGCGCGCAGTTCGTCGTCGGAGGCGTCCGCGTCGACCGGTACCGCGGCGATCGCCATCGCGCGTCCCCGCAGGTTGTCGATTGCGAGCACGATGTCTGTAAACGCGAATAGCCCGTCCGGCAGGTCGAGGTCGTCCTCCGGGGCATCCGGGAGCCGCTCGATCTGGCGCACTACATCGTACGCGAAGTACCCTACGGCGCCGCCCCAGAAGCGTGGAAGCTCATCGACATCGGCAGGCGTACGCGCGCGAATCCGGGCGTCGAGGTCGCCGAGCGGATCGTCGGTCTCGACCGCAGACCATCCCTCGCCGGGCGTCCACCAGCTCACTGCCCCACGTTGTAGCTTCCACGCACCGCGTGGACGAGTCCCCAAGAACGAGTATCGAGCCCACTGTTCTCCACCGACTACAGACTCAAGCAGAAAGCCGAAGGGTGGTTCGGCGAGCTTGGCGTACGCCGTAACCGCGGTGTCGACGTCGAACAGGAACTCGCGCCACACCGGCACGAGGCCCGCATCCTGTGCCAGGCTCTTGAAGCGCTCGAAGCTGGGGAACAGCTGCATGCGAACGGGCGACCGGCGGTAGGGGATCCGTCCAGACGTCGCGGCGCGTGGCGCATAACGACCCCCGGAACGAGGTAGTGAGCGACCCAATGTCCACAGGCCCCAACGGACCGTCAACGCCGCTCTTGGCGGTGGACACAGGAGGCACCTTCACAGATCTGGTACTTCTCGTCGATGGCGCCATCGAAACCCTCAAGGTTCCGTCGACCCCCGAGGACCCCGCCGAGGCCGTCTTGGAAGGCATCCGTCGCATGATCCCGGCGGGACTCGGATTCCGCTTGCTGCATGGATCGACCGTGGCCACGAACGCGTTGCTCGAGCGGAAGGGCGCACGTGTCGTGCTCGTGACCAATGCTGGCTTCGAGGACATCATCGAGATCGGGCGACAGAACCGCCCTCAGCTCTACGCCCTCGTCGGCCACCGGCTCCCGCCGCTCGTCGATCGCGACGACCGCATCGGTATCGCCGGCCGCCTGGACGCACGGGGCGAGGAGATCGCCCCGTTGGACTCTGACCAACTGTCCCGCCTCGTCGACGTGGTGAGGAACCGAGGGGCGGAGTCCGTGGCAGTGGCTCTGCTTCACTCCTACGCCAACGCCGAGCATGAGCAAACGGTCGCGGCAGCACTCGCCGCCTCTGCGCTCCCGGTGTCGGTCTCGAGCACGTTGGTGCCCGAGTTCCGCGAGTACGAGCGCACGTCGACGGCGGTGGTGAACGCATACGTCGCCCCGATGATGGACCGCTACCTGGGTCGGCTGGCGTCGGAGGCCGGCGCGGAACGTGTGACGATCATGGGTTCGAACGGGGGCGCCCTGCCCGTCGAGCGAGCGCGGCGCGAACCCGTCCACACCGTACTTTCCGGCCCGGCAGGGGGCGTGGTGGGGGCGCTCACGTGGGCCCGCCGCGCGGGATGCGAGTCGGTGATCTCGTTCGACATGGGTGGCACGTCTACGGACGTCTCTCTCTGCCCGGGGCGGCCGCTGCGCACCCGAGAGTTCGCGATTGCTGAGCAGCCCATCGCGATCCCGGTCCTCGACATCCACACGGTCGGGGCGGGTGGTGGATCGATCGCTCGCGTCGACCCCGGCGGCGCTTTGCGTGTCGGGCCGAGGAGCGCGGGAGCCGCCCCGGGGCCGATCTGCTACGGCCGTGGAGGAACGCAGGTCACGGTCACGGACGCACACGTCTGGCTCGGCCGCCTTCCCACATCCGGCTTCCTCGGCGGAGAGCAGCGGCTGGACCGCGAGGCCATCGAACCGGCCCTAGCGACGATCGCGAGTGCACTCGGAGGCTCCTTGGACGCTGCAGCCGAGGGCATCCTGGCCGTAGCGGACACCGCCATGGAACGCGCATTACGCGTGATCTCCGTCGAGCGCGGGTACGATCCGATCGGCTTCGCAGTCGTCGGTTTTGGGGGGGCGGGCGCGCTTCACGTCGCCGAGCTGGCCAGCCGCCTCGGCGCCTCGAAGGCCATCGTCCCTCCAGACCCTGGCCTGCTCTCCGCCTATGGCATGTTGGCGGCTCCGCTCACGAAGGAGGCGTCCAGGACGGTCCTCGAGCGCGCCGGACAGGCCGGCACCCTCGAAAGAATCCGCGACGTGCTCGGGGAGCTCGAGGCAGAGACCACGAAAGCGATGCTCGGCGAGGGCGCCGATGCGACCACGCTCATGACGGAGCGACGTATCGATGCGCGGTACCACGGACAGAGCTTCGAGTTGAGCGTACCCGCTACCGATTGGATCGAGGACTTTCACCGGAGCCACTTCGAGCGGTACGGCTACGAACGTCGTGAGACCGCGGTCGAGGCGGTTACGCTTCGCGTGACGATCACTACGCCAGCGCCGCCCCTCCTGCGACTCGAGCTGGAGTCGGCCACTGACCCGCCTCCGGCTCAGCCCATCCGGGTGACCTTCGCCGGAGAAGGTCACGAAGCGATCCTGATCGATCGCCAACACCTGCGCTCGGGACACATCGTAAGCGGCCCCGCGGTCATTCACGAGTACAGCGGCACGACCTGGGTCCCCCCCGGCTGCCAGGCGGACGTCGATGCGTGGGGATGCCTGCACCTGGCGTTTGGGTCGTGAACCGCCCTGCAGGTCGGCCCGTTACGGTTATCTTTTCGGCTTCGTGCAACGCGTAAGCCGTGACGAGGACATGAGCGAAGAGACGCAGACCCCCGAAGTCGCCTCGCTGGCGCCGCCTGAAGAGGTGCCGAGCGACCTGAGGCCGCCATACAAGGCAGCCGCGATCGCGGGCGGTGTGGTCTTCCTCCTCTACGCGATCACGCTGTCGCGCACCACCGCCTTCTGGGACACATCGGAGTACATCGCGACCGGCCACATCATGGGGATCCCCCACCAGCCGGGTAATCCTCTCTTTGTCGTGCTCGCGCGAGCCTGGTCGGTTTTGTTGGCACCCCTTGGCCTGTCCGTGGCCGTAAGAATCAACCTGTTCAGCGCCCTTATGAGCGCTTCCGCTCACGGGCTCTGGTTCCTCGTCGTGCATCACGTTCTGCGGTACTTCTCGGGGGACCGGACCTTCCGACTCATTGGTGCGACCGCAGCGGTGTTGGTGAGCGCGACTGCGTTCACTGTGTGGAACCAGTCAAACGTGAACGAAAAGGTTTACACCGTTTCGTTGTTGACCATCGCGCTGCTGACATGGCTCGCGGTGCGATGGCAAGAGAACCTGGGTAAGGGCAAGGACGATCACCTTCTCATTCTGATGGTGTTCGTGCTCGCGCTCAGTGTGGGCAACCACCTCATGGCGTTCTTGGCGGCGCCGGCCATTGGGATCTTCGTATTGTTCGTACATCCGAAGACGCTCCTGAACTGGCGGCTCTACTTAGGTGGGGCCGTGGCGGTGATCCTCGGTCTCTCCATCCATTTGGTGCTGCCCATACGCGCCGGCCTGGGCCCCATCATCAACGAGGCCGCCCCTACCTGCCCCGACATCGGCTCCGCAATCGGTGCGGTCGTGACGTACGGGAAGGCTGGCTGCGTCGCGCTCTCCGAGGCCCTCAATCGAACTCAGTATCTCAAGCCGCCCCTGCTCCCGCGCCAGGCTCCGTTGGCGGATCAGCTGGTCAACTATCTGCAGTACTTCGATTGGCAGTGGGCGCGCAGCATGGACGGCACGAACACCGTGTTCGGCGGCTTGCGACTGCCCTTCACGATGCTCTTCACGGGCTTGGGTGTGTGGGGCGCCATCGAGCACGCGCGCCGCGACCGGGCGACCTTCGTCTTCATGGTGACGCTCTTCGCCACCGTATCCGCGGCGCTCATTTTCTATCTCAACTTCAAGTACGGATACACGCTGCCGGCTCCTGCGCAGAACCGCAGCCTCCACGAAGTACGCGAGCGCGACTACTTCTTCTTGATCAGCTTCTCGGTCTGGGGACTGTGGGCCGGGATGGGCATCGTCACGCTGTGGCGCGAAGCCGCGCTGGAGCTGAAGACCACACTCGCAAGGGCCAGCCCGATCTTGGGCCTCGCGCTCCTGCCGCTCGTCCTCAACTGGGGTTGGGCCAGCCGCGCGGACGACTACTCGGCTCGCGATTGGGCGTATAACCTGCTCATGAGCGTAGAGCCGTACGCGGTACTCTTCACCAATGGGGACAACGACACGTTCCCACTCTGGTACCTGCAGGAGGTCGAAGGCATTCGCCAGGACGTAACGGTCATCGTTGGGTCCTACCTGAATACCGACTGGTACGCGATGCAGCTCAAGCGGCTCACGACCCCGTGCGAGCCTGGCGTCGACCCCGCGGACAACCCGTCGCTCATCGTGTGCCAACGGCCCTACACGGCCGAGAACACGGGTGCGGCTTATGTGAACGATCCGAGTGAGGCACCAGGAAAGGTCGCGATCGTAGTCGACGCACCCATCCGAGCGCCGACGAAATCGATTTTGCCGCTCACGGACGAGCAGATCATACAGGCCACGTTGAGCTATCCGACCATCGAAGAGGAGCTGCGGCTCCAGCTGGGGAACGTGGTGGCGACGATCGCTGCCAATCAGTACCTGAACCCATGGCAGCAATTTGCGCTGAACATCCTCAATGAATCGATCGCCGAGCGCCCGATCTACTTCGCCTCGAGCGGCAACAATGCTGCGGTCTTGGGGATTCAGGGCTACCTGATCCGCGAGGGGCTGGCCTTCCGCGTCAACAACGGCCCGCCCGGCCAGGAACCCGGCGTCGTGTCTCTCACGCAATCACCCTTCACGCCCGTGACCGGTGATTGGTTGAAGGAGGAGCGCACTCGGGTGTTGATGGACCAGGTCTTCATCCACCGCACCGGCATTCCGGACGAGTGGGACCATTGGCCCGACCTCGCCACCATTGGGATCCCGACATACTACGGCTGGGGCTACCTGGCGCTCGCGCAGGCCGCGGCTCAATCGGGAGACCAGCCCGCCCTCGACCGATACCAGGAGCGCGCCGAAGCCTGGTCAACCCTCGGCCTCTAGACGGACCGCTTTCGAAACACGAAGCATCCGTGCCGCGCCCAATCCCGCGGTAGGACCGAGCGGCACAGCGGCTCTAGCGGCTTCGAGCATTGCACCAACACCCAAAGGCCGGCGTACGCGACCTGGAAGATGCCGCGCCCGCGCGTCTGCTCCAGCAATGACGGACCTTCGCGTTGGTCCGTTGCGAACCCGACGAGGGAGCCAACCTTCTCAGCCAGCCACCGGAAGCCCCGGATCAGCGGCACGAACTCTTGGCCCTCCCACTCTTCCACGACCAGGCCGTGCGAGGCGTAGCGCTCGAACCAGTCACGCGCAGCACGCGGGTATACGATCTTGCCCTTGTCCCCGAGATCGATGAGGTCGAGTAGGACGGCATGGCCACCGGGCCGGAGTACCCGCGCGAGCTCGGCGATCGCGGCCTCTTGCTCCCGCGGCTCGAGGTGCTGGATGACCGTAATGCAAGTGATCAGGTCGAAGTGGTCGTCTGGGAAGTCGAGCTTCGTGGCCGACATTCTGAGATAGTCGACCGACTCGGGCGAAACGCGCCTCGCGGCATCCAACATCCCCTCCGTCGGATCCACCCCGATGGGTTTGGCACCCTGTTCGGAAAGCCAACGCGTCCAGCGGCCGAAGCCGCATCCGACATCCAACGCGCGCACTCCCTCGAGTCGAAGAGACCCGAGGACTCGGGTCACGGCATTCCACTGCAGACCGGCCAGAAAGCGGTTGAGCCACACCGGCGCCCCGGGATAGCAGACCGCGGCCAGCGGATCGTCCGCGGCGTAGGTCTGTGAGACTCGGTCCCAATAAGGTTGGAGGTCCGTGTCCCCGGGCTGAGACACGCCTACGTTCCGAGGCGCCGCAGCGTCATGTTGTCGAGGAACAGGCGATCCTTCAGAGACAACGCGCCAATCCCATCGGCATCTAAGAGCTCGAGCAGTCGCGCGACCTCTTCCCGGTTGAGCGGATGTAGGCCGCGGACCTCGATGCTCCCCCACCGATCCCGATCCTCCTGATCGCGGACGCCCACGGAGGAGTAATGCGAGTTGGGGGCCTCGACACGGCGGCGCGCGGCGGCTCTCTCGTCACGCCACCGGCGGAGCCAGAGTCGAACTCCGACGCCGCTCGCAACGAGTAAAAGCAGAACAGGAAGGACTAATTCCGTCATCTTCGCATGTGGGTCCGTGCCACGCCGACCTCGGATAATGGTACGACGGACGCCAAGAGGAAAAGGTTGCGAAATAACGGACCTAGGCGCTCGTCACTTTGTCCGGCTTGGGCTTGACCGGTGCTTTGATCGTGATGCGACCGGGGCCGGCCGCGGTCGGACGCAACGTCGCGCCGCTCCCCGCACCCTCTTCGCGGACCTCGAGCACGTAGTCGAAGAGCTCCGGTCGCGCGTCGACCACGTCGCCTCGGGTGAAGAGGACGAATCGCGGAATTTCACGAAGCAAGGACTTCATGAGGACGACAGTCCTAATCTGGGCCTCCTCGTCGAGTCGGTCGAACGGCTCTTCAACCGGCAACGACGCCAGGACCCGCCCACGGCCCGCGACGAGAGACGCCGCCGCCATCCGGATCGCGACCTTTCCCGCCGCCAAGTCCTCTTCGGACATCGGCGATAGCGCTCCTTCGCTCCCCTGCAGCCGTACCCGCTCTCCTTCAATGGTGATCGCGAGAATCCTTCCCCCCGTGATCCGGCAGATGAACCGCGACGCACGTTCGATCAGCATCGCCGAAGCCCGAATCATGCGCGCCTCGTGAACCCGTCGCAGCGCCCCGACCACAGCACCCGCGGGCCCATCGAGAGGTGGGCCCGTCACGGGCGAGGTGTCGTCGAGCTCACGCAGACGCGCTCTCAGCAACTCGACGCGCTCCGATCCCGCCTCCAATGCCGCGTGCAGCCGCAACGAACGTCCTTCGAGCTCCTGTAGGGCCCCCGGCTTCAGCTCGAGCTGCTCCCAGCGGCTCCGCCACCAACCTCCATCCTGCACGACGGACTCCCACTGGTCCTTGAGTCGAGTCAGCACTTCCTCGTAGTGGCTCTCCAATACGCGACCGCACGTAGGGCAGGGGGCCTCGGGACCTGCGGACTCCATGCGGCGGATGCGACTCCGCAGCTCGCGCGCCCGGTCCCGGTACGCGTGGAGCGTCGTCTCGGCGTCCTGTCTTTCTCGCAGCCAATCCATTGTCGCGACTTCCAGATCTCCGTCAGTCTCCGCCACGTCTGCCCGACTCTCGATGAGCTCCCGCTCGGCCGCGCGGAATTCCGCAGCGACCTGTTCCGGGTCCACGCGGATCGCGCCCCGCCCACGGGCGGGCTGTTCGGGGGTCTCGCGGACACGCGCCGGTGGGTCTGCCACAGGCGCCCCCAAGCGGTCGAGGCCGGCCCTCACCAGGCCGAGTCCGCGACTCTCGGCCACCGCCTCTGTCGCCTCTCTCAGGGCCCCCTCAAGGGTCTCGGGCTCGGCGCCCGCCCAGAGCTCGGCGATAGCCCCGGAAGCCCCTCCTGCACCCTCACGTGCGAGCAGTTCGGCTACCGCCCGCCTGGCGCGGCCGCCGCCGCCGAGGAATGCCGTCAGTCCCGCAGGGATCGACGTGCTGATCCTGCCCAAGCCTGGCACCTCGCCGTCCAAGGCGTCGATGTCCCCGACCGCCCCGCCCAGGGACTCCGAGCCGTCCGGGACCCCCTCCATCAGGAGCGCGAGTGAGACGTCATCGAGCAAGCCGTCCCTCTGCAGTTCCGCGCCCACCGCCTCCCGTAAGAGACGCGGCGCCTCCACGGGTAGCCAGGCGTCGGCGGGCACCCAAAGCTCCCGGCCGGCCTCGACTGCCAGGTGGAGGGCCATGCCGCGGAGCTCCCTGAGGGGCTCGCCCTGAAGCGCGAGCACGTCGGCCGGGGCGGCCCCCTCGAGCCTGAGTCTGACAATCTTCCCCGCGATGCCGCCGGGCACCTCATCGGTAACCTCGCGAACGCGACGGCGCAGACGGTCGGGGTCACCCTGCCCGACCTTCACTGGAGCGAGGGCCACAACGGCCCGTCCCGGAATCGCGTGAAAGTCCGTCCGACCGCTCGCGAGATCGACCACGAGGAAGCCCTTCTCGTCTGCCGCCTCGGCCCACGGATCCAGGGCGACGCGCTCCAGGGACCCGGAGTAGCTGGCCCGGCCAGTGACTTTGCGACGCCGATGCTCACCACCGAGGGCCACATAGCTCCAATCGGCGGGATCCACGTGAACGCCCTCCCCCCGCGCGCCCGCCTCTGCATGGAGGACGAGGAGATTCCACTTCATGCGCGGATCCGGCTCCGGGAGAGCGGGTGGGTGCCGCGTCAGCGCCCGGTGCGGTACCAGACAAGCGTGCAACCCGAGGCGGTCGATGAAGATGGACCGCATGAGGCTCGTCGCGGCCTCGACGTTCGGGAACGTGTCGAATGCGGCTAAGGCACCCGGATCTCCTTGCCGACGCGGTGAATCGCGCGGGCCGGCCACGAGGAGCACCGGCGCTTCCGGAAGCTCCGCGCGCAGAACCTCCAGGCCCCGGGCCAGCGCGACGACCGCGCCGGCCGGCGGGTCGGGCCGGTCGAAGATGTCTCCGGCCATCACGACGATATCCGGGGAGGCCTTTACCACCTCCAGACTCGCACGTTCGAAGGCCGCGGCGACGTCGCGTTCCCTGACGTCGACGCCTCCCGCGGCGCGCCCGTAGGCGCGAAACCCTAGGTGCACGTCGGACAGGTGCGCGACGATCACGTCGGTACTTCGGTCTCGAAGTCGGCCGTCTTCCTTGCGAGAACCACGCCGTACACCAGGCCCCCTGCCGACACGAGCACAAGGCACCCGACAAGCAGCGAGGCCGGAATGGGCACCCTAGGGAGAAGCAGCCCCGTAAGCACGAAGCCGAGCGCAGCCCCGAGGGCAGCGGCCGAGCCCGGCTCCCTGAGCGCTCCAGCGCTGCGGCTCCTGGCGACCGACACCATGCCGCCCAGAACCGTCCCACACGTGAAGAGCGGTGCGGCGGCGAGCAGCGTCAGTCCTGCCGCCTGTCCCAGAGCGCCAGAACCGATCGCCGGCAGGGCGCTCCACGCGACTCCGTAGCCCGTGGCCGCCATGAACGCGAACAGGCAGAGCATCCACCGCCGGCGCAGCCGATCTACCAGCTCGGGGTGCGGCGCGGGTGCGCTCCACAGGCCCATGCCCAGCGCCATGCCCTCGACGGCGAGCACGGTCGTCAGGGAGCGGAGAAAGCCCACGCCGGAATAGATCAACAAGCCCAGCGCGACCTCCGCGGCGATGGCCGCGGCCGCCCCGACCAGGAGAGGAGCGACCCAGTCGAGCGGATGTTGCCGGTGGCTCATCCGTCGGTCGAGCCCATCTCGCCGCGGTGAAAGACAAGTGCCGGTTGATCGCCCGCTCCACACGCCACGGTGCGCCCGAGCAAGATGGAGTGGTCCCCGGCGACGATCACCTCGTCTATGGAGCAGTCCAGCCAGGCCGCCGCACCTTCAATGACAGGGTGTCCCGACGGAGCGCCGCGCCAATCCACCCCGTCGAACCGACCCTCGGAGGGGCTCGTGGCAAAGCGTTGGGCGATGTCACCCTGGGCGGCGGACAGGACACTGACCGTGAAGCTCTGGGACGCGATGATCGGGTCGTGAGAAGCCGACCGGTGTGCGATGCAGACGAGCACGAGTGGCGGATCGAGCGACACCGAGGTGAAGGAATTGACCGTCAGGCCGAGGGGCGCTCCCGAAGCATCGCGTGTCGCGACGACCGTCACGCCGGTCGGAAAGCACGCCATGACGGAACGCAGCGAAGGCCCCATGGCCTGGCCCCCTCCCCCTTCGTCTCGATCTTGCACCTGGTCCACCCTCAGCTTGCCCACCGAAGGGTCCGCGCTAGCTTTCGAAGCTGGAACCTCTCGAGAGGTTCGCACCGACCCAAGAGCTTGATGCGACGGCACTTACTAGCGATCGCGGTGATCTTAACCGGGGCTACAGGTTGCGACAACGTGACCTGGGGCGGAGCCGAGGTTGAGCTCAGGCCCCCGCCGACCAACGAAGCAGAGGTAAGCGAGGGAACCGCGGTGCCAGAGGCCCAGACCCCTGCACGTCAGCCGGGCCCCCTGTTGCTGGCCGGACTGAGGGACGGACATCGCGCCACTCTGGTGGTCGTAGGAGAGATCAACGGCGACTCGATCGCGCCCTTCCCCAATCCGAGGTATCCCGAGGACGCGGAGCGACTCTCCGACGTCGTGGCGATCGGTACCGAGTGGATCCTCTTCGCAGAAGGGGTGCGCGTCGGTCGCCTTGTGGCAGATCAGGTCATCTCGGCCATTGAGTACTGCACGCCGCGTGCTTCCGTGTCTGGCGTGGTGGAGGTCGTGCCCGGAGCAAGCGAGGCAGAGCGCTTTCTCGCGCTCGCCGCCTCGGACGCTGCTGAGCGCGAATACGACGCCTATGCGGCCTCCGCTCGGGACTATGATCAAGGGGTCGCGACGCTCACGATCGCGCAGGAAATCATTCCGCGAGTTGGTGCGGTGTGGCCCGTGGAGGGTGTCCTCGCGGCGCGTCAGGACATCCAGGCCTTCGGGGTCGCCGGCATGACTGGTCGTGCCGTCGCTGCCACGTTCCTCTCGCGCGATCAACTCGCGATCGCACCGCCTGGACAGGGTGCCTACGCCGTCTTCGTGCTCGGCGTGCCCACGGCCGCCGGCTACCGGGAAGGCTTCTCTTGGTATCGCGCGGTCGACACGGAGGGCAAGGGCGTTCCGAGGTACTTCAGCCATCTCGATTGGGACGGTGATGGGGACGGCGAGATCCTCCTCGACGTCTTCGGCTCGAATCGGCGTTGGTACGCTGGGCTCTCCCAACGACAGGGTGAGTGGGTGCGCTCCTTCCAGGACGCGTGCGGCTCCGGATCGTCCTCAGGACTGTGATGCGGCGGCGGCCGCCGCCCGGGCGTCTCCGGCGCGCCCTGACTCTGATGTGGGCCACGACCTCGCTCGTGTGCGTCGTCGCCACGGGATGTACGTCCGGGGAAGTCGGCGATCGAGAGGTGGGAGCGGCGGGCTGGATTCGCGTCACCGATGCCTCTGGAGTCGCCGTGACCCTGCCCGCTCCGGCGCAGCGCGTCGTGTCGCTCGTGCCGTCCGCGACTCAGACCCTGCGCGCCATCGGGGCCGACGGCGCTCTCGTGGGAAGAACCGACTTCGACAACCAGCCGTGGGCTGCCGCGATTCAGTCGGTGGGAGGTGGTCTCGAGCCGAACCTCGAGTCGATCGTCGCGCTCGAGCCTGATCTCGTCATCCGCTTCGGGGGCTCTCAGGATCCGCGCACACCCAGGCGTCTCGACGACCTGGGGATCGCGCACATCGCTGTGCGACCCGACCAGGTGGACGACATCTATCAGACCACCCTGATCCTCGGCGCCGTAACCGGACACGAACGGGCAGCCGACTCGCTGGTGGCATCGATCCGCCGCGACCTCGAGGACCTGTCGGCGAAGGCCGCGACGCTTCGTAGGCACCGTGTCGCCTACGTGCTCGGTGGCACACCGCCCTTCGTCTCAGGGCCGGGGACATACATCGACGAGATCGTTTCGCTCGTGGGGGGTGACAACGTCTTCGGAGACCTGCGCATGCTGTATTCGTCGGTCAGTCCAGAGGAGCTACTCACCCGCGACATTGAGGTCGTGCTCCACTCGGGGGCCGACAACTTCGACGCGACACTCACGCCCGGGGCCCGCGTGATTCAAGTGGGCGATATCCTCGAGATACCCGGGCCGGATGTCGTGGAAGCCGCCTACTACATAGCAGAGATGCTCCATGGCCGGAGCCTCCGGTGAATCGATGGGCGTTGGGCGCGCTGCTCCTCGCAATGTTGGCGGTGGCGGTGCTCCTGGGCGTCCGCTTCGGTTCGGTGCCGATCTCTACGGCCGACGTGTGGGCGGTCCTGATGGGAGGCGGGGATGCTCCCACGCGCGAGATCATCCTGAGGCTACGTCTGCCACGCGCGCTACTCGCACTGCTGGTCGGCGGCGGCCTTGCGATCGCGGGGGCGACGTTCCAGGCGCTCCTGCGAAATCCACTGGCTGAGCCGTACATCCTCGGCATTTCGGGGGGGGCATCGGTCGGCGCGGTCTTGATCCTGGCCCTTGGCTGGGCGGCCGCGGGCTCCTGGGTGCTTCCGCTCGCGGCCTTCGCCGGCGCGCTGCTGGCCATCGCATTGGTGTTTCGGGTGGCCACCGCGGCGGGACGAGTGATGGACGTGAGAGTCCTCCTGCTCGCCGGCGTTGTAATAGCGGCGTTCTTCTCCGCGTGCATCGCGTTCATTCTCTCGGTGTCACCTGCGCGGACCGTGCAGAGCGCGGTTCTCTGGATCATGGGCAGCTTGGCCGCGGCCAGCTGGCGCAGTGTTTCGTTGGCAGCAGTATACACGCTTCCCGCGACGCTGCTCCTCATGGGGCTCGCACGACCGCTCAATCTCATGGCAATCGGAGAAGAGACCGCACATCACCTTGGCGCCGACGTAGAGGGCGTGAAGCGCCTCGCGCTGGTGATCGCCGCACTCATCACCGCGTCAGGCGTGGCCGTCGCAGGGGTCATCGGGTTCGTTGGGCTCGTGGTACCACACGCCGTCAGGCTTCTGGTCGGATCGGACCATCGCGCGCTCCTGCCGCTCTCCTTTCTTGCGGGCGGGGCGTTCCTCACGCTAGCGGACCTGGTCGCGCGGCTCGCTCTGGCGCCGACTGAGATCCCCATCGGGGTCATCACGGCATTCGTCGGCGTCCCGTTCTTCCTGGCCTTGCTCCGGCGCAGCGTGAGCGCGGCGTGAGGATCGCGGCCGGGGGAGTCGTCCTGCGTTACCCGGGACAGATCAACCCTGCGCTCGATGGCGTCTCGGTCGGGGTCGCGCCGGGCTCGCTCTACGCGGTGCTCGGGCCCAACGGTTCTGGAAAGTCCAGTCTCATGCGGGCCCTACTGGGCATTTCGCCACTCCTCGCGGGCGAGGTCACGCTAGATGGTCGTCCGATCGCGTCCTGGGGACGGAGAGAGCGGGCGAGAGCCGTCGGCGCGGTACCGCAAAGCGAGTCGATCGCCTTCCCCCTGACGACCCGAGAGATGGTGGCCATGGGGCGCTATCCGCACCTCGCCGCCTTGGCGGGGGAGGGCGCCGTGGATCGAGCCGCAATCGAGGCAGCGCTCTATGCGTGCGATATGGTAGGACTGGCGGATAGGGACGTAACCACCTTGTCAGGGGGCGAGTTTCAGCGTGCGCGCATCGCTCGAGCCCTGGCGCAAGAGCCACGTGCCCTGGTGCTGGACGAACCGACGGCCAGTCTGGATATCCGGCACGAGATGGCCATCCTCGAGCTTCTGCGCGCATCCGCAGACGCCGGCATGACGGTCGTGCTGATCACCCACGGACTCGACACCGCGGCGCAGTTCGCCGACAGGATGCTCTTGCTCTCGGGTGGGAAGGTCGCCGCCGAAGGCACACCAAACGACGTGATTCGGGAGGACATCCTCGCTGACGTGTACGGTTGGCCCGTGTCCGTTCGCGTCGACCCAGAAAGCCGGACGCCGAGGGTAACGCCGCGCCGCGCTCCCCACCCCCCGAAGCGCTAGCGCTCCCCGGACTCCACGGCCTCGGCCCGCAGCTTCAGATAGCTGTCGTAGCGCGTTCGTGGAATGTGGCCTTCGGCCAACGCCGCCTGCACGCCGCACTCCGGCTCGTGCGCGTGCGTGCACATTCTGAACTTGCACGATCCGGAGTACTCGGCGAACTCGGGGAAGCACGGTCCGATCGCATCGGGGGCCACGCCCCACAGGGCCACGTCGCTGAACCCAGGCGTATCGGCGACGAAGCCACCGCATGAGAGACCGATCAAACGAGAGGATACCGTCGTGTGACGCCCGGTGCCGCCCTTTCTCGACAGCTCTCCCGTCCGTAGGCCCAGTGCGGGATCGAGTGCATTGAGCAGTGTCGACTTCCCCACTCCGGACGGGCCGATCAACGCCGACACGCCACGGCACAGCTGTTTGCGCAGCTCCTCGAGGCCTTCACCGCTCTTCGCACTGCAAGAGAGCGCTCGATAGCCGATCGGCTCGTAGAGTTCCGTGAGGTCTCGCGCCACCTCAGTGGCTCCGGGGAGGTCCACCTTGTTCAGCACGAGCATCGGACGCATGCCGCTCGACTCCACGAGAACGAGGAGCCGGTCGATCAGGTCGGTGTTCGCCGGAGGGTCGCGCAGGGAAACCACGACGAAGACCCGATCGAGGTTGGCCGCCAGCACCTTCGGAACGCGGCCGCCTCGTCCTCGGCGTACGAGCTCGGTCACGCGGTCCTCGACGGCTTCTACAGTCCACGCGTCGGGGGCTTCGGCGACCGTGACGCGGTCGCCGATCACCACGCGTCCGCTTCCCTGCTTCATCCTACCGCGGATCGAGGCGTCGATCGTCCTGCCGTCATCGAGAAGAACTGTGTAGACCCCACCGCCGGCCGTGTGAACTGAGCCGTTTGCGGTGGGGCCTATCGTGCCGATGACTTTACGCCGCGAACGACTCCAGGGCGTTGCCCTTGTCGCCCTCACGCAGACGGCGGAGTGCCCGGTCGCGCAGCTGACGGATACGCTCGCGCGTCACGCCCAGCATGTTGCCGATCTCTTCGAGCGTGTGCTCCCGCTCGCCCTCCAGCCCGAAGTACAGGCGCAGCACCTTCGCGTCCCGTGCCTCCAGCGTGGACAGGGCTTCTGTAACCGTCTCGGTAAGGAGTCGGCTCTCGACCTCGACCTCGGGCTCGGCGGCCTCCTCGGTAATGAAGCGCTCGACCAGCTGCGAGTCTTCAGAATCACCGATGGGTGCGTCGAGTCGGATCTCCGCCGCATTCAGCGTCTGGAGCGACTCTACCAACTCGGGCGTAAGGAACGTGGCTTCGGCCAGCTCGTCCGTGGTCGGCTCGCGGCCCTTCTCCTGCTTGAGCCGCTCCTTCTCACGGAAGATGCGGGCGAGGTCACTCGCACGATTCAGCGGCACGCGAACGGCGCGGCCGTGGTTGGCGAGTGAAGCCAGAATCGCCTGGCGGATCCACCACACTGCGTAGCTGATGAACTTCACGCCCTGCTCCGGATCGAACTTCCGGGCAGCCGTGACCAGTCCGACGTTGCCTTCCTGGATCAGATCCGTCAGCGAAACGCCGCGGTTCTGATACTTCTTCGCAACGCTGATGACGAACCTCAGGTTGGCCCGGGCCAGCTCCTGGATCGCGTCCTGGTCTCCCTTCTGCGCGCGAGCACCGAGCTCCTTCTCCTTGTCGGGAGTGATGAGCTCGTGGCGACTGACGTCGCGTAGGTACTGATCTAGAGCGCTCTGCTCTTCGACGCTCGCGTCGAAGCCTGAAAGGAGGTTGCCCTTCCCGCGGCGCTTGCGTCTCTTCGTAGTCGCCGGAGCGGCCATCGTAATCTATTCTCCATCGAGCCTCGATCCGGTCCGTGGCGGTCCCCGGAAGTGCGGAAGGCGAGGCTGTTTACTCAGGGTCGCGAGATCCTAAGCCGTTTAACGTGCCGGCGAAAGGGCTCGCTGTCAATTGATTGTCGAGGCGTGCTACTCCCGCTCACCACGGAGGTTCCCGGGCGCGGGTCTCTATAAGATATGACGCTGGAGCCCGTCGACTTGGATGCTTTTGTCGTCCGCCTGATCCTACACCCGATGTCTGTCCGTTCCGTCGTGGACCCGCCAACGCCGGGTTGTGCTGGCCGGTTGCAGCCGCGCGGAGCGAATCTCTACCTTCCGGCTCCTCAAGGTCCTCCATCTCAGCCGCGCTTCCTTCCGCCCGTGCCCCATCACCCCACCGTGGTCGGACTGACCGACGTCGGGCAGACCCGGTCCCGCAACGAGGACAGTCTATCTCTTCTTCCGGAGCTCGGCATTGCCGTGGTTGCGGACGGGATGGGTGGGCACCCCGGCGGGGATGTGGCCAGTCGAGTCGCCGCCGAGACCGCGACTCGCTTGCTCGGGGAGCAGCTAGCAGACGGGGTAGGGTCCGTTGAAGACCCAGTTTCCCATCTGGGCGAAGCGATGCGCCGATCTGTCGCGGCAGCCCACGCGGCGATTCGGGTCGCGGGCGAGGAAGACCCCGAGCTCCTGGGCATGGGCACCACGATCACAGCGCTAGCCGTAGACCGTGAGACCGATCACTTCGTGTTGGGTCACGTCGGCGACTCCCGCGCCTATCTGTTTCGCGACGCAAGGCTAACCCAACTGACTCGCGACGACACATGGGTTCAGGAGCGGGTCGAGGCCAAGCAGCTCACCGACGATCAGGCCAGACGCCACCCCTTCGCCCACCTCCTCACGCAGTGCCTCGGCCTCGAGGACACTCCGGTGCCGCACATCACCCACGGTTCAGTGGAGGTCGGGGACACCTATCTGCTCTGCTCCGACGGCCTCGTGGGGATGCTCGACGACGGGACGCTGGCTGAGATCCTGAGCCGGGAACTCGGCGCAAATGGCACGTCGACCGCTGCGGCTCAGCGGCAACCAGCGGTGGAGGCGCTCGTCAAAGCAGCCAACGAAGCGGGTGGCCACGACAACATCACGGCGGTCCTGGTTTCGATCGACCCGGCCGCCGAGTCGTAGGCGACGCCTACACCGAGCCCGCCGGACGAGTGATTCGGTCGAGCACACGGTCGGCAGAGACTTCGCGACGCTCGAAGGTGAAGACCCTCAACACCCTCGCGCTGGAGTAGAGCTCCTGCGCGACCCGCGGCAGGTCCAAGAGCCCCTCGAGTCCCTCCATGTCGAGCCGTTGTACGACGCCCGTCCGGCGCTCGACCAGCACATCGAGCTGGAACATGGCGGGCTTGGCCGGAAAGTCGATGACGACCTCCCCAGGTTCGAGCGCCAACTCGGCGGCCAAGTCGTCTTCTACCGCCCGCTTCCAGGGTGAATCACCCACCGCCCAGTCTTCGACCTGGCGACCCGCGAGGTCAGCCGCGGTGAGCTCGAGTGCACGTTTCGGCAACTTCCGGTGGCGGAGGGATGGCAACCATCGTGTTGCGATACGCTCCGCGATCTCACCGTCGTCCTCGACGGCTCTCCGACCGATCTGGTAGAGCAATTCCTCGTCAGTGGGCCCGACCAACTCGTCGGGCGCGATGAGCCCTGCTCCCACGGCCTCCTCGACGATCCGCTTGTAGAGGGCCGTCGCGGCCCGCACGGCATGATGCCAGTACACATTCCTGAACATCTGATACTTGGCGAAGAGCAGGGACTCGAGCGCTGCCACAGCTTTCTCGTGCACGCCGACCTCGTAGCGCTCCGTCTCAGGGTCCTTGAGGATCTGGAGTCCCTCCAGGAGCCGTGAGACGTCGACTTCTCCGTATGGCACGCCGCAGAAGCGCGCATCTCGCCGTAGGTACTCCATCTTGTCGAGGTCTAGGCTACCGCTCACCAGGCCTCGTAACGGGATCTCGCTCTTGCCCCGAATGAGTTCGTGGATGCGATCCGGAGCCGTCAGCCCGAGAGGCGCCAAGGCATCCCGGAGCGCCGCCGAAGCGAAGAAGCGGTCCGCGACGTCTTCGTGGTGAATCGGCACCGAGCCGGGCTCTAGCTCCTCCAGCGCATGCGAAAACGCGTAGTGTCCGATGTCGTGCAGCAGCGCCGCATAGGGAACGAGCTCCTCGCCTTCCCAGACCTCCGGCGGCACCCCGCCCCGCTCCCTCAGACGGCCAAGCGCCGTTGCCGTGAGATGGTAGACGCCCAGGGCGTGATCGAAGCGCGTATGCGTCGCCCCAGGATAGACGAGGTGGGTGAAGCCGAGCTGCCGGATATACCTCAGTCTCTGGAACTCGGGCGTGTCAATGATCCGAACCGCCGTGGCATCCAGGCGGATGGTCTCCCACAGCGGGTCGCGGACGATCTTGTCGGGAAGCGTCGTCATTCCTCGAGCCTAGCCTGCTGAGTGGGCGGTCCGAATGGCACCACGGGACCGACCTTCCTATCTTCCCGAAGAAAGAGCGAAAGCGCCAGCCCTCCAGCTGGATACCGCCGCCCCAGCCCAATCCACCGTGTCCTCCAAGACCGCACTCCGTCGCCATGTCCGAGCCGGGGCAGAGAACCGCCCGGGTATCTATCGGATGTTCGGGCCCGGCGACGAGCCCCTCTACGTTGGGAAGTCGGTGCGGCTGAGGACGCGACTCTTGTCGTACTTCCGCGCCCCGCGCGGCGAGAAGCCGTGGGAGCTGATTCGGGACACACAGCGCATCGAGTGGGACTACATCCCCAACGAGTTCTTCGCGCTCATCAGCGAGATGAAGCTGATCCAGCGGTGGCAGCCGCGCTTCAACGTGCAGCACAAGCGCCGACGCATCTACGCGTTCGTGAAGGTCACCCGCGAGCAGGCTCCTCGCGTGCTTCCAGTCACCCGTATCACCGAGGATGGCGCCACCTATTACGGCCCCTTTCCGCGGGTCAGAGCCCTCGCGAGGACTGTGCGGGAAGTGGCCCACGTCCTGGGCCTGCGCGACTGCCCGGCGACGACTCCCGTCTTCTTCGACGACCAGCTCGAGATCTTCGACGCCGGACGGGCACCGCGTTGCCTCCGCGCAGACTTGCGGAGTTGCCTGGCGCCGTGCTGCGGACGCCCGACCTCGGTTCAGTACGGCGACGCGGTTCAACTCGCGCGCCGCTTCCTGGAGGGTCGGGCCGAGGCTCCGCTGGCCGACCTAGAGCGCCAGATGAACGAGGCTGCGGCCCGCATGGACTTCGAGTACGCCGCCCTGCTGCGCGATCGCCTCGAGCGCCTGCGCGCATTCAGCGACGAGATGGTCGCATTCCGCGGCCGGGTCGAGGACCTGACCTTCGTCTATAGAGTGCCGGGCTTCGAAGGTGACGACCGCGTCTACCTGATCCGGCGCGGGCGCATCCGCAAGGAGGTGTCGCTCCCGAAAGGGAAGAAGGCCCGTCTGGCGGTCGCGCGAGCCGTCGAGGAGGTCTACGGGGAGAAGGACCTCGGGCCCGGCGGACTCAAGCCTCAGGAGGCGGCCGAGATCCTGCTCGTCGCGCGGTGGTTCCGCCTCAACCCGGAGGAGCGTCGCCGCACCGTAGCACCGGACGTGTGGCTCGCTGAGCAGATGGGGAGCCGCACGCGAGGCCGGCCCGTCCCCACCCAATGAGGCGAACGGACTACCTCGATCGTATCGACCGAAACCAGGGCGCGATCGTCTTCTACGCTGGTTGCCTCGCTCTGGCGGCGAAGCTCCTACTCAGCGCATCCGCATACGGCACCAACGATGTGACGTCATGGGCGGAGTTCATGAGATACGTGCGCGACGTCGATTCGGTCAGCATCTACAGGGCGATACCCCTATACAATCACCCGCCGCTGGTCAGCGGGTACCTGTGGATTCTGGGAGCGCTCATCGGCGACGAGTCGCCGCTGTTCCCATTCCTTCTGCGTCTGCCGAGCATCCTCGCCGATTGCGGTAGCATCTGGTTCACCTGGAAGCTGAGTCAGGTCTATTTTGCCGACCGCCGGGCGCTGTGGGTGACACTTACCTTCGCGCTATCTCCGACATTGATCCTGGTCAGCGGATTTCACGGAAACAGCGACCCGGTATTTCTCTTCTTCATTCTCTTCTCGTTGTACATGCTGCTAGTGCAGCGAAACCTCTTCGTCGCCGGCCTGCTGTTCGGACTCTCCGTGAACATCAAGGTCGTCCCGCTGATCCTGCTTCCGGCGTTCTTCTTTCTCACGGGCCGGACGGCGAACCGGATGCGTTTCTTCGGCGCCGCGGCCCTGATGGTGATCGCCGGATACGGCTACCACCTCTCTCAGGATTTCGAGAGTCTGGTCGGTAACATCTTCTTCTACCGTGGATTGCCGCAGGTGTGGGGACTCGGAAGGTACCTAGAGTTTTACCGCGATTTTGGCACTCTCGTCATGGAGTCCGCCATCATCGCCTTGACGGCACTTCTGGGTTGGCGAGCAGGGCACATGGCCGAGGGCTTCCAGCGTGACCGAAAGCTTCTCGAAGCTTTCTCCATCACCTTCCTTGCCACGCTTGCCTTGGCTCCTGGCTTCGGCGTCCAGTATCTGGCTTGGCTGGTTCCGGCGTTTTCCTTCGTGGGCCCGGTCGCTGCTATCGCCTATTCCCTGTCCAGCGGCATGCTTCTACTGATCGTCTACCGAAACTGGAGCGGAGGCTTTCCCCTGTACTTCGCGGACTCGTTGTCGCGCGGCTGGGGCAGCTTCGTCCAAAATCTCATCAACGCGGAGTGGATTTTCATATCCGCGGTCTTTGTGTGGTTCACGATGAGGGTTTTGCGACCTCCGGCGGAGCGAGAGCTCTGAAGGGCAGCCTAGGTCACCGCGGCGCGTCAAGCCTCGTACACCGTCCTCCCGCCGACCACGGTGCGCACCACCTGAATGTGCTTGATCCGGTCGGGATCGACGTCGTGCGGGTCCTCCGCCAGAATCACGAAGTCTCCCAGCATGCCAGCCTTGATCGCACCCTTTTCGTTCTCCTCGAAGGATGCGTAGGCCCCGTTTACCGTGCAGATCTTCAGCGCCTGGTCCAGGGTGATGCGCTGGCTCGCTCCCCACACCCGACCGGCGAAGTCCTTGCGCGTAACCATGGACTGCAGGGCCATGAGTGGCTCGTACGGGCCGGGTACATGGTCGGACGCCGGCGCGACACGGATTCCGTAGTCGAGAAAGGACTTGTGGGCGAACATCCACTCCATCTTTTCCTCGCCGTACTCGCCCCACTTCTCGCCGTGGTAGTGCGCGTAGGTGTAGAAGGGCGCAGGGATATAGCCGCCTGATGCGATGCGCTGGAGGAGGGACGGATTCACGAGAGAGCAGTGCTCGAGCCGATGGCGCGTATCCTCCCGGGGCCACATCCGCTGGGCGCGTTCATAGGCATTGAGCACCATGTCGATGGCCACGTCGCCGTTCGCATGAATCGCGATCTGCCAACCCGCCTGGTGCGCCTCGTCCACGACCTCGTGCACGTCTTCTTGTGTCATGGTGAGGATGCCGTAGTCGTCGGGCCTGCCCGCATAGGGCGTGCTCATTGCCATCGTCCGCTCCGATGCGGACCCGTCCGCGGCGAACTTCACCGCACCCACCCTGAGAAACTCATTGCCGAATCCGGTGCGCACGCCGGCGTCACGCAGCGACGGGAACGAGCCACCCCTGGCCATCGCCGTCATCCTGAACGTGAGGTTCCCCGCCTCATATGCGTCCTGATAAGCCGTGAAGTCCGCCGGGCCCGTGCCCGCCTGGTGCACCGAGGTGAGGCCACTGGCGTTCATCTCGCGGCAGATCGCAGCGACACCGAGCGCCCGCTCCTCTCGCGTGGATCCCGATGGGATGCTGAACACGGACCTCGCCCGCTCTGCGACCTTCCCGGTGAGCTCGCCGCCCTCCCGCTCGAACTCACCGCCGAACGGATCGGGCGTCTCCGCGGTCACGCCCGCCAGCTCGAAGGCCTTCGAGTTGTAGACACCCGTATGTCCACCCCGATGCCCCACGACGATGGGGTGGTCGGTGCTCACCGCATCGAGGTCACGGCGGTTTACGGGTCGCCCCTCCTCCTGCTTGGTGTCGTCGTACATGAAGCCGACGATCCACTCCCCGGGCGGCGTTTCGCGCGCACGCTCACTCAAAGCGGCCTGTATAGCGGCGACCGACCCGAGGTTCGTGTTGACGTTCCGCAGCGCGCTGAGCCCGGCACCCGACGGATGCGAATGCGCGTCGATGAAGCCCGGCGTCACCGTCGCCCCTGATGCGTCGATCACCTGCGTATTGGGAGACGCGAGGTTCCGCACATCCGCCGTCGAGCCCACCGCGACGAAGCGGCCGTCCTTGATCGCGAAGGCCTGGGCGACCGCGTTGGCGTCGTCCTGCGTGAGCACGTTGCCGTTCACGACGATCAGGTCGGGCTCGATGGATGTCGAACCGGCCGAAGGAGCGCACCCGGCCGCCAATCCCGCCGTGGCAACGGTTCCGAGGCCGAGGAAGTCCCTCCTGCTGAAATCGCTCATGATCTTCTCCTCTTCCCGACACATATCGCGACCGACTTCGCTGATCGTACCGGCCGCCGCCGCGAGAGGCCAGAAGGCCCGGAACATCTGAGCCGGGGTGGCCAAACGGCCGACCGCTTCTTAGTCTGACCGCATGGTCGACATCAACGCAGTACTCGCTGCGAACCGGGCGGCGGTCGCCGACTTGCTCGCCGCAGCGGAAGAGAGCGCGGAGTACTGGACGACGCCGCGAGCGCCCGGGAAGTGGTCACCCGCGCAAGTCGTCGAACACGTGGCTCTCTCCCTCGAGGAGGGTGGCAACGTCGTGGCAGGAAAGCCGACGAAGCTTCCCTCGCTTCCGTTCTTCATTCGACCGCTCGCGCGGATGTTCTTCAACCGCGTGGTAAGGACCGGCCAGTTTCCTAAAGCGAAGACGAACAGGGACATGAATCCAGAAGTCGGGCTAACCACGCCTGCCGACGCCCGCCCGCGACTGGAGCAGGCCCTCGCCGCCTTCGAACGAGAGTGTACGGCGCGCGCCGCGTCGGATGGACTGGCACCGAGCAAGGCCTTCGGCAACGTGTCCGTCACCGACTACATGCGGTTCACCGAGCTGCACACCCGACACCACATCAAGCAGATGACTGCCGGCTAAAACACCGGGCCCACGGTTCGACGCACGTCATCCAACTCAGCCACTGCTTCTTCGTTCGGCTTCGTGAACAGGCTGACGCCGATGCAGCATGCGAAGCCAGCAATGAAGCCCGGAATCATCTCGTATAGGTCGTAGAAGCGTTCCTTGAACGCTACGGTCCATACCACCGTCACGAGGAAGCCGCCGATCATTCCGGCCACCGCTCCGGCGCGCGTCGTTCGTTTCCAGAACAGCGAGCACACAATCACCGGCGTGAAGGCGCTCGCGATGCCCGACCAGGCGAACAGGACGAAGTAGAAGATCACCCGCACCTCAGCCAAGGCGATCCAAAAAGCCACTCCGCCGATGACGACCGTCACGGCCTTTCCGAGAATCGAGAGGTGTCGCTCTGACGCGTCAGAGCCCATCGCCTTCTGCACCACGTCCCGCACGACCACGGATGACGCAAGGATCAAGAGCGAGTCGACGGTCGACATGATCGCCGCGAGCACCACGACCAGAAAGACTCCCGTGAAGAACGCAGGAAAGAGCGCTTGGCTCATCACAGGAAGAATCGTCTCGGGGTCGACGAGGCCGGGAAAGAGGGTCCGACCCGCCATGCCGCCGAACACGGCACCGACGTCGAAGCCGATCACGCATAGGACTGCCCACAGGCCGCCGTCGACGATCTGACGTTGGTCCCGCGCGGCCATGAATCGAGTGAGCAGCTGCGGCGAGCCCAAGAACGCAGCACCAATCGCCACGAAGCCGAGGGCGCTGGCGATCCCCGCAGGGCCCCAGCCAAATGAGCCCATGGGCTGTAGGAGCGCTGGATCCGCGGCCTCCAGCGCGCCGAACATCTCGCCGAGACCGCCCGCCGCCGCGATGCCCACGATGGGCAGCGTGATGAGGCACCCGAGCATGAGCACGCCTTGGACGAAGTCCGAGTACGCGACTGCCTTGAACCCGCCTACCGTTGTGTAGAACAGCACGATCGCGAGCCCAATCGCCGCACCCGACGTGTACCCCGTGCCCAAGAACGAGTCGAACGCCTTGCCCGATGCCGTCAACTGAGCCGCTACGTACGCCATGGTCATGCTCAGGATGATGATCGCGGACAGCCACCTGAAGACGTGGCTCGTGTCGCGGAATCGGTCAGTCAGGTAGTCCGGCACGGTGATGGAGTCGAACCGGTCCGTGTACTCCTTGAAGGGCCGCGCCACGAACACCCAGGCGCTGGCCACACCGAGCACCTCGCCGAGGATCACCCAGAAGGCGTGCACCCCGATGGCGTACCCCATTCCGGTCAGCCCGAGCAGAAGCCACGCGCTCTCCCCGGTGGCGTTCGAGCTGAAGGCGATGACCCACGAAGGAAGCTTCTTACCTGCGACGTAGTAGCCCTTAAGGTCGTTCGACTCGCGGCTCGACCAGAATCCGATCGCCAGCAACACCACCAGATAGCCGACGAGCACACCGATGATGGTACCGGAGGTCATGAGTCTCGGCGCTTGCGTCGTCGCGCCAACGTGAACGCGAGTTCAAGCGCGAGCCCGAGCCCGACCGCGACGATCAGAAGCAGCCAAGCGTCGAGGGGCATCAGCCCCCGACCGCGTCACATGCAGCTCCGATCTTCTCGATGCCTTCCGCAATCTCGGCTTCGGTGATCAGCAGCGACGGCCCGATTCGGATCACGTTGCCCCAAAGCCCACCGCGTCCCAGGAGCACACCACGGTCCTTTCCGGCCTCTAGGAGTTTCCCGACCCGCTCGGAGTCCGGCACCTTGGTCTCTGGATCCTGAACGACCTCGACGGCCTGCATGAGTCCCATGCCGCGCACGTCCCCGATCCATGGGTGACGCGCCTGGATCTGGCAGAGGCCCGCACGGAGCTGATCGCCTCTCGCCTTGGCAGTGGTGGGCACGCCTTCGTCCCTCATCACGTCCTGGGTGGCGCACAAGGCAGCCATTGAGATGGGGTTGCCGCCGAAGGTCGAAAGCGTCTTCGGTTTCCAGGCGTGCGCGATCTCGTCGGTGGTGATCGTGGCCCCGACCGGCCATCCGTTCGCGATTCCCTTGGCCATGACCATGATGTCAGGCTCGACGCCGAAGTGCTCGATCGCAAACCAGTGCGTGCCGGTCCGGCCAAAGCCCGCCTGCACCTCGTCGATGATCATCAGCCCGCCATGGCTGCGGATGACTTCTGCCGCCTTCTTGAGGTAGGACGGCTGGGGCACGACGTACCCGCCCACACCTTGAATCGTCTCCGCGAGGAATGCGGCCGGCTTTCCGCTCGTCGTCGTGGCGATGACCTCCTCGAGATCCTCCGCGAGGCGATCCGCGCACGTCTCATCGCAAGGTTGCTTGTACGGACAGCGATATGGGTAGGGGGCCTTCGAGTGCGTGACACCGGAAATCCGCGTTCCGAAGGGACGCCACCCCGCCTGTGCAGTTACAGAGGTCGTCATGAACGACCGCCCGTGGTACGCGTGCCGAAGCGACACGACTTCGTTCCGACCCGTGGCGAGAAAAGCCATCATGATCGCCGTCTCGATGGCCTCGGTTCCAGAGTTCGTGAAAAACGTTCGCTTCAGATCTCCAGGAGCGATGTCGGCTAGCTTACGCGCAGCTTCGACCTGGATTTCAGTGGCGTACAGGGTCGACACGTGATCCAATGTGCGCATCTGCGCCGTGACGGCCTCGACGACGCGCGGGTTACAGTGCCCGACGGAGCTGGTAAGGATGCCAGAGAAGAGATCGAGGTACTCATGACCCTCGGGATCGCGGACCCGCACCCCCTCAGCGGACGCCAGTGCGAGCGGCTCCTTGTAGAGATGAACCATCGCGGGCAGGAGATACTCCTTCTGACCGTGAACGATCTCGGCACTCGTTGGGCCCTTAGACAATGTCGGTGAAGTCATGCGATTACCACCGTGAAATGACGACGCGCTGGTCGGTGAAGAATGAGACGGCGTCCTTTCCTTGCGCCTTCAGGTCGCCGTAGAAAGA
>Ga0224512_10000449_pt1 | contig 43852 bp, 39 predicted proteins | sample SF_May12_sed_USG_4_FD_169103 | JGI IMG/M metagenome (GOLD analysis project Ga0224512, IMG submission 169103) | Sediment microbial communities from San Francisco Bay, California, United States - SF_May12_sed_USGS_13 | ecosystem: Environmental > Aquatic > Marine > Sediment | place: USA... | reverse complement strand
TACTAACTCAAAAGAATCGCGCCTGTACCCGATTAAGCGCCGGGCATGAATGAGGCGCTTATACGGGTATTCAGCAGGCAGGTTGGGCAAAGGAGCGAAGCGACGTGCCCAACGCAATACCGGTTTTTGGGCGCGCTGCGCTTTTCCCATCCCGCAACGGTGTACATTGAGGCGATGTTGTACGGTGGTCTCTGCATACCAGCATGTAGCTTGGGCAAAGGTGCACCAGCGACGTGCCGAACAATCTCCGTGTGAACTAGAGCCGCTTGCCTGCCAGGGTCGGTGTCTTGTCGGTGCGCGTCTCCAGCTTCAGGTAACTGACCAGGCGCACCGCGCCTTCGGCGTGCAGCGCAGTATGCACGTTCTGCACGGCGGCGAGTATGTCATCGAGTTCCCCCTCGATATTGGTGCCCGAGGCATGGGTCTCGACGATAAACGGGTAGGCCTTGAGGATCTCGACGACCCGCGCCACCTCGCTGCGCACGGAGACGCCGACACCAATCGGTATGACCTGTAATTCAGCGGTAGCCTGCATGGGTGATGTTCATCCTGTGTCTGTTAACGATGGGCAACATCATACGGTCAGCCGGGCAGGTTGGGCAAAGGCGCACCAGCGCCGTGCCCGACAACCTTCGTGATGGGTACGCTGTACTTTGCCCGCAAGGCCACCTGGTGATTGAATAAAGAAACTGTAGGAGCGGTCGCCTGACCGCGATGCTGTCTCCAAACAATCGCGCCGAAGGCCGGTGCTCCTACGGGGACACGGGCGAGCCTATTGCGCAACAACAAAGAATCGCGCCTGTACCCGATTAAGCACCGGGCATAAACGATGCGCTCCTACAGGTGTGCAGCCGGGCCTATTGCACAACGCATAAACAGACTCAGGCACGGGCCACCGATGCCGTCCGCCGCTTCCACTCCCTGATGTGCGTCATTTCGTAGATCACCGGCACGAGCACCAGACTCACCAGCATCGAGAACGACAGCCCCGAGACGATGGTGATTGCCAGCGGACTGAGCATCTCCGAACCCTCGCCGAGCCCGATCGCCAGCGGCAGCATGCCGACCACGGTGGTCAGGGTGGTCATCAGGATGGGCCGCAGCCGGAGACGCGCGGCCTGCAGGATCGCTTCGCGGATGGCGCTGCCGCGTTCGCGCATGATCTCGATGTACTCGACCAGCACGATGGCGTTGTTCACCACGATGCCGGCCAGCATGATCATGCCGAGCCACACCGGCATGGAGATCGGCAGGTCGGCCAGGGTGATGCCGATGGCCACCCCCACAACGGTAAAGGGCACGCTCAGCAGGATGATGAAGGGATTGCGCAGCGACTCGTACTGGATGGCCATCACCACGAACACCAGGAACAAGGCCAGCAACAGCAAGGTCCCGGTCAACCGACGACCCTCCTGCAGCGTCGCACGCTCGCCGCCATCATAGCGGGTATAGCCCGGCGGCATCGCCAGGTCCTGCAGCCTCGCATCGATGCCATCCAGCGCCGCACCCAGGGGGGTGCCTGTGGCCACGGTGGCACTGACCTCGATGATGCGCTGCTGATTGTCGCGCAGGATCTCGGCCGCCGACTCGATCAGGTTCACCCGGGCGACGTCACCCAGGTAGATGGCCTTGCGTCCCTGCGCGGCCGGGAACAGCAGTACCGACTCCAGGTCCTGCGGATTGGCGGCCTCTACCGGCGGCAGCCGCAGGCGCACGTCGTAACTGCGATCACCCTCGATGAAGTCCGTCACCACCTCGCCTTCCAGCGCAACACGCATGGCGTTACCCACGTCCTCGACATCGAGCCCCAGGATGCTGGCGCGTTCACGGTCGATATCGATATTGATCTCGTGGTGCACTTCTTCCAGTGAATGCTTCAGGTTACGCAGCCCCTCCAGCGGCTCCAGGCGCAGAAGGATCTCGTCGGCCAGTTCCTCGAGCTTCTCCAGCTCCGGCCCCTGGATGCGGATGCTGATGTCGTCGTCGCCACGACTGGTGCGGATGCCGCGGATGCCTTGTGTGCGCATGCGCACCTGCACACCCGCCAGCTGCTTCTCCAGGATCACCTTGTTCATGCGCTTGATCCATTCCTCGCTGCTGAAGTCGCGCTGCGTCAGCGGCACCAGCTGAATGTTCAGCGTACTGCGATTGGGGATCTGGCGTTCGGTGCGCCCGAAGATAAAGCCGCCGACCAGGGTGAAGACGTGATCGACCTCCGCCTGCCCGGTGAATAGCTGCTCCAGCTCCTGGACGGTGCGGTCCATCTCATCGAGCGTCACCCCCGGGTCGGTGGTAACACTGGCCGAGATGCGGCCGTCGTCCATGTCGGGCAGGAAGATCTGCTGGTTGCCGAAAAACACCTGGCTGGCCGGCACCAGCATGGCGACAAACACCAGAATTACCAGATAGGGCACACGCAATACACGCTCGACCATGCCGGCATAGCGGTCCTGCAACCAGCGAACCACGGCATCGATCTTGAGCCGCAGCCACCCGCTCTCGGTGCTGCGCACCTTGGCCGCCAGCGCCGGGACCAGGGTCAGGGCGATTACCAGCGAGGACAGAATGGCAGCCGAGATGGTGTAGATCAACTCCCTGAAGAGCAGCCCCGTCAGGCCGCCGATGAACAGGAACGGCAGCACCGCCGCCAGGTTGGTGCTGGTGGAGGCGACGATGGCGCTATTGACCTCCTCGGCGGCATGGCGCCCGGCCTCCAGCACGTCCTCGCCCTGGCACTGGTGGCGGTAGATGTTCTCCAGCATGACGATGGTGTTGTCGACGATCAGACCGACACCCAACGCCAGACCGCCCAGGGTCATGATGTTGAGGGTGAGCCCGCCCATCCCCATAATCACGAAGGTCACCATGATGGCGATGGGGATGGCGCTGCCGATGATCAGGGTGCGGCGCAGGTTGCCGAGAAACACGAACACGACCAGCATCGCCAGCAGCGCGCCGCTCATCGCCGCCATGCCCGAGTTCCTCAGCGCCTGGCGGATGTAGATCGACTGGTCGGCCACATTGCGGACCTCGATATCGTCCGGCACCAGGCCCTGTTCGCGCAGCCAGGTCAGACGCTTCTGCACCACGTCGACCACCGCCACGGTGTTCGCCCTCGGCTGCTTCTGGATCGACAGCTTGATACCGGGTACCCCGTTGACGCGTACCCGCAGGCGCTCGTCCTCGTGGGTATCGATGACATTGGCGACCTCCTGCAGGTGGATCACCCCGCCGGCAGGAAGCTGCAGTGGCAGCTCGGCGATCTGTTCAACGCGGGTGAAGCGACCGCTGATGCGTCCGGGAAGTTCCTGGCGCGTCATCTTCAGGCGCCCGGCCGGGTCCTCGCGATTGCCGCGCTGCAAGGCCGCGATGACGTCCTGCATGTCGAGTCCCACGCCTGCGAGGCGCTGCTGGTCGGGCAGCACCTGGATCTCGCGTACCAGTCCGCCACCGACCTCCGCGGCGGCCACCCCGGGCAGGGTCAGGAACCACTTGCCGAACACGTCATCCACCCAGCTGCGCAGTTCGACGGGATCACGCAACGGCGAGCTGACCACCAGTTCCAGCACCGGGATCTGCGACGGGTCGCGCTTGTAGATGATGGGTGGATCCGCGGTATCGGGCAGGAAGCGCTTGGCGCGGTCCAGTCGGGTACTGGCATCGCGCAGCGCGATATCGATGTCCTTGCCGTATTCGAAAGACAGGTCGACGGATACCGAGCCCTCGCCGGTGCGCGACTGCACGCTGATGGCGTCCTCGGTAATGGCCAGCTGCTCCTCCAGCTGGCGTGTGAACTGGTCCTCCATCACCGTCGCCGGGACGCCGGGACTGAGGATGCGCACCCGGACCTCCGGATAGATCAGGTGCGGATGCAGGTCGATGGCCAGGCGCATGAACGCGAACACGCCCAGCACGATCACCGCCAGCGCGATCATGGAGACACCCACGGGATGGCGGATCGACCAGGCCGCCAGACCCCCGCTTCTTGATGTCGGCTCGGACATGCTCAAAGGGCGGTGCGCTCGACGGGTTTGACCTGCTTGCCGGGCGTCAGGCCGAGGAAACCCTTGGTGATCACCTTCTGGTCGTCTTCCAGGCCTTCGCGGATCTCGATGCGCTCGGCCAGGCGCAGGCCGCTGACCACCGCCACGCGCTGTGCCCGGTTCTCTCCGTCGAGGACATAGACGTACTCGCTGTCCGCATCACGACGCAGCGCCGCGAACGGGATCACCCGACGCAGGGTGGCCCGGGTATTAAGTTCGACCCGGCACAACTGACCGGGTGCAGCCCCCGCGGGCACAGGATTGATTTCGACCTCGATGGTGCCGCGGCGCGTCACCGGGTCGAGACTGGGATAGATGCGGGTGATACGGGCCTCGAAGACCTGGTCACCGAGGGCATCGATGCGCACCCGGGCGACATCACCGAGGGCCAGGTCGGGCAGGACCAGCTCGGACACCGGCAGCTCGGTCACCAGCGACGAGGGATCCGAGATGGTCAGCAGGTGCTGGTGACGCTCGGCGATATTGCCGGGCTCGGAGAGCCGCGCACTCACTACGCCGCCGAGCGGGCTGCTGATGACGGTATAGCCCAGGCGGGTCTTCAGCACCTGCTCATCGGCCTCGGCCACATCCAGCGCGGTGCGGGCGCGGGCATATTCATCCTCGGAGACCAGCTTCTTGCCGCGCAGTTCATTCAGGCGCCTGGCGTCCTGCGCAGCCTGCTTGCGGGTGGCGCTGGCACGTGCGAGCTGCGCCTTGATGAGGACGTCGTCCAGCCGTACCAGCAGGTCCCCTTCCGTGACACGATCGCCCTCATACAACGGCAGCTCAACGATGCGGCCCTCCTCCTGGGTATAGACCTTGACCTCGCGCTGTGCCCGCAGGGTGCCGGCGCGGGTGCGCACCACGCTGAGATTGTCACTGACCACCGGCGCGGTCTCGACCAGGTGGACCGGTTTGCCCTTGTCACCGGAAGGTGGACTCTGCCGGTCGCAACCCGCCAGTCCAGTCACTGCCAGCAGCAACATCAGGCCACGTAGCCAGGGACGGGAATGATGCGGAGTCGGGTGCATTCTCATTATTACGGTGACCGCCAGTGAAAGTGCGAATTTACGAGAGTATACATAACGCGCAATTGATACCATGGTTAACAGCACCTGGCGCGAGTGCCCCGGGGCATGATAATCAAACTTCTGTCGCAATTCCGGGATTGCGGCCTGTCCCCTGCCAGCGCGACGGTTTAACATACGCACTCGCCCGCCCATACCACAGGAGTTTATTGCATGAAAACAGTTGCACTGGCCGTCGTCCTGCTGATGCTGCAGGGCTGCGCGGCCATGGTCGTGGGGACCACGGTGGGAGTGGTGACCACCGTTGCGGTCGAAGCCGTCAAGGTTCCGTTCAAGGTGACCGGCGCGGTCATCGACGTGGTCACGGATGATAACGACGACAAAGAGAAAAAGGACTAGCCGGCGGGATTCATGGGACGGGATTCAACCACACAATCAATCCAGCCCGGCAGCTGCGGCGCACCAGTGACGCAGCCATACCGCACCCCGGGATGACCGCGCTACTCGACAGGATCATTGAACGCCTGGGGGATATCATCCTCGGCAAGGAACACCAGCTGCGCCTGGCACTGACCTGCCTGCTGGCCCGTGGGCACCTGCTGATCGAGGACCTGCCCGGTGTCGGCAAGACCACCCTGGCGCATTCGCTGGCCGCGGTACTCGGCCTGCATTACCAGCGCATCCAGTTCACCAGCGACTTGCTGCCGGCTGACATCCTCGGGGTCTCCATCTACAACCGCGACACCGTAGAGTTCCAGTTTCACCCCGGGCCGGTGTTTTCCCATATCGTGCTGGCTGATGAGATCAACCGCGCCACCCCCAAAACCCAGAGCGCCCTGCTGGAGGCCATGGAGGAAAACCAGATCACCATCGAGGGGGAGACCCGGGCACTGCCGCAGCCGTTTTTCGTGATCGCCACTCAGAATCCGCTCTACCAGATCGGTACCTTCCCGCTGCCGGAATCGCAGCTGGACCGCTTCCTGATGCGTATCGAGCTGGGCTACCCCGATACCGATGCCGAACGCCAACTGCTCAGGGGTGATGATCGACGCACGCTGCTGGCCGGGGTCGAACCGCTGATCTCCACCAGCCAGCTGCTGGAACTGCAGCGCCAGGTTGACAGTGTGCACGCTGCCGATGCCCTGCTCGACTACCTGCAGGCCCTGCTGGAATTCAGCCGCCAGTCACCCCGCTTCGAAAACGGCCTGTCACCGCGCGCGGGGCTGGCGCTGCTGCACAGCGCCAAGGCCTGGGCCCTGCTGGCAGGGCGCGACCTGGTGCTGCCCGAAGACCTGCAGACCGTGCTGCCCGCCGTGGTCGGCCATCGCCTGCTGGCTGCGGAGGACCAAACCGAATCCCTGACCGGCAGTGAACAGCTGCGTCTGCTGCTGGAGTCGGTCCCCCTGCCCTAGCCCGCTGCAAAAAAGGGGACATTCTGGTTTTTTATTGCAATCAGGAACTACCGGCAGGTGAAACAATGCAAAAACCAGAATGTCCCCCTTTTTCCATGCAGACGCTGACATTCCGCGACCGGTTCAGATGGCAACGCTTCACCCGCGGGCTCGGGGTCGAATCCGGACCAGTCCGGCTGGACCGCTCCCGGGTCTTCATCCTGCCCACCGCCAGCGGACTGCTGTTTGCCGTCATGCTGCTGGTGATGCTGTTCGGCGCCATCAACTACAACAACAGCATGGCCCACCTGTTCACCTTCCTGGTCGGCAGCATGGCCATGGTCTCGATCCTGCACACCTATCGCAACCTGGTAAGACTCAGCTTCAGCGCAGGCAAGACCACAGCGGTGTTCGCCGGTCAGCGCGCCGGCTTCGAGATCCTGGTGACCAACCCCGGCGCGTCCCCGCGCTACGGAATCCGGCTGCAGTGCCGCGGGCAGCCCGCGGTCTCGATCGACCTGCAGGGGCAGCACACCACCACTACCACGCTCTACCGGGATACCCGGCGGCGCGGGGTGCTGCCGCTGGGACGCTGGACGGTCTCCACGCGCTACCCGCTCGGCCTGTTCCGTGCTTGGGCACACCTGGAACTGCAGGCACAGTGCCTTGTCTATCCGCGTCCCGCGGCGGAACGTCCGCTCATGCAAAGCCCGGCCTACAAGCCGCATCAATTCGGAGACCGGGGCCGCGGGGTCGATGACTTTGCCGGCTTCCGCCCCTACCGGCCGGGGGACTCGCCGCGCCACGTGCTCTGGAAGGCCGCGGCGCGCGAACAGCCGCTGCTGGTCAAGCAGTTCGGTGGCGACCGTGCAGACGAGGTCTGGCTGGACTGGGAATCACTGCCCGGCATGGACACCGAGGCGCGCCTGAGCCAGCTGTGCCGCTGGGTACTGGATGCGCACCGCAACCAGCAGGCCTGGGGCCTGCGCCTGCCCGGGCTCGAGATCGCCATCGCCAGCGGCAATCGCCACAAACACCGCTGCCTCGAGGCGCTGGCGCGCTTCGCCTGATCCATGCTGCTCCCCGGCACTGCATTGAGCACGCGCACCCAGACCTGGCTGCTGGCTGCCGTGGCGCTGGTGGTCCTGCCGCATCTCCCGCGTATGCCCTGGTGGATCACCCTGTTTGCCGTCGGCGTCGGGCTGTTCAAACTGTTGCTGCTGCGCCGGCAACGGCACCAGCCGCCACGCGTGCTGCTGGCGTTGATGACCGTGGCCGGTTCCGCGGGTGTGTTTTTCTATTACAGCACGCTGCTCGGCAAACAGGCCGGCGTGGCCCTGTTGATCATCATGCTGGCCCTGAAACTGCTGGAGCTGCACACGGTCCGCGATGCGCGGCTGGTCATCTATCTCAGCTATTTCCTCGTCATCACGAATTTCCTGTTCACCCAGACCATCCCGATCGCGCTCTACATGTTTGTCGCCACGCTGGTGATCACCGCCGCCCTGTCGGTCATCACCCACAGCAGCAGGGAGCGACCGGTCAGTAACCATCTGCGCCTGGCCGCGGTGCTGCTGGCACAGGCACTGCCGATCATGCTGGTGCTGTTCGTGTTCTTCCCGCGCGTTGTCGGGCCGATCTGGGGGCTGCCCAAGGACGCATACGCCGGCATGACCGGACTGAGCGACACCATGACACCTGGTGCCATCAGTTCCCTGGCACAGTCCGATGCCACCGCCTTCCGGGTGGAGTTCTTCGGGCCGGCACCCGCAGCGGAACTGCGCTACTGGCGTGGCCCGGTGCTGTGGCACACCGATGGCCGGACCTGGTCACCGGGGCGCCTCAGTTCCTATCCGCGCAAGCCGCCCGAGGCCATGCAAAACCGCGGCGAAGCGGTGCGCTACGCCATCACCCTGGAAGGCCATGACAAGCCCTGGCTGCTGGCGCTGGACCTGCCGGCGGAGATCTCGAGGCGCGCGCTGTACACGGTGGACTTCCAGTGGTTGTCCTACCGGCCGGTGCGCGAACGCATCCGCTACGAGGCCACGTCATGGCCGCACTACAACACCGGGCCACTGGAACCGCAGCTGAGAAAGGCCGCCCTGCAATTACCGGAGCAGGTCAGTACCCGGGTAGAGGCGCTGGTGCGCGACTGGCGCACCCGGGCGGACAGCGACCGCGCCGTGGTACAGCAGGCACTGGACTATTTCCATGAGCAGCCGTTTGTCTATACCCTGCAGCCACCGCGGCTGGGGGACGACCCCGTTGACGAATTTCTGTTTGGCACGCGCCGCGGCTTTTGCGAACACTACGCCGCTGCCTTTGTGGTACTGATGCGCAGCGCGGGTATCCCGGCGCGCGTGGTGACCGGCTACCAGGGCGGCGAGTACAACCCCGTCGGGGACTACTGGCTGATCCGCCAGGCCGATGCCCATGCCTGGGCCGAGGTCTGGCTGCCCGATGCCGGCTGGCTGCGCGTGGACCCCACCGCTGCCGTGGCCCCCGAGCGCATCGATCAGGCACTCGACCTGGACCTGCAGGCCGCCGGTGCCCCGGCGCGCTTCCGGCTTGCGGAGTCCGGCCTGCTGGCACGCGGCTGGCGCCGGCTGCATTTCGCGCTGGATGCCGTCAACAATAACTGGAATCAGTGGGTGCTGTCCTACGGGCCGCAACGCCAGCTGGAACTGCTCGCGGCGCTCGGCTTCAAACAGGCCTCCTGGCGGGAACTGGCGTTGACGCTGTTGCTGCTGACGGGGACCTGTCTGCTGGGCATCGCCCTGTGGATGCTGGTGCGGACACCCGGGCCCTCCGATCCGGTACTGCAGGCCTGGCAGCGCTTCTGCCAGCGCCTGGAACGACTGGGCATCCGGCGCGCACCCAGCGAAGGACCGCGGGACCTTGCCCGGCGGGCGATGGCCGCGCAGCCGGAACTCGCAACCCAGGTCGGTTCGATCACCGACCTCTATATCCGGCTGCGTTATGGCAAATCAGGGCAGGGTGCGCATGAGGTTCGACAACTGCAACAGCGGGTGCGGCGCTTCCCGCAACGCGCCGGTTAATGACTTTGTAGGAGCGGCCTCCTGGCCGCGATTCGCGCCGGAGGACGGCGACCCTACAGATCGTTCCGGATTGTGTAGGAGCGGCTTGCAGCCGCGAAACACATTCAACAGAATCGCGCCTGCGAGGCGCTACATGATTCCGTTTCATGTCTTACGCTGTTATCTTTCCGTGTAGTTCCGTGTGCTTCCGTGGCTGATTTATATTTTGATTAATCGCGCCTGTACCCGATTAAGCGCCGGGCATAAACAAGGCGCTCCTACCCTGTATCGCCAAACTGGCTGTCCGCTGCGGGGGTTCTAGACGGCCTGCATATGCTGCAGCATGCGCTGGCGCATCTCCGCATCCGGCAGGCGACCAGATGCCGCGCCCATGTTGTCGATCATGTGCTTGACCTTGGAAGTGGCGGGGATCGCACAAGTCACCGCAGGGTGCGAGACCGCGAACTTCAGGAAAAACTGCGCCCAGCTGTTGCAGTCGAACTCCGCCGCCCATTCCGGCAGGGCCTTGCCACGCACCCGGTTGAACAGCTCGCCGCGCATGAACGGCCGGTTGACCAGCACCGCCATGCCGTGTTCCTGCGCCAGCGGCAGCAGGCGCTGTTCGACCTCACGGTTGCCGATATTGTAACTCAACTGCACGAAATCCAACGGCTGGGTGTCCAGGATGACCTCCAGTTCATCGTGAAAGCGGCCATGCGATGTGGTGATGCCGATATAGCGCACCTTGCCCCCGGCCTTCCAGGCCTGCAGGGTCTCGAGCTGCACCTCCCAGTCACGCAGGTTATGGATCTGGATCAGGTCGAAGCGCTCGACCCCGACGCGTTGCATGGAACGCTGCATCTGCTCGATGCCCTCCTGCTTGCCCCAGGTCCAGACCTTGGTGGCCGCAAACAGCTTCTGCCTGTCAGGGCGTGCCGCGCGCAGCAGTTCACCAAGCACCGCCTCGGCGTGACCGTACATGGGCGAGGTGTCGACCAGGCTGCCGCCGTGATCGAAAAAGGCCTCCATGACCGGCAGCAGCCCCCTGCTTTGCTCCGAACCCGGTGTCACGTCGAAGGTGCGCGATGTCCCCATGCCGATGACCGGCAATAGCTCAGCGCTTGCCGGTATCGGCTTGCTGACCGGTTTCCGCCCGGTGTTATCCGACCAGGCCGGGCGCAGCAGCAGGCCGGCACCCAGTCCACCCAGAGTGGTAAAAAAACGGCGCCGCGATAACTTTGAGATCCCCATGCACTAGACTCTAGCAGCTGGCACCGTTTGTGCCAGCCGGGTCTGCGCCCGCCCCAGGCGGAAGGCCACCCCGGCCCACACCACGGCCAGTGGTACGGCGATAAAGGCAATCGTGGACAGGCTCAGCCCCATGGCACGCAGGCCGGCGTAGGCCCATGCGCTTACGGCATCGCCACTGCGGTAGACCACGGTATCGATAAAGTTCTTGGCCTTGTATTTCTCCTCGCGCCCCAGCACTACATAGAGCATTTCGCGCGCCGGGCGCATGATGGCGTAGTTGCCGGCGCGGCGCAGCACCTGCACCACCACCAGCACCGCCAGCACCGGCGCCAGGCCCAGCACCAGGAATCCCGCGCCCAGCAGCAGCGGCACCAGTGCCAGGGTCCAGCCCAGCCCCAGCCATTTCACCAGGCGGCCGGTCAGCAGCACCTGGAAAACCAGCGTCAGGATGTTCACCGCCAGGTCGATGCCGGCAAACACCGCAGTGCGCTGCGCGGGATCGGAAAAACTGTCGCGCACAATCTGTGCCTGCTGGAAATAGAGGAAGGTCGCGAGGGTCGTGAACAGCAGCATCAGCACGCAGATGCCGAGCAGATAGGGCGAGCGCAGCACCAGGCGGATACCGCCAAAGACACTGCCACCAATCGCCTGTTCAGCGGCTGCCGGTGACGTCCCCGCGGCCCCCTGTCGGGAACGCCAGGCGGACAGACGCTCGATGCACACCAGCGCTACGCCCAGCAGGGCCGCCGAAACCGGCAGCAGCCGGGTCGGCCCCAGTGACTGTGCCAGCGCGGCGGTCAGCAACGGCCCGCAGATGGCCCCGCTGGTACCACCGGCGGCAATGACGCCGAACAGACGCCGGGCCTGTTCGTTGTTAAAGATATCGGCCATAAAACTCCAGAACACCGACACCACGAACAGGTTGAATACGCTCGCCCAGATGAAGAAGGCCCGCGCTATCCAGGCATGCGTGAGTTCCGACTGGAACAGCACGAAGAACACCAGCAGATTGGCGATGAAGAACCAGTAGACAATGGGCAACAAGCGGCGCCGCTCGAAACGCGACGAGACCCAGCCGAACAGCGGCACCGCCGCCAGCATCACCAGGAAGGTGCCGGTAAACAGCCACTGCAGGTTCTCCACCCCTCCGGCGATCCCCATTTCGTCACGCATCGGCCGGATGATGTAGTAGCTGCACAGCAGCGAGAAGAAATAGACGAAGGCCCAGGACAGCGCGGCCAGCTCACCCGGCTGCACGTCGACCAGGCGTCTCAGCCGGGTTGTCAGCTTGCCGGTTTGCTCACCTGCTGGCATGGATGATCAAACCCGGCCTGGATGCGTCTCAGACGCCAGGGATCCCGATGGGCCCGGGGAAATCAGGAACCAGGGAACAGCCCGTCACCATCAGTACCCACAGTGACAGGAACACACAGGTTATGCCGGATCGCAATGTCATACACTTCACTCCTCCAGTGGTGTTGTACTTTAGTCATACAGCAATCGGCCGCCCGGTACCGAGGCGGCAGCCCGGTGTTTAACATACGCCTGATGCACTTGTGGCCATAGCGTCTTTTCAATTGCGATGGCGTGATCGGCTCCACTATCTGCCTGCAGTACCCCTGCAGCAGCCCGGCTCTGTCCCGGTTGCCGCTACAGCACTCGAAGCGGTTACTGTTTCGCCTTGCGCCGGGTTTGCTGGTCGAGCATCTGCCTGATCTCAGGCAGCTGCGCACGCACCGCCCGCTCACCTGCGGCAATTGCTTCCGCTTGCTGGTCAAAACCGAGTAGTGAAATACCGCCGATGGCGGGTCGGATCAACACATCCGCCTCACCGGCCTCGGCTGCGACGACCGCCTCGGACATGATCAGCAGGGCCTGGTGCAGCACATCCCAGGTAGTTTCGAGCACGGTGTTGTGCACCGGCCGCTTGGAGACATCCACTGCGATCACCATATCAGCACCCAGTTCTCGTGCAATCCTGACCGGCAGCTGACTGACCAGCCCACCATCCACGTAGTCACGTCCATCGATGGTAACCGGCATAAAGATACCTGGCACACTGCTGGAGGCCCGCACCGCCATGCCCGTGTTGCCCTTGTTAAAGGCCACCGCCTGTCCGCTTTGCAGGTCCGCTGCCACCGCAACGAAAACCATGTCGAGCGCCTCGATAGGCCGGTTTCCCAGCTTGTCGTTGATCAATGCCTGGAGACGCTCGCCACCTATAAATCCGCGGTTCGGCAGGGTCCAGTCGGCCAGGTTCTTCATCTGCAGCTCAGCTGCCGCAGCAATCAGCGATTCACCACGAATACCGCCCGCATACAGCGCACCTGCCACACTGCCGGCGCTGGTGCCCACTACAATGTCTGCCCGGATACCGTTCTGCTCGAGCACATTCAGCACCCCGGCATGAGCGAACCCACGTGCCGCACCACCGCCCAGCGCGAAGGCCACCACCGGGCGATCCGCCATGACAATGCGCTTTAACTCAGCGGCGACCGGCGGGTTCTCCACCGGCAGTACAACCGGCATGCTGGCACATGCTGTCAGCAACAGGACCAGCAGCAGGAAAAAAGCACTTTTCTCGATATTAACGCGCCAGCTAGCCATACTCCCGGCGTGCCTTACTACACAGGTAGCTACAGGCCGAGCTCGGGCTTGTCGAGCCCGCTGCGCAGCGACCTGAGGACCGCCTCCATCAGATCCACAATGTGTCCGCGCTCATGGGCAAGCGCCCGCTGGATAGCCTGCGCCAGGTCCCCGAACTGTGACTCGGTGACATATTCACGGGCCTCGCCAGCGAGGGAATCCCGGAAATCCTCGACGATCTGTCGCGCCAGTTCCTGGTGATGGTTTGTCATAGCTTGCTCCAAGCCAATGATATTTATAAATAAAATATAAAACCAGTCTGCATGACATGGCGGACGATTCGCCGAGCAGCAGAGTGGGTAATGCGAGTCGATTTCGCCATAATACGCCAGATATGGCACCCGCCGACAGCCAGCCAGCGGGGCCGGCTGCGGGCCAGTCCCCGGGACCCTGTCAGACCCGCAGCAGCCACGATTTTTCAGGCGCCGGGAAAAATTTCGCAGAAAATTAACGCCGCTCGTAGTAGACTCAGCCCAATCCGGCAATCTAGAATTGAGATTAACTACTTTAGAGATCCGAATGATTCGAAAGATTGTTGTCATTAACAGCAAGGGGGGGTGCGGCAAGACGACCTTGTCCACTAACCTGGCGAGCTATTATGCCTCTCACGGTTATCCGACCGCCCTGTTCGACTACGATCCGCAAGACTCTGCCACACGCTGGCTTGCGCAGCGGCCCGAAGATCTGACAGGGATCCACGGCGTCGCGGCGGCGCACCCCCCGGAAGAAAATATCACCCGCTCGTTCCAGTTGCGCGTGCCGCCCGGGACGCAACGCCTCATCCTGGATACACCGGCCTCACTGAAGCGCATGGAATTGATCGAGATCCTGCGCGACGCCTGGGCCATCATTGTGCCGATACTGCCCTCGACCATTGACTCCTGCGTGACCTCGGATTTCCTCAAGGACCTGGACAAGGAGTTGCGCCTGTATGCCCCCGATGCCTCGATCGCCATCGTGGCCAACCGGGTGCGGCGCAACACGCGTGCGTTCCAGACGCTGATGAAATTCCTCGAAGACAAAGGCATGCCGCCGGTGACCTGCCTGCGTGATTCGCAGAACTACGTGCAGGCCTCAGCTGACGGCATGGGCATCCACGAAATGAAGGCCAACTTCACGCGCGTGGACCGGGAGCACTGGCAAAGCCTGATCGACTGGCTGGAAGCAGAGCCGCTGCACTCGGACGCTGGTACCTGCGATGCCGAGAACCGCAGCATCGCCTGACCGCCTGCAGGGTCTGGCAAGGCACGCCGGCGTAATCTGCTACAGCTCGACCGCCATGTAGAAGAAAACGAAGCGGCCCCGCTCGATGACCACCTTGAGGGTCGCGCCGTGGCTCAGTCCATAATCCACATATCCCGGCACGGCACTGTCCTGGTGGCATTCACTGGCATGCTGCGGTGATTCGAAATCCCGGTCGCGGTCGTACCAGGCCAGCAGCATGGCGTCACCCAGGTGTTGCTGCGCGGCGCTGTCGGCCAGGGCCAGAGCCTCGCGATAATCGTCGACGGGTTGCGGCGGGCTGATATCGATGACAGCCAGCCCCGTGTTATCGGGTTGCGACGGCAACGGGCAGCGTGGCGCTGAGGGATCTTGGGTCATGGGCTTCCTGCGACGGCTGTAGTCTGGATAGTACCCGATTTCCACCCCGGTGTGCCGTGCCGTCGGCTGCAGGCGCGCCGTATCAGGCGCTGGCTTCGAGGCCGGCCTCGCTGTACACCTCCACGCGGTTACGGCCGTTGTGCTTGGCGGTGTAGAGAGCCGTATCGGCCTCCTTGAGGAGTTTCTCGAAGTCGATATGGCGTCCCCCCTGGTGGATGCTGGACACCCCGAAACTGGCGCTGATTGCCAGGCCCGCGGGATGCAGTTCATGGATAAACTGGCAGAGGTGTTCGGCCTTGTAAATCGCGTTTTCCAGGTCACAGCGCGGCAGCAATATGATGAACTCCTCGCCGCCGAAACGAGCCACTACGTCCTCCTCCCGGCAACGCGATAGCAGCATGTCGCCTATTGCCGCAAGCACCCTGTCACCCATCGCATGGCCATGGCTGTCATTGATGTCCTTGAACTTATCCAGGTCCAGCATCAACAGGCTCAGCGATTCCCGGTGGCGGATGGAACTGCTGACATACTTTTGTGCAGTCTCTGCAAGGTAGGTCCTGTTATAGAGTCCGGTCAACTGGTCGGTAACGGCCAGTTTACGCAACTCGTCCTGCTGCGACCTGACCTGGTCAAACAGCTGTTTGCTGGTAATGAGATTCCCCAGGCGGGCCTTGAACTCGTCCTCGACAATGGGTTTCTCGATGTAGTCGTTGGCACCCGAACGCAGGATTTCAACGCGACGCGACATGTCCTCGTGACCGGAGACGGCCAGGACCGGGATTTCGCGCTTGTCGGCACCGGCTGAGCGTATGCCCCGCACCACGTTCAGCCCGCTCAACTCGCCCTCCAGCACAACGTCGGTAACCACCACGTCGTAGTCCTGTTTTCCGAAGGCCTCCAGGGCCGCCTCGCCGCTGCAGCAATGGTCCACTTCCAGGCCCATCTCATTGAGGGTGTTGATGGTCAACTGCGCCGTGGTCGGACTGTCCTCGACGTACAAAACCCGGCCGTTGTAGATCCTGCGCAGGCGGTTCACCAGGAAGGTGTAGGACTGCTGCAGCTCCTCGATACTGGTCTTGCGCATCACCTCTGTAACGCCGGCCCCGTAGGCCATCTTCAGTGTTGCCTCGGCGTCCTCCGAGGTCAGCAGCACAATCGGCACCAGGTGTGTCGCCTCATTGGTGCGCAGACGGCGGCACAACTCCAGGCCGTCCATGTCCGGCAAGTGCAGGTCGAGAGAGATCAGGTCGAATGTCTCGTTGCCCAGGGCTGCCAGGCCCTCCTCGGCCGATGACACCAGGTGCACATCCACCTCAAGGGCCTCAAGAACCAGCCCGATCATCTGCTGATGAATCTTGCTGTCTTCAATTACCAGTGCTTTCATCTGTCTTCTCCATCTGCCCGGTTATCATTCCCGGTACGTATGTCTTCAAAATATATTCAGTGTCACGCCGACTGATCCCCCAGGTTTGCCGTGGAGCCTGATTGCCGGGCTGTCACCTCATTCAGGTAGGCTGCCATACCTTCCAGCCGTACAATGCGATCAACGGCGTCCAGGCTCAGCGCCGTCTCCGGCATGCCATAGACCACAGAACTATCCCTGTCCTGGACGATGGTATGACAGCCTGCCTGGCGCATGCGCAGCAGACCCTCGGCCCCGTCAACACCCATGCCGGTGAGCAACACGCCCAGGGCGCTGCCCGGACATGCCACTGCGACCGATTCCAGCAAGGGGGTACTGGAGGGACGGAAACGGTTGACCGGCTCGCCCTCGACGAGTTGCGCGACCAGCAACTGGCCGCGTCGGTTAACCTTCAGGTGACGTTCATCCGGCGCAAAATAGACCACTCCGGGGCGCAATTCCTCGCCGTCCCCGGCCAGTTTGAGTTCAAGCTGCGCCGACTGCTGCAGCCATTCGATCAGGCCGTTCATGTAGCCGGCAGAGATGTGCTGCACGATCACGACCGGGACCGTAAAATCCGCCGGCAGGCCCGGCAGGATCACCTCAAGTGCCTGCGGACCGCCGGTGGAACAGCCGATGGCAACCAGTCCCAGCGGTTTACGGGCAGCGCCGGTCGGCAGCGGCGGCAGCGGCCGGCCTGTCCGATTCGGCTGGCGGTTGATCCGGCGCAGAACGCGCAGGTCAGCCATGGCGCGCACGGTGTCGACCAGCTCCCAGCTGCTGTCCATGGGTACCTGCTCGCCCATGCTGCTGGGCTTTTCCAGGACCGCCAGCGCACCTTCCTCGAGGGCACGAAAGCTGATCTTCATTTCCTCGTCGTTGACATTGCTGGATACCACAACAATCGGGGTCGGCTGCTCCACCATGATGCGGCGGGTTGCCTCCAGACCGTCCATGACCGGCATGCGGATATCCATTGTGACCAGGTCGGGCTTGAGCTGCCGGGTGAGACGCACGGCCTCTTCCCCATTGCTGGCATGCCCGATCACTTCGATGTCGGGTTCGCGTTCCAGGATCGACCGGAGTATCAGGGCAATGGTCCCGGAATCATCAGCAATCAATACACGTATCATCTGTTATCGCAGTCCTGGTTTGTTGCAGCCGTCACAGCGGCATTCAGATAAAGCGCCGCACTACTTCCAGCAGTGCATGCGTTTCAAACTGGCCCTTGACGATATAGGCATCCGCGCCCACCTCGATGCCGCGTTGCTTCTCTGCATCGGCGGCCAGCGAAGAGACGATAATCACCGGTATAGCGGCCAGCTGCTCGCTTTGCTTAATGCGCTCCGTCAGTTCGAAGCCGTTCATTCTGGGCATCTCGATGTCCGATACCACCAGGTCAAAGGTCTGTTCCTGCAGGGTGTCCCAGGCCTGCTGCCCGTCGGTAGCCACGCTGACGTCGTACCCCTGGTATTCGAGGATGTTGCGCTCCAGGGTTCGGGTTGTTAACGAATCGTCCACAATAAGCACACGCGGAGCAGCCACCGCCGCCTCTTCCTTGGCGGGACTCAGCAGCGGAGTGCCGACCGTTGTGCTCAACGCCGTATCGATCAGGTCACCGGCATTGAGCACCATCATGATGTCGCCGCTGCCGGTCAGCGTGGCCCCGGTTATATTGCTGACCGAAACCAGCGGCCGTGTCAGCGGCTTGATGACGATTTCACGCTCCCCGATCACCTCGTCGACCACGAAGGCCACCATGCGCCATCCCTTCGAGACCACCACGACCGGCAGACGCGTCAGATCGGTATACTCGTCGCCTTCAAGTCCGAGAGTGGCACCCAGCTCGCGCAGCGGCACCGGGCGCTTGTTGACCAGGATCACCTGACCGGCCGCCACCTCGACGATTTGCTCGGGCAACAGGTCGAGGATGCGTTCGACCGAGACACTGGACACCACGAACTTCTGTTGCCCTACCCGGACCTGCAGCCCGCGTTCCGTTGTCAGGGTAAGCGGCATACGCAATTCAAAACGGGCGCCCCGGCCCGGCTCGGACTCGAGTAACACGCGGCCCTTCAAATCGACCAGGTTCTCGTACACGACATCCAGGCCAACCCCGCGACCGGACACCGTGCTCACCGACTCCCGGCTGGAGAAGCCGGGGCGAAAAACCAGGTCCAGCAGTTCCCTGTCAGTCAGGCTTTCCAGCTCAGCCGGCTTGATGAGTTGTTTTCTGACCGCTGCCTGGCCGATGTGACGGGGATCAATACCGGCACCGTCATCGCGCACGCTGATGATGATTTCACCGCCCTCGCAACGCACCTCGATGAAAATATTGCCCTCCTCCTGCTTGCCCGACTTGCGCCGCTCCGCAGGTGTCTCGATACCATGGTCGATGGCATTGCGCAGCAGGTGCACCAGCGGATCACGCACACCCTCCAGCACCACCCGGTCCATCTCGACGTCATCACCCGAGATAGTCAGGGTGACCGACTTGCCCAGTTCGCGTGCCAGGTCACGCATCGGCCGCAGCAACGGTCGAAGCACGGTGGCCACGGGTACCAGGCGCAGCATGCGCATTTCAGACTGCAATGACGACGACACCAGACCCACACGGTTATGCGTGGCGCGCATCTGCTTATGCATCTGCAATGTGGCCCTGCCCAGCACGGCAAGCGTCTCCCTGCTGCTGGCGAGCAGCTGCCGCAGTTCCTCGGGCAGCGCGGCCTGGTTCTGCATCCTCAGGCACTGCGAGTTTGACCAGGTCCGTGACAGGGCATTAAGTCCACCCAGTAGCTCCTGCGTGCCACGGAACTGTTCCTGCAGTCCGATCTTGGCAACCTGCAACTCCTCGGCCAGGCCCGACACCCGGTCAAGCTTGTCCGTTGTCACCCGGATCACCTCCACGCCACCCGGGGAGTCATCCCTGTCCCGGGCGGATGTTGCGGCCTGCGATTCATCCTGCGGCAGGGCCGCGCGTGCAGCAACGCGAGCAGCGGACTCAGCAGGTCTCGCGGGGGCATCCGGCTCCGGTACCCGTACGGGACCCGGTTTCGATTCCGGCTGCGGCTGCGGTTCCGATTCCGGTTCATTTCCCGGCGCAGTTGGCTGACAGGACGTCTGCTCCAGGCGCTCCAGCAAGTACGGCATATCGAAATCGGCCGCGATACCTGCGTCATACGCCTTCATGGCCTGCCCGGTCTTGTCAATGGCCTCGAGACAGAGGTCGATCACGCCGGCAGTCGGGGGCGTGTTGCTCTCCTTCAGGGCACTGAGCAGCGATTCCAGTTGATGTGTAATTTCAGCCACGTCGGCAATCCCGACACCGCGCGCGGCGCCCTTGATATTGTGTGCCGCACGAAATATCTGCTTGAGTATTTCCTGGCGGACATCGGCCTGCGGATGCTTCTCCAGGCGCAGCAGGCCCTCGGTAATGGCCTGCAGCTGGTCATCGAGCTCCACCCGGAAGGTCTCAAGCAACTGCTCCATCAGTTTCGGATCGATATCCATAATCAGTTCCACTGCCTCACGCAACGAGCGCCATGGTTAATAACAATGACATGCAATGACGCGCTAGAGCTTGTAGGCATTGGCACTCTCGCGCAGCTGGTTGGCCACCCGACCCAGGTCCTCGGCCGCTTCCCGCGTCTGCTGGGTGGCGCCGACGAACTGCGATGTCGCGCTGTTGATATCGCTCATTGCGGTGGTGATCTGGTCTATGCCGGTCGCCTCCTGGCGGACCGAAGCAGCGATCTGCTGGCTCGCCAGGGCGCTCTCCTTGATCACCTCGGTCAGCTTGCGCACGGTCGTGCCTGCCTTGTCGACCAGGCCCATGCCTTCATCCACACCCTTGCTGCCCTCTTCCGTCACCATGACCGCCTTGTCGGTGGCATGCTGGATCTCCTGCAGAATGGTGTTAACCTGCTCGGTCGCCTGCTGCGACTGTTCCGCCAGGTTCTTCACCTCGGCCGCCACCACCGCGAAGCCCTTGCCGGCATCGCCGGCCTTGGCGGCCTCGATCGAGGCATTCAGCGCCAGCATCTTCAACTGGTGTGCCAGGTTGCTCACGGTACCGGTGATTTCACCGATCTGCTGGGTCTGTTCACTCAGTGCCAGGATGTTCTCGGCAATACCTTCGACCTTTTCCCGGATCGATTTCATGCCGGAAATCGTCTGCTCGACGGCCTCCACACCTTTCTCGCCTTCCTTGCGCGTGCGCTCCGCCGTGGAACCCAGCTCCTCGGCTTTTTCCCGCGTCTGTATGGAGATGGCCCGGATTTCTTCGAGCGTTGTAGTCGCCTCGTTGACTGCTGCGGCCTGCTCCGAGGCACCGGAGGACTGGACACTGACGGTACCCAGCATCTGGTTCAGGGTGGCCGACATGCTGTTGCTGGCCTCACTCGTTTGACGCGCCATGGCGGCCAGGCCCTGCGTCATCGTGTTGAGATGGGCCCCCAGCTGGCCCAGGTCATCGTCGCCGCTAACCTCGATGGTCTGGGACAGGTTGCCGGTGGCCACCCCCTCGATGAAATCGCGGTAGCTGGCCACCGTCTTCTCGATATCGCCCTTGGACAGGGACACGCTCTTCAGGTCCATCATGACGGCGTTGATATAGGTATCGATGGCCAGCTGCGCGTCAAAGGTCAGGATCTTGTTCACGGCCATCACCACCTTCATCGCCTTGCCGGTATTGAAGCGGTATTTCTTGTGGATCAGCGGGAAAATCAGCTGCGAGTAGACACTGTAACTCCCCAGGTACCAGCGCGGCGTCAGCCCGATCTTATTGTGCACGATCCCGATCTTCAGCCGGCGCTCCATGTAGTCACTGCCGTACTCACCGTCGAACAGTTCCAGCAGGTACTGCTTCTGGGCAGCCTTCAGACGATCGATCGACGAGCCCGCATCGCGGATAATCGAGATCAGTTCGTTGTAGCGCTCGATATTGTGGTAGAAACCATCGACGATAAAATCGGCGTGTTCCTGTATCAGCGGCTTCAGTTCGCGCAGCAGCCGGATATCCTCCGTACCAAAATCGATGAATGCCTTGCGGGACTGCTGCTCCGCATGGTCAATCCCCATGTGCCGTATCAGTTCGCTGCCCTGTTCCAGTATGTTTGCTGCCATCACTTGTCTCCTGATTTCGAGTCAGCTTGCGCCAACCGGTTTACTCACATTCAGTACCGGGTCGCCGAACAATGACTCCATATCCAGTATGGCGACCCGTCCCCTGTAGATTCCGCGTACATGCTGAAGGTCGCGTATCCCCCTGGTCGGCGACACTGTGTCGAGTTCGCTGGTTACGTACTCGTCATTGCCGATGACCGCGTTCACCAGTATCCCCGCCTGCATCCCCTGCGCCCGTACCACGATAATGAGCGCGTCTTCTGCGTATTCCTCGTCACGCGCCGGCCGGAAGAATTCCTTCAGGTCAAGCACCGTTAATATTTCACCGCGCCGGTTCCTCACCCCCAGTACAAATCCGGGTGCACCCGGGACAGGACAAATTCTGCCGGCATCCATGATCTCTTCAACATGCGTATAGGGGATCCCGTAATGTTCCTGCGCACCCAGCCGGAAGCGGATATAGGGCTCCTGCACCCGCAACGGCCCATCCGCGGCCTCTGACGTCGCAAACAGTGCAGCCCGGTCACGCAGCAGCCTGCGGGCCTGGGCGGATTCCGGCATCCAGGTCGCCTGCAGCTCAACCGCTTCTGGCAGCTCCGCTGCATCCGTCTTGTTTGATTGCTTGCCACTCATTGCAACTGCTCCGTAACGGTGCTGCCGTAAATCTCGATTTCCTTGCGCAGCACGTCCGCCATCCGCCGATAGGTCATTTCGGGTGCACCGTGGATAGCGTGTTCCGGATCACCCGTCTCGGCGACCTGCAGGGCATTCATCAGGCTTTTCACGCCCTGTTCGCGGCGGCCCTGGCGCAGTTGCAGCAGGCCCAACTGGTAGTGCGCCTCAAGAAATCGGGGATCGATATACAATGACTTGCGCATGCCAGACTCTGCTGCGCCGAGGTCATTGCGTTCAATCAGGACCAGGGCATTCAGAAAATGGGCATGCTTTTCCATCGGCTCCAGCGCCACGGCCTTGTGTGACAGTTGCTGCGCCTCCTCGAGCCGTCCCAGGCTGGCAAGGGCACTGGCCTTGTGCAGCAGCACGGCGGCGTTTTCACCCTGCGTTGCGATGTAGCGGTCTGCCACCACCAGGCACTCGGCCATACGCTGCTGCTGTACCAGGCGGGCAACCGTCTCAATACTGTTTGTATCACCCGGCGTTGCAGCATCCTGTGCTGCCTCATCATGGGGTGCGTGTTCCGGCACATAATCTGCGTCGGTGATGTCGTCTAACGCTCCGGACTCCGGTTCGTGTATAACGACGACCGGACCCGTTGGCATGCGCCGGTAATAAAAAACACCCCCGGCCTGTTTCAGTTCCAGCCCTTCGATGTCGGTATTGACCAGATCGGCCCCGCCCAGCATCAGTACTCCCCCGGGTGCCAGGCAGCGGGCGAACTTTTTCATCACGGCCGCGACCGTGGCGGCATCGAAATAGATAAAGACATTGCGGCACAGGATAAGGTCCATCGAATGCAGGCCGCCGGCGATCATGGGGAATTCATCTTCCACCAGGTTCAGGTAGGAGAAATTCACCATGGCGCGGATTTCATCATTCAGCTGGTATTCATTATCCTCACGCTTGAAATAGCGCTCGTACATCGTCTCGGGCGTGGCGCGGAATGACCATGTGCTGTAACGGGCCGCGACGGCGGCGGAGAGGGCCTCGACATTGATATCGGTCGCATGCAACTGCAGGTTCCAGCGCGCAGCGTTCGGAAGCGTTTCGCGCAGCATGATCGCCAGGGAATAGATCTCCTGGCCATGCGAGCAACCGGCGCTCCAGATGCGGATTGAACCGGGCTGGCCCTTTTTCCGTGCCATGAGTTGCGGCAACCAGCCCGTGCGCAGGAACTCCATCTGGATCTTGTCCCGGAAAAAGTAACTCTCCCCGACAGTGACATTGGCAATCAGGAATTCCAGTTCCTCGCTGTCAGGACTGCATTCACGGAGTCGCAGAATATAGTCGTCGGCCTGCGCATAACCGAAACGGGCGACCGCACGCTGCAGTGTGGCGCGCAGGTTGTCACGCTGGTGCTCCTGGATGACGATACCGGTATGCGTACGCAGGTAATGGCACAATTCCGTCTCCTGCTCCCGGGTTACCTGCAGCTGACCGGCGCCGGCGTCCGACTGGCAGGCGGCCTCGGTCATGCGGATTCCTCCATACCGCTTCCTTTGGGAGCCACGGGACTGTGCGTCCCGCCCGTGTCGATCGCGATAACGTGTTCCATGCACAGCACCTGCGAGGGGCCGAACCGGGTCTGCACGGTTCCGTGCAGCAACAGGCCGGCAGTGTCGAAGGCGGGCGTGCGCTGCCATGCGTTCTGTTCCAGGGTTTCAACGCCAATGACCTTGTCGACAATCAGCCCGGTCTGCAGTCCCTCGTGTTCGCACAGCAGGATGGGGGTCTCCAGGGTGTAACGGGTGTAACCGCCGTAGCCGAGCCGGGCAGCCAGATCGATTACAGGGATACTGCGGCCGTGCAGGTTCATTAGGCCGCGCAGGTAACGGGGTGCCCCGGGTGCCGGCTGCAGTTCCATCAGCGGCAGGACCTTGACGACGTTCGCCAGTGGCGCGCACAGCCGCATCCCCGGTATCTTGAACTTCAGGATCTCGAGTCCGCCCGCCTGAACGGCGGCCTCGAACTGGTGCGTTGCGAATTGTGCAGGTGTTTCCATGTGATCCCTCAAGGCAATGCAGACCCGGATAATGCGCCAATATTCCGGCGTTTCAGCCGATTTTATCAAGCAGTGAGATAGTTACGGCAAATTACGTGCCAGCCTGAGGGACAGCCGGCCGAAACCTCTCCGGCGGACAGCGGCACGCGCCGGCAGAAATCTCGAGAACCACGGGCATAGTCGATCAGCTAACCAGGAATAATTTTTCTTTCATTTATTATTCAATTACTTATAATGGAACTGTTGAATGGCTGCCGACGAGTGGGCGGGTCAGAGACCAGCGGCCAGGACGGCGCCCTGCACACTGGGGGCCCCCGCCGCGACCGTGACTTGCCAGGCGCAATATGACTGATAATTGACGATGGACAGCCTGCGAATGATCCTTGATCAGCAACCTCTGCCGCGCCGGACCGTCCCACTGCCCGGTCCCCGCGCAGCATTAGCGGCCCCCCTCCGAGACCCCACCCCATGCACTGGCTTGGCCTGACCCTGTTCTCGGCGTTCTGTCTCGCCACCGCGGATACCCTGACCAAGCGTCAGCTGTCGCAGTTGCGTCCGGGCGAACTGGTGCTGGTGCGTTTCGGCGTGACCGGGGTGCTGCTGCTGCCCTTGCTGTGGCTGCAATCCTGGCCGGCTCTCCCGCTGCCATTCTGGGGCTGGGTGGCCGCCCTGCTGCCGCTGGAGATCCTCGCCATGTGGCTCTACATGGCAGCAATCCGGGATTGCCCCCTGTCGCTGACCCTGCCCTACCTCGCCTTTACACCGGTGTTCAATGTCGTCACGGGCTATGTGCTGCTCGGTGAAACTGTGAGCTGGGTGGGCTTTGCCGGGATCGCGCTGGTGGTATGCGGGGCCTGGCTGCTGAACCTGAAGGCGTTCAACAACGGGCAGGGCCTGGACATCCTGGCGCCGTTCCGGGCGATTGTCCGCGAACGCGGCTCACGGCTCATGCTGTTAGTGGCCGCACTGTACAGCCTGACCTCGGTACTGGGGAAAGGGGCACTGCAGTATGTTTCGCCGGGATTCTTCGGCCCGTTTTATTTCGTGCTGCTGGGGATGGTGGCCTCGCTGATATTCGCCTCGCGTGATGTGCGCAGCTGGCGTGCCCTTGGCCATCACCCTTGGGCCTACCTGCTGGTGGGGCTGTTCATGGGCGCCATGGTCGTGACCCATTTCTACGCCATCGAGCGCGTCGAGGTGGCGTACATGATTGCAGTGAAACGCACCAGTCTGTTGTTCGGCATGCTCTACGGGGCCTGGCTGTTTGGCGAGACCGGGTTGTCACGCAACCTAGGAGCCGGGATGATGATGATCGCGGGTGTGTATCTGATTGTCGCGTGACAAGACACAATGGTGTCAGGAACCATTTTTAAAACAACAGCAAAGCGTAACGCCCATAGCGAGACTAAAAAATGGTTCCTGACACCTTTTTTATGATGTCGGTCTACGCGACCTGCACGGGAATGGCGTGGCGGGTGTCCTTGATGCGGTTGTCAGCGTCGAGGTAGATCAGGGTTGGCTTGAAGGCCGCGGCCTCCTGTTGCGACAGCACGGCATAGGTGCAAATGATGACGCGGTCACCCGGCCGCGCCTTGTGGGCGGCCGCACCGTTCACGGAGATGGTACCGCTGCCATCCTGCGCGCGGATGGCGTAGGTGGTGAAGCGCTCACCGTTGTCCAGATTGTAGACTTGGATCTGCTCGTACTCGCGGATGTTCGCGGCCTCCAGCAAGTGGCCGTCGATGGCGCAGGAACCCTCGTACTCGAGTTCCGAGTGCGTGACACGGGCATGATGGAGCTTGGATTTCAACAGGGTAATTTGCATTCCTGAGTCAGTCCCTATGCTTACGTTAGCAAGTCGGGATTATCCCGATTTGGGCGCCAGAGTTCAAGAAAACGATACATATCCTGCATGAGGTATATATACTAAGTTATTGATATTTCAATATTATCAATCAAACGCATCGCACCCAGACGGGCCGCTGCCAGCACCCTGAGGGCCTGATCCGCCGCCGCTGGAGACGCCAGGTCCGCTGCCCGACGGATACTGACATAGTCCGGCTCGAACCCGGCCAGGGTGAGCGCTTCCAGGGCCGCCTGCTCGACGGCGCCATGGTCCCGCTCCCCGGCGCTGAGTCGTTCGCGCACCTCGCAGAGCACCTGGTAGAGACGTGGCGCGATGGCCCGCTCGCCGGGTTCCAGGTAGCGGTTGCGCGAACTCATCGCGAGGCCGTCCGGCTCGCGCACGGTGGTGATGCCCTCGATGCTGACCGGTATGTTCAGGTCCTCCACCATGCGCCTGATGATCACCAGCTGCTGGTAGTCCTTCTCACCGAAGACCGCGCTGTCGGGCTGCACCAGATTGAACAGCTTGGCCACCACGGTGCTCACCCCGGCAAAATGACCGGGGCGGGCCGCGCCGCAAAGGATGTCGCCCAGTGCAGGCACCTCGACGCGTGTCATCTGGTCCAGGTCGCGCGGGTACATGACTTCGAGATCCGGGAGAAACAGCAGGTCCGCATCGGCCTCCATCAGGGCAGCGCGGTCCGCCTCGAGGGTGCGCGGGTAGCGGGCGAAATCCTCGCCGGGACCGAACTGCATCGGATTGACGAAGATACTGACCACCACCCGGTCGGCACTGGCGCGCGCATGTTGCACCAGCCGCAGGTGACCGGCATGCAGGTTGCCCATGGTGGGCACCAGGGCAATGCGGTTCTGACGGGCGCGCCATTCGCGAATGCGGGCACGCAGGTCAGCTGCCGTGCAGACGGTCATCATAAGCGGCGCTCAGAAACAGTGTTCGGCTGCAGGGAAGGAAGTGTTCTTGACGGCGGCGACATAGGCCTCGATCGCCGCCGGCACACTGCAGGTGTCGCGCAGGAAATCCCGGACGAACCTCGGTCGCTTGCCGGGTGTGATACCCAGCATGTCGTAGAGCACCAGCACCTGTCCGTCACAGCCCGGCCCGGCGCCGATGCCGATCGTGGGGATATTGACCGCCGCGCTTATCCGGGTGGCCAGCACGGCCGGCACACACTCCAGCACCAGCAGCCCGGCGCCGGCCTGCTCCAGGGCCCGGGCATCTTCCTGCAGCGCCCTGGCACCGGCCTCATCCCGGCCCTGCACCTTGTAGCCACCGAGCTGGTGTACCGACTGCGGCAGCAGGCCAATATGGCCACACACCGGGATGCTGTGCCCGACCAGGTATTCCACGATTGCCGCCTTGTCGGCACCCCCCTCCAGCTTGACCATGTGGGCCCCGCCCTCACCCATCAGGCGTGCGGCATTGCCCAGTGCCTGGTCGGGGTTGGCATAACTCATGAATGGCATATCGACCACCCGCAACGCAGATTGCCCGACGCGCGCCACATTGGCGGCATGGTAGATCATGTCGGCGATCGTCACCGGCACGGTGGACTCGTGCCCCTTGAGGACCATGCCCAGCGAATCGCCGATGATGAACATCTCGACCCCGGCCGACTCGAGCACCCGGGTGAAACTGCTGTCGTAACAGGTCAGGCTGGCAATCTTCTCGCCACGCGCCTTCATCTGCTGCAGGGCGGTCAGGGTCACGGGCAGGGTCGTCGCAGCGGTCATGCGGGCTAGATACTCGCCGACATGGGGTTGAAGTACTGCCGGCCGCTGGTGCTGGCCCTGATCTGCTCCAGCAAGGCCTGGTAATCATCCTCATTATTAGCCAGGTCGATATTGGCTGCATTCACGATCAACAGCGGCGCCTGGTCATAGAAATGGAACAGCCGCGTATAGGCATCGGACAGGCGCCGCAGATATCGCGCATCGATCCTGCGTTCATAGTTCTTGCCGCGCTTGGCGATGCGCCTCAGCAGCACTTCATCAGGTGCCTGCAGGTAGATCACCAGGTCGGGAACCGGTGATTCCACGGCCAGGTGGGCGCAGACCTGGTCATAGAGCTTGAGCTCATTCACATCCAGGGTCAGTTCCGCAAACAGGCGATCCTTCTCCATCAAAAAGTCCGCCACCCGCACCGGCTGGAACATGTCGGCCTGGCGCATGGCCTGGATCTGACGTGTACGCTGAAACAGGAAGAAAAGCTGCGCCGGCAGGGCACCGGAACGCGGGTCCTGGTAGAACCGCTCAAGGAAGGGGTTCTCATCGGCACCTTCCAGCAGCAGATCGCTCTCGAAGGTCAGCGCCAGGCGGCGCGCCAGACTGGTTTTGCCGACGCCAATCGGGCCTTCAACGACGATATAGGTGGGATGCTCAACGCTCATTTACCGGTAATCAGCTTCTTCAGGGAGTGGTTTTCACAATGCTTTATCAGGACGGCCAGTGGACCATGGCCCGGGATGTTGAGGTTACCGGCAATCTCTCCCAGCGGGATGATTACAAAGTCGCGTTCATGCAAGCCGGGGTGCGGGACAACCAGCTCCGCCGTATTGATCTTTTTCTTGCCATACAGCAGCAGGTCCAGATCCAGTATCCGCGGTCCCCACTTGTCCCCCGCACGCTCGCGCCCCTGCTGGTCCTCGATCTCGCGCAGCGTCTTGAGTAATTCTTGCGGCGACAGCAGCGTATCGATGGCGGCCACGGCATTGACATAATCGGGCTGATCGGTCGGGCCCATCGGCTTGCTGCTGTAGAGGCTGGAGCGGGCCACCAGGACGGAATCAGGGATGGCGTCCAGCGCCTCGAATGCCTCCTGGACCTGTGCCACGGGGTCATTCAGGTTACTGCCGATACCTATGTACGCAATCAGTCTCATGTCGCTACCTCGCTCTTCCCGGCGCGCGTGCGTCCACCCCGACGGCGACGTTTGCGCGGGCGCTGCTTGGTAATCTCCGTTTCCTGTTGCTCAGGGTGCATTTCCTGGAAATCGGTCCACCACTGGCCCAGTTCGACCGGCACTTCACCGGCCGCTCCGCGCAGCAACAGAAAATCATAGGCCGCCCGGAAGCGCGGATGACTCAGCACGCGCATGCTGCGGCGCCCACCCTTGCGTTCCAGGCGCAGCTGCAACATCCAGATCTCGCGCATGGGCAAAGAGTAGCGGCGCGGCAGGGCCATCACGCTGGCCTGCTCGGCGATAACCTGCGAACTGGCATGCTGCAGGGCCTGGGCCGGGTGCTGGCCCTCGGACTCCAGTTGCCGGGCGCGCTCGCGTACTGGCTGCCACAGGAAGACCGCAAACAGGAAGGCCGGCGTGACCGGTTTCCCTTGTTCAACACGGATGTCGGTGTTCTCCATGCCGCGACTGATCAGGGTCAGCGGGAAGTGCTCTTCTTCATGGGTCAGCACCTGTTCGGTCTGCGGGAACAGTGGCTCGAACAGGTTGTAGTGGCGCAAGGCCTCGAAATTGGCAAGCGCATACCCGCCCATGAACAGCTTGAGCATCTCGTCGAACAGGCGTGCCGGGGGGATATCACCCAGCAATGGCGCCAGTTCCTTGACCGGGCGTTCCGTATCCGGATGCAGGCGGAAGCCCAGCTTGGTGGCAAACCGCACGGCGCGCAGCATCCGCACCGGGTCTTCCCGGTAACGGGTCTCGGGGTCGCCGATCAGGTGCAGCACACCGGCATTGAGGTCATCCATGCCGCCAACGTAGTCGATGACCGAAAAGTCCTTGATGTTGTAGTAGAGCGCGTTGACGGTGAAATCACGGCGAAAGGCGTCTTCGGCGATAATGCCATAGACGTTGTCGCGCACAATGCGGCCTTCCTCGTCGACATGCCGCGCTGTATTGCTGTCCTGGGTTTCCTCCTGCAGGGCACGGAAGGTGGCCACCTCGATGACCTCGCGCCCGAAGAGTACATGCGCCAGGCGAAAACGCCGGCCGATGAGGCGGCAGTTGCGGAACAGGCGGCGCACATCCTCGGGGTGGGCATCGGTGGCGACGTCGAAGTCCTTGGGCTCACGACCGAGCAGCAGGTCACGCACGCCGCCGCCAACCAGGTGCCCCTGGTAGCCAGCATCTTTCAGGCGGTACAACACCTTGAGGGCGTTGGGACTGATATTGGCCCGGCTGATTGGATGCTGGGAACGGGGGATGACGGCAGGTTCGCTGGGGTTAATAGTACTTCCTGTGTGGCTCACAGAGCATTGCTTGTGGATGATAAGGTTGTGGGTATAATACCACCCCTTTCCGGTATATGGGCGCTTTGCCTGTTGCTGCTCCCTTCGTCTAGTGGTTAGGACACTGGCCTCTCACGCCGGTAACAGGGGTTCGAGTCCCCTAGGGAGCGCCATTTTCCCGCGCACCCAGATTCCGGAGAAATACCCGGGGAAACCCGGCCCGGTCACACCACCTGACACCCCAAACGCACCGTGAGTACACCGCAAGACACCCCAGCCTACGCAACCGCCGGCCTGCTCCGGCGCCTGGCGGCCATGTTTTACGACACCCTGCTGCTGTTTTCGGTATTGTTGTTCGCCACCGTAGTCGCCCTGCTGGTCACCAGGGGCACACTGGATTACCACAACCCGTTTTTCCGGACCTACCTGTTCCTGATCTGCTTCCTGTTCTATGCCTGGTTCTGGAGGCACGGCGGGCAGACGCTGGGCATGCGCGCCTGGCGCCTGCGCGTGCAGCGCTTCGACGGCAATCCCATTACGCTCTGGCAGGCGCTGCTGCGATTCCTGGCCGCCATACCCGCCTGGGCCGTGCTGGGACTGGGTTACCTGTGGATCCTGGTGGACAAGGACAAACTGGCCTTGCATGACCGGTTCTCGGAATCGGTGATAGTACGCCTGCCAAAATAAGCCGCTGGAAAAAAACGGGTAACAACGGGTCGCAACACCGTCGCCAGACAGAGCGCCGCAGCCTGCCGGGCCAGGGCAGGAGGCACGCCGCCTAGATGCGCCTGATTGCCCGGAAACCCAGCATCAGCACCAGCAGGCTGGGCGCTACCGTGACCAGCAGCGGGTTCAGCCCGTAGACCTGACCCATCTGGCCAGCCACCTGGCTGGCGAGGTAGAACCCGAACCCGGCCAGGGTCCCGATGAAGATGCGCTGCCCGCTGCCCACAGAGCGCAATGACCCGAACACGAAGGGCACGGAAATAAACAGCATCACCAGCGCGGAGAGTGGCGTGATGAAGCGCCCCCAGAAGGCATAACGGTACTGCTCCGTATCGAGACCATTGTCCTCCAGGTAGGCAACGAACTGGCGGATGTCACTGACCGCCATGTGCTCCGGCCTGAGCGCCACGATGCCGATCAACTCCGGCGTCAGCAGCGAAGACCAGGTCATCTCAGCCTGTCGATGCGTCTTCACACGATCCTGTTCAAACAGGGTCTGGCGTACATCGCGCAGCGTCCATTCCCCGGACTGGTAGCCGGCATTGCCGGCATGCGTGGCTGCGACCAGTTGCCGCTGGTCGTCAAATTCAAAGACCGACAGGTCCACCAGCTGGCTATCATCGATAATCCTGTTGACGTAGATATAGCGTGATTCGTCGCGCACCCAGAGACCATGCCCGCCGATGAAACTGATGTGTTTCTCAATGGCGATGGCACGCAAGCGCTGCCCAAGCTGGTCGGCCACGGGGGCAATCCCTTCCCCGAGGGCCACGATGAAGACCAGCATCACCAGGCCGACCTGCAGCAATGCGCGTACAATGCGCCAGACCGACATACCGCCCGCACGCATCGCGATCAGCTCGCTACTGGCCGCCAGCATGCCCATGCCGGTCAGACCGCCCAGCAGGGCCGCGGTTGGAAAGAATTCATATACGGTGCGCGGCAGACCGAGCGCAACATACTGCAGCAATTTGCCGACAGTGTAGTTGCCCTTGCCGACGTCATCGACCTGGTTGATGATGGAGAAAAACAGGTCGAGACCGACGATGACCAGCAACGCCAGGGCCGTTGCGGTGGCCACTACGCCGGCGATGTAGCGATCGAGAATCTTCATGCCCGGCGCCGGAGCCAGTAGGCGAGCTTGTTGGAGTTCACCAGCAGGGCAAAGGCCAGACCTGCCGGCAGCAGGTGCACCCACCAGAGTCCAATCGAGGTGGGGATGGCACCCTGTTCGACCCACACCTTGGCCGTTCCCAGCAGATTGTAATAGACGACAAACACCAGGAATGCCATGGCCAGCCCGCCGAACCGCCCCTTGCGCGGCGACATCCGGCTCAATGGTACGGAAAGCAGCACCAGGACCATCACGGATACCGGGACCGACAGCCGCCACTGCAACTCGACAATATCACTGCGGTCATTCGAGGTCAGCAGCTGTGCCGTCGGCACCGCGTCCCGTTTCGCCACCAGTTCCGTCTTGCCGGGCAGCTCGATGAGCACACCCTGGCGCTTGAACTGCATGATCCGGTACTCGGCATCCCCCGGCCGGCCCTCGTAGCGGTATCCATCGACAAACACGACGTATTCGTCTCCGGTTTCATTGATCATCCGGGAGGCACTTTCGGCTACCATGACCTGCGGTGCCTTGCCTCTCCTGGTGTCTTCCCGGACATACACAAACAGGTTATGCATGTTCTTCTTGTCATCAGACAGTCGTTCGGAATAGAAGGTCAGGTCGCCGCCGCTGATCTCGTTGAACCGACCGGCCCCCAGCAATGACACATCCGCCTCCTCCTGCGCCAGCTTCTCGAGCCGGGCACCGTAGGCGGCGATACCGGGGGTGACAAACAGCGCCAGCCATACCAGCAGCAGTGCGATAACGACACCCATACCCAGCAGGGGTTTATAGATACGCCACGGCCCTACGGCACAGGCAGACAGCACTGTCATTTCATTGTCCCGGTACATCCTGCCCAGCGCCATGACGATCCCCAACGCCAGGGAAAACGGCATGACATAGACCAGGAACCAGGCCGTTTTTACCCCGAGCAGGACAAAAACCACGTCAGCCGGCAGTTCCCCGGCTGCGGCCTGCGCCAGGTAGCGCACCAGCCGGTTACTGGCCAGGATCAGCCACAGAATCAGGGTAATGGCCAACCAGCCGCGCAGCGCTTCCCTGAGCAGGTATCTATCGAGGATTTTTACCATGGGGTAACCCGGCAGGCCGCATGAAAATCACGCCGGCATCCAGTACACTCTCCGCTGCTGTGACAACCATGTGAATGCGGTTACCGTATACCCAAGGACCGCGATCTGCAATCATCACAACCAGGCAAACAGGAGTGCTGCATGAAATTCACCGTCAAGAGCGAGAAACCAGCTGCAGTCAAGGCCGGCTGTGTTGTCCTGGGCGTCTATGAACGCCGCATTCTGTCAGATGCCGCCAGCCAGTTCGACAAGACGACGCATGGCCTGCTGACCGGTCTGCTGAAAGCGGGTGACATGGATGGCAAGAGCGGACAGACAGTACTCCTGCACCACCCGCGCGGGGCCAGTTGCGAGCGCGTACTGCTGGTCGGCTGCGGAAAGAAAAACGAATTCAACGATGCCCGCTATCGTGACGCAGTGGCCAGTGCTGCCGACGCAGTGAACCGCTCCGGTGCCAGCGACGCCGTGAGTTACTTGCCCGGACTCGAGCTCAAGGGACGCGATACCTACTGGAAGGTCCGGCAACTGGCAGAGATCAGCATTGCTGCCTTGTACAAACCGGATGAATTGAAGAGCAAGAAGGACAAGACCAGCCGGCCACTGCGCCGGGTCGCGGTCAATGTCGACAGCAACGATACCGAGATCGCGCACAAGGCGCTGAACGACGGCCAGGCCATTGCTGCCGGCGTCAAGCTGGCACGAACACTCGGCGACCTGCCGGGAAATATCTGCACCCCGACATACCTGGCAGACCAGGCGCGCGCACTCGGAGCCGGGTTCAAGCAGATCAAGGTCAGCGTGCTTGATGAAGCCGCCATGAAGACACTGGGCATGGGCGCCCTGCTTTCGGTCGCACGCGGCAGCGAGGAACCGGCCAGGCTGATCAGCCTGGAATACCGTGGTGGCAGCAAGGGTGCGAAGCCTGTGGTACTGATCGGCAAAGGCGTCACCTTCGACTCCGGGGGCATTTCCATAAAACCCTCTGCCGCCATGGACGAAATGAAGTTCGACATGTGCGGTGCGGCCAGTGTCCTGGGCACACTGAAGGCGTGCGCGGAAATGGAGCTGCCACTCAACGTGGTGGGCGTCATCCCGGCAACCGAGAACCTGCCGGGCGGCAATGCCAGCAAACCGGGCGATATCGTCACCAGCATGTCCGGGCAGACCATCGAGGTGCTGAATACCGACGCCGAGGGCCGCCTGATCCTGTGCGATGCCCTGAGTTACTGTGAAAAGTTCGACCCCGAGGTGGTGGTGGATATTGCCACCCTGACCGGCGCCTGTGTCATCGCCCTGGGCAGTCATGCCGCCGGCCTGCTGAGCAATGACGATGCGCTTGCTGAAGCGTTGCTGAATGCCGGCAAGACGGCCGTCGACCGTGCCTGGCCTATGCCCCTCTGGGAGGAGTACCAGCAACAGCTGGAAAGTAATTTTGCCGATATGGCCAACATCGGCGGGCGCGAGGCCGGCACTATTACCGCGGCCTGTTTCCTGTCGCGCTTTGCCAAGGACTACCGCTGGGCGCATCTGGATATCGCCGGTGTTGCCTGGAAGCAGGGCAAGGAAAAGGGCGCGACCGGGCGGCCGGTATCGCTGCTGACGCAGTTCCTGCTGGACCGCTGCAGGGACACCCGCTGAGGCAGCGCCCATGACACGCGTCGATTTTTATATCCTCGAGGGCGGCAGCACGACTGTATGCCCCCAGTTTGCCTGCCGGCTGGTGGAAAAGGCCTTCGCACAGGGGCACCAGGTCTACATCAACACGGCATCGGCGGCACAGCTGCGTCAGCTCGATGACCTGCTCTGGTCATTTCGCGACGGGAGCTTCCTGCCGCACGCCATCTATGATCAGGCCATGTCAGACAAACCGCCCATCCTGCTGGGTCACGCGACCGAGCCGCAGGAGTGCCACGATGTACTGATCAATCTGTCACAGGAAGTACCGCCATTCTTCAGCCGCTTCAATCGCATGGCCGAGCTCGTGGACAGCGACGATTCACAGCGCGCTGCGGCGCGGGAGCGTTTTCGCTTCTACAAGGACCGTGGCTATACACTCAAGACCCATACCCTTCAGGCTTAGAGATAGGCGGTAATGGCGCCATGAAAATTGACGGGCTGCAACTCGACGAAGACGGCATACCGCTGCTGACGAACAGCGTCAGCCCCGATGACAGCGGCATAGGCCAGGAGACTGCCGACCGGTTACCGGCCACATCGGCACCTGAATTGATGACGGTGCTGCTCGACTCGGAAGCGCTCCGCCAGAAGCTCGACGAGATTGCCGCCAGGATGACCGTCAATGCCCGTCAGGACATGGAAACCGCGATCAGGCCTGCGATCGAAGAGGCCATAACCCAATCCCTCAATGTCAGTGGTGACAATATCTATCTGGCGATCAGCAAACAGCTGGAGAGTGCCCTCCCCGACATACTTCCCCATGTCCTGCAGGCAAATAACGCCGGCGAGAACTGACAGCCGCTTCCGAATTATCCCGCCAGCTACGTTATAATTCCTGCCCTGGCCGCGAGTCGGGCATTTATCCCACGCAATAAGAACTGCACATGGACAAGACCTACAACCCGCATGCCATCGAGCAGCGCTGGTACGAGACCTGGGAGCGGGAAGGCCATTTTGCGCCTTCCGGTAAGGGCGAACCCTACTGCATCATGATCCCGCCACCCAATGTGACTGGCAGTCTGCACATGGGGCATGCCTTCCAGGACACCCTGATGGACGCCCTCACCCGCTACCACCGCATGCGCGCTGATAACACCCTGTGGCAGCCGGGCACCGACCATGCGGGGATTGCGACCCAGATGGTCGTAGAGCGGCAGCTCAACAGCGACAACAAGACCCGCCATGACCTCGGACGTGAGGCCTTTATCGAGCGCATCTGGGATTGGAAGCACGAATCCGGGGGAACCATCACCAGGCAGCTGCGGCGCATGGGCTGCTCGGTGGACTGGAGCCGCGAGCGATTCACCATGGACAAGGGCCTGTCCCAGGCCGTCAGGGAAACCTTCGTGCGCCTCCACGAAGACGGCCTGATCTACCGCGGCAAGCGCCTGGTGAACTGGGACCCGGTGCTGCATACCGCGGTATCTGACCTCGAGGTGATCTCCGAGGAAGAGGCCGGACATCTCTGGCACATGCGCTACCCGCTGGCGGACGGATCCGGTCACCTGGTCGTGGCGACCACGCGTCCGGAGACCATGCTCGGCGATACGGCCGTGGCGGTACACCCCGAGGACGAGCGCTACGTGAACCTGGTGGGCAAGACCGTCAGGCTGCCGCTTACCGCCCGCGAGATCCCGATTATCGCGGATGATTATGTCGACCCGGAGTTTGGTACCGGCTGTGTGAAGATCACCCCGGCGCATGATTTCAACGACTACGAAATCGGCAGGCGTCACGACCTGCCGCTAATCAACGTGTTCACGGTCGATGCCTGCATCAACGAGAACGCACCTGATAAATACCGGGGCCTGGACCGCTACCAGGCGCGCAAACAGATTGTGGCCGATCTCGAGGAGCAGGGGCTGCTGGAGAAGATCGAGGACCACAAGCTGGTGGTCCCGCGCGGCGACCGCTCCGGCTCGGTAGTGGAACCCTACCTGACCGACCAGTGGTTCGTGAAGGTCGGGCCGCTGGCGGAACCCGCGATCAGAGCGGTCGAGGACGGCAGCATCCGCTTCATACCGAACAACTGGAAGAACACCTACTTCGAGTGGATGCGCAACATCCAGGACTGGTGTATTTCACGACAGATCTGGTGGGGACATCGCATCCCCGCCTGGTACGACGCGGACGGCAATATCTATGTTGGTCGCAGCGAAAGTGAGGCGCGGGAAAAACACGGGCTGGCTCCCGATATTCCGCTCAGCCAGGATGAAGATGTACTCGATACCTGGTTCTCCTCCGCCCTGTGGCCGTTCAGTACCCTGGGCTGGCCGGAAGATACCGAAGCGGTCAGGACATTCTACCCGACCAGTGTACTGGTTACCGGATTCGATATTATCTTCTTCTGGGTTGCGCGCATGATCATGATGGGCCTGCGGTTCATGGGCGATGTGCCCTTCCGCGAGGTCTATATACATGGCTTGGTGCGCGATGCCCATGGCCAGAAGATGTCAAAATCCAAGGGCAATGTGCTGGACCCGATCGACCTGATCGACGGCATCGACCTGGAAACGCTGGTCGCAAAGCGCCGGGCCGGGCTGATGCAGCCGCAGCTGGTCGACAAGATCGAAAAACACACGCGCAAGGACTTCCCGGACGGCATCCCTGCCTTCGGGACCGACGCCCTGCGCTTCACCTTTGCCGCGCTGGCTTCCACGGGGCGTGATATCAACTTCGACCTGGGCCGCATCGAGGGCTACCGCAACTACTGCAACAAGCTGTGGAACGCAGCACGCTATGTTTTGCTAAATACCGAGAACGAGGACTGCGGCCAGGAGGGCGGGGAAATCCAACTGAGCGCGGCGGATCGCTGGATCATTGCCCTGTTCCAGAAAACCTCCCAAGAAGTTATAGCGTCCATCAACAGCTACCGCTTCGACCTCGCGGCACAGACCATATATTCATTCACCTGGGACGAATACTGCGACTGGTACCTGGAACTTTCGAAGTCAGTGCTGATGGATGCGAACAGCTCCGCGGCGGCAAAGCGGGGTACTCGACAGACGCTGGTCGGGGTAATGGAGGGCCTGCTGCGACTCGCCCACCCGGTCATTCCGTTCATTACCGAAGAGGTCTGGCAACGCATAGCACCATTGGCCGGGGTTGAAGGCAACACCATTATGCGCCAGCCCTATCCGGAACCGGATGACACGCGCATCGACCAGGCTGCCATTGACGAAATCGAATGGGTCAAGGACTTCATCATCGGCGTACGCAAGATACGCAGCGGCATGAATATCGACCCGCGCAAGCCGCTGCCAGTACTGCTGCAAAATGGCTCGGATCTTGACCAGGCGCGGCTATCCGGAAACCTGCACTACCTGGTGAGCGTCGGACGTGTCGAGTCGGTGGAATGGCTGGAAGCAAACGAAGTCGTCCCGGAATCGGCCACCGCACTGGTGGGCAACATGAAACTGCTGATCCCGCTTTCCGGACTGATCGACAAGCAGGCCGAGATCATTCGCCTGGTCAAAGAACTGGACAAGAAGTCAGGTGAACTGGAACGCTGTGAAAACAAACTCAACAATGCCAGCTTTGTCGACAAGGCCCCTGCCGCGGTGGTAGAAAAGGAAAGGCTACGCGCGGACGAGCTGAAAAATGCCATCAGCAATCTCGAAGAGCAACAACAACGGATTCAATCGCTCTAGACAAGCGTAAGCGTTTGACCCTCGTGGCGGTCAAATCCGGCGAACGGAAAACCTTCTTGGCCTAGACACCTGCCAGGCTCGTCACGAGCCTCACCACACCCCAGATGGACAGGATGAAGACTATTGTCACAAACAAACCCATGATGATGTAGTGGTACGGCTTGCCGTGGGTGAAATCCTCTTCCCGGTTGCGTGTACTCTGCACACCGAACAAGCTGGCCAGTACACTGCCCAGCACCTTGAGTAGTGAGGGAGCCCGTGGCTGATCCTTGTTTTCCGTGCTCATCATCAGTCCCTGTTAAAAAGTAGGCGGTATTTAACCACATCTCCCCGGCACGCAATGGCGTGCTCAACCGGGTCAAGTGTTGCTGCCGCCCTACCCGAGGCACCTGTCCCCGTGGCCCTATTCAGGCGAAATCGGCGCCGCCCGACAGCCTGAATGTGAAAAAAGTCTCAATTTTTTCAAGCAATTGCCGATATACATTCACGTAAATGCAGAGTCATGCTTAGCTATGCATATCAGGTAGTTATATGAATTAGGTCACAGGCCATCTGAAGATTGTACCCGCCCGGGAGGCATGGATTTTGATGGCTTTTACTAAAACATTCTAGATATCACAGAGAAGCCAAATGGCCACGATCGTAGTCGTTGATGACCAATTAACCAGTCGCCAAATACTGGTTCACCTGGTGAGCGCTATCGAGGGCGAACCGGATGTGCAGTCATTCGCCAACCCACTCGAGGCGCTGGACTGGTCAATTAGAAATCAGGTGGACCTGATACTCACGGATTACAAAATGCCGGAAATGAACGGCATAGAGTTCATCCGGAAGTTCAGGGCAAACCCTGCATGTGAACACATCCCGATCATCATGGTGACCTCCGTAGAAGACAGGAATATCCGTTACGAGGCCCTCGAGGTCGGCGCCACCGATTTCCTGATAAAGCCTGTTGACCATAATGAGTGCCGGGCCCGCTGCCGTAACCTGCTGACCCAGCACCAGCAGTACAAGATCATCCAGGACAGGTCACACTGGCTGGAACGCCGTGTTGCCGAGGCCACCAGCGAGATTCGTCTGCGCGAAAGGGAGACCCTGCTTCGCCTCGCCAAAGCAGGCGAATACAGGGACGAGGAAACCGGCAACCATGTGGTACGCATGGCCAAGTTTTCACGGGTCATAGCAGAAAACATGGGATTCACATCCGAGGAAGCCGATGTCATTGAAATGGCGGCTCCGATGCATGACATCGGCAAGATCGGCGTCAGAGACGACATACTTCTGAAGCCGGGAAAACTGAACACAGAAGAATTCGAGATCATGAAGCGACACACGCTGATCGGTCACGAAATACTGAAGGACAGCCCCTCCAAATTCCTGCAAATGGGCGCAGTTATCGCATTAAGCCATCATGAGAAGTTCAACGGGGCAGGATATCCACAGGGGCTGAAGGGCGAGGAAATACCCATGCCGGCAAGAATCGTTGCCGTGGCAGATGTCTATGACGCGCTCATGTCTGAGCGACCCTACAAACATGCCTGGTCCATGCAAGAAGCCCTAGACTATATGGATAAACAACGCGGCCTGCATTTTGACCCGGACTGCTACGATGCATTCAAGGCCCAGCTCGACACCGTGATGAAGATACAGGACATGCTAAGGGATAGTGCTGCCGTAAGTATCTAATAACACCAACCATGGAAGATACGGAAAAATACACAAATGCTTTTATCAAGCCGATTAAGGCATGCCTTGCGCTTCCAAAGGATTTCTCTGAGGGTGAATATCACCAATCCATAATAAGATTAGTAATCCTTGCTTCAATTACAATCTATTTCTCTCTACATTATTACTTATCTGGTGAATATAGCTTAATTGAACAGGACCTGGGTTTTCTAACAGTCTACGACCTGATAGCAATATTCATACTCTTTTCATTTAAATACTATCCTAACAAGTCTCACATACGTCGTGTTTTTACCCTTGTTTCAGATCTAACATTATTATCTCTAACGCTTCACATTGGCAGCGAAGCTGCTACAGCCTGTTTTTCCGTGTATCTCTGGTTAATCGTCGGCTATGGCATGCGATATGGTCAGAAATATTTACTTGCTGGAACTATTATTGGCTCATTTCAATTTACTATTGTTCTTTTAACAACAGACTACTGGGCAGATCAACGAACCGCTGGCATCGGATTACTGATTGGGATGATTGTTTTACCGATTTTTTACTCTGTCCTACTGAATAAATTAACTAAAGCAAAGGCAATTTCAGAGGAAGCCAATAAAGCAAAGAGTCGTTTTATCGCCAATATGAGTCACGAGATAAGAACGCCATTAAACGGCGTAATTGGCATGACAGACCTACTTAAAGAATCAGGACTAACACCTGAGCAATTAGAGCTTGCAAATACCATAAAGTGCTCTGGCGATACATTACTCACTCTTATAGAGGACATCCTCGATATATCAAAAATTGAAGCAGGAAAGTTCACAATCGAACAGACAGATTTTGACCTTCATTCCATGATAAATACAACGATAGAAATGCTACGAATTCAGGCAGAGTTAAAGGGCCTCAAACTAATTGCGCATATAACACCATCCACACCATACAAGCTTGTCGGAGACCCTCACCATTTAAGACAGATACTCATCAATCTTATCGGTAATGCCATTAAGTTTACAGAAAAAGGGCAGGTTGAACTTAGAGTTAGCACCATAAGTGAGTCTATCTCTCATGCACTTGTCAAATTTGAGATTATTGACTCTGGCATTGGAATACCGATCGATGCGCAACAGAAAATATTCGATAGTTTTTCACAAGCGGATGCAACCACTACACGCAGATTTGGTGGGACTGGTCTTGGCACGACTATCTCAAAACAAATTGTTGAGCTTATGGACGGAGAAATTGGCGTTCATAGTGTGGAAAATGTTGGCAGCACATTTTGGTTCAGTATTGACTTTTCGAAACAGGAACAAATCGACGAATATGAGAGAGATGGCAGTCTTAGTAAGGCTACCACTCTTCTAATTAGCTCAAGAACAGAGTGTGATGTTGAATGTTACTTGAAAGAATGGGGCATCAATTACAATAAAGTAGAAAATATGATATCTGCCTTAACAAGTTTGGTAAATGCATCTGAATCTGCCAGACCCTACAATAACGTTCTGATAGATCAAAGCGCCATTGAAATAGATATCAGGCAATTCCCATCAGTGATACATGCAGAGAAGAGATTAAAATACCTTCCCCTCTTGCTAATTTCATCCATGGAGGGAACAGAAACTATTAAAGAATACTACAAGTACGGATATAACAATGTTATTTGTAGCCCAACAGATAAGACACAATTATTTAATGCAATACATTCTGCATGCATTGATAAAATTGATGATGATAAAGTCTCAAACATCAAGGATTATTATAAATCGAACATTGACAATCTGCCTTGCCTAAATATTCTCGTTGCAGAAGACAATCCTACGAATCAGCTAGTTGTATCTAAAATACTCGAAAGTGGTGGACACAAATCATTAATAGTAGGAAACGGAGCGGAAGCACTGGAAGCACTGGAGAATAATTCCTTTGATATTCTTATACTGGATATGCAAATGCCAATAATGGATGGAATAGAGGCCGCCAAGATCTACAATTTCACAACCACACCTGACCAAAGAATACCCATCATTATGCTATCCGCAAATGCCACTATCGAAGCCAAAAGAGAATGCGAAGACGCCAATATTGACGAGTACCTTACAAAACCAACCGATGCTAAAATACTATTATCTACTGTACAATCTCTAGCAAATAAACACAGACGCGAGACCACTGAAAAGTCAACTCAGAATAACACCAAAAACAGGAGAGGCAATAACAACGACAGTCAGCTTCTTGACTTAGAGATCATTAACAACCTTGCATCCATAGCTAATGAAAATGGTTTTATGGAAAAACTTATATATGGATTCTTTAATGACGCAAAAGAACTCTTATCTAGTATGGAAGTTTCTCTATCTGAAAGAAACTATCAAGACTTCCATGATCATGTTCATGCATTAAAGGGAAGCTCTGGTAGCATTGGCGCGCTATTGCTACACAAAAAATGCAAGTATGTCAAATCTGAGACGCTGACAGATTCCGACTATGTTTCTGTTTTGAAAAGTCTCAATAAAATATTTAAACAAACTGAATCAGAACTAAATAAATATTTATCTGAAGTATACACAGCAAAAGCTTAGCACATACATACGACTCAATAATTCCAAAAAGATGTATTACAGCTTACTCAATACAACAGCATATGCGGGAACTTTCGACATGGCACAAGTAAATGCCCGACAAGCCCATTTGTATTATTGGTAAGGTTGTTATTGTCGATAATCTTTAGAGTCAGAATTATCTGTGAATGGCTTTATATCTTTCAGACGTTCCCTTTTTGCCTTACGGAACTCCCAGGGCGAAACAGGATTTGTATCATGCCATAGCCCTTTTCTACCATTCCTGGCCTCACGTTCAGCATCTGCATAGTTAATATGGTCAGATCGTGTCTGTTCATCCTGATATTTTCTGTAGTGCTAGGCGTGTCCTTCCTCAACCTGACCCAAGTTGATGTCCTGCTTACGACCTAAGAGTACCTTGCCTACAATTCGCATATAACGGTCACGCTTAATGTACTCCACGATAACAAATCTGCCAGCCGTACGTTATGAGAGGTGTATTAGGGATTTGCGGCCATACGCCTAACCCAGCTCTGGGGCATCAATACCCTGAAACCTGATCTTATGCTGGACCTTGTTCGAATCCAGGATAACGAATGTATCGCCGACTGAAACAAGGATGACGTGGCCTGTGAGAACCTCTGCCTGAGCCTGGGCTTGAAACAGGTACAAGGAGCAAGGCAAGGGTTAGGCGCAGATCAGTTGTCCCTGGGGATGGTCGCTACATTCACGTTGCCGAGTTGGTCGAAGATAGGATCACTATCCAGCTTTGCTTTTGCCAGTCTCTTCTGAACGTATATGAGTCGTTGTAGTTCAATAAAATGTGGCGAGTTTGACCCATGCCTGAGTTAAATAAGTGCAGCCTCATTGATGAGCAGGCCAAGGTCAGTCACAGCTTGGTCGGCTGTGTAGTTCTTATTGAAGGCATTTGAGAGGATATTGGCAATCTTCATTTTATATGTAGGTCATGTGCGGAAATATTGCGGTGGCTGTTATGCAGAGCTGTGTATAGTACTACATGTTTAGCTATAGGTATCCCGTAATAATCTATATAAAACAGTAAGATACAATTACAACTCGCACTCATCATGCTAGAGTTGAGTCTG
>Ga0224512_10000448_pt1 | contig 43902 bp, 44 predicted proteins | sample SF_May12_sed_USG_4_FD_169103 | JGI IMG/M metagenome (GOLD analysis project Ga0224512, IMG submission 169103) | Sediment microbial communities from San Francisco Bay, California, United States - SF_May12_sed_USGS_13 | ecosystem: Environmental > Aquatic > Marine > Sediment | place: USA... | reverse complement strand
GCGCAGATTTCCTTCGCCCGTTCCTCGCGGCGACGCTTCTCGGTTCGCCGCTCCAGACGGGGCGGTGGAAAAAATATCGGTTGGTTTGGTCCACGGCACGCTGCTGCGTCCTGCCACGAGCCGTCGTCCCATCGACGGCCGCTTACTGGATGCGTGAATGTCACGGATATTCCCCCTTGTGGAGGAAACTTTATGTCGATACAGGGGCCGATTACAAGAACCTTGTGGAACGATTTTTCGGAAACTGCCGCTATTCGGCGGTTTGAGTTCCTGTTCGTCGCTCCCGGTAGTCTTTCGCCCCACCGTCTTCGGGTTCGACCTCCAAGATGAGGCGGTTGATTCCGATCACCCGAATCGATTCACCCCGACCTATCGGCGTCGCCCGGTTGGTGATCGCCCGCCAGGCGGCGCCGCGAATATTGACCGTGCCCTCGGGATCCACCGCAGACACGGCCTCCCCTATCTCGCCGATCATCCACTTGCGACCGATCGTCGGGGTGGAGAACCTTGTACGCACCATCGAGGGCATACCCGTGTAGGCGTACAGCACAGCGGCGATGATGCCGACCAGGGCCGTGATCCACGACATCGAAACACCGTCGTAGAGGAACCAGGTGCCGAGAACGAAACAGACGAGCCCGACGATCGTGTAGAGGCGGGGCACGTTGGTCTGGATGTCGACGGCCAGGAAGAACATCGCCAGCAACAGCAGGGCGATCGCCCACCAGTTGACCGGGAGGATGGCCAGGCCGTAGCCACCCAGGAACAGTGAGCCGGCGCCGATCACCCCGGCGATACCGACGCCGGCCACGAACAGCTCGAACACGATGATCGCCAGCCCCATCACGAACAGGAGGTAGGCCACCTCCGGACTGGCCACGGTGTGGAACAGCTGGTGAGCCAGCGGCAGACCGGACAGCAGGGGCTGGGTGGTGGGAACCGTGGCCAGGGCGCCGTCGGCGTTGACACACTCGAACACCTCGAAGCCGGACAGCATCGTGGCGAACGAACCGATCGGCACCGTGTTCTCCAGCGGACCGACCGAGATGCCGGCCTCGATGGCCTGGTTGGCGGAGAACAGGCCGGTCTCGAGCCGGGAGGCGGCGTCGCCGAACGCGCTCCCCCATTCCACCGGGAGGCGCCGATCGCCCGTTCGACCGATCGTGGAGTTCGGGGTGATGGCAACCAGGTCGACGACGGTCGCCAGCTCGGCGGCGCCACCGCGGGCGGTTGATCCGGCGTTCCCCACCCACAGAGCGGTCTCGACCGGGGACTCCCGTAGCCGGGTGGCGAGCTCCAGGTAGTCGTCATCGCCCAGAACCGAACCGTTGCTGTTCATCCACAGCACATAGCCGACGGCGTTCGGGTCGGCCTCGGCCTTGTCGAGCTGGTCGAGCATGTAGTCACGAACCGCCGGGTCGATCAGGCCGGCCACCTTGACGAACCGGACGACCGAATCCGACGACGGCACGGTGTTCAGGTCGGCCGGGCATGCACCGGTACCGTCCTGTGCCGCGGCCGGCCCCGCTGCGGTCAACGACAGCGCAGCAGCCGCCAGCACGATCAGCATCGCCGACAGCGGGGCTCGCCGGAGCGTTAACCTCGTCAGTGGTGACTGTTCAGAACTTCTTCGCCGCATCCAATGTCCTCATCGTGGCCGGTAAGGGCGGGGTCGGAAAGACAACGGTAGGGGCTGTCATCGCCTTCGCGGCGGCCAGAAGTGGATGTGACGTCCTTCTCATCGAACTCGAGGGCTACAGCAACCTGGAGCCGCTCGGGTTTGGTTCGGTCGGCCCGGAGCCGCGTCGCGCGGCCGAACATCTGCTTCCCGCCGATGCCGGAGTGCTCGAGGTGATGCAACTACGCCCCGACGAGGCCCTGGCCGACTACCTCGACCGGACCGGGATGGGACCGATCATCAAGACGTTCAGTCGGACGGGCGCAGTCGAGGTGGTCGTGGCGGCCGCCCCCGGTCTTCGTGATCTCGTGACCCTGGGCAAGATCCGCCAGCTGGAGGAGGCCGGACGGGCCGACCTGATCGTGGTCGACGCACCGGCGTCGGGTCACGCACTGTCGTTGTTGACCGCGGCGGCGGGAATGGCCGACTCGGCGTCCGGTGGCCCCATCCGCGAGCAAGCCGATCAGGCCCTGGCCATGCTCGGCGACGAGACCCGGTGTCGGGTGGTCCTGGTGACGCTGCCGGAGGAGACACCGGTGTCGGAGACGATCGAGACCGCGTTCGACATCGAGGACGAGGTGGGCGTCAAGCTGGGCCCCGTGATCGTCAACGGGCTGTGGCCTGAGATAGAGGGACTGGCCGACGCCGTCGACGGCGGCATCGATGGGGCGATCGGCGACGGTGAGACCGGCGATGGTACGCCCGCCGGTGACGATATGGCACGGCGGGCCGCCGACTACACGTTGACGAGGACCGCCGACCAGCAGGCCCAGGTCGCTCGGCTCAGTGCCGAGTTGCCGCTGCCCCAGATCCACCTTCCGCAGCTGTTCACCGCCGCCCTGGGGCCCGGGGATCTGGCCACGTTGGCCGACGCCCTGGCCGCAAGCCCCGTCGTCGCCGGCGACGGGGCCCGCTTGTGACCGATCCGAACCCCGGCGCCGACTCCGCCGTCTTCACGAACCATCGGGTGGTTCTCTGTCTCGGATCCGGAGGTGTCGGCAAGACGACCGTCGCGGCCGCCATCGGACTCGCACTGGCCGACCGGGGCGAGCGGGTGGTGGTGCTCACCATCGATCCCGCCCACCGCCTCGCCGATGCACTCGGACTCGAGTCAGGGTTGGACAACGAACCGCGGCGGGTCTCGGCGCACGAGGGTGGCGGCGAGCTCTGGGCGACCATGCTCGATCAAGCCGAAACGTTCGAAGCCGTCGTCCGGGAGGAGGCCCGCACCACCGAACAGGCCGAACGTATCCTGGCCAATCCGTTGTTCCGGAACCTGACCCGTTCGCTGTCCGGCACCAACGAGTACATGGCCGCGGAGCGACTTCACCAGCTCCACGGCGACGCCCGGTTCGATCGAATCGTCGTCGACACCCCACCGTCGCGTCATGCGCTCGACTTCCTCGACAGTCCCGGGCGACTCAACCGGTTCGTCAATCATCGCCTCTACCGGTCGGTGTTCGCTCCCCGGGGGCTGCTCCGCACCGTCGGCCTCGGCACCCAGCTGGTGCTCCGGCTCCTCGGTCGTATCGTCGGCAGCCGCCTGGTCGACGACGTCGTCACGTTTTTCGCCAACTTCGAGGGCCTCGACGCCGGGTTCGACCGCCGGGCGACCGAGACGGATCGCATTCTGCGGGAGGAGACCGGGTTCGTGCTGATCACCGCGCCCCGGCGGCGGGCGCTGGACGAGGCGTGCTGGATCGCGGCCAACGTCGCCCGCCGGGTCGGTCCGGTCGATGCGATCGTCGTGAACCGGATGTGTCCGGTGAGCACCGATTCGGCTGCGGTACGGGTCGAGCCCGACGAGCCGCCGGGCGGGGCCGACGGTCCGCTCGCCGTCAACCTTCGTCAGCTCAGAGCCCTGGCCGCCGAGGAGGCCTTGCTGATCGACGATGCCATCGCCACCATCGGCGGTCGACCAACCGTCGTGCAGCTCGCAGAGCGAGCCCTGCCCGTCGCCGAACTCGAAACGCTCCGCGAGCTGGCCGGCGATCTCTCCCGGTGGGAGGCCGGCCAAGGCCGGCTCAGCGGGCCGGACTAGGCGCTGAGACCGCCCTCTCCGGCGAGCGCCTCCTCGGCCTCCTCGACCGATTCGGTGACCGGCACGATCCGATCGAAGCCCGTGGTGTGGAGCAGGCGGGTGAGCGCGGGGCGGGTGCAGGCCACGGCAACGGCCCCTTCCGCCTCGCGGGCTCGACGGATTCCACCGATGAGCGCGCCGAGCCCGGCCGAGTCCATGAATGGAACCTCGGAAAGATCGATCAGGAGGTGACGTTGCCCGGCAAGCTTGGACAGAGCCTCGCGAAACGCGCCGACCGTGTAGGCGTCGAGTTCCCCCGAGGGACGACACAGCGTGTAGTTTTCGTTTTCCTCGATGTGGATCTCGAGCATCGTTCACTCTCCGTCGGCGCAACGTTGTCGACAGGGCGATGCTACCGGCTTCTGACCACCTACATGCTCCACTGCTTCTCGGCGCCCGATTTTCGCTCCGAGTTTTGTAGCATTGGTCGGGTGACGACCGTGTTGCTTGCCACTGACTCCAATAACATAGCGGCTGAAGTCGATGCCACGCTGGCCTCCGAGGATTGCGACGTACTCCGGGTGCGCTCGGGAGCCGATGTGCTCCCGGTCGTCGAGGCCCGCAATCCCGACCTCGTCCTGCTCGATCTGCAGATCGGCAACATGGGCGGCATAGCGGTCTGCCTGGCCATCCGTCAGGAGGAGGGGGCCGGACGGCTCGAGCACCGCCCCGTCGGGCTGCTACTCGACCGCCACGCCGATGTGTTCCTCGCTCAGGAATCGAGAGCCGACGGGTGGCTGATCAAGCCGATCGACTCGCTGCGACTGCGCCGAGCGGCCAAGGCGCTGCTGGCCGGCGACTCGTCGTATGAAGGCGTGGCCGAGCCGGCCTGACCGCCGAGGATTTTCCTGACGCGGCCCCACGGGACCGCGATAGGATCACATATCTCCGGGTTGTGGCGCAGGTTGGTAGCGCGCCTCGTTCGGGACGAGGAGGTCGGGAGTTCAAATCTCCCCAACCCGACCAGAGAGACGAAACAGCGGCCCCTTCCAGGAGCCGCTGTTTCGATTTCGATTGGCTGTGGCGCCGCCGGTCAGGCGGTGAGGAATCCTTGGCGAATCCCAAGCCACAACAGTCCAGCCGCTACCAGGGCGGACACGATGATGGCCACAACAGCGTTGACGCTGCCGAGCACAAGGCCGACGATGAACGCCGAGACCACGCCGAGACCAACCGTCTTCACGAGTCCGATGTCTTGGCCTCCGGGCAGAATCAGCCGACCGAGAGCGCCGACAATGGCACCGACGATGATGGTTCCGATGATGGCTCCGATGAATCCCACAGTTTCCTCCGTTTACGAATTCGGTTCCCATTTCTTAGCAGCTGGGGACACGGTTCAACAACTACTTCCAGATTTGAGCGTCTCGCCGAAACAGCGCCGGTGATGCCCGACGAGTCCCCCACACCTTCAAAATAGCCTGTTTGTCGCTTTTTGGCCGAGACTGTTGCAATTTCGAGATCATCTGGACCCCCGGCTTACTTCGTTCCCCGCCGATCGGACGATCGCCGTCCCTGTGGACAGCTCGGCATCCTGCGCCGACATGCGACCTACTACCATGGATGATCATGATCGTCGACGAAGCACTCGCTGTGATCCGCCGCCAGGGCGGCGAGGCCCTCCGGTCGGCGCTGGCCGGCGACGATCGGCTCGGTCCCGAGCAGCTCGCCACCCTCGATGACCCCGGTCTGTTCGGCCCGGCCAGCGTGGCCTGGAGGGTTCACGGCGACGCCGCGATGCTGATCGGCGGCCTGCGCTCACTGCTGATCCAGACCCTGCATCCCTTGGCCATGGCCGGCGTATCGGATCACTCCGACTACCGCGACGACCCCTGGGGACGGCTCCATCGAACCGGCCGCTTCATCGGCGCCACCACCTACGGCAACACCGACACCGCCGAAGCGTGGATCGAGATGGTCAGTCGGATTCATGACCGGGTGGTGGGCACGGCCCCTGACGGCCGACGTTACGAGGCCAACGACCCTCATCTGCTCAACTGGGTTCACTGCACCGAGGTCGACAGCTTCCTGACCGCGTTCGAGCGTTACGGCTATGGCAAGTTGACCGACGCCGAGAAGGATCGGTACGTGAGCGAGATGGCCGAGGTCGGCCGGCGGCTCGGCACCACCCCGCCGACCAACCGGGCCGAGTTGGCCGCCGCTCTCGAGATGTTTCGAGCCGAGTGCGAATACGGTGATCAGGCCAAGGAGACGGTTCGCTTCCTGATCCGTCCGCCGGTGCCACTGCAACTGCGCGGTCCCTACGGTCTCATCACGGTCGCCGCCGTGTCCAGCCTCCCGTCGTGGGCCCGATCGATGCTGCGCCTCCCGGTGCCTCCCGGCTTCACCGTCAATCCGCCGGCCACGGTGCTCACCCGGGCGATCGGCTGGCTGATGAGCGACCGAGGCGCCGATCTGGAGGATCACCTCATCGGGTAGCTATCGTTTCTCCTCGTGCAACTGGCCGAGCTGCAAGCGTTGATGGACGAGCTCTACGGGATCCCGGACCGGGAGCGGGGCGTTCCGGCGACGGTGGCCTGGCTCTGTGAGGAGCTCGGTGAACTCGCCCAGGCGGTCCGAAAGGGAACTCGTGAGCAGCAGCTCCACGAGCTGGGCGACGTGCTGGCCTGGCTGGCTTCACTGGCCAACCAGCTCGACCTCTCGCTGGACGAGGCGGTGGACCGCTATGTTGACAACCCACCCTGACCAACCGCCCCAACCAGAATCCGGTGGAAGACCGGATGGTTGTCCGGGCCGTAGCCGGGATGGAAGATGGCGAAGGCCACGCAGTCGAAGTCGCTTCGACGGACCCGAAGCTCGTCGCGGTAGATCGCCGCCACCGGCTCGGGAGGATTGGCGAAGGCTCCACAACCGAACGCGCTCAACACGGCATGGCGCACCCCGGCCTCTGTCAGCGTGTCGAGCTGAGCTGCGATCCGACGCCGGGTCTCCGTCTCGTCGAAGGTTGATCCATCGCGAAGGTCCTGGGCTGCGGCCCGCAGCTCGATGAAGGGGAAGATCTCGTCGTCGGGCAGCCACCGGTAGCCGAGATCGGGGCGGCTCCGATCCTCCGATCCCCGGATGCAGGTCCGGGGGTGGTCCACATCCAGGTAGACCCTCCCGTCCCGTGCACTCAGCAGCGCCGTCATCTCGCCCGTGTACCGCCGGTCCCGCGATATGTGCTCGTCGAGGATCGAGAAGTGGCAGTCGGTTCGACGGAAGAGGTTCTCCTCCTGGGCTGCGGCACCGACCACGTAGGCGCCACCCGGCACGTTGGCGTTGGCCATGTTGACCACGGCGAACATTGCGCCCCGGGCCCGTGTCAGGGCACCGGCGACGTCACCCCAATCTCCCGGTAGCACGAGCAGCTCGGGACCGGTCGCCGGAGGGGCGTCGTGCTGCCACCGCTCGAGGTTGGCCCGAGCGACGGCACGCAGGCGCGGACCGTCGGCCTCGAAAGTGTCGAGCGTCTCCCGCAGAACGGCTCGCCGACGAGCGAAGTCCGGACGGTCGTAGCGACCACCCGCGAACTCCGATTCCGGCGGCAGTCGTCGACCGGGCACGATGTGGGGACCTACCGGGGTTCGAAGACGGTGTAGGTCGAGGTGGACGATGCCACCAGACGATCGTCGTCGTCGACCGTCCGGGCCTCCACGTGCATCAGCCGACGCCCCGCCGTCACGACCTCGGCGGTGGCTCGGATCGTGCCCGACAGCACGGGGCGGTGATACCGGGTCTGGATCTCGACCGTTGCGCACTGCTGACCGTCTGCGAGGAGCGACGAAACCGCCGCCCCCATCGCCGTGTCCATCATGGCGAACGTGACCGCCCCGTGGACCACACCGTTGGGGTTGACATGGGCGGGACCCACCACAACCGAGACCGAGCCGGTGCCCTCGCCTCGTTCGATCTCCATGCCGAGGAACGACCGGAGTGGGAATTCGGGTGGCCTGTCGGCCATCAGCCGATGACCAGCTCGGCGATCTCCACCGCGTTGAGGGCCGCTCCCTTGCGCAGGTTGTCGCTCGACAGGAACAGCGCCAGGCCGTTCTCGGCCGTCTCGTCGGGCCGGATCCGACCCACGAAGGTGGGGTCGGTGCCGGCAGCCTTGATCGGTGTCGGCACGTCGTCGAGCACCACGCCGGGGGTCGAAGCCAGGAGCTCGGTGGCCCGCTCGACCGACAGTGGCCGCGCGAAGCGGGCGTTGATCGACAGCGAGTGCCCGGTGAAGACCGGCACCCGCACGCAGGTACCGGACACGGTCAGATCACCGATGTCGAGGATCTTGCGGCTCTCGAACCGGAGCTTCTGCTCCTCGCTGGTCTCGCCCCTGCCGTCGTCGACACCGGACCCGGCCCAGGCCACCACGTTGTAGGCGATGGGCTGCGGGAACGCGGAGGGCTCGCCGACGTCGACCGCCGTCCCGTCGTGCGTCAGCTGCCTGGCATCGCCCGCCTTGGCGATTTGATCGGCCAGCTCCTCGACGCCGCTCAATCCCGCGCCGGAGGTCGCCTGGTAGGTCGACACGATCATCGACACGAGACCCGCCTCGACGTGCAGCGGCTTCAGAACCGGCATGGCGGCCATCGTCGTGCAGTTGGGATTGGCGATGATGCCCTTCGGCCGGTTGACGACGGCGGCGTCGTTGACCCCGGCCACCACCAGCGGAACATCGGGATCCATGCGCCAGGCCGACGAGTTGTCGATGACGACGGCACCAGCCGCAGCCACCCTGGGTGCGAGTTCCCTGGAAGTCCCGCCGCCGGCTGAGAACAGGACGATATCGAGATCCGAGTAGTCGGCGATCGCCGCGTCCTCGACGGTGATCTCCCGACCACCCCACCCGATGGTGCGGCCGGCAGAGCGAGCAGACGCGAACAGGCGAAGGTCGCCGATCGGGAAGGAACGTTCGGCGAGGATGTCGAGCATCTTGGTACCGACCTGGCCGGTTGCGCCGACCACCCCGACGTTGACTGATCCGTTGGCCATGATTGCTACTCCTGATTTTCGGTTTGCTCGTGAGCGGACTCGGATGCCCTGCGTGCGACTCTACGAATCGAGGCCGTACGCGGTGTGGAGGAGCTGGACGGCCTCCTCGGCCCGCTCGGCGTCGACCACGCAACTGATACGGATGGCCGAGGTGGAGATCATCTCGATGTTGATGCCGTTGTCGGCCATCGTCTCGAACATCAGGGCGGCAACACCCGGGTTCGACTTCATACCGGCGCCGATGACAGACACCTTCCCGATGTTCGGGTCGAGCGGGACGACATGGCCGCCGATACGGCCGATGATCTCATCGGCGACAAGAGCGTGAGCCCGGGTGGCGTCTTCGCTCGGCACGGTGAACGAGATGTCGGTGTTGCCCCGCTCCGACACGTTCTGCACGATCATGTCGACGTTGACCCCGGCCTCGGCCAGCGCCCGGAACAGGGTGGCGGAGATGCCGGGCTTGTCGGGCACATCGGCCACGGTGATCTTCGACTCGGACAGGTCGTGGGTCACGGCCCGGATGATCGGCTGCTCCATCGGATTCTCCACTGCGAGTTGGCTTGTGTCATCGACCACCAGCGTTCCCGGTTCCCAGGTGAAGGCGGATCGAATGTGAAGGGGGACATTGTGATTGTGGGCGACCTCGACCGAGCGCATGGCCGGCTTGGGGCAACCCGTGGCCGTCATCTCCAGCAGCTCGTCGAAACTGATCAAACTCATCTTCCTGGCCCGGGGCACGACCCGGGGATCGGCGGTGAACACGCCGCTCACATCGGTGAACAGCTCACAGGACTCGGCTCCCAGCGCCTTGGCCAGCGCCACGGCCGTCGTATCGGAGCCGCCACGACCGAGGAAGGTGACGTTCTTCTCGGGGGAGACCCCCTGGGACCCGGCGATGACCGGGACGATCCCGCTCTCGAGCGTTTCCCGGATCCGGAACGGCTTGATCTCCAGGATCTTCGCGTTCTGATGGTTGCCGTCCGTGTTGAAACCGGCCTGGCTCCCGGTGAAGGAGTGGGCGGGCACGCCGAACTCACCGAGCGCCATGCACATCAGGGCAATGGCCTTGCGTTCGCCGGCGGTGACGAGCATGTCCATCTCCCGCCCGTTCGGCTGCTTCGAGATCTGCGAGGCGACGTGGATCAGCTCATCGGTCTCCTTGCCCATGGCCGAGACGACCATGGCCACCTGGTCACCGCGGCGCCGGCAACGGGCCACATAGTCGGCCACCGCTCGCATACGATCGGGGTCGGCGACCGACGTACCTCCGAATTTCTGCACCAATAACGACACGAGGAATAACGGTAGCGGCCCGCGGCGGGGCTGGAACCCGATTTCCGGGGGTTGGTGCCCGCATCAGCCACCGCTCCGCCCACAGTACTGTCGACGGTGGTACCGGCTGTGACGTCCGACTCGCCGTCGCGAGCGTTAGATTACACAACCGTGGCTACTGAAAGACGAGAACGGCAGCGGGCCAATCGCGCGCTGAAGCAGGAGATCGAGGAAAAGGTCGAAAAGCAGGAGCGGCGTCGACAGGTCGGGTTCACCGCCGGCATCATGGCCATCGCCGTGCTGGCTGGACTCGGCCTGCTGTATGTCGCCACCCGTGGCGGCGACGATGAAGAGGTGGCAACCGACGAGGCCACCACCGAGGAGGTCGCCGAGGAAACGACGACGTCAACGGTGACAGGTCCGGTCAGCGCGGTGAGCGTGCCCGCCCCGGGCGGCACCATCGACGGCCCGACCGAATGCCCGGCGGCCGACGGCTCGTCCGAGCGCATCACCACATTCGCCGAAGCGCCGCCGATGTGTATCGACACGGCCGCCTCCTACACGGCCACGATCGCCACCACGGCCGGTGACTTCACCGTTGAACTCGACGCCGCGGCCGCACCGGAGACCGTGAACAACTTCGTGGTCCTCTCCCGCTACCACTACTACGACGGCACGCCCTTCCACCGGATCATCCCCGGGTTCGTGATCCAGGGTGGCGATGCCACCGGGCCCACCCCCGGTCTCGGCAATCCCGGCTATCTGATCGCCGAGGAACCGCCGCCGGAGCCGGCCGAGGGTGAGACGGCCTATGAGGTCGGATCATTCGCCATGGCCAAGGGAGCGGGGCCCAACGCCACCGGCGCCCAGTTCTTCGTGGTCACCGGGCCGTCGGGCGAGGCACTGCCGCCGGAGTACTCGCTGTTCGGTCAGGTGACCGACGGCCTGGATGTGGTCACGGCCATCGAGGCGATCCCCACCACCGGGTCCCCCCAGGACGCTCCCACCGAGGAGATTTACATCAACTCGGTGACGATCACCGAGGGCTGATCCGGCCAGTCGTCAGTCGAAGTGTCGGGCCTCGCCGCGCACGTAGGTGCCGATGACACCATGGCGGAGCCGCACCTGGGTGGTAACGGAGAAACCGACCGTTCGCAGTTCGGCGGGGATGTCCCGTCGGTACCGGCGACCAAACACTTGAAGGGGACGACGCCACCCCCAATCGGCGGTCGGTTCGGCGAGCACCAGCAGTCCGTCGCGCTCGCGCAGTACGTCGGAAAGCCGTCGCAGCGACCCCGCCGGCCAGCACCAGAGCTTCAGATCCGAGCCCACGACAATGCCGGCCTCCGCTCCTGCAACCGATTCGAGATCGGCGGTCGGGTTTCGGGCTTGCAACCAGATCACGTCCACATCACCTCGATCGGCGGCCTGAGCCGCCGCACGGGCACGAACTTGGGCTCGAGCCTGAGCAAGAGTCCCTTCCTGATCCCATGCGAGGTGCGAGGTCGAATCCATCAACGTCGCACCGTAGCCGCTGGGGCCGCTGCGACGTGGCCGATCCCGACGGTCCGGTCGGTCCGGTCGGTCCCGAGAACGGAACAAGCCGGGACCCGAGGGCAGGTCCCGGCTCGTGACGTTCGATCCGATGCGGCTACAGGGGAGCCGCCCTCACCGCTGGATCGAACGGACCGTGAAGGTTGGGTCGACCTGGGCGAGCACGAAATCCCGGGGTGACGGGGCGGCCGGTTCGGTGTGGAAGAGGCGATCCAGCCAGCGTCCGGGATAACGGGCCGGTGCGATCGGACGGGTGTCCCCGGAAAGGCGATCCGGCCGGTCGACGGGCCCGTGGACCTGGGGCTCGGCGACGACCGAATCAGCGATGTACGTCGACCGGCGGGACTCGGTGGTTGTGGTTTCGGGGGTGCGGAATGTCGTTGCCATGCACCTATCGTCTTCCGAAAACAATCATGATGCAAGAGACATGATTTTCTATTTTTCATTAGCTTTTGTCATGATCCTCGGTCATAGTTGGGGCTATGCCCGCCCTGCAGCTCGACCTCGAATCCATACGCACGCTGATCGCCGTCGTCGATCACGGCGGCATGACCAACGCCGCCCGCCATCTCGACCTGAGTCAATCGGCGGTGAGTCACAAGATCAAACGCCTGGAGGAGAAGGTCGGCCGTCCGCTGCTGATCCGAGACGGACATGCCGTGCGTCCGAACCGCGACGGCGTGGCGCTGATCGAGGACGGCCGGGCGATGCTCGACCTTCACGATCGGGCCGCGGCCCGGCTGGTCTACGAGAAGATCTCGGGCCGGGTTCGCATCGGGGCCAACCAGGACTTCTACACCGACCGTCTCACCGCGGTTCTCGGCCGATTCAGCCGTCTCCACCCCGACGCGATCGTGCAGTTCGCCTTCGCAACGACCGAGCAGTTGTCACAGCAGGTCGACCGGGGGGACATCGACCTCGCCATCATCCAGGTGATCGACGAGCAGCTTCGCCCCGACGACGTCGTACTGTGGACCGATCAGGTCTGCTGGGTGACGTCGAGCCAGTGGGACCAACCGTCGGCGCCCGTCCCCCTCATCAGCTTCAGCGAGGACTGCCTCTACCAGCTGACGGGGAGACCACAACTGGAGCGCGCCGGACTCGACTACTTCCTCACGTTCTCCGGTTCATCGACCTCGGCGGTCCTGGCCGCAGTCGAAGCCGGCCTGGGCGTCGGCCTCGTGACGAGCCAATATCTCTCCGACGAGGTCGTCGAATGGACCCCGCCCGTCGAGCTCGATCCACTGCCGCGGATCCACCAGGTCCTGCGAACCGTTCCAGGCGAGAATCCGGAAGTGACGCGGGCACTGACCGACCTCCTCGCCCGGGAACTGCGCTAGACCAGAGCCTGCCGGAGCATTCGAGAATCAACCGAACGCCAGTTCCTCGCACCGGATCACAGCCCTCTCAACGGCGTCGCCTTCCTCGATGAGCACGGCGGTCAGCCACACACCGTTCTGCACGATGAGCATGTCGGCCGCCCGACGCTCCACCTCGGGGCGGTCGAGGTCGGGGCGGGCGGCGGCGACCAGATCGGCGAGGCCCCGCAGGTATCGCCGCTGCGCCGTCTGGTTGATCGCCGCGTAGGCGGCGTCGACGCCGGCGAGCGACCAGAGCTGCAGCCGAAGGCGTAGGTAGTCAGGGTCAAGGTACCTGGGATCGACGGCCCGACGCAGGCACCGTCGGAGGTGGACGGACGGTTCGACTCCGTGGTCGGCCGGGCGAACCAGATCAAGATCCTGCTCCCCGATTCGACGGAGTGCGGCGGCGACCAGCCCCGTCTTGTTCGTGAAGTAATAGCCGGCCAGACCGCGGGCCACTCCAGCCTCGGCGGCGACCGCTCGAACGCTGACCCCGGCGACGCCATCGCGGGCCAGAACCGCAAGGGTCGAATCGAGGATCCGCTCGTCCGCCGGGGGCTCGTTCTCCCCCGCCGACGAGGCCGGTCGATCGGTCACCGGCCTCAGAACCGCATCTGCTGGATCTGGGCTGAGAGACCGCCGTCGAGCACCCAGAGTTGACCGGTGGCGTAGCGGGCCTCGTCGGAAGCCAGCCAGTTGACGAGGTTGGCCATATCGGTCGGGGTACCGACCATTCGGAGCGGATGGACACGCTCGGCCTCAGCTCGAGCGGCCGCCGGATCGACACCAGGCGGGTAGAACTGGTCGAGCATCGGCGTTTCGATGTAGCCAGGGCAGATGGCGTTGACCCGGATGCCCTCGGGGCCGTGGTCACAGGCCATCGCCCGGGTCAAGGCGTGGACCGCCCCCTTGGCGGCGCAGTAGGCGGCGAGGTTCGGGTCGGCGATGTAGCCGTCGTAGGACCCGAAGTTGATGACCGAGGCATGCTGGGACTGTCGCAGGAGACGCAGCGCGTGCTTGCAGACGAGAAAGGTGCCGGTCACGTTGACGGCGAAAACCCGGTTCCACTCGTCGAGACTGGTGTGCTCGATCGACTTCTCGATTTCGATTCCGGCCGCGTTGACCACGATGTCGAGGCGACCCTGCTCGGCCTCGATGGTTCCGATGGCGGCAATCACCTCGTCCTCGGCGGTGACGTCGAGGCCCAGGAAAGCGCCGGCGGGGCCATCGGCACCGGTGCCCTCACCCAACGACCCGTCGTCGGACAGATCGGCTGCGTAGACAACGGCGCCCTCGTCGGCGAATCGTCGACAGACCGCCCGCCCCGCTCCTCCCCGGCCGCCGGTCACGAGGGCCACCCGGCCTTCCAGAGCCTTCATCAGTCGGCCTCGTTTCGGTAGACGTCGAGGACGAGGCCGTGAAAGTGGTGCACGGCATGCTCCGACAGGCCCGACCCGGAGGGATCGTCGACGATACGTCCCTGGGTGAACGCCGGGGTCCCCATACCCCGCTGCACGCTCTCCACCAGACTGATGTCCTCCACCTGGAGCACCTCGTCGAGATAGCGGATCGCCTCGCGCTCGGCCTGATTCGGCTCGGCGGTTTCGAGGAAGAAGTCATAGGTCTCGTGGGTCAGGTCGGGACCGGCCGGGATGATCTTCAACACGATGATGTTGCCCCGGCCCGGATAGCGCATCATGCACGTGTTCGGCCACAGCCACCACACGGCATGATCGGTGACCGTGGCCTGAGCGACGTCGTAGGCGCTGTTGTCCGCCTTGCCGGCCTCGGCCATGTGGCTTGAGTAGATGCCGTGAGTGGTGACGGCATAGGTGTCCATGTCGACCAGCGACACGAAGTCCTTGTGAGCGACATGACAGTGATAGCACTCGAGGAAGTTGTCGACCACGTTCTTCCAGTTCGACCGGATGGTGTAGGTCAGACGACGGGCGAAGGTCAGATCGGCGATGTCGGGTGCCCAGCGGGCGATCTCGTCGGCCAGACCGCCCGACGCGTCGACCAGCGCCTCGGCCTCAGGGTCGAGGTTGACGAAGATGAACCCGGCGAACTCGGTGACGGCGACCGGATCGAGGCAGATCGAGTCGATCTCGAAGTCGATGAGGTGCCCGGTATGGCGGGCACCTGTCAACCGGCCGGTGAGGTCGTAGGTCCACGCGTGGTACGGGCAGACGAGACTGCGGAGCCGGCCCTCCCCGGCCACCAGCTCATGGGCCCGGTGCTTACAGACGTTGTAGAAGGCACGCAGTCGGCGCTGAGCATCCCGCAGCACGACGATCGGCATGCCGGCCACACTCTCGGCGACGAAGCTGCCTGGATCCCGAAGTTTCTCGCCATGGCAGATCCACTGCCAGGTCCGTCCGATGATCTGCCGCTGATCGACTTCGAACCAATGGTTCAGGGTGTAGGCGTCGGCGTGAAGCGACAGCGACCGGCCCGGATCGGTCTGCCAGCCGGAGTCGATCGACGAGACGCTCCTCGATGCCGTCATGATCGCTACGGTACACGCGGTTTGGACGATCGTCCAAGTCGATCGCAACGGCGCTCGAGGCGGAGGCCTTCGCCGCCCAGCTCCCGGTTCCAGCGTCCAGCGCCCGTCGAACGGTGGCCGGTTCCGCCTGGGCTGGATATTCCCGTGCCGGTACCCTGGAGACCGTGATCGGCCGTGATCAACCGGTGATACCACCGTCCACGTCCTGGGAATTCCCGCCGCTCGAGAGCCTGACGCCGGGCGAGGACTTCATCGCCGTCGGTGCCGACCTCGAGCCCGGCACCCTCCTCGGCGCCTACACCACCGGTTACTTCCCGATGCCGGTCGACCGCAAGCACATTGGTTGGTTCAGCCCCGATCCCCGTGGCATCATCCGCCCGGCGGACCTCCGGGTGACGCGCTCGCTCCGCCGGTCGGTGCGGCGATACTCGGTCACCGTCGACACCGCCTTCGATCAGGTCATCGCCGCCTGCGCCGACCCCGCCCGGCCGATGGGTTGGATCGACCAGCGCATCCGTCGGGCCTACACCCACCTGCACAACCTTGGTTGGGCCCACTCGATCGAGGTGTGGGACGACGACGGCCTCGCCGGCGGACTCTACGGAATCGGCATCGGCGGGCTGTTCGCCGGGGAGTCGATGTTCCACCGTCGCACCGACGCGTCAAAGGTGGCGCTGGTTCACCTGGTTGATCTTTTGGGAACCGGGTCTGCCACCATTATCGACGTGCAGTGGTCGACCCCCCATCTGGAGTCATTGGGTGCCACCACGGTCACCCGGGCCCGATACCAGCGCCTCATCGCCGCCGCGCTCGATCAGGGTGGGCCGCTCCCCTGCTACCCGCCGGCCATTCGGGAGCGGCGGGTTCCGTGAGCACCACCGAACGCGCCGGCGCCGGCGAGAACGCGGCCCGCCCCAAAGACCGACCGTGGATGATGCGGACCTATTCCGGGCACTCCACCGCGGCCGCCTCCAATGCGCTGTACCGGACCAACCTGGCCAAGGGCCAAACCGGCCTCTCCATCGCCTTCGACCTGCCGACCCAGACCGGCTACAACCCCGATCACCGACTCGCTCGGGGTGAAGTGGGCAAAGTCGGCGTGCCGGTGGTGCACAAGGGTCACATGGCCACGCTGCTCGCCGGGATTCCGGTCGGACGGATGAACACCTCGATGACGATCAACGCGCCGGCATCGTGGCTGCTTGCGCTGTACGTCGTCAACGCAGGCGATCAGGGAGTGGCCTCGACGGAGCTGCGGGGCACGACACAGAACGACATCGTCAAGGAATACCTGAGTCGCGGCACCTACATCTTCCCGCCCGAGGCATCGCGACGGCTGGTGGTCGACATGTTCGCCTACTGTTCCCGCCACCTTCCGAAGTGGAACCCGATGAACGTGTGCTCCTACCACCTCCAGGAGGCGGGGGCCACGCCCGTCCAGGAGATCGCGTTCGCGTTGGCCAACGCCATCGATGTGTTGGATGCCATCCGCTCGTCAGGCCAGGTCGACGACGACCGATTCCCCGCGGTGGTGGCGTCGATGTCCTTCTTCGTGAACGCCGGCATCCGCTTCGTGGAGGAGACGTGCAAGATGCGGGCGTTCACCCGGATGTGGGACCGCATCTGCGCCGAGCGCTACGGGATCACCGACCCGAAGGCCCGCCGGTTCCGCTACGGGGTGCAGGTCAACTCGTTGGGGCTCACCGAGGCCCAGCCGGAGAACAATCTCCAACGCATCGTCCTCGAAGCCCTGGGCGTCACGCTGTCGCGGGACGCCCGGGCCCGATCGATCCAACTGCCGGCGTGGAACGAGGCGCTCGGCCTTCCCCGGCCGTGGGACCAGCAGTGGTCGCTGCGAATCCAGCAGGTCCTGGCCCACGAGACCGACCTGCTCGAATACGACGACATCTTCAACGGCTCCCACGTGATCGAGGCGAAGACGGCGGAACTGATCGACGCAGCCCAGGCCGAACTCGACGACGTCGTGGAGCTGGGCGGAGCCTTCGCCGCCATCGAGGAACTGAAGTCGAGACTGGTGCGGTCGAACGCAGAGCGGGTCCGCCGAATCGAGGCCGGCGATCAGGTCGTTGTCGGCGTCAACGACTTCACCGAGTCCACCCCGTCGGTGTTGCACGATCCCGACGGCGAGGGTGGCGATTCGATCCTCCGGGTCGATCCAGCGGTGGGCGCCGAGATGGTGGCCGACCTCGAACGATGGATGGCCGAACGAGACGGCGAGGCCGTGGCCCGGGCACTCGAGGACCTGGCAGTCGTTGCCGCGAAGGGGGATCTGTCGTGGGCGGCCAACATCATGGCCCCAACGCTGGCGCTGGCCGAGGCCGGCGGCACCACCGGTGAGTGGGCGACCTGCCTGCGTGAGGTGTTCGGCGAGTACCGCGGACCGACCGGTGTGCAGGGTGCGGTCGGGGCCGCCATCGAGTCCCCATCGCTCCGGTCGTTGTCGCAGCGCGTACGAAACGAGCCCGACGGCCCTCCGCGTCTCCTGGTGGCCAAGCCCGGCCTCGACGGGCACTCGAACGGCGCCGAACAGATAGCGGTCGCCGCCCGCGACGGCGGTATGGAGGTGATCTACGAGGGCATCCGGGTCACCCCGGCAAGAATTGCCGAGGTGGCTCGTGACGAGGACGTCGACATCGTGGGCCTGTCGATTCTGTCCGGCAGTCACCTCGAGCTGGTGCCCGAGACGTTGCAGACGCTGCGGTCCGAAGGAGTCGACGCGCCGGTTGTAGTGGGGGGCATCATCCCGACCGGCGATCGGCAGACCCTGCTCGACGCCGGGGTGGAGCGGATCTTCACCCCGAAGGACTACCAGCTGGCCGACATCGTGACCGCCATGGTCGATCTGGCGCTGGCCCACCGAGCCAAGCCGTGACCCGCAAAGACCGTTCGGTGCGCCCCAGACCCGGGAACCCGGGCCGCAGGCGCACAGATGGGATGGGCGAGGCGCTTGTGGAGCGGCGCGAGACACGTACACTTCAAGCTCAGGTCGGCTCGTTTGACGCCGATGGATAGTCAGAGCTTCCTCGACCGACGTGCCGATCACGGCCAGCCGCTGCAAAGGGACCCGTCAGAGTTGCGAGATCAACCGTGAGCACCAAAACTGCCCTTCCCGGCATCGCTGCCGGTGTGTTGGGCCTGGCAGCCGGCATGATCGGCCTCGGCCTCGGCGCACCCAGTTTCGGCGCCGTCGCCGGAGTCCTGGCGCTCGCCGCCGGCGTCGCCGGGCTACGTATCGCCCAGCAGTTGGAGGAACAGGCCGCCGTTCAGTCGCTGGTCGAGGAGGAGCTGCGAAGCGTTCGACACGAGGCGAAGGAAACCGAGTCGCGGCTTCGGGACGAGCTGGCCGCCGTCTCAGCCGAGGCCGAGGCCGACGTCGACTTCGGGTCGGAAACCGACGCCGGCGCCGATCCGCTGATCGACCAGTCGACGGGCCTGTTCAGCGAGAACTTCTTCCTGGTGGCACTGGAGTCCCGGATCGCCGCCGCCCGTCGCCACCTGCGGCCAGTGGCCATCGTCATCCTGCAGGTCGTCGAGGGCCTGCCGACCAGTGATCCGGTTCCCACCGAGGCCGACGTCGTCACCGAGGCGATCAAGGCGACCCTGCGTGAGGCCGACACGGCCTGCCGTCTCCGAAACGGCGACTTCGCGCTGCTCCTGGAGGACACACCCGAGAACGGCGCGATCTGGACCGTCGAGCGGATTCGCCGTCACCTCGCCGACCGAACCGGCAACCTGACCCTGTGGGCCGGTGTGGCGTGTTACCCGGCCCACGCCTTCGGCCCGACCGAGGTGCTGGAAGCGGCCGACTCGGCGCTCGAGGCCGCTCGGGAGTGGCGCCAGGATCGCATCGAAGTGGCCATGGTGGCCCAGGACTAGGTCACCGGTCCGGAGGACCGCCTTCGCGAGTCTGCGTTCCGCAAACTCTGTGGCTGAAACGGGGCTGCGCTCGAGACCCGCAACGGGCACGTTGCCGCTAATCGGGGTAGGTCCAGTCCGGGCGCTTGGATCGATGACGTTCGGCCAACACGAAGCGGCCGTCGACCAGATCCGAGATCGGAGCGATCAACAGGTTGCGGCGCTGGCCCACCACATCGTCTCGAACGTCGACGAGAAGGCTTCCGACAACCTGCTGTTCCTGGGTTGGCAGATAACAGCGGGCGGCGTCGTTGACGGTGTTCAACCGGGCCGACAACACGCCGAGGTCGACCCTCCTCGTGTTGATCGCGTCGCCGAGGAGCAACGTCACGTGCTCACACCCGAGTTTGCAGGCCGGGCACTGCCCACACGATTCGATCCACAGGAATCGGGAGACCGCGTGTGCCAGCTCGATCGGATCGGTTCGATCGTCGAACACCATGAAGCCGCCGGTTCCGAGGCCTGCACCGACAGCCGAGAGGGCCTCGTGGGACGCCGGCGTGTTCAGCAGCTCGCCACGCAGGACCGGGTTCGAGACACCGGAGAGCAGATACCGGGTGGCGCGTCCATCGGCCACGCCACCGCCGATCGTGTCGACGATCTCACCTACAGGGGTCCCCATCTCGAACTCATCGACGCCGTGTCGGTTGGTGTCACCCGAGATCGTGCACAGCAACGTGCCCGGCGACTCGGCCGTGCCGATCGATCGAAACCACTCGCAACCCCGGGCGATGATCGCCGGAACGTTGGCCAGCGTCTCGATGTTGTTGACGAGCGTCGGGTTGGCTCCCTGGTCACGATGGTCGAGGCTGCGGCCGGCCGACCATCCCATCTGCGGGCTGGTGGTGAACAGGCCGTAGACGTACGGTGGGAACTGGCGAGGGAGAGGATCCTCACCCTCGATGACCTCGAGGAGCGCTTTCTCCTCGCCGAACAGGTATTCCTCGGGACCGCCGACGATCGACACCTCGACCTCGGGCCACCAGCCGGCGCCGGCCGTCTCGACGATGGCATCCGACAGCCGCTCGATCTCGGCGGCGAACGACGCCTTGACCGCCACATAGGCCCGACGGGCACCCACCACGGCGGCCGAAATGGCCAGACCCTCGAGCATCGAGTAGGGGTTGTTCCGGAGGAGGTACCGGTCCTTGAACGTGCCCGGTTCGCCCTCGGCACCGTTGGCCACCACAAACCGTTCGCCGGCGGACGGACCACCGGCCACGATCGAGCGCCACTTCAGGCCCGTGGGGAATCCTGCACCGCCCCGACCACGGAGGCCCGAAAGCTCAAGCTCATCGAGAGCACGCTCCGGCCCCCGGTCGGCGAGTGCCCGCAGGCCGGCGCCTCCGCCCCTCGATTCGTAGGCGTCGAGGCCCAACACTTGTTCGTCGGACAGCAGGATCCTTCGGCGACCCATCCGATCAGCCCTTCCACGGTGGACGACAGATGCACTTCCGACCATAGCGTGGAGGAAAGTAGGACAACAGCTAACCACGACGACAACCGGAGTTCACCGACATGAGCCCTTCGAACGAAAAGAATCCGGCCGTACCGGAGAATCCCTCGCTGTATGGGTCGAACACCGCTCTCGCCATCGAAAACTTCCCGATATCGGGCGAGCCCATGCCCCAGGCGGTGCTCATCGCTCTCGGCCATGTCAAGGCGGCCGCGGCCACCGCGAATACGGAGTTCGAGGAGCTCACCGGCGTGTCGGTGCCGATGGCCGCCGCCATCACATCGGCGGCCGACGAGATCATCGCCGGTGGATGGGCCGACCAGTTTCCGGTGGACGTGTTCCAGACCGGATCGGAAACATCCACCAACATGAACATGAACGAGGTGATCGCCACCCTGGCTGAACGGCGACTGGGGTCACCGGTGCATCCCAATGACCACGTCAACGCCTCGCAGTCGTCGAACGACACGATTCCCTCCGCCATCCGGGTCGCCGCACTGACGGTCCTCGTCCACCACCTGCTTCCCGCCCTGCGGTCGCTGGAGGAGGAGCTGGCGGGCGCAGCCACCCGGTTCGATTCGGTGGTCAAGGCCGGGCGGACCCACTTGATGGATGCCACGCCCATCATGCTGGGCGACGAGTTCACCGGCTACCGCTTTGCGATCGGAGAGGCTGTGGATCGGCTTACGTCGAGCGTCGGGCGCGTCGGGGCGTTGCCGCTCGGAGGAACAGCCACCGGCAACGAGTTGAACGCGCCCGTCGGCTACGCCACCAGGGCCGTTGACATCCTGGCCGAGCGAACCGATCTGGATCTGACGGTGGCAGCCAACCACTTCGCGGTGCAGGGCGGTCAAGATTCGCTCGTGGAGTTGTCGGCTCAGTTGCGGAATCTCGCCGTCACGTTGTTCAAGATCGCCAACGACGTTCGCTGGCTCGGTAGCGGGCCGAGAACCGGTTTGAGCGAGCTGATCCTTCCCGAGCTCCAACCGGGCTCGTCGATCATGCCGGGGAAGACGAACCCGGTGATCTGCGAAGTGGTCCTCCAGGTGTGCGCCCAGGTCTTCGGCAACGATGCCGCAATCGCCTTCGCCGGCTCGCAGGGCGATTTCGAGCTCAACGTGTTCCTACCGTTGATGGCCCGCAACCTGCTCGACTCGCTGACCCTGCTGACATCGGCCACGACGGTCTTCGCTGCGCTGTGTTCCGACCTCGAGGCAAACGAGGCTCAATGCCGGGCCTATGCCGACGCCACGCTCGCCGGGGCGGCCCGACTCAACCTCGAGATCGGTTATGACGCAGCCGCTCACGTCGTGAAGGAGGCCCATCGCACCGGCCGGACGGTCCTCGATGTGGTGGTCGACCGAGGACTGCTCGATCCGGATCGGGCCCGGCGCGTGCTCGATCCATCGCTGCTGGCTCGACCGAACAGTACCGGGCCTCAGTGAACATCGGAACATCGGGGCCGGCAACACTCAGTGGTTGCCGAGATCCAGGTCCGCCAACACTGCCTCGTCCTGCCGGCTGGGCCGGCCGAACACCAACGGCCCCTCGGGCGTTGTGTACTCTGGAACCGCGGATCATCGGGTCGGCCGCGAACGCCGACGTCTCGAGCGATGAGGCCGACAACCCTGGAGGTAGCGATGGCAGCAGGTGGGAACAGCAGAGCGGTCCAGTCCGTTCCGGTCCTCTGAGCGAGCGAGGGCGGGGCGGTGACGGCAGGGATCGAGCGGGAGGGATTGTTTGCAGCCGCCTGTCCGGAGGCCCCCGCCCGAGGGTCGATCACCGTGGGATGGCGATCGGTCGGCTTCGTCCACTGGGCCTACGATCCCGACGTGGTGGCCCGGCTACTGCCACCGTCGGTCGGAGTCGATCTCTACGGCGGACGGGCGTGGGCCGGCTACCAGTTCCTGACGGTGGCACCGGGCCGCCTCCGACACCGCGACTCCCGGCTCGACCGACTGCCCCGGCTACCCCACGTTCGCCTGCGACCGGAGGTGGCCGAGGTTCGCGCGGTGGTCGCGGTGGTCGACCGGGTCGGCCGGCCCGGACTCTGGCTGTTGTCGGTCGACACCAATCGGAGGTTGGTGGCGGCCGGGTTTCGACGGTGGCTCAACCTGTCGGCGTACGAGGCCGAGTCACGTTTCTCGTCCGCCGGTGATCGAATCGAGTACTGGACCCATCGCCCGGACGGGACGACGGCCCGGCTCAAACTGGCCAGAGGGCCCGAGACAGCCCCGACCGACGTCGAGCGCTTCCTCACCGCTCGCTGGCGGATCTTTCTGCCGCCTCGGTGGTGGGATGCACCCGACGAGATCCGAACCATCACAACCGTTCACGAGCCCTGGGTCCTGCATCGGGCCTCGGTCGAGTTCTTCGACGACGAGGTCCTCATCGCGGCGGGCCTCCCTCCTTCCGTCGGTCCGGGCCAGGCCCTCTGGTCGCCGGGCACCTCAGTGGAACTCAGCCGACCTCAGGGCGAATGACCGCCAGCTGCGGATCCTGGTGAGGTTGTCAATCGTCGACGCTGTCGACGAGGAACGAGATCCGCACAAGGGCACCCCACTCATCCATGTTGTCGCCGCGAAGACCGACGGACACCACGTCGAGGGCCTTGACGTCGCGAATGCTCTTGGTCGCCTCGGCGAGTGCGTTCTTCACCGCCGCATCGGAACTCTCCGACGACCGACCGACGACCTCGATGATCTTTGTCACTGCCATGGTGTTGCCTTTCGTGGTTGACGTCTCCCCTCAGTCGACCCTACTCCCGGAGGTCGTCGGGCACCAGCGGCTTTGAACTGCGTTGGTCTTTGGCCACAATGGAAGGGTGCTGATCGTTCTCTCCCCCGCCAAGTCGCTCGACTACGAGTCACCGCTGGCCACATCGAAATCGTCCGAGCCCCGAATGCTCGATCAGGCCTCCGAGCTGGTCGAGGTGATGGCCAAGAAGTCGCCCCGCTCCCTGAAACAGATGATGGGTATCTCGTCGGACCTGGCCGAGCTCAACCACGAACGTTTCCAGGATTGGGAGGTGCCGTTCCCCGAGGGGTCGGCCCGCCCGTCCATCCTCGCCTTCAACGGCGACGTCTACATCGGACTCGACGCCGGTTCGTTCAATCAGCGCGACTTCTCCTACTCCCAGAAGGTGCTTCGGATCCTGTCCGGCCTCTACGGGGTGTTGCGGCCGCTCGATCTGATGATGCCGTACCGGCTGGAGATGGGTTCGAAGCTGAAGACGAAAAAGGGTACGGACCTCTACGGGTTCTGGGGTTCCAGCATCACCGAGATGCTGAACACCGATCTCGCCGCCAGTCCCAGCGAGAAGGTGCTCGTGAACCTGGCGTCCAACGAGTACTTCAAGTCGGTCCGTACCGATGAGCTCGAAGGGCCCGTCGTCTCGCCCGCCTTCCTCGACGCCAAAGGCGACGGTGACTTCCGCACCGTCAGCTTCTTCGCCAAGAAAGCCCGCGGTTCGATGGCGGCGTGGATGGTGCGGGAGCGAATCTCCGACGTCGACCAGCTCGCCAAGTTCGACGGTATGGGATACGCCCACGATCCCGCCCGCTCGACCGACGATCGTCCGGCCTTCACCCGGCGCAACCCGTCCTAGTCGTTGCCGGCGACGGCTCGCCCGCCCGGCCGATCCGCCCTGTCCAGCCCGCTTCGCCGTCCTCAGCCGATGACCGTCACCCGATCCATCCTGCTACTCGGCGGTGTGCGCAGCGGCAAGAGCTCGCTGGCCGTGACCATCGGCCAGGGCTGGCGGGGCCCGGTGACGTTCGTGGCCACCGCCCGAGCGCTCGACGACGACATGGCCGTCCGCATCGACCGTCACCGTCGGGAACGACCGGGCCACTGGACCGTCCTGGAGTGCCCCGAACTCCGTGCCGACGAGCTGCCCACCGAGCCGGGCGGCCTGATCATCGTCGACTGCATCACCGTCCTGGTCGCCAACCTGCTGTTCGCCGGCCTCGACGATGACGCGGTGGTCGACCGGGTCACGGCCATCGGCCGGGCGCTGTCACGTCGAGCGGCGGTCGTTGTCAGCAACGAGGTCGGGATGGGTGTGCATCCGGCGACCGAACTCGGGCGTCGCTACCGTGATCTGCTCGGGTCCTGCAACAAGGCCGTGGCGGACTCTCTCGACACCAGCTATCTGGTGATGGCCGGTCGAGCGCTCCGGCTCGACGATGGCCACGGTATTCTGCACGCCATGGGAGTCACCCGATGACCGACTCGGACCTCGGCCGGTCTCACTGGCAGGCCCGTCTTGCCGCCGACCTCGCCGCGGCACCGCCGGCCGACGTCGCGAGCCGTCACGCGGTGGCCGAGCGGGTGGCCGACATCCTCCGTCCCGCCGGGGCTCTGGCCCGCCTCGACGAGGTTGCCGTCTGGCTCGCCGGCTGGCAACGCACGGCCACTCCAGCGGTGGAGCGACCGGCGGCGATCATCTTCGCCGGCGATCACGGCGTCGCCTCGCTGAGCGCCTACCCGGCGGAGGTCACGGGGGCGATGGTCGAAGCGTTCGAGAAGAACCGGGCGTCGATCTCGGCGATGGCCGCGGCAGTCGGAGCCACGGTCGACGTGGTCGACGTGGGCGTCGGCGCCCCAACCGGCGACATCAGGATCGAGCCGGCGATGGATCAGGACCGGCTCCAGCGTTCGTTCGATCGGGGCCGGGCGGCGGTGGCCTCGCTGAGCGACGACTACGGCGAACGTGACGGTGTCGACCTCCTCATCGTCGGCGAGATGGGGATCGGGAACACGACGGCGGCCGCAGCGGTGATCTGCGCTCTGCTCGGCTGTCCGGCGGACATGATCGTCGGACGGGGTACCGGAGTCGATGACGAGGGCCTCGCCCGGAAGATCGGCGCCGTGTCCGCAGCAGTCGCTCGATTCCACGAGCAGCTGCCGGAGGTGCCCGGGACCGGGAGCGGCGGTCGGAGCCTGCGAACTCACGTCGGCCCGACGACCAACGACGCGACCACCGCGCTGGAGGCGCTGCGTCAGCTGGGCGGCACCGAGCTGGCGGCCATGGCCGGTGCGCTGGTCGAGGCCCGCTGTCGCTCGTTACCGGTGTTGCTCGACGGGTTCGTGGTCGGCGCCTCGGCGATGGTCGTCCAACATCTCCACCCCGAGGCGTCGCGGCACCTGTGGGCCGGACATCGCTCGGGCGAGCACGGCCACGCCGCCGTGCTCGATCACCTCGAACTCCGTCCGCTGCTCGACCTCGACCTCCGTCTCGGCGAGGCGTCAGGAGCAATGGCCGCCGTGCCGCTGGTGCGGATGGCCTGCGCCCTGGTCACCGAGGTTCCGACCTTCACCGAGTGGTTCGGGTCGGCCTCCGTCGAGCAATCCGGGCAGCAGGGCTCCTGAGGCTCGGTTGACGGCAGGTCTGCGCACCGCTGTCGGGTTCCTGACCCGTATTCCCATGGGCGAGACCGAGGGAGTGCTGGCCCGGGCGGTCGGCTGGTTCCCGACCGTGGGCGCCATGATCGGGCTGGCCCAGGGCCTGGTTCTGGTGGCGGCCGTGCGGTTCGTCGACCCGCTCCTGGCGGCGGCGATGTCGGTGGCCGCGTCGACGCTCATCACCGGCGCCTTCCACCTGGACGGTGTCGCCGATGTGGCCGACGCCTTCGGTGGCGGATGGACACGGGAACAACGTCTGGCGATACTCAAGGACTCCCGGCTCGGCACCTACGGCACGGCCACGGTGGTGATGGTCCTGCTCATCGAGGTGGCGGCGTTGACGACGATCGTCGAGCGGCGCGCCGTCGAGGTCGTGATCGCTGTCATCTGTGCGCACGCCGTGTCCCGAGCGGCGGCCGTGGTCACCATGCGGGTGGCCCGCCCGGCCACGATCGACGGGATGGCCGCGGCGTACGTGGCCGAGGCCGGGCCTCGGGCGCTCTCGATGGCGCTGACGGTCGCTGCCGCGATCCTGCTCGGCTTCGCCCTGCTGGTGGGCGATGGCATGGTGGCCATCATCGTGATGATGGCAGCAGTCGTCGTCGCCGTTGCGATCGCCAGTGCGGCCATGATCACCCTCGCCAACCGCAAGATCGACGGCATCACCGGCGACGTGCTCGGTTCGGTTCAACAAATCAGCGCACTGGCCGTCCTCGTCGTACTGGCCGCACACTAGCGATTCCTCGTTTCGGATTGATCGACACGATCCCCCCAACGGTCGTCCAACTTGTAGCGACTTTCGTGCCGTTACGGGCGAGCTCCTGGCCGCAGATCGCTACAAGGTTGGACAGGATTCCCCCCATCTGGTCCCCCAACTCCGACGCCTCCGCCGCCGTCACTCGACCCGCAACACGTCGCCCCGCCGCCGTGGCCGCAATTGCTGCTCTGTCGAACCGTGGCGCCGAACCAACAACGGTCGCCGTCTCCTCGGAGCAGGTGATGCCGTTGGTCGGGAACGCTGACCAATTCTTGACAGAGTCCAGAATTGGCCACTATGGTGCAGTTTGTGCCCGGCGAACCAACACCAGACCTCGCAGCAGTGCTCCGGGGCCATGGTGTCCAGGTCACCGCACAGCGCCTCGCCGTGCTTCGCGCCGTGTCGGCCCATCCGCACATCAGTGCGAATGAAGTGGCCGAGAAGGTTCGTGAGGAGATCGGGGCGATCTCTCGGCAGTCGGTCTATGATTCGTTGACCGTCCTGACCGACAACGACATCATCCGTCGGATTCAGCCCGCAGGCTCGCCCACCAGATACGAGGATCGAGTTGGTGACAACCACCACCATCTCGTCTGCCGAAGCTGCGACCGCCTGGTCGATGTCGACTGTGCCGTGGGCGACACCCCATGCTTGACGCCCGTCGACGACTGGCGATTCGACGTGCACGAGGCCGAGGTCATCTACTGGGGCGTCTGCCCTGATTGCCAGGCTTCGGCCGCCTGAAATTCCGAGACCTCCGCCAAGAGATCTCGCCAACCATCCACCGACCGTCAACCCGACCTGAATACAGGAGAATTGATGTCCGACAGTCCAACGACCACACCCGAATGGGGAGCTCTCACCTCCGGTGAGGCCCAGTCCAACGAGAAGTGGTGGCCCAACCAACTGAAGCTTGGGATCCTCCACCAGAATCACCCCAACTCCAATCCCTTCGGCACCGACTTCGACTATCGAGCCGCGGTGGCGGACATAGACTTCGACGAGTTGACCCGTGACGTCGACGCTCTCATGACCGACTCCAAGGAGTGGTGGCCGGCCGACTGGGGTCACTACGGCGGCTTCTTCATCCGGATGAGCTGGCATGCCGCCGGAACGTATCGAGTCCACGACGGCCGTGGTGGAGCCGGTACCGGCGCCCAGCGGTTCGCTCCACTGAACTCCTGGCCCGACAACGGCAACCTCGACAAGGCCCGTCGACTTCTGCTGCCCATCAAACAGAAGTACGGTCGAGCCATCTCGGATGCCGACCTCTTCGTCTTCGCCGGCAACCGAGCCCTCGAAACGATGGGCTTCAAAACCTTCGGCTTCGCCTTCGGCCGGGCCGACATCTGGGCACCGGAGGACGACGTCTACTGGGGTCCCGAGAACGTCTGGCTCGACGACAAAGACGAACGCTACACCGGCTCGTTCGAAACCGGCGACCGCGAGCTCGACTCGCCGCTGGCCGCCGTGCAAATGGGTTTGATCTACGTCAACCCGCAGGGTCCCAACGGCGTGCCCGACGCCCTCAAGTCGGCCATGGACATCCGCGAGACCTTCGGCCGGATGGCGATGAACGACGAGGAGACCGTGGCGCTGACCGTCGGTGGCCACACGTTCGGCAAGATGCACGGCAACGGCCCGGAGGAGGCTGTGGGCGTCGAGCCCGAAGGGGCCGGCATCACCGAGCAGAACTTCGGTTGGGTCAACTCGCATGAGACCGGCCTCGGCCAGTTCACCGTCACCTCCGGCCTGGAGGGTGCCTGGACCCCGACCCCCACCCAGTGGGACAACAAGTACCTCGAGACGATCTTCTCCCACGAGTGGGAGCTGGTCGAATCGCCGGCCGGCGCCAAGCAGTGGCAGCCGACCGAGGTCAAAGAGGGCTTCATGGTTCCGCCGGTCGAGGAGGGCGCACCGTGGACCAAGCCGACCATGTCGACCGCCGACATGGCCATGATCACCGATCCCGCCTACCTGGAGATCTCGAAGCGTTTCTACGAGAACCCCGACCAGCTGGCCGATGCCTTCGCCCGAGCCTGGTTCAAGCTGCTCCACCGTGACATGGGCCCGGCCATCCGCTACGTGGGTCCGCAGGTTCCCGACGAGGAACTGGTGTGGCAGGACAACGTTCCCGCCCACGAGGGTCCGATGATCGGCGACGCCGAGATAGCCGAACTGAAGTCGACCATCCTCGACTCCGGCCTCTCGACCGAGCAGCTCGTGTCGACCGCTTGGGCCTCGGCTTCGACCTACCGCAAGACCGACTACCGTGGTGGCGCCAACGGCGCCCGGATCCGACTGGCGCCCCAGGCCGACTGGGACGTCAACATCCAGGCCGGTGTGAACACGGTCATCGCGAAGCTGGCCGAGATCCAGTCCGAATTCAACGCCAAGGGCGGCCCGCAGGTTTCGCTGGCCGACCTGATCGTGCTGGGTGGTGGCGCCGCCATCGAGGCCGCGGCGTCCGCCGCCGGTCACGACATCACCGTCGCCTTCAGCCCGGGCCGGACCGACGCAGACCAGGAGAGCACCGATGTCGAGTCGTTCGACTACCTCGAGCCGAAGGCCGACGCGTTCCGCAACTACGTGGCCAAGGAAGGCCCCGTCCCGACCGAGCACCTCATGATCGACAAGGCGTTCATGCTGAACCTCTCGGGTCCGGAGATGACCGCCCTCGTCGGTGGCCTCCGGGTGCTGGGCGCCAACGTCGGCAACGAGGGCCACGGTGTGTTCACCGACCGTCCTGGTCAGCTCACCAACGACTTCTTCACCAACCTGCTCGACATGGGCACCAGGTGGACGGCCGTCGGTGAGGCGGAGGACGTCTTCGAGGGTCGTGATCGGGCCACCGGCGAGCTCCGCTGGACCGGCACCCGCGTCGACCTGGTGTTCGGTTCGAACAGCCAGCTCCGTGCGCTGGCCGAGGAGTACAGCGCCGCCGCGGGTGGCCAGGAACTGTTCCTCGACCACTTCGTCGAGGGCTGGGTCAAGGTCATGAACAACGACCGGTTCGATCTCGACTGAGGATCGCCAGGATCGCCCCGTCCGAGGACCTTTCCGGTGGGACGCCACGATCGTGGCGTCCCACCGGCGCGTCCCGGATCGACATCGTCGGCACCTCTGCTACCCTTCTGCCTGAACCCTTCCGCCGTCGGTGACCATGGATCTGTCGCAAATCCCCACATCTGATTGGATCAACGCCATCTTCACCCTGGTGATCGGCCTGGCGATCGCCGGTGTGATCAAGCGGAGCATCAGGCTCGCCTCCGGGCCGTTGCGCCTGCAGGATGACGTTGCCCGCGTCTTGACCCGGGTCGCCATCAGCCTGGTGTTGGTCATCACCCTCATCGGGGTGTTGTCCGAGCTCAATGTGGAACTCGGTCCCCTCGTCGGTGCTCTCGGCATCGGCTCGGTGCTCATCGCCATCGCGTTGCAACCGGTGCTCGGCAACCTCGTGGGCTCGGTGGTGCTCGACGCCCGTCGCCCGATCCGGCGAGGTGACCAGGTCCACTCCAACGGGCACTCCGGCACCGTCATGGACATCACCGGCCGGGCCGTCGTGGTGAAGACCTTCAACGGCGAGGTCGTGTATCTTCCGAATCTGAAGGTGCTCGATGAGCCGCTCGTCAACCAGACCCGCGACGAGTACCGCCGCACCAATCTTGGTTTCCAGGTGTCCTACGACACCGATCTGCGGTCGGCGCAGAAAGCACTGGTCGGTGTCCTACGGACGCTGCCCGCGCTCGAGCTCGCGCCCCCGGCGGAGGTCATCGTGACCGGGTTCGGCGAGTCGGGGGTCAACATGGAAGCTCGATTCTGGCACCCGAGTGAAGAGCTGACCGCCCGCTGGGTCATCAGCGAGGTTGCCATTACGATCCGGGAGACGCTGGCGGCCGAGAACATCACCATCCCGTTCCCGCAGCTTGTCGTCCACAACGGTGTGCTCGGCCCGCCGGCCGACCGCACATCTGTGAACGGTCGGGCCCGCCTGCCCGAGGCGGCCGAGTCCGAGCCGGCCGAGCCCGAGGCGGCCGAGTTTGACGACATCGCAGCCGCAGAGGAGCCTCAGGCCAGGTAGGGCATCAACCCAGGTACGACAGAGCCATTGCCGCATGGGCGGCGATGCCCGTGGCCATGGCGTCCTCGTCGATCCGCATGTGGTTTGAGTGGCACGCGTGGGCGTGACTCGGCTCCAGGTCGGGCGGGCACACACCGAGCATGGCCATCGCTCCGGGCACTCGATTGAGCACGTAGCTCCAGTCCTCCGCCGCCATCGCCGGATACGTCATCTCAACGGTCCGCTCCGCACCGACGAGATCCGACAGCACGTCCAGCGTGTAGCGGGCGAAGTCGTCGTCGTTGACGGTCGGCCCGTAGCCCCGCTCCACTACGAATTCGCCGCGGCATCCATGCGCGGAGGCGACCCCCTCGACCACGCGGGGCACCGACGCCAGCACCTGTTCTCGGGTCTTGTCCGACACCGTCCGCAGCGTGCCGACCAGCTCGGCCTGCTCGGGGATGACATTGTCGGTCGTCCCGGCGCTGATCTTGGCGATCGTGAGGACCGCCGGCTCGAAGATGTTGACGGTCCGGGTGATATGGGTCTGCAGGGCGGTGACGATCTCGCAGGCCACGGGGATCGGGTCGGTGGCAAGGTGAGGGGCCGATGCGTGACCGCCCTGGCCGCTCACCGTGATGTACAGTTCGTCGGCCGAGGCCAGGAGCGGACCGGGTTTGGTGGCCAACGTCCCCGATTTGTGATTCGGGCTGATGTGGAGGGCGAAGGCGGCGTCGACCGTCGGGTTCTCGAGCAGGCCCTCTTCGATACAGAACTTGGCGCCGTGGTGCCCCTCCTCCCCCGGCTGGAACATGAACTTGACGTTGCCCCGAAGGTCGTGCCGGCGCTCGTGCAGCAGGCGGGCCGCGCCGACGAGCATTGCCACGTGGGAATCGTGGCCGCAAGCGTGCATTGCGCCGGGAACCGTGCTGGCGAACGTCTCGCCGGTCTCCTCGGTCATCGGTAGCGCGTCCATGTCGCCCCGAAGCAGGATCGTCGGCCCCTCGCCGTCGCCGGCCAGCGTGGCGACAACCGACGAGAGCTTCTCCCCGGTCTCGACCATCAGGTCCAGCCCCGACAGGGCATCGAGCACCTTGGCCTGGGTCTTCGGCAAGTCGAGGCCGATCTCGGGTTCGGCGTGTATTCGCCTGCGCAGCTGCACGGTGTCGGCCAGTAGCTCCCGGGCCTCGGCCAGCAGTCGGATCGGGTCAAGTGCAATGCGTGCGCTCATACCGCAACGTTAACGGAGCCGTGATCGCCGGACCGAATCCCTGCGTCCTGGGGCCCGGAGACGGGAAACGACCGATCACCGGGCGAACTCGAGCAGAACATCCATCGGATTCTTGTCGTCGGTGTTCGGCGTTCGGGACACGCCGACGGGGGTCACCCCTTCGGCCAGGTCGACTCGGCTCCCGACCACCACGATGTTGCCGCCGGAGCGGACGTAGCCGCTCGCCGGGAACGAGGTGGCCGTGGCCGACGACAGCGCCTTGAACGGCCCGCTGCCAGGCCCGTCGATCGCACTGATCATATTGAGATACATGGTGCCGTCGGGGGTGAGGATCCGGTTGACCTCGTCGAAGAACTCGACGGTCGTGAGGTGGGGCGGTACATAGCGTGGGCCGGCGAAGGCGTCGATGACGATGACGTCGTAGGTGTCGGATTCCGCGGTGGTGACGAAGCGTCGGCCGTCGTCGATCACGGTCTCACCCTCGAGCAGGCCGAAGTGCTCATCGGACACGTCGCGGACGATCGGGTCGAGTTCGACCTCGGTCACCGTCGCTCCCCGGTTCTCCAGGGCGTTTGCCAGGGCGTGGCCGGCGCCACCGATGACCAGGGCCCGTTTCCCGCTCACGTCACCGGCCAGACCGAGAATGGTGGTGGCGTAGCCGAAGCGGGGCTCGCCGGTGGCCAGCGTGACCTCGGACTCATACGTGGGCCCAAGATGGAAGCGGAGGTACGAAGCGTCGTCGGTGTAGACGCGGATCGTCTGGAATCGACCCTCCTCCTGGGCGACCAGACGGTCGGACTGACCCCGCCACCGCCAGTCGGGCAGCGGGACGAGGGCGACGAACAGGGCCAGGGCGAGGCTGACGGGCCGCAGACTTCGCCAGGTCACCGCCAGCACGGCCAGGTAGCCGGCGACGAACAACCGGATCATGCCCGACATCCCGAGCAACGGGATCAGGTAGGCCAGGCCGAGCAGCGCTCCGATGATCCCGCCGATACTGCTGATCGCGAACACCGAGGCGGCGGCGGCCGACATCGAGCCGGTACCCCGCTCCTGCCAGACCGCGCCGACGAGGATCTGGGACTCCATGCCGAACAGCACGAATGCGGGACCGAATGCGAGAAGGGCGATGATCCCCACCGCTCCGAAGCTGAGCCCCGATGACGGCTCGAGGAGCGAGATGACCCAGGTCGCCCCGACGAGCCAAAGCGCATTGGCACCGACGACGAACGGGAGGATCCGCCCGAGGGCCGGGAGGGCGATGACCCCGCCGAAGCTGTACCCGAGGGCCAGACCGCCGAGGCTGACGGAGAGGACGGCGGCCCACAGCCCGGTGGTCGGACCGAAGTAGGAGGCGAGCATCCGGGATGCGTTGACCTCGAGCGCGACGGAGGCCACACCGCTGTAGAAGGCGAGTACGAGATACCCGTACACCGTGAATGTGTCCCGGCCACCGCCGGTTGTCGACACCACCCGGGCGCCTTCCGGTTCGGTTACCGGTTGGACGGCGCCGATCCGTCCGGCGACCAACGCCGCCGTGGCGAGCAACACGCCGAATCCACCGAGGCTGAGCGAGATGCCGACGTACGGGGCGAGGTAGAACGCGCTCACCAGCCCGCCGACCACGTTCGCGATCGTGCCCAATCCGAACACCGACGCCGCTGTGACCGTGTTCGTGTCCGTCGTCATCGATGAGCCCTGGCCGTGGTGTCCGTCGCCCAGCGCCTGGATGGCCAGCGGGGACACCGTGCCGAGCAGCAACGAGGGAACGCCGACGAGCAGAACGGCCACCGGAACCAGCCAGAGCGAGGCGGGCACGACTCCGTCGACCACTCCCGAACGCAGTATCGCGGCCAGCAGAATCAAATAGGCCGCCGTCCCAGTCAGGGTGGTGGACATCAGTCGACCGGGCGTGGTCGTCGGTCGACCACCCCAGCGGTAACCGACGGCCAGGCCGGCCAGCGCAGCCGCGACAACGGCCGCCGCCGTGGCCGTACCCGAACCGAAATAGGGGTGGAGGAGACGAGGAGCCAGTACCTGGAGACCCAGGGTCACCAGCCCTCCGACCACGACCGGGTACCGGACTGCCGCGCGCATTGGCCCAAGCCTATGCTGGAGATCGGTCCCTGCAGCCTTCGGAATGCCGCCGATCCCGATTCCGATTTTCGGTGTGCCGGCCTGTCAGGCTGTCAGCCTGTCACGCCGAGAGCGGCGGGGAGGATGCCGGACAGCGTCGAGTCCCAGTCGTCGATACCACAGCCGTTGTTGCGGGTGATGACGACGTCGACGGGCTGCTCGTCGAGTGTTCCGGTGATCGCCGCCTCGTCGGGGCCTCCATAGATCTCGGTGCAGACCCTGTCGCCGGGTGGGCCGTCGAACAGGAGGGTGCGGACGGCGTCGTCGGTGAGCGCGGTACACGCCGTCTGCTCGTTGAGACCTTCGACCGCCGGGGTGATGGTGGCGGTGTCACCGAGGCAGGAGATGGTGTAGGACACGGGGTCGGCGTCCGGGTGGGTGATCCTGATCTCCAGGGTTCCGACCGGGTACGGTCCGCCGCCCAGGGGCAGTTGATCGTCGGGGTTGTCGGCGCCGTTGTCGGCGCTGTCGTCGCCACCGCCGGCGACGGTCGTGTCGTCGCCAGAGCAGGCGGTCAGGACCAACAGGACGACGGCCACGGCCAACGCTGTGGTGAGGGGGAATGCACGCTTCTTCATGTTCTCTTGGACGACAGTAGCATCGCCCGGGTTCCCGAGTGTCACGACAAATATTGACGGCGACCTCCCGAACGCCTACACCATTCACGGTGAGCGATCTCGAACAGACCGGGCGACGTCTCCAGCAGGCGACCATCGCCTGGAACATGATGGAGGTGTTCGTCACGGTCGGTCTGGGATTGGCCGCCGGGTCGCTGGCCCTGGTTGCCTTCGGCCTCGATTCGCTGATAGAGGTGTTCGCGTCCCTGGTGGTGCTGTGGCACCTGCGGTCGACTCGGACGACTGGCCGAGATCGCCTGGCCTTACGGCTCGTGGCGGGAGCCTTCGCCGTGCTCGGCGTCTACCTGGCGATCAATGCGATTCGGTCGCTTCTCGCCCAAGATGTTGCCGAGTCCTCGCCGCTCGGTATCGCCTACCTGGCGGTGACGGCCCTTGTGATGTTCACCCTGGCCCGCTGGAAGAAGAGTGTCGGCGGCAAACTCGGCAGCGAACCGTTTCTGGCGGAGGCCTCCCTGACGTATCTCGACGGCTGGCTGGCCACCGGCATCCTCACCGCCCTGGTTCTCAATTGGGCGCTGGGCTGGTGGTGGGCCGACCCGCTGGCCGCGCTCGTACTCGCTGCGATCGCCGTCAAGGAGGCCGCAGAGGTTGCGCTTGCGAAGGAGCCCGAGTTGGCCGCCGCACCTTGAAACCCACTGCCCGAGGCCAAAGGTGTCCGGTGCTCCGCCCGCGTCGGATTTCGTCACGAGCTGCGGCGGTAGACGTTGTACGTGCTGAGCGGTCGGGGGTCGGGCTGGAACCAGGCGGTTTCACCCCGAGTCCGGCCACCGGCCGCTCACACGAACAAGTTCGCCATGACCCACACGAGGCCCGCACGCGCACGAGTTCCGCCACAGGGGCGGAACTCTGGGTGAGCTCCTCCGGAGCCCACACGACAAGCCATGACCCACACGAGGCCCCCACGCGCACGAGTTCCGCCACAGGGGCGGAACTCTGGGTGAGCTCCTCCGGAGCTCACACCGTGGGCCGGGTAGTCTAAAACTGACGGTGATGCGTGACAGTTGGTCTCTCGACTAGAGAGGCTGTCATGAACGAACAAGAGCTGCAGCGGCAGGCTAAGCATCGACTGGCGATCCTGCGTCACGCCGAGGAGGTGTCGGGTAATGTGGCGGCGACGTGCCGGTACTACGGGATCAGCCGAACCCGGTTCTACCGGTGGCGGCGCCGCTACGACGAACAGGGCCTGGCCGGCCTCAAAGACAAGTCCCGGCGACCCCACACCAGCCCGAACGCCACCCCGGAAGAGGTGATCGGCAAGGTCGTTCATCTTCGTCAGCACTACCACTTCGGGCCGTTGAAGATCTCGATGTACCTGAAGCGCTACCACGACATCGAGATCTCCCAATCCGGGGTGTGGCGGATCCTCAAACGTCTGGACATGAACCGGCTACCGGCCTCCCAGCGGCACAAGGCGCATGCCAAACGGTGGAAACGCTACGAGAAACAACAACCCGGGCACCGCATCCAGATGGACGTCAAATTCATCGCTCCACTGGAGGGGTCCCGAAAGCCTCGCTACTACCAGTTCACCGCCATCGATGACTGCACCCGACTCCGAGTGCTGAAGATCTACGACCGTCTCAACCAAAAGACCGCCATCCAGTTCCTCGACTACGTCTGCCAGAAACTCCCGTTCCGGATCGATGTCATCCAAACCGACAACGGCGTCGAATTCGGCTCCCAGTTCCACTGGCACGTCTTGGACCGCGGCATCCAACACGTCTACATCAAACCCGCAACACCAAGACTCAACGGCAAAGTGGAGCGATCACACCGCATCGACGGCGAAGAGTTCTACCGGCTCCTCGACGGCCAAGTCATCGACGACGCCGAAGTGTTCAACCAGCGGCTCGAAGAATGGGAGGACTACTACAACTTCGACCGCCCCCACGGCGCCCTCGGTGGACAGACACCCTACGAACGACTACTACAGAAAACACAACCCAACGAGACCCCGCTGTAGCGGAGCCCCGTCAGTTACACACACCGTGGGCCGGGTAGGATTTGAACCTACGTAGGCGAAGCCGGCGGATTTACAGTCCGCTCCCTTTGGCCACTCGGGCACCGACCCAGGAACGATCAGGGTACCGTCTCCGACGGCCATCGTCGCCCGATTTCGGCAGAAGTTTGGCGTGTTGCGAGGACAGCCATCGAGCACCCCAAAGCGCCGGATCAGGCGTCGAATCCTCTAGGTTGGGAGCCATGCCAAGCTTTGACGTTGTCTCCGAAATCGACATGCAAGAGGTTCGCAACGCCGTTGATCAGACGAGCCGAGAGGTGACCAACCGCTTCGACTTCAAGGACACCAACTCCACCATCGAACTCAACGACAAAGACATGACAATCACGCTCGAGTCGGCCAGTCGGGATCGCCTCATCGCCTTCCGGCAGGTGCTGGAGGAGAAGATGGTGAAGCGAAAGATCTCTCTCAAGTCGCTCGACTTCGGCGACATGGAGGACGCTGCGGGCGGCCGGGCCAGGATGCGGGTGTCACTCAAGGCGGGAATCTCGTCGGACATGGCGAAGAAGATCAACGGCCACATCAAGGACATGAAGCTGAAGGGGATCCAGTCACAGACCCAGGGCGATCAGGTGCGGGTGTCGGGCAAGAAGCGGGACGCCCTGCAGGAGGTCATCGCCGGCCTGAAGGAAGCCGACTTCGATCTGCCGCTCCAGTTCGAGAACTTTCGCGACTAGGCGAGCCGGGCATCCGGTCGACGTGACCGGCGGTGCCTCCCGGCCAGTCTACCGCCACTCCCCGGAGCGCAGGGCGGCGATTCGGGCCTCGGCCTGGGGATGCGTGGCGAACAGGTTGGAGAAGCTGACCTTGCGGTTGGCCAGCGGGTTCACGATGTAGTGGCTGGCTTGAGGCGGCGGCACCGACGACGGGATCCGCTGGGCGTAGCCGTGCAGCTTCTCGAGCGCCGACGCCAGCGGTTCGCCGTCGTTCAGCGTTCGGGCGGCGGCGCGGTCGGCCTCGAACTCCCGGCTTCGGCTGATGGCCATTTGGATCATGCCCGCGGCCAGGGGGGCGAGGATGGCGAAGGCCAGCAGGATGATCGGATTGCCGTCCTCACTGCGACGACGCCCGGTGAGGCCACCCCACATCGCCATGTTGGCGGCGTAGCTGATCGTGGTGGCAATCATGGCGGCGATCGAGCCGGTGAGAATGTCGCGATTGCGCACGTGGGCCAACTCGTGAGCCAGCACACCACGGATCTCGCCCCACGACAGCGTCTTCAAGAGACCTTCGGTCACACAGACGGCGGCATGATTCGGGCCCCGGCCGGTGGCGAACGCATTGGGCTGCTGTTCGGGTGAGACGTACAGTTTCGGCATCGGCATGTTGCTCAGCCCGGTCAGTTCCTCCATGATCTCGTAGTACTGGGGGATCTGCTCGCGGCTCACCTCGACGGCTCGCGCCGAACGGATCGCCAGTTTGTCGCTGAAGAAGTAGGATCCGCCGATCATCACCAGCGAGATGATGAAGGCAATGGTCAGACCACCCCGACCGAAGAGGGAACCGAACAGCATGATGATGCCGGCCAGAGCTGCCAGCAGGACCGCTGTCTTCACACCATTTTTCATGGTTTCAATCTACCGGCGGATCGAAAAGCCGGAGTAAAGATCGAGCACGTTCGGAGGACCCCGGGAGTGTCCCGGGGCCCGCTTCTCTCCCGAAACGCCCTAGCCGAGTCCGGCTTCATAGAAGGCTACGCGAAACGCCTTGATCTGATCGGCATCGGCCTGGGTTCCCCAGACGCCGAGCCCGCTGTCGGGCAGCTCGTCGAGTGTCCGGCACGGCTGGGGCGGATCGACCTGCGTGCTGAACACGGCGTCGATCTCGTCGTAGGTCATGGCGTCGACTCCCCGGGGCTTGGGGTAGACGGCGGCGTCGGCGATCTCCACCGGCTGACCGTCGAGGGTGAGGCCTTCGGCATAGAGACAGTGGCCCTGCCACAGCTCCCGCATGACCAGGATGTTGGAGCCGTCGGACGTTATGTGCCCGTTGTAGACCCAGCCGGGGCTGTGAACACTGTTGATCACCCGGCTCTCGACGGTGAAGATGTCGTCGGTGGTTAGGTCGACGGCAAGGATCGAGACCTCCCAGTGGTTGAGCGAGTCCAGTTCCTCCGGTGTCGCCATCCCCTCGAGACTCATGGCCCCGGTCTCGGCGTCATACGGGACGCCATACGATTCGGCCAGCGCCTTGACCCGTTCCGCCTCCAGGTCTTGACGGTTCACGAACTGATCGACCAGTAGGTACTGGCGACCGTCGATGGCGACCACATCGGTCGGCCAGCGCTGGGCGAACCCACCGGCGGGATCGGGGAAGCTGATCATGCCGGAACTTCCGGCGGCTCGAAGATGTTCGATCCCACTCGACGTCACCGTCAACCAGCCCCCGGTCCCGTCGGCCACGGAACTGCGGGAAGGCATCGCCAGCGCGTCGTCGGACGCAGCAGATCCTCCGTCCCCCTCGCCCGGTGCCACCGAAACGGTCTCGGCGCTGTCCTCAGCGGTGTCATTGGGGTCGTCCGCCTCGGCGAGATCATCGACCGAAGTGTCCGGCGTCGTCTCATCCTCGACCATCTCACCGTCTGGAGCGGGAACGGTCGTGTCGAGATCGGCAGCGTCGAGCCGGCCCTCCGAGGCGGAAAGGAGCGTTGTGTCGCCCTCCGGCCGAAGCGTAGTGAAGGCGGCGACACCGCCCAGGGCCACCAGGGCGACGGCGCCCAGCGATATGCCGATCTGCCGATTCCGGCGGATCCTCAGACCCCGGTTCCGGATCGAGCCGATGTCGGGGGTGATGTCGGTGTGGGACTGCCCGGCGGTCCGGAGCCGTTCCTCGAGTTGGTTCATGACTCTTGCTCCTCGTCGCTGCGATGGGTGGCGGGATGGCCGTCGCCAGGGTGGTTATCGGCTGTCTGGTCGTCCAACTTTTGCCGAAGCTGGGTGAGGCCACGATGGAGCCGGCTCTTGACGGTTCCGACGGAGAGACCGAGGGCCTCGGCGGTCTCGCGTTCGGAGTTGTCGAGGAGCAGGCGGAGCACGACAACCGAGCGAAGTCTGACCGAGAGATCGGCCAGCGCCGATGCGAGGTCGGGGTCGTGGTAGTGGAGGTGGCGGACTTCCAAGCTGGGAATCCGGGTCAGCAGCTCCCGTTCCCGATTGCCTCGCCACAGGCGGCGGCGGCCCCAGTTCACGCCGACCCGATAGACCCAGCCGGCCGGATTGTCCATGGCCCCGACCGTCTCCCATCGCTCGAACGCCCGGGCGAACGCCTCGTCGGCCGCCTCTCGACCGAGGTCATGACCGCCGAGACTCCAGGTCAGGGCGTTGGCCATCGACGAATACTCCGCCCGGCAGAATTCCTCGAACGTGCCGCCCAGCGGCTCACGCTCAGGCAAGATGCGTTCCCTCCGATGGCTGTCGGCGATGTCACCCAGGGTGTGCGAGTGGCTGACTTTCACACCCTGCTAAGTCACCGGTGGCTGAAAAGGTTCCCTGGTCTCGGTGTCATGGCTCTTCGGCAGGCGGTTCCCGCCCGGCCTCATCGCTCGAGGCCCCCAACCGCTGGGCCCCACCCGCTCGGCCTCTCAGTCTTCGTCGCCCCCTGCGGCGCCGGCGGCGATCTCGGCCACCACCGCAGGATCGGCGAGTGTGGTCGTGTCGCCCAGGGCCCGGCCGTCGGCCACATCACGAAGCAGGCGACGCATGATCTTGCCTGATCGCGTCTTGGGTAGGTCGGGCACGATGATCACCGTCTTCGGTCGGGCGATCTTGCCGAGCCGGACACCCACGTGCTCCCGGATCTCGTCGCCGAGTTCCTTCGACGCCTCGTGCGTGCCCCGCAGGATGACGTACCCGATGATGGCCTGACCGGTCAGGTCGTCATTGGCACCGACGACGGCCGCCTCGGCCACCGCCGGATGGTCGACGAGTGCCGACTCGACCTCGGTGGTGGAGATCCGGTGACCCGACACGTTCATCACATCGTCGACCCGGCCGAGCAACCACAGATAACCGTCGTCGTCGATCTTGGCGCCGTCGCCGGCGAAGTAGCGGCCCTCGAAACGGGACCAGTAGGTCTCGAGGTACCGCTCCGGGTTACCCCAGATCCCCCGCAACATCCCCGGCCACGGTCGGGCGATCGTGAGGTAGCCACCACCGACGGAGACCGGCTTGCCATCGTTGTCGACCAGCTCAGCGAACACCCCGGGAATTGCGTGACAGGCCGAGCCTGGTTTGGTGGTGGTGACCCCGGGCAGCGGGGTGATCATCTGGCCGCCGGTTTCGGTCTGCCACCAGGTGTCGACGATCGGGGTGTTGCCGCCGCCGATGTGCTCGTGGTACCACATCCAGGCCTCGGGGTTGATCGGCTCACCGACCGTGCCCATCACCCGCAGGCTCGACAGGTCGAACCGCTCGGGTTCCTGTGTGCCCCACTTCATGAACATGCGGATCGCCGTTGGCGCGGTGTAGAGCTGGGTCACCTTGTACTTCTCGATGATCTCCCAGAACCGACCCCGGTGGGGGGTGTCGGGCGTGCCCTCGTACATGACCGACGTGCAGCCGTTGGCCAGCGGGGCGTACACGATGTAGCTGTGGCCGGTGACCCAGCCGATGTCGGCGGCACACCAGTAGATGTCGGTGTCGGGCTTCAGATCGAAGACGTACTTGTGGGTGAAACACGTCTGGGCCAGATAGCCGCCCGTCGTGTGCATGATGCCCTTGGGTTTCGATGTCGTTCCCGAGGTGTACAGCAGGTAGAGCAGTTGCTCGGAGTCCATCGGCTCGGCCGGGCAGTCGTCGGAGGCGTCGGCCATGAGGTCATGCCACCAGTGGTCGCGGCCGTCGACCATGTCGGGGTCGAGATCGCATCGGTTGGCGACGATGACGTTCTCGACGGTTTCGGCGCCCCGGGAGAGCGCCTCGTCGACGGTGTGCTTCAGCGGGGCGGGCGCTCCCTTGCGGTTGCCGCCGTCGGCCGTGATGATCACCTTGGCCTTGGCGTCGTCGCAGCGGTCGATGATGGCGTCGGCCGAGAAGCCACCGAAGATCACCGAGTGGGCGACGCCGATTCGAGCGCAGGCCAGCATGGCGATGGGCAACTCGAGGATCATCGGCATGTAGATGGCGGCGATGTCGCCCTTCTGCAGGCCGAGGCCCTTGAGGACGTTGGCGAACTTCTTGACCTCGGTGAGGAGTTCGCCGTAGGTGATCGAACGGGTGTCACCCGGCTCGCCCTCGTAGTGGTAGGCGACCTTGTCACCCCGACCGGCCTCAACATGTCGATCCAGGCAGTTGGCGGTGATGTTCAGCTTCCCACCGACGAACCACTTGGCGTCGGGCAGATTCCACTCGAGGGTGGTGTCGAAGTCGGTGTCCCAGGTGATCAGCTCCCGAGCCTGGCGAGCCCAGAATGCCTCGTAGTCCGCCTCCGCCTCCTCGTAGAAAGATCGGTCCCTGGTGTTGGCCTGGGCGGCGAACTCGGCGGGAGGCGGAAACGTCCTACCCTCAACCTCATAGACTTCGATGGCTTCCGACATTCGCTTCAACTCCTCCGTTGCAGTGGGCCTGTTGATCTGTCCGGGTTTCGGGGGTCCCCCACGACCCATCCGATGTTAGTGCCACCGGGCGCAATCCTTCCATGGCCGGCCGACAACGGGATCCTCGCAGCCGCTGAGCGGGCTGTTCCGGCCGTTGAATGGCCGTGATGGAACGATCGTTCCGTGCCCCGATCAGCTGCGGGTCAGCCCGAAGGTCGTGGCCAGGGATGCGAACAGCATCTCCAGTCCGAACTCGAACACCGTGGCGTTGCCCGCCGTGGCGATGTGATCGAGAAACACGAGAAACTCCGGATTGGCTCCTTCCTCGACAACCTGGGTCGTGTCGTCAGCCTCGATACGCGACATCATGCCGATCTCGGTGGCGACATGCCCGAGCACGAATGCCACGCAGAAGTGGAACGTGCTGGCCGCCTGTTCCGTGGTGAGCCCGGCCATCTTGCAGCGGTCGAATGCCCACCCCATGACGGCCAGCGCGTTGTCGCTCGAGGCGCGATGCGTGGTGAACAGCTCCAAGGCGGCCGGATGACGGAGCAGAACATCATAAAAGGATCGGAGCGCCAACCGAAATGCCTGTTCCCAGTTCTGCTTGGGAATATCGGCTGGAAGTTCGATCTCGCCGTAAAGATTGTCGACAATGGCGGAGAGAAGGTCCTCCTTGTTGTCGATGTAGTGGTACAGGGACATCGCCTCTACACCGAGAGCCGCCCCGAGCTTTCGCATCGACAGGCCTTCGAGACCGTCACGGTCTATCAGCTCGAGCGCCGTCTCGGCGATCCGTTCACGGCTGAGCGTCGCTCGATCGGTCGCGGCCATAGATTCTCAATGCTACCGGTTTCCATCGGTGAGCGACCCGGAACCGCCTTCACCGGCGGTTTCGGCGGACTGCTGTGACCCTTCTTTGATGGGAGGCGGGCGGGATAGTCGATAGTGATATGAGATCTGATCGGGCTCGTAGCGATGCTCTCTTCCAACCGGACACGCCCACCTCGACAAACACGTTTCCGAACACGAACTGTCAAGTCTTGAACGATGATCGCTACACGACGTCAAGGAAAAGGTCCGACCGACGGTCACCGCATTTGCCGGGCACGCCTCGATGCATGACCGCGGAACACAGGCTGCACACAGGTCGGGGGCGGGCACAGGCTTCACGGGATCGGTCGATGCGTCCAGCATCCACAGTGCCCGATAGGCCGACCAGAGCCCGTACATCGGATCGATTCCCAGTCCGAGCGGCGAGGGTGCCTGCCACCTGAGATGCACAC
>Ga0224512_10000447_pt1 | contig 43920 bp, 38 predicted proteins | sample SF_May12_sed_USG_4_FD_169103 | JGI IMG/M metagenome (GOLD analysis project Ga0224512, IMG submission 169103) | Sediment microbial communities from San Francisco Bay, California, United States - SF_May12_sed_USGS_13 | ecosystem: Environmental > Aquatic > Marine > Sediment | place: USA... | reverse complement strand
ACAGAATTGGCGCAACCGGACATTCTGCCGGCGGCAACGCTGCTATTCGGGGCGCCAATTACTTTGGGAGAGAGGCGCAAGAAACGGGGCAGCCCAGCAAGCTCCATTCGGTGTACGTGTCCGGGTACGTGTTGACGTTGACCGACGAGGTTCTGAAAGATGTGCGTTCCAACGTCGGGGCGAGCTATGCGTACTACGACGAGGGCGCTTACCGCAATGAACTCAAGAACGGCGACATGCGCGTCGCTCCCGAGGCGCTGCGGCTCATCAATACGGGTCGCGAGGCTGGAGCGCCGGTCGTCCGCGAAGTCGAACTCGGTAAGTACTACGGAGACAAAGACCGGCGAACGCTGCGCGTCATGCACAACGAGCGAGTGCTGCACCCGTTCCAGCCGTACAACAGGGAAGCGACCGCCAACCAGATCGACTACTTCGAGTACGTTTTCGATTTTCAGTCCGATTTGGGTAGTGCTGAGCAAATCTGGCAGTGGAAGGAGCTGTTGAGCATGATTTCGCTGGCGGCGGCCCTGGTTGCGGTCATTCCATTCGGCAGGCTGTTGCTGGAGACGCCGTGGTTTCAACCGCTGGTCCAGCCGCTTCCCAGGCCGTTGCCCAGGCCACGCGGCAGGGGCAAGATCCTGTTTTGGTCAACGTTTGCTGTGGGCGCGCTTATCGCCTGCTTTACCTACATTCCGATGGCCGAACTCTCGCAGAAACTGTTCGTTGCCGCATCCCGCCGGGAGTTGACATGGTTCTTCCCGCAGCGCATGAACAACGCGGTTATGTTGTGGGCAGTGCTGAACGGCACGGTCGGCTTCCTGATGTTCTGGCTCAACTATCGCTATTTCGGCCGCAAGAACGGCGTTTCACCGGACATGTTGGGCTTAAGAATCAAGCCATCTCATTTGTTGCAAACGTTTTTGCTCGCGTGTTGCCTGTTCGTTTTCTATTTTCTGTTTCTTTTCACGGTGTATTACTTCTTTCACGTCGACTACCGCTTCCTTTTCATGGGCGTGCGCGTATTTCAACCGGCGTTGCTCATTCTCCTGATCATGTACGCACCCTTTTTCTTCATCTTTTTTCTCTCCAATTCCCTGCGTGTCAACGCTGCGATGCGTTTCGAAGGACAGCCGGAGTGGAGTAGCATGCTGCTGGCCGGTGTCGCAAATTCTCTCGGGCTGTTGCTGATCGTGGTCGTGCAATACATGACGTTTGCAGTCACCGGAATGGTGTACTGGACTGACGGCTGGCTTTACGTCAATCTGCTGTTTGCCGTTGTACCGATGATGTTCGTGCTGCCGTATTTCAATCGCTACTTCTTTCGCATGACCGGCTCGATCTACCTCGGACCTATGATTACCTGCCTGATTTTCGTGATGATTCTTATCACCAACACAGTAATTTACTTACCGCTGGAATAACGCCCTGGCTATCAGTCCGCAGCGCCGTCGCGTCCGAGCAGTTTGGCAACCAGGATCAAAGCGCTGCCAACCAGAGCGAGGGCGATGAAAAGAGTTACGGGCTGGCCGTTCGGAAAGTCTTCGAGGAACAGCTTGATGCCGACCAGGACCAGGACCGGGTAGACCAGCCATCGTGCCTCCGGCCATCGCTGGAAGCGGCTGGACAAGGCCAGCGTGACGGACGAAATGGACAGTACCGCCGTCCTCAAGGCCGCCAGTACAGCCAGATTGGCCTCCGCGGTGCCAGCGCTGGCCAGCACGGGTGCGAAGTAGACGACAATGAGTCCGCCTACCTCCCAGACCGACAGTGCCAGCACGATCAACTGCGGTACGCCCGCCAGGACACCCCAGCGATCTGAATGCTGCGCCACCGGAATAAACAGGCATGCAACCGTCGTCAGGGCAATAACCAGGTGCCAGGGTACCACCGGCGGCCAGGAGGCCACGGCGTCTCCGGCAAATGCTTGCAATCCGGTTTGCAGGATTCCGGAACTCACGCCGGCAGCCAGCAAAAGGAACGTGCATTGCAGGCTCAGGGCAACCCTGCCGTATCGCCCGCTGAACCAGGCCATGGCCAACGCCAGCAGCGACCATGCGGCTGCCGCGATGGGTGGTGACAGTACGAGGGCACTGCCGACCACCAGGAGCACCAGCCCCAGCGTGGAATAGAAGAAGAAATTTCGGCCACGGGCAGCGCGCGTCTGCGTCGTGAAAGCCAGCGCATAGGAACAGGCCGCGAGCAGCAGGGTCAGCATGCCGACCTGTGACATCATGACTTGGCCTGCCCGGGCGGCAAGACTGGCGGCCAGGAACGCGATTCCGACGGCCAGCAGCGCTTGGACTGCTTCGAAGACGCCGAGGTTGCGGCCGCGGCGATGCGAGTGAAGCGCAAAGCTCAACAGATACGCGAGCAACAGCAAGGCGCCTGACAGGAACACAGACAGGGGCGCGACCGTCCACTGCTCACTGGTGCTGAGCATGGCCAGCGCAAGCACGCCCGCATTCGCGCCCAATGCTCCCAGCCACTGCGGACCTTTCCATTGCCGCCAGTAACAGGCCCACAAAGTGCCGGCGCCCAGGAAGACCAGGAATGCCGACGCAGGGACCGCGCTTTGAGAAAGTCTCAGAACAACAAATGCTGTGCCGATGCCGCCAGCCGTAATGAGCCACGCCAGAAGCCGCAGGTCCCGCACCGAAGCCACCCACAGGGACAATGCGCAGAACACGGTAAGCGCGACAATGCCTTGAAGCCCGGAGAGCAACGCAAAGCGGTCTGTTGCTTCAACGAGTAACGGCAGTGCGAGCAGTATGGATGCGCCACCGTAGAACAGGGCACCGGTTCGCTGACTCGTGTCACTGCCGCGTCGATGCGCCATGAACAACCAGAACAGGGCGTAGGTTGCGCCCATGGATATGCCCAACGCCGTGGGAACAACCGCGTTCTCCGTGATGGCGCGCAGGAGATAGGCGCCGCCGAAGATCAGCAGAACCCGGCCAACAAGCGTCGAGGCGTTGGATAGAGAACCCTTGCCGAGCACAGGCTCGAGATCGATTTCATCAGGCGCCGATGCGCCAGACGCCTGACTCTCGAGTTTGCCTAGCCGCTGCTCGATAGCGGCGAGACGTAACTCGAGTTCGGCTACGCGGTTTTCCATGGCGATGCCATCGGGCGTTGAGCAAGAAAGTATTCTGACACGGCTACTTGGGACCTTCTACCTCTCTCCCCAGCGACGGCAAGAATGCGTTGAGAACCCAGAGAATAAGAAAAGGCGCTGCGATCACGGCCAGCGCTCCCACGACACCTTCCTTTAATGTTTCCATGCTGTGCGGGATGATCGGTATTTCATAGTGCATATAACCGGAGAATGACAACGAGAATGCCTGACCGCCGATCACGACGTTCCAGCGCATCATGAATACACCGAACAGGACGAACAGGACGGCCAGGGCAGTACGTTTTATTGTCCGTCCCGGCAGGAGCAGCAAAGTGAGGGGTATAAGATTTCCGAATGTGTACTGCAGAATGAAAATGTTCATGAAATCCTTGCCGTACATGACGGAGCGCAAGATGTCCCAGGACTTCATGGCGGTATAGCCGCGGAAAATAAGATCGAGGATTTCCAGCGAGATTGCCAGGATGAGGAAAACCACCAGAAATCTTGCGGCTTTATTTATGACATCTTTCTCGGCACCTCTTATCTCATGGGCCTCGAGGGTACTGCCTTGACGCCTTTGCCAGAAGGCCTTCGACTCCATGATGACAATATAGGTCAACATGCAGAGAGCGATCCCCGAAACGACCGCAGACAGGATAAAAATGACCGGCATCAGTGGCGACATCCACAGGGCATTCGCTTTCACTGATCCGAAAATGAAGCCTGCATAACCATGAAGGAAGCACGCAGTCGGGATACCGACGGCGGCCATGATTTTCGCCGCCTTATGGTCAGCGTGGACCGCAGCGTCGCTGATGTCGGTCGCGCCAATGGTCAGGGTACGATAAACGACTCGTCTGAGCGCATTCAATACTCCCGTCTCGTTCTGTAATTTCTCGATCTGCGTTACAAAGTATTCTCGATAGACATACCAGATTTCAGCCAGAACGATGAGTCCGTAAACTGTAATAACAATGCCGAAAGCGGCAATCGCAGACGTGAAGTGCGGCGTCAGCAACGGCTCGAGCGCCCGTGTCGGCTGCTGCAGGTGTAACAGCAACGGCAGCGCCGCCACCGGCAACAAAGCCAGTGAGAAAACCAGCGAAAAGCGCGCCAGCTCCTTCAGGTCCTTTTGACCGAAGACGTGGTACATCGCAGACAGTACGAAAGCGCCCGCAACCAGACCTGTCATGAAGGGGTACATGACGATCTGGATGCTCCAGTAGATGTACTCGTTCGGATAAACGAACAATTGTTTTACGGTCCACTCGGCTCCGTGAACTACATATTCCTCGGACATAGAATCACCTCACGTCGTGGTCGAGGCCGAGATAAAAGGCGTGTGGTTTGGTTCCGTACAGATCCTTGAGAACCGCCACTCTTTCGGTTGTAATAATCTTTGTGGCCGGATCATCGGGATCTTTCAGGTTTGCTATTCGTCTCGCTCCGAAGGCACAAGACTGGACACATGCAGGCTGCAAGCCCTTGCTGATGCGGTGATAACAGAAGGTGCACTTGTCGGCGACCTTTTCTACCGGATGGAAATACCTCGCACCGAACGGGCAGGCCATGATGCAGTACGCACAGCCCATGCACCAATCCCTGTCAACGAGGACAACTCCTTCCTTGGTCTGATAGGTTGCGCCGACCGGACACACCTGCACGCAAGGCGGGTTGTCGCAATGATTGCAGCCCTTGGGAACAAAAAACGCTTTGGCTATGTCGTCAGGATCAATATCCTCACCGTACACTTCGTTGTCGGTGAAGCCGTCGCGCCCGCCCATCGGCGAGTCGATATGTAACTTGCCGTCTTTGGTAAAGATGTATCGTTCGACCCACATTCGAGTGACCGGCGCATCGTAAGGAACTTCGTTTTCGTTCTTGCAAGCCTTAACGCACATCCCACAGCCCACGCACTTGTTTGTGTCGATGAGAAACGCGTATCTTGCTTCCGAATCCGCAACTGCGGCCTTGGCTTCCTCTGTGCTCAGAAAAACAAATGCGCCTAAAGGCAATACGGAGGCCGCCGTGGTGCTAACGGCTTCTTTCAGGAAATCTCGCCTGGAACATGTCATTCCGATCTCTCCTTGGGGCTATGAGGGTCATGGCAAGTACTGCACTCACGTCGTCGCCTGTGTCTGCGGTCTTCGATCCCCGGCATTGCGCCTCTGTTGCTATTGGGATATCCCAGCTGCGCATGACACCGGAGGCAAAGTTCCCTGCTGGTATCGACGGTCAGAGACTGAACACCGCCTGGATGATTCACGGCAGGCCCATGACAGTTTTCGCATTGGATTGCCGAATGGACCGATACGTTGTTCAGTTGGACATTTTCTTCGTGACACTGAACGCAGGCGTCTCTGCCCTGATACTTGACGGAAAAGTCCTTCCAGTCCTGGATACTGCCGAGCCGGTGATAGCCGTAGGTGAAGTTCCTGCCATGAACTCCGAAGTCATCCGGAACTAACAACCGCCCACCGAAGATAATTAGTCCGATTACGGCGATCGTCACCCACAATGGGTGCAACACATGCCACTTCATCTCTGCTTCCCGAGGGTCCTTTTAGAACGTGCAAGGTCCGCACGTTGTGTGCCGGCTACGCAAAACCCATGATTGAGCAATGTTCGGCCCGCCTACCTAATCCATCACCGGTATTTATGGATACGCAGCATCGCCAGTTGGCACAATACGTAGAATCCTACGCAGAATCCGTAGAGTCCGTAGAGCCCGCAGTTAGGGCTGATGTATGCCATTCAGCCTGCGAAGGACATCGGCGCGCTCGTCAAGTCAATGCCCGTTATGGCTCGCCGAGAGACCAAATGACGCATAGGTAGTATCCGCAATAAGAAAGGAATGCGGCTTTTGCTACAAACAGGATCAGACCTCAACAGGTATCGAACATGTCACGAAATCGATTAGGGTTCGGATTGATTCTGATCTCCTTATCTGTGGCAATTTCGGTAAGCGCTCGGTCAGCCGAGAACGGGTGCATCAGCTGTCACCAGCAGTCTGATTTCTATGCCCAGTATCCTAAACTCTATGAGTATTATCAGCAGTATCTGGTATCGCCACACAAGCAGGCTGGCGTGACTTGCGATGATTGTCACGGGGGAAATGCAAACGCCACTTCAGCGAAGAAAGCACACGTCGGTGTTCTGGCGATGAGCGACAAAAATAGTACCGTGCATTATCAAAAGCAACCGGAAACTTGCGGGCAGTGCCACAGTGACAAGCGGGCGCAATTCGTTCAGAGCAAACATTATGCTGCATTGATGGATCAGCGAGCGGCCCCGACGTGCACGACCTGCCATCCGGCAATGAGTCGTCGCCCCGAATATCGCCTCATTGTCTTGAATGCATGCCGCAACTGTCACGGGGAGGGCAACAGCGAGAATCTTCCTCTAATCGCGGATCGGGCAGAGAATGTTTTCAACCAACTGAACATCGCCGGTGGCTTCCTTGGCTGGACGAAGATTCACTACGAATCTCATGGCTGGCCCGAAGACAGTCGGCAACGGGTGCGCGATCTGGAGAAGCGCTACAACAGGATACTGAATCGGGTACACCAGTTCGATTTGCAGCAGACCGAAGATTCGACCGTCGCAATACTCCTGGAACTTAAAGAGACATTCGACGCAGCCCGGCGTGCCCATGAGCAGCGACCGGCAGACGACTCGGACGAATTATAACGAGTACTTCACTTCCTTCGCGTGATAGCGAAGTTTGCCTTGTTCAATTGCAATCACGGCTTTCGCGAGCAATGTAAAAATGAGGGCGCCAAACGCCCAGATTGCCGCGGCTACGCTAATCTCGACACTGGTCGGCACGTACTCGAATATTTCTCCGAGTGGTGTCGGTACGAATCCGGGAATGACCAAACCCATGCCTTTCTCGATCCAGATGCCGATAAATGTCAGCACGCAGGCAATATTCAGCGTCAGTGTTTTTCGTCGCAGGGGATGAATCATCAGGATCACAACAGCAATCAAATTGAGTGCCAGGGCGAACCAAATCCAGGATCGCAGAGAATCGAAACCGCCGAGTCCGAGGAAAAGGTAGTGAATCGAGGCCGCGTGAGCCCCTTCATTGTAAAAATCGGTAAATAATTCCGCCCCGACAAAGAACAGGCTGATTTGCAGCGCGAATGTCATGATGAGTGCAAGCAAGTCAATGACGCTTTGACTGACATGGTAAGAAGTGACCTTGCGTACGATTTGTAGCGTGATGATGATTAGAGCCGGACCGGAAGCAAATGCCGACGCGATAAATCTGGGCCCGAGCAACGCTGTGTGCCAGAACGGCCGCGCGGGGTTCGCGGAAAACAGAAACGCAGTAACAGTGTGAATCGAGATCGCCCAGAACATTGCGATTACTACGAATGGAAAATAAAGCCGGAAGTTCGGTTCCTTGCCGCGATAATGACTGTAGAGTACGTAGAACGGAATCGCCAGATTCAATAGAAAATATACGCTGAGCACGAGTACGTCCCAGGCAAGCAGGGAGACCGGCCAGTGAAAGCGACCAATGCCCGGAATCATATGCCACAGGCGATCAGGTCGGCCGAGGTCGGCAATAACGAAAAGTATGGCCATTGTCACTGCCGCTACTGCCATACCCTCACCAACCAGCACGACGTCCTTTATGTCCTTTCGATCGAAGATATAGGCGGGGATCACGAGCAGGACGGCGGCCGCGGCGATACCGACCAAAAACGCGAAATTGGAGATATAGAAACCCCAGGATACCTGGTCACTCATCCCCGTTACGACCAGTCCGCTGGTGAGTTGCTCGGAGTAACGCCAGCCGCCGAAGAGGACGATGACGCTCAGCGCCGTCAGCCACATCCAGTACTCGCGCGGGCCGCGAAACATCTCGCGGACGCCATCAAGTATGAAACGAATCACAGCCATCGTCGAAGATTAATCACTGAAGTACCAGAATTTGGGTTCGGTGCCGAGGTCTTCTTTCAGGCGAAACACTTGCTTGTTCGCCAGCACATAACGAATCTCGCTATCGGGATCCAGAAGGTTGCCGAATATGCGAGACCCTGTCGGGCACGCTTCCATGCACGCAGGCTGTTGCCCTTTCCTCGTGCGGTGAATACAGAAATGGCACTTCTCTACAACGCCCCGGGGCCGCGGACGATTACCGAGATAGTGTGTATTTGTATTCATCTCTTCTGCCGGGATCTCCGGAACGGTCCAGTTAAAATGTCGTGCCCAGTAAGGACAAGCCGCCATGCAGTAGCGGCAGCCAATACACCAATCGTAGTCGACGACGACAATGCCGTCAGGCTCCATCCATGTTGCCTCGACCGGGCAGGCTTTGACGCAGGGCGGATCGTCGCATTGCATACACTGAATCGGCAGATAGTGCTTGCCTTCCACCGGCACCGTCTCCGGTTCATAGTAGTGATCCGAATGCTCAAGGTTGAAATCACCCTGGTCCAACTGCAGTACACGGATGTACTGCATCTGAGAATCGCGACCGAGATTGTTTTCCTTGACGCAGGCGTGCACGCAATCGCGGTAGCCCTTACAACGCGATATGTTGATGGCGTAACCGTAAACAACGCCTTGCTGCGGCGGCGTGTTTTGACAGTCTATCTCCACGTCATACCTACTTTTGGCCTTCCGCTCTATTCTCTCGAGTGCCGCCTCGATTTCCTCAGCCGACATTCTCCGATAGTCTTTCTGGAAGAAATCGGCGAAAGCGTCCTGCATTGTCTCGCCGCCCCAGGCGGGTTGCGCGGCGACAGCCGTACCCATGCCAAGGCCGCGCAGAAAATTTCTGCGAGCCTTGTCGAAGTTGCCGTCGTCATTAGTCATTGTTTGGCGTGCTCCTCTTGAGAATCCCAAATGTGGCTCTTCTCATGTTCGGTGCCCCGGTCGAGCTCCAATCCGGCACGTACAGGAGGTGCAGATTTCGGTGCCCGGGCCTTGATTGCCGGGCTATGTGGATTGTGGCAATGCGTGCAATTGTAAAGCGTACGGTCACCCTGCCAGTTTGCGACACGCTTACCATGGGCTCCGAATACCCAGTCCTTGTGGCGATTCGCATGACAGCCACCGCAGACAAGGTATGCCTGGTCTAAGTCCACTCGCTCGTTCAATAACGTCCTGAGGAAATTTCGGTTTTCGAGATCGTGACAAGACGTGCACCAGATACGCCCTCGACCGTGTTCCAATGCCGAATCGTGCATTGCATTCAGCGGCCGAATTTCGGGGTTGGGTTCCATAGCCGCGTGGCATTGGTCACAAGGATAGAAGAACAGGTCATCCTTGCGCGGTACCACAGAAACTACCGGGGCGTTTGGATAACCTTCGAATCGAAGCGCTTGTGTCGGCTCAGCCGACTCTTGCGCATTCGCCGACAGCAAGGCCGAACAAAAAAGTAATGCGGCAAGTGGTAGATATTTGGCTGCCTCCGTACGCAACTCGGCTACGTATGTGGGGCTCAGCGGGCGTACCACGTTGCTGCCGAGAGCCCTATTATTCAATTGGGACTTCCTCACAACGCGGTCTCCGTGCGTGCCTAGCGTTGCGCCGGTTAGCGCTGTTAGTCGCGGTAACTTGCGTAGTAATTGAGCAATGCTTCGACATCATCGGGCAAAAGTGCAGCAATCTTCTTTTCCATTGCAGGCAATTGCTCTCTTTCCCCGGCGATATATTGCTGCATCGCATAACGTAAGTAGTCTTTGTATTGCCCGTGCAGGATACTGGCTCCTATATCGGCGTCCGCTTCACCGGGGTGATCCGCGCCGTGGCAAATAGCGCACTTACTCTCGTGTATTTTCTGACCCGATTCCGCAAGCGCTGCATCGAAATCTTCACCGGCGGCTTTATAAGGTAACTCCGCGAAGTAAGCGGCAACGTCGATGATTTGATCTTCGGTCAGTTTCGACGCGATCTTGCACATCATCGGATTGGAAACGCATTTTCTGCCGCCGTCGGCGTAGGCATAGAGTGCGTCTTCCTGGACGGATGCCGGAACGCCGGCAATGATTGGAATATTACTGTTGATGCCCAGGCCGTCCTCGCCATGGCAAGTAAAGCAGATATCATGTGCGCTTGCCCATGCGGGTACAATCAACAAGAGCATTACGGATACAGGCATAAGTGCGTAAACCTTCCGAGTGTTCATCATTAAACAACCCTCATAGCGACGCGAAAGCTCTAACTAATCTATATTCTAGGTATTCCAGACGGCTAGTGACGATACGTAATTAACGCAAACATGCCCGCCCGAAGCACTTGCTTACTGTGGGTGAAACGGTGCAATCGTTGCTTTCCGGCGAACGACAGGCAAATATGGCCGAATAGCCCATGACGCGCAATACACGAACACGAATTCTCGTATCGAGCCTGGTGCTGTTCAATGAGAACGGCGAGCCGAATACGACGACGAACGAAATTGCTGATGAAGTGGATATCAGCCCCGGAAACCTGTACTACCATTTCAACAAGAAGTCCGACCTCATCGACGCGTTGCTGCTCGAATTCCAGGCCGACGCCAAACGGGTCCTGCATCCACCCGAATCGCGGCAGGCCTCGCTCGACGATTTCTGGGTATTCCTGCACTTGCTGCTTGAATTGACCGCCGCGTATCGTTTCCTGCTTCGCGACATGGAATCCCTCATCGCCGAATATCCCAAGGTTGGAAATGCCCTCAAGCACTTCGCCCGTGGGCTGGCTGCATCGTTCGAGTTGTATCTGCACGCGCTGGCGGCCGGTAGCCAGGTCAAGCTCGATGGCCACGATATTCGGGTGGTGTGCAGGAACCTCGCCGTGATAGCGCTGTTCTCCGAGAAGTTCGACGTCCTCGTTGATTCTCCGCGTACGGCAGACGATTCTGCGATACACGTTGCTGCCGCCGTACTCAACATGCTGAAACCATTCGTTGCCGAGGACGCCGCTGGACACCTGGCGGAATTGGCCACATACTACAAGACTTAAGCGCACCAAGAAAAAGGGCCGCATAAAGCGGCCCTTCGTCTATCAGTCGCGTCTTTCAGCCTGGCTACCTGGCTTTTCTAGCTGGAAGCTGCCGACTTAACGTTTTCAACCACGCGATCTTTGGCTTCAACAACGTCTTCAACGACATCGACACTGAGGTCCTTCACGTCTTCGCGGAAATCACGGAAACCGGCGCGATAACGAGCGCGGGCTTTTTCACCATCTTTCACGAGTTTTTCAAACGTCTTTTCGAAATCCGACTGCAACTTCGTGAACTCGGTCTGCATCGTCGAGACCAGGCCCAGGCTCGCAAGAAACGTCTTGTTCGCGATCTCTATGGGCTTGCCAACTACGCTGCTTTCCAACATCTGAAATACAGACTTGGGTTGCGCTTTCCTGGTGACCGCTTTCTTGCGCGTCACTTTCTTTGTGCTCTTCACTCTCTTCTCCGTCATTTCATTACTCCTTACGCGTCAGTTACTAGGCTGCTTTCCGTGCCGTGTTGCTGACCGTTTTCTTGACCGTCTTACTGACCGCTTTTTTGGCCGGCGTCTTCGCTACTTTTTTCGTCGCTTTCGGCGCAGCTTTGGCTTTCGGCGCAGCTTTGGGCTTGGCTTCAAGCAGCTTGAGAATCTTGTTCAGCTTCTTGTTGATAGCGTCAATATCGTTCTTGCTCGGAACATGCAAACGGTCCATCGCACCGGCGACACGGGAGTCGAATGCCCTGTTCAGCTTTTTCAGGTTCGATTTGTCGCGAACCTGGTCGAGAAGGCCGGTCGCTTTGGACTGTGCGTCTTCGTTCATCTCGCGAATTGCCGACTGCACCTCGTCGATAAGGGACTCGGTCCTCTTGGTTGTCTTCTTGCGAAATGTCTCGCCCTGTTTTACCAGCGAGTCAAACGTCTTGGCTCCAGCCTTCTGGGCATTGGATAGTGCGCCAAGACCGGCCAGGAACGCATCTTCAAACTGTTCCGTTACCTTCTTGTCGCTAACTTTCTGTTTTGTCTTACCTTTTTTGCCTGCCATGATCATTCTCCTTGGAATTGATTTGCCTGCCATGGATGAATGCTAGCTGTTAGGATTAGGGTGATCACACTAAATCCTCGGCCCGCCAGAGAAGAAATTGAATGAGAATTAGACGCAGTCATCGCCTCGGGGCGGAGGAGGCCAGGCGACGTGCCAACGAGATCGCCGCGCACCTCGGACGGCAGTATTCGCTCACTTCAAAATGGCAGGGCGATCGCCTGGTGGTCAGGGGCAGCGGTGTGAACGGCTATTTGCACGTCGAGGACGACAGCATCGAGCTGGAGATAAAGCTTGGTTTTGCGCTGAAGTTCATGGAAGCGCCAATTCGCTCCGCCATCGAGAATACAATCGATGAGCACCTTGATTAAGGTCGAGGGGATGTGTCGGCCTTATCGCTGGCAACTTTCTTGCGAACGGTCTTTTTCTTCGCAGTCTTGGCTTTTTTTCTGGCCGTCTTTTTGCGCGCCTTCGTCTTCGGCGCCAGCGTTGCTTTCTTAAGTTCGTCGAAGGAAGTCTGTATGCAATCCGCATAAAACTCCGGGTCGGGCAACATTTCACGGCAGGCTGAAAACGTGATCGTGATCTTGCCGTTGTACGAAAAGATCGTGTGATTCAAGCCGGCTTGTTCAACGATCGGGCCTATGCCATACAGCGCGATCATCTTGGCGCCGCAGAAATAAAGCGGCTTCTGAAATCCAGCGACGTTGCTGACGATCGTATTGAACGCCATCGCATCAAGTCGCGACGCAAGGCTCATCAGCGGCGACGTCAGGCCTTGTGCAAAGAACGCCGGCAGATTCATCGTAAAAATGGTTAACGTCTCCGCCCCGAGCACCTCTGTGATTCCCTTCGCTCTCCGGCTTCCCCTGACGACCGCTTGCAGACGTTTCCTGGGATCCGATATGTCCGTGCAGAGGGGTGCGTTCATCATGCTGACCAGGTTGTCCGAATCCATGGATACATTGGAACGAATGTCCAGCGGGCAGGCTGCGATCAGGGATTCGGCTGGCAAGTCATCTTGCGACTCAAGGTATTTCCGCAGTGCGCCGCCGATAACAGCAAGCACAACGTCGTTCACTTTCGCGTCGGGTTGAGTCTTGGCAATTGCCTTTACGTCATTCAGATCGAACACTCGAGCATCGATAACACGGTTGGCAGAAACGCCCCCTCGATTGAACACCGTTGAAGGCACTTCGGTACTCTCCCCGTCGGAGGAGGCCAGTTGTGCCTTGACCATGCGCGGGATCGATTTTCCGATCCCCAATGCCAGCTGGGCCGATTTCCTGAGGTTATTCAACGGACTCTTGGCAAGCAGCGTTGCCAGCCCCGGTGTTGTTTCCGCGTAGTTGCGAATTCCGGGCGTGTAATCGGATGCGTCGGCCTGAATCGGCTCAAGGTCGTGAATTGCCGCCTGCAGGGCTGCACCCGAGACACCATCGATCGTGGCATGATGCATCTTCATGAACAATGCGAAACAACCCTTCTTCAGGCGCCTGACATTGTTCAGGCCTTCGATAACATAGACCTCCCAAAGCGGCCGGGCTTTGTCCAGCGGCCGCGACTGCAGCCGGGAGATTTGAATCATCAGCTGTCGCCAGTCGCCGGGCTTCGGTAGCGCGATGTGTCGGACGTGGTATTCGATATCGAAGTTTTCATCATCGACCCAATACGGATTGTCGATCGAAAACGGCAGTTCGCGGATCTTGCGGCGAAAAATAGGCGCATTCTCGATGCGGTTGTCGAATGTCGCCAGTACTTCCTTGAACCGCACGATGCCGTTGGGTGCTGTCGACGGATCATAAATATGCAGTGAGCTGACTTCCATCGGGATCCTGCTGTTCTCCAGGTAGAGGAACAGGGAGTCGAGGCCGGACAGTTGTTTCGGCGTGGTCATTTTTGGTTACTTGGTGCTGAGCAGCGACAGTAACGCCGGGGTCGCGCGTACGGAGTGGGCATGGCGTGCTCCGAGTTCGTTGTTATTGTTGGGCGACCCATACTAGCAGACCGCAACTCATGATCGCGCGCACGGTGATTGCGGCCAACTTGACTGCGCTGACCATCGTGGCCGCTCTAAAAAGTATTGCATTCGAAGTCAAATCCAATACTATTGCGCCACGCCCCTACGCTAACCGGCATGCCCAAATGAGCACAGACAGCCTCCAGGCCGCGAAAAAGATTGTTCGTACGTTTCACCAGGCCTTCGATTCCGCCGGTGACGAAGACCTGGCCAGGGTCCTGGTTGCACACACATCGGATGATTACCTGTGGCGTGGCATGCATCCCTTCTACGAACAAAGTGGGGCAAAAGCGGTGGCCGAGGTTTTCTGGTTGCCGCTGCGCCGATCGCTGTCCTCTATGCAACGTCGGGAAGACGTCTTTATGGCCGGGCGTAACGACGTTGACGGTGGCAAAACGATCTGGGTCGCCAGCATGGGGCACATGATGGGACTGTTCGATCATGACTGGTTGGGAATTCCGGCGACCCACAAGATGGCATTCCTGCGCTATGCCGAGTTTCATCGAGTCGACAACGGCAAGATCGTTGAGTCGGCGTTCTTCTGCGATGTCATCAGCGTCATGCAACAGGCTGGCCACTATCCCTTGCCGCCGCAAACCGGCGCCGCATGCCTGCACCCGGGGCCACGAACGCACGACGGTATATTGCTTGATCCGCAGCGGCCGGAAGAGGGCGAGCAAACGATGGCACTTGTGAATCGCATGATCGCCGATTTGAGCGCGCTCAACGTGGGCGACGATCATAACTGCCCGCCAGAATTACTGGCCAAAACATGGCACAACGACATGATCTGGTATGGGCCGGCAGGCATAGGTGCGACTTTTACCATTCCGCGTTACCAGGAGCAGCACCAGTATCCATTCCGGCGGCACATAAAAGACAAACAATTCAACGGTCACATCGCGAGGTTTGCAGAGGGCAACTACGCAGGCTTTTTCGGCTGGGCTAATCTCACCAATACGCCTACCGGTGGTTTCCTTGGCCTGCCGGGCAATGAAGTCCGTGCCGATATGCGCGTTGTCGACATATACCGGCGTGAGGGCGACAAGCTGGCGGAGAACTGGGTCTTCATCGACCTGTTGCACTACCTCAAAATGCAGGGCCTGGATGTGCTGGGCCGGTTGAAGGAACTGCGAAGAATAGAGTGAATTGATCAGGTGCGGGCTTTTTCGAATGCGGCCCATGCTGCTTCCAACGTTTCGATGTCGAATCCGGCCCGGCGAGCCGGTTCGAGAATGATCTGCTCGGTAGACAGTAAGTTCTCGATGGCGGCGCCCAGTCGCGGAATGACATCGGGAGGCACGACGACGGCACCGTGACGGTCTGCATGCACTAGATCACCTTCATCGACATTGAGCCCGAAAATCTCGACCCGGGTTCCGAATTCGCGAACGTGAACAAAGCCATGACTGGGTCCGATTGATCCCGCAATGATCGGGAATCCCGGTTCCAGATCGCCCAGGTCTCGCATTACGCCATTCGTCAGGGCGCCGGCCATTCCCAGCCCTTTGTGCACGGCCGAATGAACCTCGCCCCACCAGGCGGCGATGCAATGAGGGTGATCCACATCCTCGACGACCGCTATCGCCGGGCGTGGTCCTGCCGCCATCGATCGGAAGTATTCGATGCGACGCGTCCGAATTACGTCTGAAGGTTCAGTTGGCGGGTTTAGTCCTGCGATTTTTGCTGTTCGGGCGAAGCCAACTATGGGGCCGTCGTCGGGCGCAGAGCACAACATAGTCGCTTTGGTGAAACCCGCGAATCCACGTTCCCTCTGTGCAACCTCGATCGCATTGCAGATGGTCGGCGTATCGCAACGCCGCATCGTATTTAGAAGATCGTCAGATATTTTCGTATCCGCCATATTCAATGTGAACTGAACCTTCTAGTCAGCCGGAGATTGCCTGGAGATCGAGTTCGACAACCACGCGATCCAGTTTTTGATCGAACACGAATGGGGCATCATACTCGCGACTAATTGGCGCGTGCCGGTTCTCGCCACAACGAACGCCCGAGTTAGGCGCAAACACCTGCCACATCTTTGGCAATTGGATGGCGGCAACTCGAGCGTCATCGATCAGCATACTAACATCCGCACTACTATCACCAGTCTTGGTGAAGCGTAATCCCAGCACGGACCTCCCCGATTTGATGCGCTTCGGCGACCTCAGCGTGTAACGTTTGAAACGCGTGTAGACGTAAACAAAAACAAGGTATCCATCCTGCATGAAAAGTTCGTATCCAGCTCCACTGTCGCCGGACGCCAGAATTACACCTTGCGCTCGATTGTCATGCAGCTCCACCATCGCGATTATCTTACTATTGTACGTATGAATATCGGGCGCGCTAAGACGATCAAGACGTGTCATGCCGGGATAGAACGTGTAACGCCTGCGGGGCTTCGGTACCACCTCCTCATACAGGCTGAGCAGGTCGTCCTCCATAGGCAACACATTGTCGCGCTTTGCCTCGCGATGCCAAAGTTCGACCAGTCTCGTTAGCAGCTGCGGGTTACTTTCAGCCAGGTCGTCGATCTCCGAAAAGTCCACCTCAGTGCGGTAAAGCTCCCACACGTCGTTCTCGAAATCGTCGCCCGCCACATGTTTGGTCACGGCTTTCCAGCCATCCACCCAAATGGCACGGTCCCCCGCCGTTTCAAAATACTGGACTTTCTTTTGTGTTGCCGCGGTCGGGTTGTCGAACGCATAGGCGAAACTCGTACCTTGTATAGGCAGTACGGTCTGGTTTCCAATCACGTCGGCCGCTGGTTTATTGATCATTTCCAATAATCCTGGAACGACGTCGATTACATGGTGATACTGATTATTGATTTGCCCGGATCCGATTTGCCCGTTGGGCCAACTGACGACCAGTGGAGCACGAGTGCCACCGCCGTAGGTATCCGCCTTGTACCATTTTAGCGGCGTGTTACCGGCCTGTGCCCAACCGCTGGAATACATTCCGTAGGAATCGTCGCTGCCGAGGGAGTCAAAACGTTCAGTCAATTCCGCAAGGGTTTCTTTTTCATAGTAGGCCGCTCTGCGTACATCCAGTAGGCCCTCGACCGAGCCGCCGCCACCAGCCGCCCCGTTGTCCGACATTACAACGAGAATCGTATCGTCAAACTCGTTCTCATTTTTCAGGAAATCAATTAGCCGCGCGAGTTGATTATCAGTGTGTTCAAGAAAGGCGGCGTAGACTTCCTGGCCTCGGGCGGCAATCTTCCGCTGCTGCTCACTCAAGCTGGACCACGCAGGCACGTTGGCATTGCGCGGCGCCAGTTTAGTGCCGGCCGGGATGATTCCGATATCCTGCTGGCGCTTGAAGCGTTGGCTGCGAATCACATCCCAGCCCGCATCGTATCGTCCACGATGCCGTCTGATATCGTCGGCCGGTGCGTGCAGTGGAAAATGGCAGGCGCCGAAAGCAAGGTACAGAAAAAAAGGATTTTCAGGCGTAGCGGCCAGGTGATCTTCTATGTAGTGGATGGATCGATCAACGAGATCCGCACTCAAGTGATAGTCGGGGCCCTTTTCGGGGTATGCGGCCACGGTATTCTCAAACATCTCGGGATGCCAATGATCCATGGCATTGCCGTGAAAGCCATACCAGCGATCGAATCCTCGACCAACTGGCCAGTTGTCATAGGGGCCGCTCCCGTTTTGATCATGAATGGCCGAGAGATGCCACTTACCCGTGGCCAGCGTCGTGTAAGCGTCCGTACGCAGATACTCCGCCAGTGTTGCGGCGTCTTTTCGGATCCAGCCGTGATAGCCCGGATGGTCACGCCCCCATTCGGCGATGTTGCCAACGCCCACCGCGTGGGCATTGCGCCCGGTCAACAGGCAAGCACGCGTTGGTGCACACAGCGCGGTAACGTGAAAATTGTTGAATCTGACGCCGGTCTTCGCGAGCGCGTCGATGGCAGCGGTCTTGTGCTTAGCGCCGTAGCAACCGAGGTCGCCGAAACCAATGTCATCAAGCACGGCGATTACGATATTGGGTTTTCGGATGCCCTGGCGGGGGCGCCATCCGGATGTCAAGCGCGTTGATGCATCATCATCACTCTTGGCAGCGCCGTGGACCTGTGCAGAGACAGCGGCGGTAACGGCCGCGCCGAGTTGCAGGAATTGCCTGCGTTTCATTAACTGGTTCCCGGTAGGAGGTTTATCAATAAGAGAAGGGGCCGAAGCCCCTTCATCTAACACATGTTAGGCCGATGCACGTCCTAGAAGAAACGGGCCTTGAATTTCACGCCGTAATTGCGAGGGTACAAATAGGACGTCTGGACAACGTCGTCACTGTTATTGTTGCCGCGCGCAAGTACGTCCGAATCTTCGATATTCTCAACGAACGCCTCCAGCGAATACCGCTCATCCGGCGAATCCCAGATCAGGCGAATGTCTGTCTTTGAATAGGAGTCCTGGTCATGTGCCGGATCGGTTGCAAGCAGGTTCGACGTGTTGTAGCCGTCTGAATAGTAGGTCTGCAAATACGGCGTAAACCACCCTCTGTCACCCAAATCAAATCGATACCCCGCGCTGCCGCTAAGCGTCAGCTCGGGCGACCATGGTGTGGTTTCCCCGGACTGATTGACGAATGGCGAGATCTGGCCCTTATACAGTTGATATGGGTTGGTTTGACCGTAAACACCAAACTCAGAGTCGAGAAAAGCCAACGTTCCTGAAATTGTCAGCTGGTCATTGGGTACCCAAACCGCATCCAACTCAATACCGAAGGCCTCAATATCACCACCATTGTCAGAAAACGTCAGAACGATACCCGTGTTTGGATCAATTTCCTGACGCTGTGTCAGAAGATTCGTGTACTCCGTGAAGTGAACGGCGCCATTGAATTGCAGGGTGTTATCCAGTAAAACGCTACGGAACCCGACTTCGATAACCTGCGATTCCTGCTCATCCGTGGTCGTTTGCGTGCTTGCCGAGCCCGACAGATAACCCGTGGAACCCGTTATATAGAGCATCGTTTCATCGTTGAAGTCGTACTCGACACCGGCCCGCCAGGTCACATTATCGAATTCCCCGAAGCTGCTGCTGGCCTGGGTCGTATTGGCACTCGTAATCGCATCGCTTGCGCCGCAATTGATCGAAAAGACGTCGATAGCGCTGTCGGGCAAAATGAAGGGTGAGCTCCCATCAACACCCGGCAAAACGTTCACGACCCGGTCAACAGTGCCGTCGCCATTTTCATCGCCCGTAAAATTGCTTCCGCCGCATGACGCTTTCTTTTGTTCGTCGTTATAGCGCAAGCCACCGATCAAACGGAGCTGATCGTTCACCGAATATTCTGCCTGTCCGAATATCCCGAAATACTCGGTGTCGATCTGGACGGCATTCGCGAAAAAGTTGTTAAGCAATGTCTCATCCGAAACGATATCTGTGGCTGTAAGCACGGTGAAGTCGGTCGGGACGCCGTTTATATCGACGGTCACAGTCGGGCGAATCGAGGCGGTGTCCTCTCGCACGGTCTTGTCATAGATGTAAAAGCTACTGAAGTCTTCAAGATCCGAGTAATAGACACCGGTTGTCCATTGAAAAGGACCGTCGCCGCTGGAGAGCAGCGCGAACTCTTGCGAAAAGCCTTCTGACTCCTCGAGATAGCCGCCGTGCTGGTTCGGTGTTTGACTGAAATCAAAATCAAAGTTGATGTCATTCTTGAAGTCGTTTACGGACGTGATCGATTTCAGTGTGAAGTTATCGAAATCATAGATAACAGCAAGGGAAAACTCTTCGTCCTCGAGAATAACCGGTCTAACGTAATCATTGGCGATCTTCCAGGGATCGCCGCCAGGGCCATTCGATGCTACTCCACGACCACCGGAACCGCGAACCGGATTAGTGCAGTTACGAACTGAGCCGAATGCATCCGTCAGACCATCCGGCGTTTCGTTTCGACAGTTAAACGTATAGCCAAACAAACCAGCCTCGTTGCCATCTTCGGTGACGCGCGTGTAGCGCGCGATGATGTCCGCGCGGTCTGAAGGGATCCACGCTGCCGATAAGCGAAAACCCTTGTCGTCCTGTGCACCGACGTCGGGACCGGCTACATTCTCGATGTATCCATCGCTCTTGTCGAAGAAACCAGCCATTCGAATCGCGAAGGTGTCGCTAAGCGGCAAGTTCCAATGAGCTTCTGCTTTTTTACGGTCAAAGGCCTGATGGCTGATACTCAAGGCGCCACTTACTTCCTCGGTGTCTGGCGTGTGTGTATAGACGTTCAGAGCTCCGGCAAACGTATTCCGACCATAAAGAGTGCCCTGAGGTCCGCGAAGGAATTCAACGTTCTTGACGTCAAAGAAGGCCCGTGTCTGCTGTGACGCACGCGCCTTGTAAACACCATCCACAAACGCACCCACAATGGAGCTGTTATCACCAAAGGTATTGGTTGAGTTGGCGCCGCGGACATTGAATTTCGCGTCGTTGCCTGCAAATGCGAAGTTCAATCCCGGAACGAGCAATTCCAACCTTGAAACGTCGTCAATTCCGCCGAGCGCCAATAGCTCCTCGTTGAATGCCGTAACCGAAATACTTACGTCCTGCAGGCTCTCTTCGCGTTTTTCTGCGGTAACCACGATTTCTTCGATCTGCGCGTTGACGACCGGCGCGAATAGGAAACAGGCAGTCAAAGCGACTGCGCATAACGGCGAGATCGCAATTCTTCGTAGATTAGAACTTGTCATTTTGTGCCCCCTGGCGTGAAACGGTGTGCCGCACTGGGCGCGGCACCGCATACGTATTAACCGAAGGAAGTGTGCCGCGAATGTACTTCGGATGCAAGACATATGCGACAGTCGCTTATTATGGATAGAGAAAATTAATAATTATCAGTTACTTAGGATTGTTGTTATTTTGCATTCGAAGTTATCTCGGAGTCGCTAACGGATTGCGGTGACGGGCTGTTAAAGCCTGTTTCGATCCACGTCTGATATGTCGTCACGAATGTTGCTTCAAGCGAGGCATTCGGCCGCCTCAGCCTCCTGATTGTCGCGCCATCCGCTCAAACAAATCGATTCCAAACTGGCGAAACAGGTGAACCATGTCCACAAACACCCAGTTCTCGATATACCGGTCGTTCTCGAGCTTCCAAAAGTCGATTCCATTGAATTCGACCGGCTTGTTCGTCGCCTTGGCGTCGAGGTAGTCCCCCGTGTGGGTTGCAAGCACGCCAGCCCAACCTGGCCCGCCGCTGTAACTCCCTTCGGCGATCAACGCATCGAGGTCCTGAACCTGGCGGTCCGGGTAGGCACGCAACCAGTGCCTTTGATGGTTGTCCTCAAACTCCCGCAAACTCAGGCACGCACCGATGCCGCCGGGACCGTACCATTGAACGTCGGGATGGAAATAGTCCGCGATCCCCATGCTCTTCAGCGCTGATTGATCATAGCTGTTCAGTGCGTCGAAGATAAAACGACGAATATGCTCCAGCGTATGCGCGGATTCTCTCTCGTCTTGTGCCTCGAGGAGTATGCCGTCTTTGGCGCGCGGCGGCGGATACACGCCGTCAACGCCGCGACTCGGCGGCAATACCTGGAAGCCGGCCTGCTGCATCAAATCAACCAAGTCCAGCAGAACAAAGGTTTCCACTATTTTGTCTTGTTCAATGCGACAGAACTCGCCCCACCGAATATTGACCAGTTCATTGCTCGCAGGAATCGTCAAATAGTCGTTTGCGAAAGTGGCATTGAAATAACCTGTACCAGCAACCCACATCCGCCCATCGTTACTTCCATCGATGCGGCCGCTCGACTTACCGCCCATAAAGATGTGCGTTTGGCGCTTTAAGTCAGGAAACGAATACGACAGCGGTTGCCAGAAATCCGACAGAAACTTATCGCAACCGGTCAACTCATTTATGGGATCGGGTCCATGCCAGGCGTGCTCCTGCGACAGATATTGGCGTGCGATTTCGGCTGACTCTGCATTGCCCGCGTTTTCCAGCGATCGCCAGAAATCCCAGACAAGCTGCTTGTTCTGTTGGTTCAGTTCACTGCTCATGATGCCGGTTTCACTCTACTCGCCATTCCGGAGGGGCATTCGCTCGGAATCAAGCTGTTCCCAACCTTGTCCATTGAACGGGTCAACGCCCAGCTGTTGCATGACATAAGGAAAGTCCACCATCACCCAGTTATCAACAATCTTGCCGTCGACGACTTTCCAAAAATCCATATATCGGATTTCAACGCGTTTTCCAGTCGGTTCGATGCCCATAAACGGGCCACTGTGGACAGCCTCCTGCCGTCCGAACGCAGCACACCACTCGCCCTGAGTTATGCGCGCCTCATCAATGCAGACTTTCTCTGAAAACGCAGCCTGGAACGGTCGCTGCCAGTTGTCCTGAAACTCTTTCAGGCCGTTCTTGAAGCCACAGCCTGCGTTGCCCATCCAGCGAAATGTTGTGCTGAAAAAGCGTCCCATATCATCGATGTCGTGATCGTTGAGACCATCGACCATGGCGTTTATCGTCGCAAGCGTTTCCTCGGTCTTGTGCAGCCGGTTGTTTTTGGTGAGTTCTGCTTGCTCAGGCCGGGAACCCTTCATGTTGTCTTCCGTTCGTCCGTGATCAAGAGATCATGCCGCTTTTGACTTATATCGGGCGACACGCAGATCCGCCTGTGCCTGATGGCCTGCAAATCCCTCGAGTGCGCACAGACGCGAGCAATACTCTCCGATCGTCGCCGTCGCCTCAGGCGCGACGCGTTGATACGTGCAGGTTTTGATGAATTTGCCCACCCAAAGACCACCAGTGTATCGAGCTGCAAGTTTGGTAGGCAGCGTGTGGTTCGTGCCGATTACTTTGTCGCCATAGGCGACATTGGTTTCCGGCCCCAGGAACAAGGCACCATAGTTGGTCATGTTGTCGAGGAAATAACCCGGATTGCGTGTCATGACCTGAACGTGCTCGCTGGCGATACGATCCGCTTCCGCGAGCATTTCTTCATCTGTGTCACAAAGGACTATTTGACCGTAATCACGCCACGCCTGTCCGGCCACATCCGCAGTTGCCAGGGTTTTTAGTTGACGCTCTATCTCTGTCTGGGTGTCGGCAACCAGTTTTTCCGAGGAGGTAAGCAGAATTGCCGGCGAATTTGGTCCGTGTTCGGCCTGGCCCAGTAAATCGGTTGCCGCCATCTCGCCGTCACAACTATCGTCGGCGATAACCAGCGTCTCAGTGGGGCCGGCAAACAGGTCGATGCCGACACGACCGTAAAGTTGTCGCTTGGCTTCGGCAACAAACGCGTTGCCCGGGCCTACGAGCATGTCGACTGAATTGATGGACTCGGTTCCCAGCGCCATGGCACCGACGGCCTGCACTCCGCCAAGGCAATAGATTTCATCCGCGCCCGCAAAATGCATCGCGGCAACGATGGCGTCATTCGGACCGCCGCCGTGCGGCGGCGCACAGGCAATGACGCGCTTGACCCCGGCGACCTTGGCCGTGAGTACGCTCATATGAGCGCTTGCAACCATCGGGTATTTGCCGCCCGGAATGTAGCAGCCAACACTGTTGACCGGGATATTCTTGTGCCCCAGGAATACGCCAGGGAAGGTCTCTTCCTCTACATCCCGCAATGCCGCTCTTTGTATTTCGGCAAACTTGCGAATTTGTGTCTGCGCAAACTTGATATCGTCGATGGTCTGCTTCGGCAGTCGTGAAACGGCAGCCTTGATCTCATCGTCACTCAGGCGAAAACTGGCCGGCGCCCATTTGTCGAATTTCTCGGACAACTCCCGGACAGCTGCATCTCGGCGCGTCTCGATGTCTTTAAGTATGCTCTCGACTGTCGCCTTTACTTTGGCGTCCATGTCGGCAGCAGCCTCTTGGCTGATGCCCTTCTTGATTACCTTAATCACGGCGTTACCTCAGTGAAACTCATGTTGAAAAGATTCGTGAACTAATTTGTGAGCTTTGCTGCCTGCGGGTGATTACCGCCTCGGACGACATAGGCTTCAACAAGCTTGTCGCTACGATTTGCAAAGCTGCGGGCGGCTCCGATTGGAACGGTAAATACGTCACCCGGACCGAGCTCAACGCTGCCACCGGCAATGTCGATGCTCAAGTTTCCCTTGTGCATCAGGATGACTTCTTCTTCGGTTCTCGTATGCTGCTTGCTGGATACACCGGGCTCGACCGTCATATGGCGAAGATGAAATCCATGCGGCCAGGCCATTCGGCCGGCCTGCAGCCCTTCCTCGGGACTCGCAGCGCCGATGATCGGAGACTCCCAAATATCGGGTAAGCCCGAAACTGGCGCCGGCTTGAGCTGGTCGTGCGTGAGTACGCAGTCGGTCAGATCGTCGGACGTGAGGCGCTTGAGGAGCGCAACTTCCGCATCCGTTGTCGGCGTCATCGGTCGTTTGCCCTCGGGAATCGTCTCGCCCTCCGTCGAGTCGACGAGGCTGCCATCTTCGAGCAGAATCAGACCATACTTCTTCGCATTGTCAAATACGTAGGGCGCCCAGGTGACATGGCCCGGATCGTCGCCACCGAGTACCGCGAACAAAAAGCCGACGTCGTCGCCGATGTTCTTGAAGCCGCGGAACACGTGAATTGGAATAGAAATCGTGTCGCCGGATTCGAGGATGACTTCGCCGTCCTCCTTGTTTGGCCCGAGACAGAAAGCCCAGCGGCCGGAGTGAACAATGAAGACCTCCGCTGTTTCATGGCTGTGCTGCGAGTTGATGCAGTTCGGCGGCTGGCGCGCCCCGCCGATGTTGAAGCCATGTGGAATGTCGATATGCACATGCTGATCGGGATTCTCGGCAACACCGGGCCCGATGATCGTAAAATTCTCTTTTTCGATGCTGCCCGGTGTGCGGGTATCGATGAACGCAGTCGTACACGGGCGAAGTTCGGTGTAGCGAACGAGACGTTCTGCCTTCAGTTTGGCGCTGGTGATTGTGGATTCTGCGGACTGCGCCATGCGCTCGGGGTTCCTGACTGTGAAGCCTGTACAAAATAGTGCGGCCGAATGTACTTCGAATGCAAAATGAATTCAAGAAAATCTACTCTGATGGACCGTTGAACGTTACACGTAAAGAATTTGTTAGGAATATGGGTTGCATTCGCAGTACAATCCGCGCCCTTGGGGCAAATAACAACAAGGAGGCCCGATAGGCCATGAGTGTCCAGAGAAAAGGGGCCTATAGCGCTGACGACGACATTGTCGATTTCATCCTCGGCATCACGTTTGAGATCTGGGAAGAAGGCGGGGTTGACCTGATTCACCAGTACTATGCCCCGGATTCGATTGTCTGGGGACTCGACGGCATTACCCACAGCGCCGCGGAGGTCGTGGAGGGTACACGCGAGACCTTGAAGGGGTTTCCGGATCGGCTGCTACTGGCCGAAAACGTCATTTGGTCCGGTAACCGCGAAGACGGCTATTACTCTTCGCATCGACTGCTGAGCCTCGCCACGAACAAAGGGCCGACCATTTACGGCGCGGCGACTGGCGTGCGCATTCGCATGACCAACATTGCAGATTGCGTTATCGAAGACGGCATGATCGTCAGAGAATGGCTCGTGCGCGACAACATGACACTCGCAACGCAGCTTGGTGCTGAACCGGTGGCTGCAGCCAGGGGCATGGCCGAGCGGCGCACGCCGGAACTCACCGAATGGATCGCTGCCGAGACGGCGCGAGTGTCCGAAGTGGCGGTTCCGCATTTTGTCGACCAGCATGTGACACCGCGCGAAGATCCGACGGCATTTGCCTGGCGTGTCCTGACGAGTTGCTGGCGTGGCGACCGGAAACTGTTCGATACAACGCACGCACCCTACAGCGTGTTGCATCGTTCGCCACTGAGCCATTACTCGGGGCGTGGCGCGGTATACGACTATTATGCGAACCTGCGGCGCATCATGGGCGACGCGCATTTCAGCGTCGATCATGTCTCGAGCCAGCCGTTCGCGGAAAACGGTATTGATATCGCTGTGCGATGGACAGCGACGGGCGAGCATCGGGGCGAGGTGCTCGGCGTTCAGCCCACTGGAAAACCAATGTTTATCATGGGTGTCACGCACTGGCGCTGCATCAACGACAGGATCTCGGCGGAAATGACGATCTTCGATGATCTTGCCGTGTTGAGTCAGACACTGGTTGACTGATGCGACGCATAGTCGACGCGCATCACCATCTCTGGGATCTGAGTGCCTGCCAGTATCCTTGGCTTATGGCGCGTGGTATCAGCCGCTTCTTCGGTGATCCGACGGCAATTCAGAAAAACTACCTGGTCGCTGATCTTCGCGAGGATGCTGCCGACTATGAACTGGCGGCGTCGGTACATGTGCAGGTTGGCGTTGCGCCCGGCGATGAACTGAAGGAAACGGCCTGGCTGCAACAGACAGGTGATGATATGGGCTTACCCAGCGCAATCGTTGCTTTCTGCGAGCTCGACTCGCCGGAGGCGCCACAGTTTCTCGGCGCGCAGCTCGAGTTTTCGCGTCTGAGAGGCGCGCGTCAGATTATTGGTCGTTCCGACGAAGAAGACGCGATCACCGGCAGCGGCGGATTGGTCGACGACCCGGTCTGGCGCGAGAATCTCGGATTACTCGGTGAACTCGGACTTTCCTTTGATTTGCAGCTGACACCGGGGCAGGTGCCGCGCATCGCCGAAGTATTGGCGGACACGCCCGACACAGACATCGCGCTTTGCCACTGCGGTTCGCCGTGGGACCAGACAAAGGCTGGAATCGAATCGTGGCGAGAGGGACTTCGTTTGCTGGCATCGCTACCCAACGTGTATTGCAAGATATCCGGCCTCGGCATGTTCGATCACAATTGGACGGTCGACTCGATTCGCCCGATCGTCGAGTCCTGCATAGAAATCTTCGGCGTTGAGCGCACCATGTTTGGATCGAACTTTCCGGTCGACAAACTGCACGCGAGTTACACCCAGGTCTGGAGCGCGTACGAGGAAATATCGAATGGTCTCAGCGCAATGGAACAGCAACTCTTGTTCGGCGATACTGCGCGCAATTTCTACCGGATCGCGTGAGCCAGCGCGTTCGCCCCCGCCAGCAGCATCGACTGATCGGAACTCAGCAAGAACAAGCTGGCGCCGGCTTCCCGCCAGTCGGTAATTTCATCCGGGTTTGACGTGAACATCCCAACCGCCGTGCCAACACTTTGCCCGGCCGCGCAAATATCGCGAACAGTCGCAATTACTTCCGCATCAGAAGGGTCTTTTTTCATCGCAACGGCAAGGTCGAAGCGACCGACGAATAAAGCATCAATGCCTTCGACCGCAGCAATCTGAGCGACGTGCTCCAAAGCAGCGATATCTTCGATCTGCACGACGACCGTGGTTTGTTCATTGCTGTCGGCAATATGATCGGCCATCGATTTTGTCGTATATTTGGCCGCGCGAGACGATCCGGCATAGCCGCGGCCACCTTCGCCGAAATGAGCGGCCTTGACGATCGCTTCTGCCTGCTCGGCACTCGTAACATGCGGCACGAGAATTCCGGTAGCTCCGCTATCCAGCGCACAACGAATTTCTGTGGGCGAATCGCTAGCGATGCGTACGAGGCTTGGCCGATCGGCTGCGCGAAATGCGCTAATACAGAGATCAGTTTCGAGCCGCCCAAACGGTGCATGCTCGGTATCGATACAGAATACGTCAAGATCAGATAGGCTGAGAACTTCAGCGACGATAGGCGACGGTGTCTTGATGAAAGTGCCGATCAGCAGGTCGCCGCCGGTCAGACGTTTGCGAAAAGTACCGGTATTACGTTTCACCGCATCATCCCCACAGATTTTCGCTGGCAATCGCGGCGCCGTCCGCCATGCTTTTCAGCTTGGCGTACACGATGTCCTGGTCGACCGCGCCGAAACCGGCGAACGTCGAGAAGCCGCAGTCGCTGCCTGCGATGACACGTTCACGACCGACAATGTTGGCGAAACGTTCTATACGCTCCGCAACGAGCTTCGGATGTTCGACAAAATTCGTGGTTGAATCGATGACGCCAGGTACGAGAATAAGATCGTCGGGCAACTTGGCATTCGCAAAAGTTTTCCATTCATGCGCATGGCGGGGGTTGGACGATTCGAAGAGCAGGGCGCCGATGTTTGCTTCTAATGCGATCGGCAGGACAAGTTCCATCGGTGCGTCGTGATGGTGAGGCCCTTCGTAGTTGCCCCAGCAGACGTGCAGGCGAACCATGTCTTTAGGGATACCTGCCAGCGCGTGATTGAGCGCCGCAACGTGCATTGCCGCGAGCGACCGGTATTCCTCGTCACTATTGTTCTTGAACATCATGTGCCGGCCAAGTCCAAGATCCGGCGAGTCGAGTTGCAGCACAATACCGGCCTCGACGATAGCCCGGTACTCGTGAGCCATGGCATCGGCGAGCGCTTCGAGGTAGGCCTCATGTGTCGCGTAGTGCTTGTTCGGTTGAAACAGTGCGATGACGCCGGGCGAGGCTGCGTTCATGAAGCTCTGCGTCGGCTTGTGCTCGGCGACTCCGCTCAGCAGGTTGTCAATATCGACCTGAACAGGCCCCATGTCTTTTACCTTTATGTCGGCAACACAGCAGGGTCGTCGGTAGGTTGGCGTGCCACCCGAACTCGCCTGGCGCTCGAGAAAGCCAGGAAATTCCTCGAGGTCACTGGGGGGCTCGCGATCGCTGTCACCGTCGAAGCCCGAAATGCGGTCTTTGATGTAGGTGGCATAGCTGATCTTGCTCATTTCACCGTCGCTGACCACGTCAACGCCGGATTGCACCTGCTGTCGTACAACATCGTTAACGGCACCGCGAATGATCGCGTCGGCGTTCGCAACTTCTTCGCCCTTTTCCTGAGAAAAAACCACATCAGTAACGGCCTGGGAGCGTGGCAGGCTGCCGACATGAGTCGTAAGAATTCGGTCCGTACTTGATTGCATTCGAATACCTCTGTTCTTCTTATTGTGCGAAAAGGCGCATTAGTTCTTCTGTCACCACTACAGGTGCTTCCATCGACGACAGATGGCCACAGTCATCTATCACGACAAGGTTGGCATCAGGGATTTCTTGCGCCATCAACTCGTGAAACCCAACCGGGCAAATAGCATCCTCGCGACCGCAAATTACGCTGCTTGGGCAAGAAATGTCCGCCAGCGTAGGCACGCTATCAGGACGATTCATTACAGCCAGCGACTGCCGCTCAAAAACCTCGGGGCCGAGCTTAAGTGCCATATCGAGAATTGTTTCAAGAATCTTCTCATCGTTACGATTCTTTTCCGCGAGATACAGCGGTTTCAATGATTCGATGGCGAGTTGTTCGAGCTTGCCGGACGCCGCGGCCGAAATTTGTTCGAAGCGCAGCGCTTTCTTGCTCGGCGTATCCGGATGCGGGTTGGTGTCCAGTAACGCGACGTGCGTTACTCTTTCGGGCGCCTGCCGCCAGATCTCGAAAGCAAGAATTCCGCCCATCGACAGGCCGGCGAGAGCAAATCGCGGCGGCGCTTCTGCAAGAACCTGTTCAGCCATCTCACCCAGATTGTCGGATTTGCTCAAGTCGGCGACTTGCACCGGTACCGACATCGCGGCAATTTGATGCGACCAGAGACGCTCGTCGCACATCATGCCGGGGAGCAGCAATATATTTTCTGCCGGCACGCGAAACTAGTACTAAGAGTCTTCGGGTTGAAGACGCGCGGAACCGCCACGAATCAGTGTCCCGGAGAAGGCGCGCTTCTCCGGTGACAGTTCCGGGTTTTCGATGCGTTCAATCAGCATCGATGCGGCAGATTGTGTCATGCGATGCACGGGCTGGCGAACCGTAGTAACGTCATAGGCGGCGTAGCGCGCCGGACCGACACCGTCGAAGCCAACAATTGAAATATCATCAGGCACGTTCAATCCGAAGACTTCGCGTGCTTCGTCGATGCAGCCGATTGCCATGACATCATTGGCGGCGATGACTGCATCAGGTGGGCTGCCGCGCTTTTGCACCAGTTGCGCGAAGCACTCGCGGCCAGTTTCGTACCCGAAGTCGCCGCTTACGGTTGTTATATCGGTAATGCCCAGCTCCGACAGTTCATTGAGCGCGCCCATTTTGCGTTCGAGGCCAACAACCGAGTCTGACGGACCTTCGACTATTCCGAATGACTGATGGCCCGCACTAACCAGTTCATCGACAAGCCAGCGCTCGCCTTCCTCCTGGTCACAGCGAACCGAGCTGACCTGCTGATCTTTGGAAGTGCGGTTATAAAACACCACCGGGATGTACGCGCTCTGAATCGTCTTGAGTTGTTCCGGCGTGAGCATCGCTGCAGTAAGGATTCCGTCAACACGAAACTGCAGCATCTGCTCGAGCACCGTGCCCGTATCGCCTTCCCGCTCGAGCGCAAACAGCAGCACCCGGACCCCATGCTCCGAAAAATGCTGCGTCAATTGCACGAGCACCTCGGGATAGTAGAGGTTCGTCAATTTGGAGATCACGACCGCAACCATGTTTGAGCGCTGCGTGATCAGCCCGCGCGCGATAGCGTTCGGTCGGTAACCGAGCTTGTCGGCCGCGGCCATGACCCGATCGCGCATAGCCTGCGAGGCGCTGGCGCCATCCTGAAAAACGCGCGATACAGCCGACTGGGACACCCCCGCAAGTTCGGCAACGTCGTAGGAAGTTGCACGCCTGTGGCTGGTCAATTCATTGCTGGTGCGGGTCTTGGCGGCTTTGCTCATTCGATGTTCATTGTACTTGGCTTCCAATTGCAGTCGATGCTAGGCAGTATTGCATGCGGATGCAAACCGGGGAAACGAATGTCAGCGGTGCTTGAAGGACAGGTTGCCCTTGTAACAGGTGCCGGGCGCGGAATCGGCCGCGCCTGCGCCGAAGCCCTGGCCCACGCGGGTGCCGACGTGATTGCCGTAGCGCGCTCCGAGTCCGATCTCGCCAATCTTCGGGCCCATCCGACAGGCCGTATCGACACCTGGGCCGCCGACGTCACCGACGACAAGCTCCTTGCGCGCATAGAGGCGGTCGAGGGCCTGAGCATCCTCGTCAACAACGCGGGCGGTAACCGGCCACAAGCATTCCTTGACGTCGATACCGAGTCGCTCGACTTTGTTATTGGATTGAATGTCCGTGCCGCCTTTCGCGTTGCGCAAGCGGCGACGAGGGCGATGCTTGCGCAGCGTATCCAGGGTTCGATCGTCAACATGTCCTCTCAGATGGGCCATGTCGGTTCGCCGAAACGAACGGTTTATTGCATGAGCAAGCATGCCGTCGAAGGCCTGACCAAAGCAATGGCCGTCGAACTCGCGCCGAATGGGATACGCGTCAACACGGTTGCGCCGACATTCGTTGAGACACCATTGACGAAACCCATGCTTGACGATCCCGAGTTCAGGGAATTTGTGATGGGCATGATTCCACTCAAGAAACTGGCCAGCCTCGACGATGTCGCGGCGGCCGTACTTTATCTTGCCTCACCAAACGCGGGCATGGTGACGGGACACAGCCTCAGAGTCGACGGCGGCTGGACGGCACACTAAAAAAAATAATACCGGGGGACGTATGTCAGATTTTGGAACTCTCAATTGGTCGATACTGATTGCTTATGTCCTGTTGAACCTCTTGCTTGGGTGGGTATTGAGCAAGAAGGTCGACACGGCAGAAGACTTTTACCTCGGGCGCAGAACAACGCCCTGGTGGGCAATTGGAATTTCGGTGATCGCGACCTACGTTAGCGCCCTGTCCTTTCTCGGTGGCCCTGCCTGGTCATACTCTGAGAGCCTCGCCGTCATTGCGATCCACCTTAACTACCCTATTGTCGTTTTCTTCGTCATTACGCTGTTCTTGCCATTTTTCTTCAACAGTGGTGTGGCGTCGATTTACGACTACATGGAAGATCGCTTTGGACCGACGTCTCGCCTGGTAATCTCGAGCGTGTTCCTGATTTCGCAAGCGTTGACATCCGCGGCAATTCTTTATGCAACATCGCTCGTGATCGAGTTCATCACGGGCATCGACGTCAAAACAGCAATCGTCATTGTCACCGTTGTCGCCCTAATTTACACAATGATGGGTGGCATCACGGCCGTCATCTGGACGGACGTCATCCAGGCCGGCGTCTTGTTCGTCGGCGCTTTCATTATCCTGTTCGCGCTGCTCGACAGCATGCCGATGCCGATAGGCGAGGTTCTTGCCGATTTGAAAGCACAAGGCAAAACCAACCCCCTGAACTTCTCCTTCGACCTGAGTCTGGAGGCGACCGTCTGGTCAGGTGTCATCGCGATGTCGTTGTTTCACGTTACGGTTTACGGCGCCAACCAAATGATGGTGCAGCGAACCCTTGCCGCCAAGAACATCGGCGATGCGAAAAAGTCTTTTTTGCTCATGGGCTTCATCGCGTTCTTCATCTATTTCCTGTTCTTCTTCCTCGGCATCCTGTTTTACGGTTATTACGGCGGACAGGAATTCGAGAACGGCAACACGATCATTCTGGATTTTGCAGCCAACTATGGACTGCCGGGCCTGATGGGTATCATCGCTGCGGCGATTGTCGCGGCATCGATGTCAACGCTCGATTCGTCGTTTAACTCGCTTGCGACCATATCGACAATCGACTTCTACCAGAAGTACTTCCGCAAAAATGAGTCACCCGAACACTACCTCATGGTATCGCGCGGTTTCACAGTATTTTGGGCCGTCGTCATCATCATCCCAGCCATTATGTATTCCGCACTGGAAGGGTCGGTGTTGCAAACATTGAGCAAAATCGGTTCTTATTTTGTCGGCGCCAAGCTCAGCATGTACGGCCTTGGCTTTTTCTCGAAGCAGACCACGGAGAAAGGTTTGCTTACCGGGGTCGTGTTCGGGTTCGTCATGGTCTGGTATCTCTCCACGCAAACCGATATTGCCTGGCCGTGGTTCTGTTTGTTTGGTGGCGCGGTCAACATCGCCGTTTCTTTAATCGCGAGCCGAATTATCGACGGTCCGCAGGCCGAATGGTCAGAGTTCTCGATTAAAGGACAGCAAAAGATGTTCAAAGACAAAGGGCTACCGGAAAAGGATGGTGGCTGGTACCTGGTGCCGGGCAAGGTCGACAAGGTGAGCTATTTATTGCTCGTGTTTTTTGTGCTGACGATTCTGTTCTTGTTCTTTTTTGAACGACTGATTTAGGCGCGAAGCATGCGCTACGTGTTGGTTCTGGTCCTGCTGCTGCTGATGTCAGCGACGGCCTGCTCGAAGCCGGCGCCTAAGTCAATCGATGAACTTCGTGACGAAGATCGGGATGTGTCATTGACCCTGGTCGGGGAAATTGACGGCGGTCCGGGTTTTACGGCATTTCTTTATGCGTACGTATCGGCGGGATTGAAGGTTCATGCGCTGGTTGCCGTGCCGATCGAACCTGCGCCCGAAAACGGGTATCCGGTGTTGATTGCAAATCACGGTCATCACCCCGAGCCGCCCAAGTACGGCATCACTGCAGATGGGAAGGACTGGCGTCCGGGCGATTATTACCGGCGTATACCGGAGTTGTTTGCGGCACAGGGATATTTGGTCGTGATGCCCGATTTTCGTGGTCACAATAACTCCGAGGGCTTCGAGTTCACTGAAGGAATGCTCGAATCAAGTTACTACACGGAAGACGTGCTTAATCTTCTCGCCGGCCTGGACTCGCTGGACGGTGCGGACCAGGACAATATCTTCATGTGGGGGCACTCGATGGGCAGCGAGGTGACCTTGCGGAGCTTGCTTGTAACCGACCGAATCAAGGGTGCATCGATGTGGTCGAGTATCGGCGGCGATATCTGGGATCAGTCCTATTATTATTCTCGCTACGAAAACAGCCTGTCCCGAGACGGTAGCGACGTTCCCAAGTCGGTGATTGAAGATCTACGAAAGGATATCGCAAGGCTCGACGGCGAGTTCGACCCGGCCGACGTCGAACCGCTGAACAAACTGGATTACTTGCGGACTCCGATCATTATTCATCACTCGATCGGTGATCGCGGCGCCGCCTACAAATGGTCGGAGCGCCTCGCCAAGGAGCTTTATGTACGGGGGCTGCCGTATGAGTTTCATTCCTATCCGGGCAGCGATCACTTTTTTCAGGGGGATATGCTGCAGCAGGCAGTTGAGCGTGACGCCGGCTTCTTTCGTGCGCTACGTCTTGGGCGCACCGCAATGTGAATCAGACAGCGCCGAATTTCTTCATCGCTACGCTCATCATTGCCACAGCCAACAAGACAAACAACATGCCAATAGCACGCTCCATCGTTCGCTGTGACACCAGACCTTGCAGTCGCGGACCGATCTGGCCACCGATCAGCACGCCCGGGATCTCGTAACAGATCAGGTTCCAGGGTACGGCACCGATTCCACCATCACGAATTAGTTGTGACACGAGCGTCGTGGTCGCAAGAAGAATCGTGACCATGACGATAGCAACCGATGTAGCCGCAGCGGTACCAACAGGAATGCCGCGTTTTGTAAGACGGGAAATGATGACTTCGCCGATGCCGACGGACACCATCCCCGTAAGAAAAGCACCGGCACCGGTCAGTACGAAATCCCGGGTCGGGATTTCCGGCCGTTTATTCATAAAGTCATAGTTGGGGCGGGACGGCTGTCGACGCCGCAGGAACAGCATGCCTATCGCCAGCACCAGCACGAGTAAGGCGTATGCCGCGATCAGAATCGCGTCGTGTACGCGGTGCGCGACCAGCGCGCCGAGTACGGCGACCGGTGCCGAGATCTTGATGAACCGCACTGCGAGGTCGAAATCGATCATGCGGCGACGGTAGTAGCCGACGAAGCCGGACATGAAGCCGAAGGTCTGCGTAAGCAGTGCGGTGCTGACGGCGGCAAATGTGGATGCGAGGACGTACTCGGGGCCCAGCAATGGAAACAGCAGCACGAATATCGGTGTGAATAGCGCCGCTCCGCCAATGCCGCTCAGCATCGCGCAGGTGGCGACGCATATCGACACCGGGAACATAAACCAGTAAAGCGTGAAATCCACCGGCGTTCTTCAGAGCGTGCAACTTGCGGGCAGCGAATCCGGGACGTTCCACTTCGGGTTTTGAGCGGTCACGAAATCTTGGGGGTTCAGTGAGTTGCCGTTGTCTTCAAACCACGCGACAAGCACATCGCGCGTGAGGGGCATGCCATCGCCAACGTCAAAGCCACCCTCGGGCATCACGGGTGTCAGTATTCCATCGCCGCCCAAGGCGAGGTAGTCATTGACTGTAACGGTCAGACGATCGTCGTCGCTGATTGCCGTCCCGTCGTCGAGCTTCATGACGACGTCCATTTTGTCGTTCTTACACTCGATAAACACGCGCATCCCTGAAAAGCCCACGCGCCGTCCATGATAGTGCGCCTGCTCTGCGATGATCTTGCGCAGTTCACGGCCCGTGAGTTGGAGTTCTACGACCCGGTTATCGAACGGGAACATTTCATAGACCGAACCGAACGTGAGTTCGCCTTGCGGCAGTGTGTTTCTGATACCCCCGACAACATTGTGGATGGCAATATCGGCTGCCGTCGATTCGAGCAATGCGTCCGTCATCAGGTTCGCGAGGGGCGATTCGGTGCTGGGCGGGTGTTCGAAGGTGGACTCGAGGCGTACACCCAGCTCCTGTTGCTTGGTGTCCTCCGCTAACGCCGCCGCGCGCGCCGCAATCTCCAGAACCCGGGGGTCTGGTTTAACGGCATGACCTTCGTACACCGCGTTCACAATTTCGCTTGCCGCGTCTCCAGGTGACGCGCATTCTCCGGTCGAGCGAACGACAGAGAGGCATGCCCGGTGCGGGGGAAATACGCTTCGTGAGACTAGCTCCCCGGTTTTTGCGCTGATATCGAAGTCGACGCGGCTGAACGCGTGCGTGTTCGAATAACTGGACGTGATCGATATACCGTTGACGATATGTGCAATACCCCGGTGTACGTGCCCTGCAATGATGTGGTCAACCAGGCCTGTCGGAAGTGCGGCAGCTACGCGCATGATCTCGCCGGCCATGTTGCAGGAAGAGAGGTCGGTCGGATCATCAAATTCCATGCAGCGACTTCCAGCGTGTGCCGTGACGACGACGATTGAAGCACCTTGTTCACGTAGCACCTGCGCCTCTTTTGTAATCGTCTCGGCCAGTGGCGCGACACGCAGACCGACTACATTGGCGGCAATGGTCACCTGCAATGCGCGTGAGGTCATTACGCCGATGATGCCGACCTTGATGCCGTTAACGTCGAGGATGACGGACGGACGGACGTTCTCCCAGTCGACGGGCCTGCCAGTTTCTTCATCGATCAGGTTTGCCGCAAGTACCGGAAAGTCTGCTTCGCTGATTCGTCGCTTAAGCGCTCCGCGAGGGTCGTCGCCGGCGCGTTCGGGGACGGCCTTGCTACCGACCGGCCCAAAGTCGAATTCGTGATTGCCAATTGCTGCGGCATCAAAACCGATGGCGTTATACGCTTCGACGATCGCAGCGCCTTCGACCAGGTTCGATTCCAGCGTTCCCTGCCACATATCGCCGGCATCAATTACGAGGACAGTCCCGCCGTCCTCATTGCGCACCGCTCGCAACGCATTGACGTAAGCCGAAATCGTGACCAGCCCACCGCGATCCCCATCCGGTAACAACTGGCCGTGCACATCGTTCGTGCCGAGAATAGAAATCGTGAGTTCGTCGCTCGGCGCAATGCGCTGTGTGGCGCAAGAAGCGAGCGCGACCATGACGATGAGCGCAATTATCAGCCGGTAGATCGCGGGCGACAGGGCGTTATGTGACGTCACACCGGGTTCCTGTAAGGGGGTCAGTCGGTGATTCTAACGTGTGCAGCGTTTGGCGCGAAATCGTAATCTCGTCGTTTCGTGATGTCGTATGATGTTGCACATGACGACAGAGGCGAAAACTCATGAGTACACGGTCCTGGAAGAAGTCCTCCATGCGATCACGCATGGTGTCGGGGCTTTGCTCAGTATCCTCGGCTTGTCGTGGATGCTGTATTTGTCCATTGTTGCAGCGGATCCCTGGCGCATCGTGGCCAGTTCCATATACGGTGCGAGCCTGATTGCCTTGTTTCTTGCATCGACTATCTACCACGGCATGTATGCCTCGCGTCATCGCGAAATCTTCAAACTGCTGGATCACTGCGCGATTTACCTGCTGATCGCGGGCACCTATACACCTTTCCTGCTCGTTGCGATGCGCACGAATACCGGTTGGTGGCTGTTTGGCACGGTGTGGGCGCTGGCGACGGCAGGCATCATCAAGAAACTCTGGTTTCGTCACCGCTTTCCTAGAATCGCGTTGGCGAGCTACCTTGCCATGGGCTGGCTGATTGTGATCGCCGCACCGCAATTGGCCAACGCCATCGGTGCGAACGGCATGGCCTGGCTGCTGGCGGGCGGCCTTTGCTACTCGATTGGCGCCATTTTCTATGCCGTAGATAAAATACCCTTCAACCACACCGTATGGCACGTGCTGGTGCTCGGCGGCGGCGTCTGCCACTTTCTGGGCGTCGTCTGGTACGTATTGCCGACCGGTTTGCCCGCCTGAGATAGCGTTTTTTACCTACGAATTCACACTTCAGAGTGTGAGTTGCCTCTATATTCATGGACTTACGTAGAATACCCACTTGTATGCGTGACTTGTATCACAGTAGAATTTCGCTTCTGCCAGCATTATTGACGGACACAAGCTGAGTATTTAATTATGTGGTTGCCCGAACCCGTCTATAAGTCACTGCCTACGCTGTACGCGTTTATGGGCGCCTGTTTCATCGTCGGTGTGTTCTACCTGGGCCTTGATGCACCCATGAGTCCGGTGTATCTCGCGATGGGCCTGATTTCAATACTTGCCTCGATCACCGTGACAATCTGGCGCAGCAAACACTCCGGCGAGATGCGGCGCACCGATTCCGACGACGAGCAGACCACCTGATCTGTCGTACTAGTCCTTGAGCTGATACGTCCAGCGGCCGTAGGCATAAAGCCCGGCGGCAGCGACCAGCCCCACCGAACCCATGATGTACCACGCAATGCCGACATTGTTGGCGGCATAGAGTTGCGTCGTCAACGCTTCTCCCGTCTGGCCCGAAACCTCAATGAGTTTTTGAAACGCCTCGCCGATCGGCACGGCGTCGATTTCCGTCTGCGACATTCCCTGATCAAGTAACGAGTGGCGTGAAATCGTGTCCTTGGAACCCAGTTCGCCGTACAGGTACTGACCGAAAAAGCCCTCCAGCGACCAGCCAATGCCTAATGGCAGCTGGCTGAACCCCAGGTACATCGCTTTCTTTTGCTCCGGTGCAATGTTGCCGAGGTACTCCGAACTCTTGGGGCTCGAAAGCATTTCTCCCATCGAGAAGCAGACGATGGCCAGCACCATGATCCAGACATAGTTGAAGCCGCCAACGATTAGCAATGCCGCGGCGGCCAGGAACGTGCCCAGCGCCATGGAATTGGTTGCTTTCATCAGCGCGCTCCAGCCTGCAACGATGAAGCAGAAGATCATGATCATCATGGCGTTGAGGTTGACGAGACCCTCGGGTTGAATTCGTTGGCCGTCCTGCGTCATGCCGAGCAGGAAGATCCAGATGGGATTCGACGTGCCGTTAGAGCCAAACAGATGCTGAACCATGACCGAGGTATCGACCCAGTCCCGGAAGTACAGCGGGGCAACATCCCAGAATGCCATCAGCATGAACCAGAACCCGGAAAACAGGACCATGTACCAGATCATGATCGGGCGCAGTAGTTCATGCAGGCTGTCGCGCCAAAGACTTACTTCCTTGATGTCACCTGACTTCACTTTGGCACGGTGCGCCAGCCGCTCTTTCTTATCCTGTTCCTTGTAGGTCAGCAGCAGCAGAAAGTTGAGCGAGATGATCGCGGCACAGGCGTAGAAAACATGCGACCACTCGAGCTGGCGCAGTTGCGCCGCGAGCAATGGGCCGAGGAAGCCACCAATGTTCACGGTCTGATAGAACACGCCCCATGCCATGGAACTGTTTTCGCGGCTGGTCGATTTGACGATCGTGGCCTGAATGCCGGGTTTGAATATTCCGGTACCGAACGCGAGTACCAGCGCGCCCGCCATGAACCCCCAGAATGTCGGGAACCAGGCCATGAGCAGGTAACCCAGTATCTTGATAACCGTCGATGCGAAAATTGTCTCTTTGTAGCCCACGCGATCGGAAATGCCCCCGGTCAGGACAGGAACAAAAGACTGCATCAGTGCCCAGAACAAAAAGATGATGCCGACATCGGAGCCAACCAGGCCAAGACCGCCGTTGGACGTGGCGTCCGTGGCATAAAGGCTGGAGACCTGGCGTACGCCGTAATAGGCGAGGCGCTCGACCATTTCCATGGCGCCGCAGACCCAGAAAACATAGGAAAGACTGGCGAGCGCGGCCCAGATGCCCAGCTGCTTGACGTCTTTCACGGTAGTGGCATGCGTGCCTAAATCAGAGTTTGCCATCGATCTGCCTTGTTGTTAGTTGAATACGTCGAAAATGCGGCTGTATTTGAGTATGAACTCACGGCCGGTTGGCAGTGCTCCAATAGCGCGCTCATCGATCTCGTTATACACGAGGTACAGCCCTGAGTTAGCCGATCTCAGCCAGGAAAAGCGGACGTTGGTGCCATGCTCGTCGCTCGTTTCGTTGTATTGCACGAGCGCCTGCAATTGGACCTTGGGCGTGAATGAATAGGACAATCGCAAGCGCGCGAGGTTGGCCGTGAACTGCCCATTCGGGACCGGTAGGTCGAAATCGTTGTAGTTGAATGACAATTCGGATCGGAATGTCTCGCCGATACGAAAGTTGACGCCTGACGATATCGACACACGATCGCCACCGAATTGCCCGCCTGCCGTTCCACGGATTCTGAAACTCAAGGGTCTTGATCGGTCGCTGAAATAGGCGAGGACGGTTTCCGCATGATCGTAAGTGCCCGGTTGTATGACAACGCCGTCGACTATCTCGAACGAGTCGATCACGCCTGCACGTGTCAGGTTGACGCCCGTGTGCACCTCGGTACCGTTCTTGTACTCCCAGTGGCTGTCCACGTGCAGAACACCGGTTTCCTGAAAACCGTCGAATTTCCAGAAGCCCGTATACGACGCATGTGGTCGAGCTTCGAACAGGCCCCACTTACCTTTCATCCTTAGGCGCCGAAAAATGGAGATATTTGCTTTCTTGTATTCGCTACGTTCCAGGAAGCCGACCTCCGGATTGAAGTCCTTGCCGACTTCCGTGTAGTTGGCACCGAATGACCATCCGGCAGAACTCCAATCGGCTTTCACAGAAAACGCGTCATCTCTGCCATTTCGACCGGGGGTCTTCGTTTTTGCCAGCCACGCCTGCAGCAATACGTTTTCGCCAATGCCCCAGCGAGCGTCGATTGCGTAGCTGCGGTTGTAATCATCGCCTGACGAAATCAGGTGGGAGCCGTCGCCATCACGATTCACAAATATTGCACCGATCGAGGAACGGCCCTGCATTTCCCGGTTGGCCCTGAGCACAGCGAATTTGTTGCCAGGCGAGATGCCGGTAACGGCGTCTGTCCCCATGTAGAGCAGACCAATATTGGTGCGGTCGCCAAGCTTGCCTGACAGCCGAGCGCCGCCTTTTACAGGAATCGGGTCACCGTCATCGCTGATGCCGATGCGGCGACTGAAAAACATCTCGACTTCCTGACCGTTGCCGACGTTGAACTGACCCGAATTCTCGAGAAAGAACGGGCGTTTTTCGGGGAAGAACAGGTTGAAGCGGTCGAGATTGATTTGTTGTTCGTCGGCCTCAACCTGTGCGAAGTCGGTGTTGTAGGTCAGATCGAGTGTCAGGCTCGGATTTACGGAGTACTTCATGTCGAAACCGACGTCGGAATCGGTTTTTGTGCCTGTCAGTTCTCCACCACGACGCGCCCGGCCCAAGACGTAGGGCGTTATTTTGAAGTTTCGTTGTGGTGGTGGCTCGATGCCTCGCAAAGTACCGGCTTTCGATACCCGGTAGAGATTCCGATTCCTCTCGAGCGGTGCCCAGTATGCGATTTCGTTGTTGCGGCGAATATTACGCTGGAAGTTGATGCCCCAGTCTTGCTGCTTGTCTGAACCGTAGCGCAAAGTACGAAACGGGATCTCGAATTCCGCACTCCAGCCGATGTCGCTGATCATCGACTTTACCGACCAGGTGCCATCCCAGTTCAAATTGAAGTCACCGCCACCGCCACCGGAGCCAAAATCGCTGGCGGTACCTTCTTTGGTTACCTGGGCGTCATACTCGACGCCCGCTGCATTCGTGCCAAATACGTAGCCGTTTTGCCGGTCGAGCAGGCCGTCGATAATAACGAGGAAGGCGTCGGTATCGCTCAGGCTCGAATCGCGGCGACTGTCCGTGACGATGATTCTTTCTGGATTGTCGTCATAAGCGACAACGCCAATATGCAAAGCCGTATCGGTGTAGCCAACGAAGACTTCAGTCCTTTGCGTCGAAGGTTGGCCATCGTCGGGTTGCACCTGCCAGAATTCGCTCGTTGGAACCGTGTTCGACCAGGCATTATCGCCAAGCACGTCGCCGTCGAGCACGGGTGCAACGCTGAGCCTGGTTGCGCTCAGTTCTGGTGGCAGGGCGGGGCGAGCCGCGGCGTCGAGAGACACGACGGCGGCGAGCAGGAGGGTAAGGAAAAGCTGTAATGCTCGAATCAAGCGACCGGTCCGGAAAATCGATACTGACTAGTACACCGATCCCTCCAGAAACTCAATCAGGGATTCCTTCGCCGACTTCTGGTTATCCCATGGCTCATAGGATTCGTTCCGGGAACCTGTGGTTTTCAGGCGAACGTCGCGGGCTTCGGCGATAAGTCGCAGTTGATCGACGGTCACCGCGTAGTAGGCGTCGGCGGCTGATGCAACCGGCTTAAGGTAGACAGGTTTGCTGGCGCCTATAGCCGCAACAGTCCAACCGGCTATTTCCAACGGTAGTGGTTCGCCGTCCGCAAAAATGACTATCGACTCGAAGCCGTCGCGCGACTGGTCGGATTGGGCATCCGCCATCGTATTCCAGATGCCGATCCACAGGTAGTACTGATAGTCGCCGCTGCGATTCACTTCCAGCGGCGCCATGTGCACGAAGTTCCGTGCGTAAGCCGCGCGGCCGGATACGTCACGATAAAAGACCATGGGCGTCTGGCTGTAGCGGATCGTCACACTGGTGGCGGGGTCCATCTGTTCCCTGACCATCGCCGAATCCGACGAGCAGCTGCTTGTAAAGAGCGCAAGCAATACGATTGCTGCGAGTAATCGAGTGTTGAAAGGGCAATGTGAGATGAAGGTCATCAGAAGAACGACTGGTATCCGATGTTAATGAAATAGGATTCACGATCCAGGTTCAGATCGACAACACCCGAGTCGCGTTGCGAAAATTGTTTGCCTGCTTCAAGCTCAATTCGAAATTTCCGGCTGCGACGATACTGAAGGCGAATGCCAGGTGTGTAAAGCCACTCGTAATTCGGATCCGCCAGCCGCTGCCGCCGATCCACTCTCAGCCTGGGATTGATGCGCCAGGTTCTTCCGATCGGGTAACGGCTGTCGAAAGTGAGCGAGATCACGCGCGACGTATCCGAGTCGGAGTATCGCGCGCTGATAATTGAAACATCGCCTTCTTTCAGCACGCTGCTCGCGATGAGGCTTCCCGAGTAGTACCGGTAGCTTGTTTCTTCGGTTGCGAGAACCCCGCCGGAAGCCGGGGTCCCGTCCATCGTCGACTGGCTTGCGTCCGCATTGATCTGCAGCTTTGGGCTTATCGGGTACGAGAGCCCAAGGGTATAGGTCGTCGACAGAGACGTTCGGTCACGTCCGAGTTGGCGTAGCTCGCCCTCGCTGTAGATCTGCACGAGTTCCTCGAACGTGGCTACGGGCTGTCCGATCAGGGCGTTGCTGGCACTCAGGAACGGGCTGCCGCGACGATCGACCAGCCCGTGAATCGAGAAGCGCGACGCGAAGCGCCAGCTTCCCTGCAGATACGCACTGGCGAGTTCGCCATAAGCGAGATCGTAATCGACCATTCCCCAGAGACTCTGGTTCGTGCCGAAGTAACGAAATTCTGCACCGACAGCTTGCCTGTCCTGAACGCCCTCGACATCCTGCGCGATGTAAAACGCGCCAAGATCGAGGTTTTCGAGGATGGGCCCGTAGTTGACGCTGGCACCGTAGAATGACCTTGAGGAATCGATGCTGTCGGACGAGGAGTAGGCAGGTTTGCCCACCACGGTATTGAGCAGCACGCGCTCACCGAGCTGGTAACCGAGGTTTAATCCGTCGAATCGACCCAGCACGCCACCGCTATTGCGCGACTGGCGACCGATCCGGCCGCGCAGGCCCGTGACGGCGTCCGCCATGTCGGCGTATGCATACGAAACTCGCAGTGAGTCGCCTGACCCTATGTTCTCATCGAGAAAATCGTTGCGGTAGCCGGCGGAAAGCCGACTGCTGAAGTCGAAGCGCTCGCCGCGACGCCTCGCATCGAGGTTTATATCCGAGTAAAGCGCCGACTGACTGACAATTTCGTTCTGATCGCTCGGTTGGTTTACGTCGCGACGATAATATTGGGAAAAGTATGTCTGTATTCGCCAGTCACTTTGCCGCAAGCTGCGGTCGCCGGCCGCACTGGCTGTCGTCGTGCTTTGATTGCTTCGCCTGTCAGTGGCGAGCAGCGCCGCTAGTCGCTGATTGACCCTGACGGCGCCCTCGTTATCGGGGTACAGCGAGAGGTAACGTTGGTATTCGGCTTTCGCGTGTGCCATTTGCCCATTTTTTTCTCTTGCCAGAGCGAGATATTCCTGCGCCT
>Ga0224512_10000446_pt1 | contig 43928 bp, 39 predicted proteins | sample SF_May12_sed_USG_4_FD_169103 | JGI IMG/M metagenome (GOLD analysis project Ga0224512, IMG submission 169103) | Sediment microbial communities from San Francisco Bay, California, United States - SF_May12_sed_USGS_13 | ecosystem: Environmental > Aquatic > Marine > Sediment | place: USA... | reverse complement strand
ACGGGCATACCTACATTGGCCACGCTGTCGCCTGCGCTGCCGGGGTGGCGGTGCAGGAAGTCATGGAACGCGACAACTTGCTGGAGAGAACGGAAACGATGGGCGCGCGCCTCAGGGGCCTGTTGAGCGACCGCCTGTCGGACCATCCGAATGTTGGAGACATTCGGGGCCGCGGCCTGTTGCTGGGGCTCGAACTCGTCGGAAACAAGGCAAGCAAAGCCGGTTTCAAGGACGGCGCCGACCTGCCCGAAAAGCTGCGCCGCGCGGCGATGCGGCATGGACTCATCGTCTACCCGGGAGGGGTTACATTCGACAACCTGACGGTACCGCACATTCTGCTTGCCCCTCCGATGATCGTGGAGGACCGGCATTTGCTGGAGTGCATCGACAAGCTCAACGGTGTGATCAACGAGACAGTTGGCGGCGGCAACAGGTGATTGTTGTCGAAACCTATTGCTGCCGCACTTTAATGTCGACCTTCGCAAGATCGTACAGGCTGGCCGCCGATGGGCAGAGCAGGGTCACCCATCGACCGCTGCGGTGCAAAGGCTAAACCCTGCCGTTACATCAGCTTGCCGGGCCCGGCCGTCAGATTTGCCGGGGTCGGAATTCCCGGTGCAACCATGACCATCTGTGCCATCTGTTCCAGCGCATAGACCATGACCTTGACAACGATCTGGGGGAAGTCCGGCGGCAATTCGCTGACCGTTGGCACGGCAGGCGCGCCCGGAAACTTTGGGGGCGCCAGCATATTGAGTTGGCTTTTTACGGTTGGCAGCGAGACTGTCAGTCTGGCCGGAGCCGCCGTAACGCCGCCGGCGATCGGCGTGCCGGGAAGAACCTGGGCGGCCGCCATGAATTCTGCCAGCCCCTTCGCCGTTACCTTGGAAATCGTTTCGGTGAAACTGTCCTGACCGGGCCTCGACATCCCGGAGGAGGAGATGACAGACATTGCATTCGCCTTGATCTCCGCCTGGGTTGGGCAGGCGCCGGTCAGTCGTCCCATACCGATGACAGTGCCAACCATCGCAGGCGGCGTCACGTTGCAGGGGACCCCCGGTTCCATGAAAACCCGTTGCAGAAAGTCCTCGCAGGCGCTTCCTATTACCTTGCTGATCGCATTGGCCAGTTTTTGGCCGGTCTGCGGATTCGGCGCCATCGGCACCGACGACACGGCGATATTCATTAACAGTCCCGCGTTGGGCGCTGGCATCGCTTTCTCCCTGTTTATTTATCTTGATTGTTCACTCGGCGAAATAGCAGGCTCCCGCGCCGAATCTAGTTAATCTGCCCGAAAACACCATCTTCTGGCAAGAGTGCCAGGACAATCTGCCCCAGAATCTTTGCTTTGCCCGCAGCGTCGTCCGTCATGCTCTTGCGGGTATTGACGTAGGCTTCAAATGCCGCGGTCACGTCCGGATAGTGCTCAATATTCTGGCTCAGGACGATGCAGTCTTCGAAGGCCAGATTGAGTCCCATCCCGGTGAACGGCAGGATCGTGTGGCAGGCGTCCCCGACAAGCGCTGCCCGTTCGGCGTACCAGGTCTCCGTCGTTAGCGTAAACATTAAACATTCAGGATTAACGCGTAATTCCGAGGCGTATTGGGGAAAGTACCGTACACAGTCCGCATGATTCTCGCGAAACAGTGCCAATGCCCGGTCAACCCCAGCCCCGCTGTCGGATGTCACGCCGTCGACCGGATAGAAATATGAAGCACGGAAAGATCCGTCCCGATTCGGAAGCGCCATGATCAGGGATCCCTGACGTGGCCAGATATGAAACGCTGATCCATCGAGTGCGACGTCGGCCGGAACGAAGAGTTCTTTGTACGCATAGTTGAACTTCGATCTATCTGTATGAGTACCGTGACGATCTTCGATTGCAGAACGCACGACCGAATTGGCGCCATCGGCACCAACGACCAGATCTGCCGTAATAATTTCACCGCTTGCCAGTTCGACGGTACCGCCGGACGCGTTAATTGCGCGAACGGCAGAACTGAAATGGAAACTAACGTGCTGACTCGTACGGACGTGTTCAAAAAGAGCATTCGCAATATCGAGCCTGGAACCCGACCTCACACCGCCCGGCGGTGTAAGGAGTGAGGATGGCCCGTCGATCTGATCTGAATACCGCTGTTCCGTGATGGTGCCGCTCCGACTGTGTATCGCTCGCTTGGACAGCTGGACAGTGCATTCGATGATTGGGCGATCGAGACCGGAGCTCGCCAGTAAGTCAACGCTGTTTTGAGCTATGGCGATATTGAGAGAGCGACGGGAAGCGTAGTCGTCGGTAGCTGGATCGGTTCGGCGGTCGAACACAGCAACCTGGAATCCCTGCTTTGCGAGGAGCCACGCTATCGTCGATCCGGCCGGCCCTGCACCAACAACTATCGCTTTACGCCGGGACAAGATTTGTCTGGTTTCTCGCTTGTCTTAACAAGAGAATGTAAAGCAGGTCGAATGTGAACACGGAAATCATCAGAAAAAGGAAATAGCTATTAACTCCCTTTTCTGCCATCACAATTCCGTTAGCCAAAGAGATGACGCCGGTGGCAAAAAACTTTAGCCACGCGCCGCTGTAGGAGTGGTTTCTGAGATCCGGTCTCCTGAAAAACATATCGACGAACAACATGCTCATGATCAGGTTGATTGTATACGCCGTCATGTGACCGGAGCTGTCATGAATCTGATCAGTAAATGTCCACATCCAGACTGCTGCTATCAACAGACAGATGACCAGACCGGTATTGAAGAACCGTTTGATCGCGGCGACAGTCTGCTGTTGCTTACCGTATCTGAAGCACTGGTAAACGATAATTGCATCGATCACCATCCACCCGATGAACATGGAAAGTTTTGGCAAGTCCAAATCGCCCGCCGACGTCAACGGCGGGCGAAATACCGCGAATATGGCTTCCCACGAGAAATTCAGGCAGACGGCGACTATTGGAATTGCGTAGGTCTTATTTTTAAACCCCACCCATATGATCATCGCATACGCGAACAGCCACAGGACATCGCCGGCGATGCCGAGTGCTGCAACATCAGCTAATGTGAATAACTCGCCTCTCGGGTGTTCCATTCCGCTTAGTATCTAGCAGATGCTGTCATCGTCCCCGAACGAATCTCGTACCTTGTCGAGCGAACTCCAGTCAACGTTCTTCAGTGCCTCGACTTTCTCAGGGTGCGCATCGAAATTGTGCGCTTTTAGCGTCCCTTCGGGATCCGTCCTGATGCCCTCACGAAAGCTTGGGTCGTTCATTACTTTATCGATCATTGTTTCAAATTTCATAAAATTTCCCTTGGTAACCGTGTTCCGGCTGTTTTGTCATTAATCACACAGAGCGCGATTCATAATAGACCAGTTTTCCGTAATTTGCTTGCTCAGGCCAATGCCTTTGCAACTTTCGCCAATTCCGCTATAGCACGCCCAAAGTTACTTGTCCACGTGACCATCCAGGATTCGAGCTCATCCACGTAGCGGTCCAACGATTGCGAGTTAAGCGGCGCTCCGGCCTTGCGGACTTTCTGATGCATACCCTGTAGCTGCTCTGTGCCCCAGCTCGCGCCTTCACGGCCGAGCCATGCAAGCAGTGTCTCGTCGGGCAAGCGATTCGCATTGCTCCTGGAAAGAAAAAATGTCTTTGCGCCGCATCGGTGGTCGCGATACCAGTCGGACATATCGTCCCGCATTTGTATCCATGCACTAAGCGCATCGCAAAAATTGTTCCACTCAGGGAGCCTGTCCTCCGCTGAGAAATGAAATGCAGTCGCGGCGAGGGGAATCTTGCCGGCGCAAGTTTTAGTCGCGGACAATTGGTAGAACCGATCTTCGTCTATGTCAGTGGCGCTGGCTTCTGCAGCGGCCGAATCGAATCCGCGCGCCCATTCACGTCGATATATTTCCCAGAAAGGGTGCGTCGCCGCGAAGTACTCCTGGTATATGCGCTGAAACTCTGTGTGAAACAAAGCACTAATTGAGAGAATCGCTTTTTCGTTCGTGGCCTGATTGTCCATAAGGTTGTCAATAAGGCGAACGAAGTAGTAGCCGCTCACTGTCGAGTATGCAAGGCCGTCCTGAAAATCTACGTCTTCATTTGCATCGGTTGATTCAGCCAGCCATCGGGGCAGACGCAGCATCGGGAATCCGCGAATGTCCTTGAAGTAGTCGGCGGGGGTACGCGAGTGTGAAAGAGACGCCATCCAGTTGCTCACGGCAGGCGCCATGTTCGGCGTTCGATCACGAATTTCCGCAGATAGTCTTTCAAGAGCACGATCAATGCACTCGCTTGCGGCCGCGTCATATGCAAGGGTCTCTCCGCTCATATCAATTAGCGTCAATCCTTGCGAGATCAGACCGTGCGCGTGCGGCAGACAAGATTTTCACCGCACCGGCCAGGTGACGTTCTCTGGCGCTCTCAGAAATGGTCTTGTTTTTCGCCAGCTCCGCACGAATTCTTGCTTCCTGGATTGGCATTTTCATGCGCTCCGCACAGTCAATGGCGGATTCAAGCGCAGCCCTGGCAGCCTTGTGACGTCCTCTGAGTCGCTTAATCACTCCGTCCCAATACCGGGCCGTGGGTTCGGCCACGGCGAATACGCGTGCATGCCGCTTGATGACATTGACCAGTGAATTGAGCTGGGAGAAATTCTTATTTGATGTTGCGTTGCTGAAAAGAGCGTAATAGATGTCAGCCAATGCAGACTGCTCAACGAACACATCGTAGAAGTTTGAGGGCCCGCGACCGACTAACGTCATTGCGTCATCGGCAAGCGCTTGCGCCTTTGCCAGATCGCCGGCGGCATACACAAAATCCGCCTGTGCCACGCGGACGTCGGCGCTGTACTTCTCGCCAATCCCGGATTCTCCCTGACGCAGATCGAGAAATCGCTGAATCAGTTCCGGCAATTTCTCCAGATTGCGCCGGGCAAGGCGCACTCGAATAATCCAGCGAAGTGCTTCGGCCTGATCTTTTTTGTCTCCGCGACGCTCCGCCGAAGAAAAGAGATCGCTTCCGAATTCAAGGGACTTGTCCAATTCTCCGCGAATATAGGCGGTCGCCGCGAGGTTTTGCGTGCCGTCGTCCCAACGTCGTCGGTCTCCTCTTTTTTTCGCTACGGCGGTTGTATTGAACAGGTGCCGCCTGGCCTCGTCCAGATTGCCGGCTCCGGCTTCGTACACGCCATAAGCCAATGACACCCAGGCCAGGGTCTCCGGTTCATCGGTCTTCTCAGCAGCGTCCATAGCCCGATCGCAATACTTTTTTGCGATGCCGTGCAAAGGAATGAAACCCATGATTGCGCCTACGGAGGCGTAACCGCGAGCAAGCTCCGGGGACGGACCGGCAAGTTCCGCGATATTAAGGGACTGAAACGCACAATGGAGACAGCGGATATTCTCATTGGCGACAAAATACGCTTCGACCAGCCCCTCAAGCGCACGCGCCTGCTCGAGCAGGCTTTTTCGATCATCGTGCCTGCTGCCAACAATCCGGCCGGCCCTGTAGCGATGCAGAACCTGGCGGCCCATCTGCGAGAACAGGCCAAAAATCGGGCGCAACTTGCCCTTCTTCATCTCGATTCCTGCAAGGCTGAGTCCCTGCTCGATATGAGTTCGACCGGTCTGGTATTCCGACTCCTTCAAATGCGCGCGGCCAATCGAAAGTTTCCAGTGTCTCCGATCATCTGTGGTCGCGAAGCCCTGGCCGTCTTCAGAGGCTTTGTTGCTGATTTCAAGCGCATCGGAATAGAACGATATTGCTTCCCTGTTTGAGAAGTTCCGCATTGCATTATCGCCCGCCCTGGTCAGGTAGCTGGTGGCTCTCTCCCATTCGTCTGCATGCTGCCAGTGATGAGCGAGTACCGGTTGCATCGACTCGCTTGTGGAGTTCGATTGTTCTTCGAACCACGATGCGATTCTGCGATGAAGCTTCCTTCGCTGTGAAAACAACATCGAGTGATAAGCAACGTCGCGCGTAATGACATGTCGAAATTCGAAAACACCACTGTTTTCACTGTCGACATCAATGAAATCCCCTTCGCTCAGTTCATCGAGCCACCTCAGCATGCTCTTCTTACTTGTAGCTTCCGGGTAAACCGCAACCAGGGAGTCGACTGTGAACCTGACACCGATGGCGCTTGCAACTTTGATGGCGAATTGGAGTTGCTCGGACAGCCGATCGATGCGCGATGTAACTATTCCCTGGATCGTGTCGGGCAGTCCTTTGTCAGCCAGCATGTTCGCCATCGATTTGCCCGGGTCTGTATCAGGATCTGCCAGCTCGCAAACACGATCGGCGATAGTGATGACTCCGGATTCGAGTAATGCGTAGGCGAGTTCCTCGCTGAAAAACGGGTTTCCGCCCGCTTTCTCCATCACAAACTCGGACACCGACTCAGGCGTGGAATCTACGCCAAGGCGATGGCAAACAAGATCAACGGTGGCTGGTGCCGATAGCGGGGAAACGTGAAGTTTATTCGCGCCACCCAGTTCGAACAGCGACGACAACAGCGGATGCTCGACTTCCGTCGGTCGAGTGCTGATGACAAACAGAATCGAGTCATTGCTGCGCGCCACGAGCGAAATAAGTTTCCAGGAAGCCGAATCGAACCAGTGGGCATCCTCCAGAAAGATTCCGATCGAACCGTTTTCGGTAGCCGTGCCCAACACTTCAAGCAAAAGGCTCAGAGTGTTGTCCGCCCGTACTTCTTCGCTCATTCGCTTGGTAACGTCGTTATCCGGAATTTCGTATGGAAGAACCGCGCTCAATAATGGTGCGAGTTGGCGTCTTTCTTTCGGCAGCGATTGAATAAGACGTGATGTCATCTCCTCCGTATTTTCCGAGCCCGGCTCGAGTTCAAGCAGGGTCGCAAAAACCTGGCGCCAGGGATAAAATGAGGAATCTTTGCGAATCGCGTCGGCACCGCCTTTGAGTGCGGCGATATTGAGGTCCTGGGCACGCGACGCAGCGTATTCCATGAGTGTCGATTTACCGATACCGGCGTCGCCCTCGAGTAGCAGCAGGCTGCCGGCACCCTCGTTCTGCGCTTCACGCAACGCCTGCTCGATCTTCGCTGTTTCCTCGTCTCTGCCAAAAATCGCGATGTTGGTGGTTTGCCGGGTGATGGCTGTGGTTGTATTTTCGTCCGGTGTTTGAACGCGGAATACTGATGTCGGGCTGCTGTGGCCCTTCATCGTGATTGGATGCAAAGGCTCGAAAGCATTATTGACTTGGGCTCGACTGGCGACCGACGTGTCACACAGAATTCGCCCATCCGCTTTTTGCATGAGCCGGGCGGCGAGGTTTATAGCGCTTCCGGCAATCGTGTACTGCTGCCGGCGCTCTGTCCCGTATATGCCGCAGTAGAGCGGCCCGCTGGCAATACCTATTGACGCTTCTACCCCTTGATTGGCAAGCCACTCGCGAATCTCGATGGCAGCCAGTGTGGCGCGGCGGGCATCATCCTCATGCGCGAACGGCGGCAACCCAAAACCCACAACCATCGACGCGCCCTTATCATCCATGAGGAGCTGGTATACCGTACCTTCAAGTCCGGTGATGATTTCCTGCAGGTATTTCACAATCGGCTGGAGTTTGTCCAGCAGGTCGGTTTCAGTCTGATCCAGCCCGACGAAGTTGATGAATAAGACCACGATGTTTCGAAACTCGGCAAGCCATTCGTCGTAGCCGGCCCTGGTTCGTGTGGCGACGACAGAAGGCACAAGACCGACGAGTACGGTTTCAGCTCCGATGGGTACTTGCACAGGATCCGGTGAGCGCGCCGTAACGTCATTGCGTCGGGAAACCAGTTTGCGGCGTCCCTGGTCGATCTCATTCCCGACAAAGCCCTTATCGATTAGCTGCCACGTTGATTGTGTGACAACTACTTCACCGGGACGGGTGCATCGATCATTTTCTGCGATCTCCACAACAGGTTTTCCCGACACGAGAAACTGCCATATGTCATGAGCTCCACCGACCTGCAGAAAAGAGACAGCCCCTGAAGTGACGGAGGCGCGAAACCTCAGCGAATCACTCTCGGTCTTTGCTTGATCGCTGACATGCACTTGAATTTCCAGTGCGCAGCCCGCAGCCATTTGCGCGGCCTCGGCCAATGATTCGCTCTTTTCAGCAGGCCAGATGGCGAGGATCGAATCGCCGGCGTAAAAAAGTATATCTCCTCCGTGATCGAGGATGAGATCCGTTGCTTTACCGAAATATTGATTAATAATCTCGGTGAGATTTTCGGCGCCGCGGCGTCCGCGTGCTGCGGATCGCTCTGTTAGCGCTGTGAAACCGCTCAAATCAATAAACAAAAGTGCGGCATGCCCTGATTCCTGCGAGGGCATTTGCTTTGTGCCATCGTCGAACCCGGCCAGTACATCTCTAAGCTGTACCTGGGGTGCAAACCTGGCCAGCTTTTCGCCAACGTTCATCAGTCGCCGCTTAGGGAAATGCGTCTCGATGCAACGTGCGTTCCTTTTACGAAGCCCCGAATATCCAGGGACTGGGCGTTTGGCGGTCTGCTAATTTGGCAGTCGGACTCGCCATCGCCAACATCCGGAGAAGCAAACGGGCGACCGTCAACGTAGATGTCGAGCCGATCGAGCCCAAACGTTGCAAATTTCAGGTCCAGCAATTCTCCGGAGGCTGACACACTGCACTCCAACAAGCGTTTAGGCATTCGGTCGATTCGCTTGGCTACCGCTGCGATTAGATCAACATTGGATTCAAGGAGATCATTCCTTGTCATCGGGTGGTAGTGATCAGGGGTCACGCCAAGGTCTTCGACCGGTGTGCCGTGTTGTTTGCCGACGCGAAGCGTTCGTCGCATTGCTGCGCGTAATGCTGCATTTCCGGGTAGTTTTTTGTATGGAGATTCCGGATCCCGCAGCCCGGGCTTGATCAACGATTGCCTGAGAAACTCCTGCGTCCAGACATTGGCGCCGCCCGCGCCTGTATTGTGGTCAACGCCGATGATCGGTCCAATCTGGTGATCGTGAAAGCCCGAGGCGAATGCATCCGTAGCGCTATAGCATCTCGCATCCGTAATGAGCGCAACCGGTCCGTGGTAGCGCTGTCCTATTGCGTTGGCGGATTCTCGCGAAGTGAGCGGATATGCGCTCGAATAGACGGCGCCAGTTTCGATCGCGCGAAGCATTGATGGTATCCACGGCGATAAGTCGAATCCGAGTTCGCCGTTCTTATGGCGCTGACATATTCGCAAGTTCAAAGGTGTATTGCGAAACTGAAGCGATTGTGGATGTACCTCTCGTGGCGTCAACAATTGCAACAGCCGTTCGGCAGCCTGCAGGCTGCCGCCGCCATTATTTCGCACGTCTATGGCGAGGCCCCGTTTCGGCAACTGTTCCAACAGCCTCAGGAACTCATCGACGAACGCGTCCGGGTTCTCTGTGGCAAAAGTTCTGACGCGAATGTACGCAAATTCACCGTGTGGTGTTGTTACCGGCCTCGCCATGAAAACTTTTGGCATGCACGTTTCCAGCGCCTCGGTTTGTACCTGAGCGCGGCCGCTTTGCGACGACGATGCTACCGCCTCGGCGGCAACTACCTCTGGAGCAAACAGTACTTTTCGCGCCAGCCGCATGTGATCTGCGGTGAGGTCGAGACCGATTGACGACGAAGACGCTGACGGCTTGTCGTGGTCGACTTTGTCGGTTTCCGCGGGCGGTGCAAATATTTGCCACTCAATCCGAATTTCGTGCTTTCTACCCTGGTTGTCGCAATACTGGGCAACGACTCGTTCTTCGTCCGGCGGCAACAGCGCAATCAGTGGGCGTAATGTCATCGCATCAATACCGCGAGCGCGTCGGGCGGCGGCGTTACTTCCGGCATTTGCGGCGGCGCTGATGGCGACAGCGCGCTCCATCGGTACTCCGTTCCATGTCAGGACTTCCGCGCCCGGCCGGAATGTCTTGTGGTCGAAACCATGTAGTAATTTCGTTACCAGGTAATGCCGGGATTTGCCAGCGTCATAGCACTCCTCGATCTGGAACGGCAGGTAAGCGGTCATCTGCCGAAAAGGATCGGGCAGAAAGTAATCTGTATGCATATCGTGTAACGAGTTAAAGATCTCCAGTATCTCCCTGTGAAATTCGACAGGGTGGGAAAGCTGTGACTGCTTGCTCTGTTGCAGTTTGTGTTGCAGTAGCTTAAGCCTCTGCAAGGCGTTGACGCCGTGCATTGCCTGCTTGTATGGCAGATGCACGTAGTTTTCCGCCAATACGAGCAGCGCTTGCTCGACGATCGTCTTGCGTGCCGCGAGCGTCAGTGTCGCACATTTTTCAAGAAACGTTGGCACGTCAATACTTGCGCCAACGCTCGAGCGGACCGCTTTGTGCGCATTCGTTACGAATGATGGTTTTAGTTTCGTTTTTGAATTTGGCATAGTCCGACGAGAATAACTGAAGTCAGTGCTAAACTCATTGTCATCAGCGACTTTTGCCGGATGGCCTTTAATCCGTAATGTTCAATAAGAATACTAAACAAACCGTTCATTCCCGGGCACTGTACGGCGCGGCTGTGGCTTTTTTCGGCATATCCGTGGTCACGCTGCTGGTTTTCCTGATCTCGCTGGCCCTTGAAGGCGTGTTTGCCGGACCGGAGCGCGGTTTGGTTGAGCGGCTCACAAGCCTCGGGCCCGATGTTACTTTCGAGGTGCTCACAAATGCCGCGGAACTGCTGGCCGCTGTGCTTGCGATCGCGATCACAGTCGTGGCTATCGTTGTCGAATTGGCAGCGAACCGGTACAGCCACAGAATTACGACAATGTTCGTTCGCGAGCCCGTGAACATTTTCGTAATGAGCTTTTTTGTCGTCGCTACGATTCACAGCATTTGGAATTCTCTTTTTGTTGGCGGGGACAGCACCCAGGCGGTTATAGCGAATGCCGGATTGCTGATCAGTATGGCGATGGTCACCATTTCCCTGACTCTGCTACTGCCGTATTTTGCTTTTGTACTGTCGTTCCTCTCGCCGGATAGCGTTATCGAGAAGATCAAGGGCGCCGCAGTAAGGCGGTTTGATTCTGTTGGTAACGACGACAATGAGCCGACAAAAAACTACATGCTGAATCGGGTTGACGAGTTGCAGGATATCGCGCGGCGCGCCTCGGAGACAGGCGACCGCGCTGTGGCCATGAAAAGCATCAACGCTTTGTGCGAGTTGCTTACCGACTACCAGGAACACATTCCGAACCTCCCAAAGAATTGGTTCTTAGTGAGTCCGTGTGTTGCGAGAGATCCTGATTTCGTGTCGCTGAGCGACTCTTCAATCAGTGAGATCGAAAAATCCGGTACCTGGCTGGATGTCAAAGTTATGCGGCAATACCTGAGTCTCGTGAGCATTGGCAGTTCCAGTTCCCGCGACATGACCAATCTGATCGCAATCAACACGAATCGCATTGGCAGTGCGGCCGCAACGACCAGGACGGCTGTCGTTGAACTGTGTATCCGGTGCTTTAACAGCTATCTGCGCGCCACGATCAACAAAAATGATCAGCGAACCTGCTACTACATCATGAACCAATACCGACAAATGGCAGAGGAACTGCTGAGGTCCGGGCAGGAGAACGCGGTTCGTGAAATTGCGCTGCATTTCCAATTCTATGGTCAGCTCGGTTTCACTCTTAATATGCCATTTCTGCTCGAGGTTGCCGCGTATGACATCGGTCGATTAATCGAGGATGCCGCCCGACAGAAATCTACTCAGGTAGACGACTTGCTTGATCTGATCCTTGAACTGGATCGCGAAATCAAGAAGGAGTCGGACGAGGTGAGCCTACTGGGAATCCGGCGAGCGCAAATCCAGCTGGCCGCTTTCTTTCTTGACCGCGGCGACGAGTCGAGGGCCCGGCGCATCGCGAATGATTTGATGGTCGAGAAGCCGGAGCGAGTCAAGCAAGTGCGCGAAATGTTGATGTCTGAGGAACGGCCCCACTACTGGGAAATAACCGATCGAGGCATCAACTTCTCATATCTCGACCCGCAATTGCGGCGCCACGTAGACACAGTCCTGGACTGGGCCAGGAGTCGCGACTAAGGTCCGCTGCAAAAGCAGTATTCCGCGAATAATCCTGCTTCAAACCCCCAATTCCAATGCATGCGTCGCCGTTCGCGACAGTATATGGATGCGCACGATGACCTGATCGCCAAACCTTCTTACTGGTCAGTTATGGTCTGGCCAGCTGACTCGTTGAGACGCGTCAATGCCTCGTTTGCGCGCGTCTGACGCCGACCGGGTCTGTCTCGAAGTGCGTCAATACTTTGCAGCAGCAGCGCTTCGGCGTCGTCGAATCGGCCCTGGCGGGACAAGGTGTCGGCGTATTCCGTCCGCGTTCCGGCAACCAGCTCGTGGTCGGACGGATAGTCCTTCTCACGAATTTGCAGCGCACGCTCGAGCAGGGTTTGCGCTTCGGCGAGGCGGCCGGCCGAGTTGAGTACGGCACCGAGCTCGGTGAGGGCCGACGCCGTGTATTGATGCTCGTCATCGAGCGCCTCGCCGTAGATGACGAGTGCGCGGCGAAGCATATCCTCGGCCGCACTCAGTTCCGACTGGTCATGCAGCAACATGCCAAGCAAGGTCATATCGTAAGCCACCATCGGATGACCGGCGCCGCGCGACTCGATGTGCAGCGACAATGCGTCACGCATGACGCGTTCCGCGTTGTCATAGTCGCCCCGCGCGTGCAGCAGAGTGCCCTTGTTGATGAGCGTTGCTGCCAACAGATGGTGTTTGTCACCCAGAATTCGTCGCGTCGCCTCGATCGCCCGGTCCAGTGTATCCTCGGCGGCCTGCAGATCACCCTTCGAGCGCTGCAGCACGCCCAGGTTTTGCAGGTAGTACGCCATCAGAGGGTGATTGGCGCCTTCATTGGTCGTGACGATGTCTATCGCTTCGAGCAGCAACTCCTCGGTTCTGTCGAGATCGCCCCGGACCTGCAGAATCCGGGCCAGCATATTTTTTGCTTCGGCCAGCTCGATGCTGTAGCCCGAGTCGATCTGCGTATAGATGTCAATACTCGAACTCGCGAAAGCCTCCGCTTCGTCAAGTTCGCCGGTTTTCAGGTGCAGCTCTGCGAGATTAAACAGGTTTTTGGCGACGTCCGCTGAATACGCGCCACTTTCTTGCCGGTTGATCGTCAGCGACCTGTCGAGCAAATCTTCGGCACGCTCGTAATCGGCCAGACGAATCAAGGTTTCGGCCAGATCGTTACCGGCGACTGCAACATTTGCGTGCGATTCACCGTCGGTTTGCAATCGCAATTGCAACGCCTGCTCGAGCATCTCACGCGACGGCTCATACTCGCCGAGATTGAAATAGACACGGCCTATCGTCCCCATCAATGCCGACTGAATCTCGGGGCGGCCAGTGAGGTCTCCCTGGATTCGACTGGCTCCGGACGCAAGTATTTCCTCAGCGGTAATGCTCGTGCCGCGCGCCTGCGCAGGATCCTGCGCCATGAAGATATCCTCGAGAAAGCGGGATACTTCCCGCGCTGTGTCGCGTTCCTTGACGACAATTCGATTCTGCATCGATAACAGCACTGCAAATGTCGCAAGCAAGGCGACGACCAGAACGGACGCGGACACCGCTGCATAATGACGACGCACGAACCTGCTGGTCCGGTAGCGCCACGAATCCGCGCGCGCGTTGATCGGCATCCATCGCAAATGCAGGCCGATGTCGTCGGCGAGCGCGCTGACCGATCGATACCGGCGCTCCGGTTCCTTGCGCAGTGCGTTGAGAATTATCGTGTCCAGATCGCCGCGCAGTCGCCGTTGCAGGCGTTCCGGACTGCTGCGGCGATCGCTCGCAATACGCTCGAGCGTCTGTAATACGCAGGGATCGCTGCTCGTTTGGGCGATCAGTCTTTCCTGTTGTAGTCGCTGGCTGGGCCGCATCGTGTCTTGCTGACAGACGATGTGCGCGAATTCGCTCGGCGTCAGGTCGTCTGTCTCGTAGGCCCGAAAGCCGCTCAATAAGGTGTGCAGCAGCAGGCCCAGTGCATAGATATCGGTCGCCGTCGTAATGGTTTTGCCGAGTATCTGCTCGGGTGCCGCGTTTGCCGGCGTCATGATGACCGCACCTTCGCGCGTCAACCCGTCGGTCGCCGCGCCGCTGGCATCCGTCAGTTTCGCGATACCGAAGTCGAGGAGCTTCGGTGTGCCGTCTGCGGTAACCAGGATATTGGAGGCCTTGATGTCGCGGTGTATGACCAGATTCTGGTGAGCGGAGTGAACCGCGGCGCAAATCGTCTGGAACAGCCGCAAGCGCTCGACGACTGTCAGCCGGTGCAGGTCGCAGTAGGTGTCGATGCGCATGCCGTCGATGTATTCCATGACGAGGTAGGGAACACCGTCCCGGGTCGTGCCGCCGTCCAGCAGGCGCGCGATGTTGGGGTGATCGAGATCCGAAAGAATCTGTCGCTCACTGCGCAGGCGCAATTCGGTCTGTGGATCGACGAGGCGATGCCGGCCGAGCTTGATCGCGACCTGCTGGTCAAACTGTTCATCGGCTCTTTCCGCCAGATAGACCACGCCCATGCCGCCCGTGCCGAGCAATCGTTCAACACGATAAGGGCCGATCATTTCGCCTTTCATATCATCGGCGTGCGGGTCGCCTTCACCGAATGCCAGATTGATCGTCTCGACGATCGTGTTCTCTATCGTGGCGTCAATTGCAGGATTGCTCTGCAACAAGGCCAGCAGGTAATCGCGCAACTCGGCGTCATCTGCGCAGGCCGAATCGAGATAGGCAGCCTGCTCGCCGCGCTCCAGCGGCTGCGCTTTGTCGAACAATTCGTCGACGCGCGCCCAGCGCTCCTTGCTTAGCTCAATCGTCTTCGAGTTCATTGGCAAGCCACGCTTTCGCCAGGCGCAGTTCCCGATCCACGGTAGCGGCAGACAGGTTCAATGCCTCCGCCGTTTCTTCATAGGTCATTCCCCCGAAAAAGTGCAGAACGAGAATATCGCTCTTTCGATCATCAATCTTCGCCAGCTTTTGCAGTGCGTCGTCGAGATCCACGATATCCGCCGATGCCGGCGATGCGACGCGGTCTTCGTCCAACGCGACAGGCGCCACGCCACCGCCGCGCTTCTGGCTGCGCCGAGCCCTGCCATAGTCGGTCAGAATGTGTCGCATCGTCCGTGCCGCGATCGCGAAAAAGTGTGCCCGGTTCTGAAACGAGGCGTTTGCCTCGGCCAGCCGCGTGAACGCTTCGTTTACGAGGGCAGTGGCTTGCAGAGTGTGTCCCGATCTTTCGCTCCGCATATGGGATGCCGCGATGCGGCGCAAATCGTCATAAATCAGCGGCACGAGCTGGTCGAGCGCATCCGCGTCGCCGGAGCGCCAGTCCTGCAATAGTGTCGTGACCGTCGGTGCGGACGTCATGGGCGCGTGCCGTAATCGAGTCTGTCGTCGTGTGTTGATAACAAATGGGTTGGCTGACCGCAATGCCACGAAAGCACAGCCCGCGGCTGGCGGTTGCCGGGTTCGGCATCTAGACTGCACTGGCATTCAACGTCAACCAACTGAAGGAGCCGAACGATGGCCGATGCAAGCACACCCCCACCGTCCAGAACTCTTATTGCCGCCGCTGCAGGCGGATTCGGCGGCGCGTTACTTGGAGTCGTCGCCGCCAGTGCGCTGATGACCGGCGATGGCGAAGGTGGCAGCAAACAGGCTGCTAACGACGCCGCAGAAACAGCGAGGGTAGAGGTCACCGTCGCAGAGCGCTGAAGCGTAGCCGACGAATCCAGTCTGTCTGCGTGAGGGGATTCACGCGCTGATTGCGCTTGTCTCAATGACGATGCCTTACATCGGCAGCGGCTTGAGATTATGTCAAAAGGCAAGAACAGCAATTACTGTGTCCTCGACCACGCGAACAAACAGGCTGACCGCCTGCGCAGAAACCCGAACATCGGTCTGATCGTTCGGGTCAAGCGCCGGACGGCCGACTTGCGGGAATCTTCAGGCGTTGACGCCGATCCCGTGAGAGATCGGTCAGAGAAGAACTGCTGAGCCGGTTGCGGCCGGCTTTGGCGCGGTATTCCCAACTACTTCGACTCCGCCATCTCCCAGATCGTCGTCGAGCGCGCACCGGAACGGCAAAAGATGAGGAGAGGCCGCTCCAGTTCGTCGCGTGCTTTCGCGAATTCCTCGACGTCGCGTTGGGTGATGGCTCTGGGGTCGACAGGGAGATGCAGGAACGTCATCCCGAGTTCCCCGGCGGTCCTCGCAAGATCCTCCGACAAGGGCTGTCCCATCGACTCCCCGTCAAGCCGGTTGTTCATGATGCTGCGAACACCCTGTTTGGCCGCGAGCCGGATATCGTGCTCGAACAGCTGCCCGGAGACATAGACCTGAGGGGCCAGCTCGAGCACCCTCATCTGCAAATAATCCTGTTTCAAACCCTCAACCTCATATTTCGTAGCGAATCGATACTACACTCACTGTCGTGGTCTTCTCGCCAATCGTGATTCGCACCTCATCATCCACGTGTTTGCCGAGTAATGCCCTTGCGAGCGGGGAGTCCATGCTGATCGCGAACGCCTTGGCGTCAGTCTCGTCGGGACCCACGATTCGATAGGCGCGTGTCTTGTCCTCGTCGTCACACAGTTCCACGGTCGCACCGAAATAGATCGCATTGCTGCCGGGCGCTTCTCGAACCACTTTAAGTACCGGCAGACGCTTCTGCAAATAGCGGATGCGCCTATCCAATCCACCGAGTTCTTTCTTGCGGTAGATGTATTCCGCGTTCTCAGAGCGGTCGCCTTCTGCGGCAGCCTCAGCCAGCGCTTCGACGACATCGCGCCGGCGCAGCCAGATACTCTCCAGTTCCTCCTGCAGTGCGGCAAACCCGGCCGGCGTGATATAGGGCGAAGCGCTCGGGGCGGGTGGACGCCAGCGTCCCATCACGTTCCTCCTGTTGCCATGTCGAAAGCTCTATTATGCTGGTGCCTGCGGCCCACTTGCGACACTTTATCGATGCGGCCGGGGTTGTCCGGCACTCGGAACCGCTGATACCCATTGATCGCGAACGCAGTGTTCACGAAACAAACACCATCCGGGCGGCTCTTTTATCTGTGGTATTTTGTCGTGTCATGATCAGGACAGCCAACAAACCTTATCTCTCCAAATCCCGCCTCATTTCCGCCTGGCAGTGCCCGAAGAAGCTACACCTTGAAAAGCATCACCCCGAGTGGGGTGTTATCACGCCACAGATGGAGTCGATGTTTGCCGGTGGTCATCAGGTTGGCGCCGTTGCCCGGCAACTCTACGGTAGCCCCGACGCCGTCGAGGTCGCGTTTGACTTCAGGACGATGATCGCCGAGACCCGGGGTCTCATCGATGCCGGGGCGAACTTTCCGATCTTCGAGGCGACGTTTCGGCACGAGGGCGTTCTGGTGCGGGTCGATGTGCTGATGCCCGAGCGCGAGGTGGGGGGCAATAGCTGGCGGGTGATCGAGGTCAAGGCCTCGACCTCGGTCAAGGACTACCACGTGCTCGATTGTGCGATTCAGGACTGGGTCCTGCGGCATTCGGGCATCAACGTCACCGGCATATCCCTCGCACATGTCAACAACCAGTTCGTGTATCGCGGTAATGGCGACTACCACGGGCTGCTCATCGAGCACGACCTGACCGAAAAAGCCCGTACACTCGAGCCGCGCGTTGTCGAACTGGTCGAAAAAGCGCGCGACGCGGTCACGGGCCCGATGCCGGATACGCAGGTCGGCGCGCAGTGCAACAAGCCCTATGATTGTCAGTTTCAAACCCATTGCTGGCCAACGGAAACACGCTACCCGATCTCGGGTCTGGGCGGCAGCAAGGCGAAGCTGGGTGAGTACGTGGCGCTCGGCGCCCGCGACATCCTCGATGTCGATGAGCACAGCATCACGGCCGCAACCCAGCAACGTATCTACCGGGTGACCTGCAAGGGCGAGCCCGAGATACTTGACGCTGCCCGACAGACCCTCGAGGCTCTGCGCTACCCGCGCTACTACCTGGATTTCGAGACGATCGGCCCCGGCGTGCCGATCTGGCCCGATACCCGACCGTATGCAACGATCCCGGTGCAGTGGTCCTGCCACATCGAGGACGAGAACCAGGAGTTGCGCCACGAGGAGTTCCTGGATCTCTCCGGCCAGCCGCCGATGCGGGCCCTGGCCGAGAAGCTGATCGGCTGTCTGGGGGATTCCGGGCCCGTGCTGATGTACACGACCTACGAGCAGAAGGTCATCGAGGGCCTGCGCGACATGTTCCCCGATTTGGCTGAATCCTTGGAGAAAATAATCAGCAGGCTCTGGGACTTACATCCGGTAATTAAACTAAATTACTACCACCCGGACATGCTCGGATCGTGGTCCATCAAGGCTGTGCTGCCGACGATCAACCCGCAAATGGACTATTCAAAGCTGGAGGGCATTGCGGAGGGCACCGCCGCGTCGGACGCCTTTATCGAGGCCATCAATCCCGAGACCGACATGGTGCGAAAACTCGAACTCGAAGAGCAGCTGCTGCGTTATTGCAGGTTCGACACCGAGGCGATGGTGGAGATCGTGCGATTTTTCACTCGCCCGGAGCACGGACTGAGCCTGGAATGAAAAGACTCGTATTCATCGTCGTCGTGGTTGCTGCCTACTACGCCTACGAACGATTCCTGATCCCCGAACTCCCTGCGAGCCGTGCTCAAACGCCAGGCACGCAAACGAGCGCACGCAGCGAGCAGTGGCGTTCCGGGGAGCAGGTGCGGGGTAGCGGCACGGTGCTGCGTCTCCTTGCCGATGACAACGACGGCAGTCGCCATCAGCGCTTCATTCTGGAGTTGAATTCCGGGCGAACCGTGCTGGTCGCCCACAATATCGATCTGGCGCCGCGAATTTCGTCACTAAGGACGGGCGACAGCGTCGCGTTCTATGGCCAATATGAAACCAACCCGCAAGGGGGCGTCATTCACTGGACTCATCATGATCCGCGCGGCGCACACGTTGCCGGCTGGCTCGAGCACAACGGGCGACGCTATGACTAGGGTACCGCGAACGACCGACATTGCGTCGGCCATTCGCGGCATTCAAGCTACATTTCGCTGCGACCCGGCCCCAACAGCGGGCACAGGAAGTACGCGTCTTCTTCGTCCATATAGCCGTTCTCGTTGGCATCGACCCACCATCGGCCACCGACGTAATCGTGATCGCCCGGGCCGTACTCCGTGGCGAGTCCGGACGGACCGACGCCCGGCAGGAGTTGCTGGAATCGGCCGTGTGCCGGCAAATCGGCTACCACGATGGAGTCGTAAAACAGCCCCTGTGACAGCACGTAGACGACGGGCCCCGTGCCTCTGCCGGTCGTCCGTTCCTTGGCGAGTGCGCCTGTGGACATGACGACGATAGCGGCGATGGCGGCAACTGCGGCGATGAATCTTGTCTTTTTCATGGTGATACCTACCCCTTTGATCAATGGAGTGGGTAGCGTAGTCGCCACATGTCACGCCGTTATCATCGAAATATCACGAATTGGTCACAGCGTGCCGGTATCCAACGGCCAGGTCACAACTATCAGCGCGTTGGCGTCATTCCGGTGACCGCGCCATTCGTGCGGCTCATCGGCTGGATATTGGCCTTCAGGAGTACCGCGAGAACCAGCCGCCGGTTTCGAGCTGAATTCGCCGCTGCCACGCATGCTTCCGAGGCGTATAATTGGGCTGCGGCAAAACAACATCATAATCGCGGGGAAACTGTCATGCAGAAAACTACTTTCCTACTGATCGGCGTCTTTTTTCTGTCGTTCCCGGGCATCGCCCTGAGCAATGACGATGAAGGCGCCAAAGGGCTGAATCCACAAGCGCGGCAAGAACTGGCTGACTCAGGTGCCAGCCAGTATCTCGGTCAATTTACGCCGGCCACATCGACTGATGTCGGCGATGGCTGGACCAAACACACCTATGCGCCGAATTATCCGGGCGACGGTCCGCTGTGCATCGCGGGCACGCCGTATTCGGTCTTCACCAAGTCCAGGGACCCGAAGAACCTGCTGATCTTCATGCAAGGCGGCGGCGCCTGCTGGCAGGATTTCTACTTCTGCAACATTCTTTCCGAGGACCAGGAGCCGCCACCCGAGGTGCCGCTCGGCATCTGGGATGATTCGGTCCCAGCCGGCATGAAGGATTCACCCAATCCGCTGGCCGATTATTCGATCGTCTATATGCCGTACTGTGATGGTTCCGTCTTTACCGGCGACAACGATGTACTCGATCCGAACTTCCCGTTTGGCCCGGTACGTTTTCACCGGGGCCTCGAGAACGCATCCGCCGGTATCGACATGGCCAAAACCATGTTCCCGAAAGCGCGCAGGATTCTCGTCGCGGGTTCGAGTGCGGGTGGCGTCGGCGCGGCATCATTTGCGCCATTGCTGACGCGCATGGTCTTCGGCAATGAGGTGCAGTTGTCGGTGTTCAACGATGCCGGTCCGGTGGCCGTGGATCTCAACGACTTTCTGGGTGGCATTCCACTGCGGGCAGCCGACTGGTTGTTTGGCCAGTTCTACCCGGCAAGCTGCACCGACTGCAGCGATCTGGGCCAGCAGACCGCGCTTATCAAATGGCGGCTCGATAACGATAGCACGGTGCGAGAGTCCTTCTATTCAACCGACGGCGATGCAACCGACCGTTTCTTCCTGGGTGTACCCACGCAGGAAATGTATCGCTACCTGATCGTCACCGAGCACGGGCTCCTGAATGCGGCGCACCCGGATCGCTACAAACGATTCATTCGCAGCGGCGATGACTTTCACACGGCTTTGCAGACGCCGCTCTTCTACTTCGGTACGGCCAATGGCGTGCCGCTGAACGAGTGGATGGCGGATTTCCTGCGGCCGGGTGAGCGTGCCTATCGCGAAAGGGATAACGACGATGGCGATCTCGGGCCGAAGCGCAGCTCGTGGGTCGACATCGTCGAGGACTTTGTGCCTCTGCCCTGAACGACTGCGGCTGTCCCGACAGACGAAAAGGAGCCGGTACGATGGGAAAGACCATTATTTTTGTGCACGGCAGGAGCTTCAAACCGCAAAAAGCGGCGTTGCAGTCGAACTGGTTTGGCGCGGTCGAACACGGCATCGGGCGAGATCGTCAGGGTAAGTTGGCGGCCTTCAAAAAGGCTAACAAGGAACTGGTCTACTACGGTGATCTGTCCAACGCGTTTCTTCGTTCCAAGGGCTCGAAATACAACGAAAAGAAGGATGTCGAGAGCAGAAAGCAAACGCTCGCGGCGCTACAGGGCTACAACGCCCGGCAGTTCACGAAAGCAACCTACAAGAAACTGCCGGGCAAAGCGTCCTACAAGGAATTTCTTGCGGATGTCGGTGCCATGACGCTGGGACCGTTGCGTCTGACGGAGGGCCTGGTGTCGGTCGTTGCGGCCGACATGCGTCATTACTGGAATTTCGACAGCGAGTTCGGCAGCAATGTTCGTGCGACGATGATCGGTCCGCTCAAGCGGGCGATGAATCGAGGTGACAAGATCATGGTCATTTCTCATAGCCTCGGGACGATGGTCGCCTACGACACGTTCTGGAAATTCAGTCGTACCAGCGAATACCGGCCCAAATACTCGAACAGGAAGATCGATACCTGGATTACGCTCGGGTCTCCGCTGGGCGACGAAACGGTGAAGAGAAACCTCAAGGGCGCGAGAGCGAGTGGTCCGCGACGCTATCCGGGTAACATCAGGCGCTGGGAAAACGTCTCCGCGGAGGATGATTTCATCTCGCACGACTCGAAGATAGCGAACGACTACAAGCGGATGTACAAGGAGCGGCTGATTGTCGAGATCAACGATCACAAGATCTACAATCTGGCGGTCCGCGGCGGCGCTTCGAATCCACACCATGGTGCGGGCTACCTGATCCACCCGAAGGTCATCCAGCTGATTACGGATTGGCTTTGAAGCGCGCCTAGCGCCACGGAATCGGCTGTTGCGGCATGCCGCAGCGACCGATTCTCACCGCAATCCCTGTCTAAGAGAAAGTAGAGACCCGGATGTTCGCCGAGGACACGGCGGCACATGCTCTACCTTTATATTCAGGGAGAAAGATCATGCAGAGAAACATCATCAAACATGGCATTGTCACTTCTGCTGCGATTCTGGCGATGGCGGCGGCCAGTGGCGGCGCATGGGCGGGAGGTCTGCTCGCGGTCGATTTCGACCCAACTGATTTCACTGCTCCGACCGTGCTTTCCAACACTTACTGGCCGTTACTGCCCGGGAACGACGCAACCGTATTCATCTACATCGGTGAGACCGAGGATGGGTGTGCGTTCAACAAGATTACAGCTGCGCCCGGAGACATCAAGGTGTTCGCTGACAGCGAACCTGGCTACGAGTTTTACGACGGTTTCGTGGCGCAGGTGGTGCTCGACAGGGAGTGGGAACTGGAAGATGTCGAGTGCGATGATCTCCTGGCGACGATTGCCGGAGATCCCGGCTGGGAGCCGGAGGAGGGGCTCGGCGAGCTCACCTTCGATTGGTACTCGCAGGACGACTACGACAACATCTGGTACATGGGTGAAGCCAGTCGGGATTTCGGCGACGAATGCCCGTCGCTCGATGAAGTGATGCTCGGCGCGCCAGTCGACGATTGGCCCGACGAGGAGACCTTTCTCGACTGCACCGGCGGCTCCTGGGAGGCCGGACAACCCGGTCAGGAAGAGGGCGAGATCGTCGGTGAAGCGGGCATCGTAGTGCCGAGCGACATGCCGGCCGCCGGTGAACCACTCACGCCAGGCACATACTGGATGCAGGAGGTTGCCGAAGGTGCCGAGGACATGGCCAAAGTCCTGAGACAAAATGCCACGGTATCGATAGAGGATGGCCAGTTTGAAGGCGACTATGACGGTTGCCGCAAGATCAAGGAATGGACGGCCCTCGAGCCCGGTGCCAGCGTTGAGCACAAGTACTATTGCGCCGGTTCGGGGCTGCTCCTGATTCAGGGCATCGGTGGTGGTCCGACGGAAAGTGAACTGCTGATACTCGCGACGCCGTAATCAGGCCGTGCTGTACGCCAATGAGACCCTGCTTCGGCAGGGTTTCTTTTTGCCTCATTCGTGACGGGGTTCACATAATTTATAAAATAGATTAGAAACTTTAATTTTATTAAAGTAATATCCAATTTATGCACCAATGTTTAAATTGTGAATCGAATCTCGCGGTAGCGAAACTGCATTGCGAGGCCTGCCAGGTTAGCTACGAGGGCGACTTTTCATTGCCGCGCCTGGCGCGCCTGTCGCCGCCGCATCAGCACCTCGCCGAGCAACTGGTGCTCGCGGCCGGTAACCTCAAGCTCATGGCTACCAGCCTGGAGGTCAGTTACCCGACGCTGCGTAAACGACTCGACGAACTGGTCGAGGCCGTGGTCCGTTTGCGCTCCGATGACGATGCCCGCACGGTCGAGCTTCTCAAGGCTGTCGAGGCCGGAGAGATGCTGCCGGAAACGGCGGCGCGACTGATCAAGGAGTTGAAAGGTGGACTCTGAAGAAAGACTTGGCCGCATGCAGGCCGACGGCGTTCTCACCCCGGAGCAGGCCGAGCTTCTCAAAGAAAGCCTGGAGTGGGGCGGTGCCCACGTGAATGGGGCGGCGGGCAGTGCCGATCATCTGGCGCACAAATCCACGTCAAAGTGGTTGCTGAGGCTCGTGGCCGCCGCGATCGCCGTCGCTTTCTACGCGTTTGTGATCGGCCCGGGCGTCGACCCGCAGACGCCGCAAGACGTAGCCGCGACCCTGAATGAACCCGGAGGTATTGGACAAATGAACAAAAGCTTCTCAGGCCTGTTGGCAATCGCACTCCTGCTGATCGTCCCGCTGATCCTCTGGGCGGCGTTGCACAACTCGCTTGTCACCAAGGAAGAAGCGGTATTCGAAGCGTGGGCTCAGACCGAAAGCAATCTCGAGCGACGCGCCGATCTCATTCCTGCACTGGTCGAAACCGTGTCGAGGTATTTGCGCCACGAATCGGAGACGCTCACATCGGTCACCGGGCAACGCGGTGATGCAAAGCTGTCGCAAGTACTGGATGAGCTGATCGCGGCGCAAAAAGCGACCACCGACATCGTGCAAAAAGAAGGCGCCGGCATTGTCGAGAACGATGCCGACCTCGCGGCTCTGTATGCCGCGCAGCAGCGCGTTGGCAAGCGCATGCACAGTTTCCTGGCCGTCGCGGAGAGCTACCCGCAGCTGCGCTCCGCCGATCAGTTTCTCGAACTGCAGGCGCAGCTCGAGGGAACGGAGAATCGCATTAACGTGGCACGCATGCGTTTCAACGAGGCCGTTGCTGCCTACAATGCGGCCATTCGAAAACTACCGGGCAGCCTGATCGCCAACGTTGGCGGCTTCAACCGTAAAGCGTATTTTCAAGCCGACGAAGAATCGCGCGAAAAACCGGACCTGGCATTCGACTGAGTCTGCCGGCATGCACCGACTGATCTTCACGGCTTTTGTTTTCCTGTGCCTGGCTCTGGTGACCGGTTGCACGCCATCGCCGTCGGGCAGAACGGAACTGGTCGTGGACCACGCGGCCTTGCTAGACCTTGCGCAGCGCACCCGCATCAGGACTTTTCACGAGCTCCTGCGTGCCGACTTCGACATCGACTATCGCGTTGTCACGACCAACGAAGCGGGTGACATCGACGCACACGCGGCGATGCTGTTCGAGGAAATCGCTGCGGGCAATCGCAGCACGAAAGAACAGGGCCTGCTGTTGTTGATTGACCCCGGCGAGAATCGGGTACGGCTCGAAGTGGGCTATGCGCTCGAAGGGACATTCCCCGATGCGTTTATTGCCTATGTCGAGCAGCGACAAATGGTGCCGTTTTTCCGGGCCGGCCGGGTTGCCGATGGAATCTTGTCCACTACCGAACTGATCGTTACCCGCGCCCAAAACGCAAAGAAGAACGCCGGCCTGGAAAGCGAGGTCTGGCTCGCCGGCAGCGGTGGTGCGGGTGCGTCGACCGGCGCCCGCATCGGCGAGGGGCCGGTCCACTCTGTATTCAACTCGCGGACGCGGTTGGCCAGTGGCACGAGTCCCGCGACAGTTCTGTCGCAATACCTGTCACGCATGCAGGCTCGCGACGCGAACCCGGATCTCGATATCTACACAGCAGCGACGCGGAAGATGTTGCGCGATTGGGTGATGACGCCCGCGCAGATGGATAACATCGTGACAACCTATCGCCGCTGTGAAGCCGAAGCGGAACGCATTGACTCAGGCGGCCGGTATGGTGTCATCCGCTATCCGCTTGGCCAACGCCAATGCGCACCATGGTTCTTTGAGAATGACGGCGGCCGATGGGCGCTGGATCTGACCATGATGCAGCGCGCCATTCGCTTCGGGCGCGACAATTCATGGCACTTCGAGCGTGGCGTCGAGCACCCGTATGCGTATGCGTTTACCGATTGGTCGATCGATTCGCAGGGCTACCCGCGGCAATAACAAGATCGCCGGTCAGCCGCTGGCGACGTACTTCGTCAGAAACCGGTCCAACTCATTCGCAAAAGTCTGTTTGTCACGTTGGCTGAATGCCGCCGGGCCGCCGCCCATCTCAACGCCGCTGGATCGCATCGTATCGAGAAAGTCGCGCATGTTGAGTCTCGCGCCGATGTTCTCGGTCGTGTGCATTTCGCCGCGTGGGCTCAACGCATGCCCGCCTTTTTCGATGACCTCGGCGGCCAGTGGAATGTCGCTCGTAATGACGAGGTCGCCGGCCGTCAGTCGCTTGACGATTTCATCGTCAGCGACATCGAATCCTCTGGGCACTTGCAAGGTAGTGATGTTGGACGACGAGGGTGCATTCAGCGCCTGGTTGGCGACCAGCGTCAGCTGCACGCCGGTTCTATCGGCGGCGCGAAACAGTATTTCCTTGATGACGACGGGGCAGGCGTCGGCATCGACCCATATCTTCACTACATATTTCCCGACTGTGTCAGACTACGGTATCCCGGCACCGAAGCGTGGACGTCATTATGCGCAAGATCGCCATCTTATGCGTCTTTACAATGGAGCAGGACTGAGCTAGCGGGATCTCAGAACTGCCTCGATCTCCGCAACCTGGTCTTCAGTTACCGGCTGGAACTTGCCGAGTGCACAGTGCATGTCCATGCCCCAACTGCTGTTCCAGTCCCAGGGCCAGCGCCGGTACCACGGCCAGTCGAACCAGTCACCGACCTGGAATCTGTCCATATCGCAAATGCGTGCCCAGGAGAACGACTTCACGCGCAGCGAAGTGCCAAAGCGCAGGTCCGGGCAACTCGATCGCAGCGTGTTGATCCACTGCTTGCCACGGCGGCTCTCGAACAGTATGTGTTTGTCATCGAGAGCGCGAAAGTTGTCGATCTCCCGGTCTGACAGGCACCGTTGGGTCTCGCCGAATTCTGTCGGGTCGAGGGGCTCGCTGAGTATCGATTCGATGTCTGCCTCGATCGCCTTGCGCCTGCTCTCGGCTTCGGGTGAGGTCGCACAGCTGGCGAGAAGCAGGCAGGTGGCGGATGCCAGCATGACGGCATGCTTGATGGCGCCCATGATCTGCTCCTGTTGTCACCAACAGTAAAACGCTAGCATGGACGTTCAGGTGCGCATATACGGGATGTGTGCAGCGACAATTCCTACCGTGAGGAGTGAAACAATGAGGACAATGTTGGCGACCTTGACCCTGCTGCTGTCAGTGGCACTGATCGGCGGCTGTGCGCCCGAGGTCGGGAGCGAAAAGTGGTGCGAGAAAATGAATGACAAACCCAAAGGCGAGTGGACCGCGAACGAGGCCAAAGATTTCGCGAAACACTGTGTGCTCGGCAATTACACGGACAAAGACGAGTAGCCGGACGAGGTAAGAATCTTTGCCGCAATGCCGTACAGGAGTAATGCGAACAGCACAACGAAGGTAAACCCGAATTCAATCGCGAGGAGCGTAGCCAGCACGGCACTCATGACCGAGGCAAAACCGTTGATGCCCCAGGCCCAAGGAATGAAGGCTGGTGCCGTCCTGGCAACGTGTTTCAGGCCCAGCGGGAATGGCATGCCCATACTGAATGCGAGAGGTGCGATCATCACGACCGATATCACGATCCTGGTCAGGTCCCCGTAGCCGATAAGTCGCTTGAACAACAGGGGCAACAGTGTGACGTACAGGACGCTGAGCAGTGCTATGCCACCGGCCACCGCGACGATGGGCGAGCGGCCGCGTGCCTCGAGTCTGCGTGCAAGGCAGGCAGACCCGGCGCTGCCCAGGCCGGCAAATATTAGAAATGCGCTCAATACCACGGCGACTGCATACAGTGGATGGCTCAGGAACAAGATGAATTTCTGAATAAACGCCATTTCGACGAAAAGAAAAGCGAAGCCGAGCAGCAGGAAGTAGCTGCCCATGCGCGACGTCGTGCCGGCTGGCCAGTCGCGCTCAACCCGCCAGAGCGGCAAGACAATCAACACGAGGCCGGCGATAGCCGCCTGCACGAGCGTCGCGATCAGTATCAGGTAGCCCCATTCGATCAGCGCCGCGCCGCCGACCTTGCGCAAGGCGATGACCTCGGGAAGCGTTGCCCACTTGAAGAAATGGAAGTAGTACGGCCGATTGTCGGTCGCCGGTGCGACGTAGAACTTGTAGCGCTCGACGAACTCGTTAGCCTGTTCGCTCAGCAACGCCACGGTGCCATCGTAGAGGTAGGCCTGGTCCAATATGTTGAATCGATTCGCGTCGCTCGCGCCAATGCCAGGAACCCAGGCCGTGTCAAACGAGCGCGAGTGTGCGAATTCCCGGATAGCGTCGACATCGTCCGCTGTCAGTGCCCCGTCTTTTACGAGCACCGTGCTGGTGTTCCAGCTGCGAATCACGGCAAGCTGTTGACCCGGGTCGCTGACGCCCATCGATCGGAGCGCTGCAATTGCCGTTGCGACCAGTTTCAGACTGTCGCGCGGCGGCAATTTCAGCCAGCGCGTGATCGCAAGCACACCACCGGGCGCCGTGTGCTCGAGATACTCCCGTATAGCCTCTACCGTGTAGATATAGCTTTCGTTGAGCGAGTGAACACCGGCGCCCGCCGCGCTGACCGAATCGAGGAGACCGATGTGTATCAGATCGTATTGTGAGTCGGTTTGTGCAACAAAGCCGCGCGCCTCTTTCGTGTACACAGTCACGCGAGGATCGTCGTAGAGAAATCCCGCGAATTCTGCGTAAGTCTTCTCGACCAGCTCTGTCATCTGTGGATTGAGTTCAACGGCATCGATGCTGTTCGCGCCGTGAAACAGGCCGAGCAATACGTCGTTGCCGCCGCCCGCGCCGAGAACCAGGACGTCGGGTTCGCCGAGCAACGCGTACGGCAAGGCTGCCGTGACATCGGCAAGGTATGCAAGGGAATCCAGCTCACCATCGAATCGCGTGATCGCACTCAGGCTATCGCCATCGGTAAACACGCCGAGCTGATCTGGCGGAATGTGCCGGGTATTGAAACTGAGCCCGGGTGCGTGGCGGATTGCGACAGTGGGACTTTCTACAACGGTAAGCAAACCCAGTGGGCTGGATGAGACGCCGATTACACGGCTGTCGAGCACCTGCAGTGCCTGGCTCAGGCCCTTGTACTCCGAGACCTGCAAGTCCAGGTGCCTGTGGGGAACGCCTGCGAAGATCAATGCCAGCCACGCCAGTTGTGCGGCAATCAACGGCACGCGCGCACTCGAGCGCAGCGCCATCAGTGCAGATGCGGTCAGCGGCAGCGCCAACAACAACAGTAGTGCGTTCTGCACGGTGACCGCGAACATCGCGGCGATGACGAAAACAGCACCGAGACCTGCGCCAAACAGATCGAAAAAGTAAATGCGGCTGATCTCCGCGCGTCTGCAGGTGAGCGCGAGACCGATGCAAAGGGCGGCGAAAAAAAACGGCACGAAAAAGACCAGGTAGATAAGACTCAGGTAGGCCAGTTGCTGTGGATCCCAAACGATCTCGAGCGCATTGAATGGCAGTCGCTGGCCGAGTGCGAAGCAGACGAGCATCGTGATACTGAATAGCAAAGCGCTCGCGGCAAACGCGGCACCGAATCGTGCCTCCAGGCGATGCCGGAACAGCGCAATGAACGTGCCGCTGGCGCCGTAACCGAGCAGCGCAAGGCTGATGATCATGTAGGCAAAGTGGTGCCACTGGACGATCGAAAGCGTACGCATCAAGAGCAGTTCGTAGCCGATCGCGCCAGCAGACACGAGCAGCGTGGCAGGAAGCAGACGGCGCACCGGAGCCGGCCTAGTGTTCGCCGGTCAGCGGTACGAAGCGTACGGGTGCGATTTGCCGGGTGATGACTTCACCCTTGTCGGTTTTCTCGAGCAGCAATAGCTGTTGCGTCATGAATCTACTGCCGACCGGGATGACCATGCGCCCGCCCGGTTTCAGCTGTGCGATCAGTGGCGGTGGCACGTGAGTGGCGGCAGCCGTGACGACGATGGCATCGAACGGCCCGTGTTCTTCCCAGCCGTAATAGCCGTCGCCAAGCCGGGTCGTGATGTTTTGATAGCCCAGTTCCCTGAGGTCCTGCTCGGCCCGAATAGCCAGCGCCGCAATGATCTCGATGCTGTAAACGTGCTTGACGAGTTCGGCAAGGACGGCCGCCTGGTAGCCGGAACCGGTGCCGACTTCGAGTACGACATCGTCGCCATCGGGTTCGATGAGTTCGGTCATCAGGGCGACGATGTACGGCTGCGAGATCGTCTGGCCATAACCGATCGGCAGCGGCCGATTCCGGTAAGCAAAGCGCCGCTCCGATGCCGGCACCAGCTTGTGCCGTTTCACACGGGCCATCGCGGCCAGTGCGGGTCCATCGATACGGATGTCGTCACGACCGTGCGCCTGGCGTGCGTACAGCTCGAGCTCGTCGATCAACGCCGCGCGCGCCAGCGCGTAGTCGGCCTCAGCGGCGCAGGCAACGCCGGAGACGAACAGCAACAGGCACGCAAGCACTTTCATTCAGACAAACATCCAGGCGCCATAGCCGACGACAAAGTCCCGATCGCCTGCAATATCGCCCGAGTTTCTGAGATCGAGGGTCGTCACGGCCATGTTGTGACGTTTCGCGGCGATGAGCAGGCCGGCGACCGGTATCGCGCCGCAGGCCATGTCGTGATCGATCCGCCCGGCATCGAGGTTTTCGATAGCCTGGCAAGTTACCGCATCAATTGCATTGGCCTGGTCGTAATGCAGGTAGTGGCTGAGGTCGGAGCTGACGACGATCAGTGTTTCGGGCCCACCCCAGAGCGCCTCGAGCACCCGGGAAACCAGCTCGGGAGCGGCATCGCCCACGACAATGGGCACGACAGAGAATTCGCCGAGTACGGATTGCAGGAACGGCAGGTGCACCTCGAGACTGTGTTCGGACCGATGCGATGCATCGAAGATATCGACGTCCCGGACATGCAGGCCTGCAATCGCGGACTTGTCGACCGGCACGTCGCCCAGTGGTGTGCGAAATGCATCCGCACTGCTCAACGCCAGGCCAAAAACAGGCATACGGTGGCACGGGCCGAGCAGGATTACCCGTTGATACTGATCGGCAAACGGCTGCAGACGAGCATAGGCGTTGGCGGCTACCGGGCCCGAGTAGATGTAGCCGGCATGCGGCACGATCAGGGCCTTCGGCGCCGGCGTGTTCCTCTCCTGCGCCTCGGCAAGCAAGGTCGTGACGGTCGCGCGCAGTTCTCTGGCGTTGCCGGAGTAGAACTGGCCCGCAACGGCGGGTGTCCGGATCAAGGTCATCGCTGCAATTCCTGATCCACGTAATAGTATTGTAGACCTCTGAGTTCCGATGGGAATAAGTAGGATTACGGGGGCGTGGATTGATCGTTCGGTCAGCGGCCCCCATATAATGGTGTTGAGCATCATGGAAAACCGCAGCGAGATCACGGGCGTTACAGGCCGTTATTGGCATCGGCTGGACGACAGTCGATTGCAGTGCGACCTGTGCCCGCGGTTCTGCAGGCTGCGTGACGGCCAGCGGGGCCTGTGTTTCGTGCGCGAGCGCAGCGGGGACGAAATCGTCCTGGCGACCTACGGCCGTTCGAGTGGCTTTTGCGTCGATCCCATCGAGAAAAAGCCACTCAACCATTTCCTGCCTGGCACCCGCGTGTACTCGTTCGGCACCGCAGGCTGCAATCTCGCCTGCAAATTCTGCCAGAACTGGGATATCTCGAAGTCGCGTGAGTTCGACCGGCTGCAAGTCAGCGCGACGCCGCAGGCGATCGCCGATGCGGCATTGGCCACGGGCAGCCGCAGCGTCGCGTATACCTACAATGATCCGGTGATCTTTCTCGAGTACGCGGTCGACGTGGCTGAGGCGTGCCGGAAGCGAGGCGTCAGGAACGTTGCTGTGACGGCGGGCTATATCACCGAGCAGGCACGCGAGGAGTTCTTCCGCAACATGGATGCCGCGAATATCGACCTCAAGGCATTCACAGAGCGATTCTACTGGAAGATCTGCGGCGGACATCTCGAGCCGGTGCTCGATACGCTGCGCTACCTTCGTCACGAAACCGATGTCTGGTTCGAGATAACAACGCTGTTGATACCCGGTGAAAACGACGGCGTGGCCGAAATCGAAGCGATGACGCAGTGGATCATGGAGAATCTGGGGCCCGATGTGCCGCTGCATTTTTCGGCGTTTCACCCTGACTGGAAGATGCTGCAAACACCGTCCACACCGATGGCCACGCTAACTCGCGCGCGTGACGTCGCGCTGCGCGCAGGGCTGCGCTATGCGTACACAGGCAACGTGCACGACTTCAAGGGCTCGAGCACTTACTGCCACAACTGCGGAAACATTCTGATCGGACGCGACTGGTACGAACTCTCGACCTGGAATCTGACGCCTGACGGTGCCTGCAACAACTGCGGCACCGTCATTGCCGGTGTATTCGAGGCCCGGCCGGGGAACTGAGGTCCGACCTACTGCCAGATACGAATCCGCTCTTCGGGCGGCCGGTAGAGCGCATCGCCTTCTTTGACGTCGAAAGCCGTGTAGAAATCATCGATGTTCGGCACCACGCCGTTGACCCGATACTCATCCGGTGAGTGCGGGTCGGACTTGATCAGCAGTTCGATCAATTGTTCACGCCATTTGATGCGACTCGACTGCGCATGGCCGAGGAAGAAGCGCTGCTCGCCCGTGAAGCCGTCTATGACAGGAGACTCCTTACCTTTCAGAGACATACGATAAGCTTTTAAAGCAATTGCTGTACCGCCAAGGTCGCCGATATTCTCGCCAAGCGTGAATTCGCCGTTGACGAACAAGCCCGGCAGCGCCTCGTATTGGCTGAACTGCTCGACCAGCCCTTTGGTGCGTTCTTCGAAGTTGGCCCGGTCCTCGTCGGTCCACCAGCTCTTGAGGTTGCCATCGCCATCGTATTTGCTGCCCTGATCGTCGAACCCATGGCCTATCTCATGGCCGATCGTCACACCGATTGCGCCGTAGTTATACGCGTCTTCGGCATCGAGCTGAAAGTTCGGCGGCTGCAGGTACGCGGCCGGGAACACGATTTCGTTCATGCTCGGGTTGTAATACGCGTTGACCGTCTGTGGCGGCAGGAACCATTCGTTACGGTCGATCGGCTTGCCCAGCTTGTCGATCTGGCGGTAGTGATTGAAACGCCGGGCGTTCACGATATTGCCGACCAGGTCGTCCGCGGAAATCTCGAGTGTCGAGTAGTCTCGCCAGACGTCGGGGTAGCCGACCTTCGGCGTGAACTTCGACAGCTTCTCGAGTGCTCTTTCCTTGGTCTCGTCGCTCATCCATTCCAGGTTCCTGATCGAATCCGCGTACGCCGCGCTGAGGTTGTCGAGCATGTCGGCCATGCGTTCCTTGGCTTCCGGTGGGAAATGTTTCTCGACATACAACTGGCCCAGCAGTTCTCCCAGATTGCCGTTCATCGAACTGATTGCGCGCTGCCAGCGTGGCTGTTGTTCTTCGGCTCCCAACAAGGTCTTGTTGATGAATTCGAACTGTGCGTCGACGACGTCTTTCTGCAGGAAGCCCGCGAAAGCAAAAATCGTGTTGAGGCGTGCATACTCTTTCCACGTGTTCAGATCCGTGGCGACGAATATCTCATTGGCGGCCTCGAGATAGGAAGGCTGACTGACGATGACGTAGTCCTGCCGGCCCGAGCCGATGCCCTCGAAGTAGTCATCGAGGTTGAAGTTCGATAACAGCTCGCCGAGTTCCTCGTCCATGGTCTTGTTATAGATCTTGTCCGCGTCGCGGCTGTCCTCCTTGTCCCAGTGATGCTTAGCCAGGCTGGTCTCGAGTGCCATTATGCGCCTGGCAGCGCCGCCGGCATCCGCGTAGCCGGATGTGGCCAGCAGTTTTTCCACGAATGTGACGTAGCCATCGCGCAGCTGCAGGCCACGCTCCGAGTCATCGAAGTAGTAGTCCCTGTCCGGCAACCCGAGTCCGGACTGGACGACGAAAATCACGTACCGGGTCGAGTCCTTGTCGTCCTGCCCGACGCCCAGGTTGAACGGACCGTCGATGTTGAGTTCATTGTTTTCGCCAAACCAGCGGGCGAGGGCGTCATGGTCTTCAAGTCTGTCGATATCCGCAAAAAGGGTCTCGAGTGGCGACATGCCGAGTTCCTCGACACGCGCTTCGTCCATCCAGGCGCTGTAGTAATTGCCGATTTTTGCGGCTGCCTCGTTGTCTTCGACATCACCCGCCACTTCGTCGACGATTGCCCGCAGATGCGTCAGGCTGTCGTCGCGCAGTGTCATGTAGCTACCCCAGCCGTACTGGTCCGCCGGGATTTCAGTTGCTTTGAGCCAGGTGCCGTTGGCGTACGCGTAGAAATCGTCCTGCGGCCGGACGGTCGTATCCATGCCAGTCATTTCGACGCCGGATGTCAGTGGTTCGGCGGCTGCCGGCGTTTCGGTCGATGCAGTGTCCTGGCTGCACGCGACGACAAGTACTGCGGCCGCAAGGGCGGGTAGAGTCTTATTCATGACATTGTCCTGTGTGTTTCTTTGCACGGGTTGGACCCGGCGGAACAGGCGTGCATTTTGCCACTTGTCGGCAGGGAATTGGTAATTTCAGCGGAAGATTTCCGGCAGTAGATCTGGGCAACGTGTGGAACGCGCGGCACGAAATTGGCGATAATGGGAGCCTGTCCGGATCAATCATCATTTAAGGCTGTCCGTCTTGCGTAATCGTCGATATTCCTTCAGCGTCGTGGCGCTGCTGCTCATTCCCCTGTCGAGCGCCTGCGCGGGGCTGCACGATGAGCGCGAGGTGCGTTTCTCCAATGTCCGGCAACTGACATTCGGTGGTGAAAACGCCGAGGCTTACTGGTCGCCGGACGGTTCGGAACTGATTTTTCAGTCCACGCACGGCGAGTACGCCTGCGATCAGATATTCCGCATGCCGTTGAGTGATCCCGCGAGCCTGACGCTCGTGTCCACGGGCACCGGCCGCACGACCTGTGGTTATTACTCGGGCGACGGTAAGCGCGTGATTTATTCGTCGACGCATGCCACGGACGAAGCCTGTCCGGCAACGCCCGATCGGTCGCGCGGTTACGTCTGGCCCATTTACGACAGTTACCAGATCTACTCGGCGGCACCGGACGGATCCGATCTCAGGGCATTGACCGACACCGGGTTTTACGATGCCGAGGCGACCGTGTGTTCGGTGGATGGGTCCATCGTGTTCACCTCGACCCGCGATGGCGACCTCGAGTTGTACCGCATGGATGCGGACGGCACCAACGTCAGACGATTGACCGAAACGCCTGGCTACGATGGTGGCGCGTTCTTCTCCCGCGACTGTTCCAGGATCGTGTGGCGCGCATCGCGGCCGACCGGGCCCTCGCTCGAGGAGTATCAGTCGTTATTGGCCGAGGGCCTGGTGCGCCCCGGTGAACTCGAGATCTGGGTTGCCAATGCCGACGGCTCGGACGCGCAGCAAGTGACCTACCTCGGTGGGGCCAATTTCGCGCCGTACTTCTTTCCGGACGCGGATCGCATCCTGTTCTCGACGAATCATCACGATCCGCGCGGGCGCGAGTTCGATATATTCGCCGTGAACGTGGATGGCACAGGATTGGAGCGGGTTACCTACACCGAAGGATTCGACGGCTTTCCAATGTTCTCGCCGGATGGCAGGTCGCTGGCATTCGGCTCCAACCGAAATCAGGGGGCGCCCGGCGATACGGACGTCTACGTGGCGAGTTGGAATGCCGATGCCGGCACGACAGAGCAGCGTGCGGCGGATCGCTACCTTGCCGATGTCGAATGGCTGAGTGATGACGCGAGGGCAGGTCGCGGACTGGGTGGCGCCGGACTTGCCGCCGCGGCTGACTGGCTCGAACAGCAATTCATTGCGATCGGCCTTGAACCTGCCGGTGAGGCGGGGGGTTACCGGCAGCGCTTTGACGCAGTGGTCTCCGTGGAGAACGGTCCGGCGACGATGCTGCGTATCGATGGCGAGCCACTGAGTGATACGGATTTCATGGTTCCGGGCTTTTCATCGAGTGCAAGCGCATCGGCGGCGGTCGTCTTTGCCGGCTGGGGCATCGTGTCAGACGAGCATGGAATCGACGATTACGAGGGCGTGGCTGCCGAAGGCAAGGTTGTTCTGGTACGCCGCTACACGCCGAAAGACGGTGTGTTCGAAGATGAAGAACTGCAGCGCCGCCTGGGCGACATACGCTACAAGGCGTTTACGGCGCGTGAGCATGGTGCTGTCGCGCTGCTGATCGCGGACCTGCCGCTCGCTGATGACATCGACGAAGCGCCGTTTCCGGTCGTGCGCGCCGACAACCAGGGCGACGCGGGCATGCCCGTGGCCGTGATCCGGCGCGATTGGGCGAAACGCCTGCTTGATGGTGGCAAGGAGGTGACCATCACGACAGATCTGCTAGAACGGACGCAACCCGTCGACAATATCGTTGGCCGCTTGACAGCACGCGAGCGAATGGCCGGTGCCGTAATGATCGGTGCGCATTACGATCATCTCGGCATGGGCGGGCCCGGATCGCTGGCGCCCGAATCCAACGAGCCGCACAGCGGTGCGGACGACAATGCATCGGGCACGGCGGCGTTACTGGAAGCGGCTCGCGTGCTCGCCGCGCGTGCCTCTGACCTGAGTCGGGACGTTGTCTTCGTTGCGTTTACTGGCGAAGAGTCTGGCCTGCTGGGCTCGAGCGAGTTGGCGAAGAGCCCGTTGCCTGGCACGGCACCTGCCGGCCTCGTGGCGATGCTCAACATGGACATGGTCGGCCGGCTGCGTGGTAATCGAGTGGCAATTCTCGGCGGCGAGTCAGCCGAGGAGTGGAATGACATTGTGCAACCGCATTGCGCCGAGTTGAAGATCCAATGCCAGCTTGGCGGTGATGGGTATGGGCCTTCCGATCAGACTCCTTTTTATGCGGCCGGTGTGCCGGTTCTGCATTTTTTCAGTGGTGCTCATGACGATTATCATTTGCCATCCGACGATGCCGAGTTCATCAATGCTGCGGGCGGAGTGCAGATCGCGAATCTTGTTGCGAGTCTGGCAGCTGATCTGACGGCGATCGAAGGACTGACCTATAAAGAGACAGAAGCGCCCGCGCCGCAGGGAGACATGCGCGGCTACGGTGCGTCTCTGGGTACGATCCCCGATTACACCGGTGCGCCTGACAACAAAACCGGCATGCTGCTCGCAGGCGTACGTGCAGGCGGACCCGCCGATTCGGCCGGGCTGCAACGCGGCGACCGGGTCGTTGAACTGCTGGGCCGCGAGATTCGCGATATCTATGACCTGATGTACGTATTGCGTGAGGCCAAACCCGGTGAGGAAGGCACGGTGGTTGTCGAGCGCGGTGATGAGCGCATCGAGGTGACCGTGATATTCGGCACCAGTACGCGAACCCGATAGCGAGGAATCAGATCGGAAATCCGCTATCGAAGCCGTGGGTGACGGATGTTACTCTGATTTGGCTGTTTGCAGACGGGACTGGAATGAGATCCGAAAAGAAACGTCTCGCCCGGGAGAGGCGAACCATGGCCGTGATGGTCGGTATCTATTGTTCGGCTCAGCATGACAATTCCGCGGACGTGTTATGCGCGGAGTGTCAGGAATTCCTGGGCTATGCCGAGGTGCGGCTCGATAAATGTCCTTACGGCGAAGACAAACCGACCTGTGCCAACTGTCCCATCCACTGTTACAAGCCCGCTCGCAAGGCTCAGGCCCGAGCGATCATGCGATACGCCGGTCCCCGGATGCTATTGCGCCATCCGCTGCTCGCTATAGCCCACCAACTGGATGGTTTCCGCAAGGCCACGCACCCGCGCGAACTCACGCGCGAGCAACGCAAGCAGTCGCGGCAGAAATAACAAGGCGCAGCCCGACCTGATGGCCGGGCTCGTGCCGTTCAAGCTCTAGTCATCCCAGAATTTCCACCACGGCTTCTTGGGTTTATCCTTTGCCTCGGCGGCGTCGATCGCAGCGTCCGAACGCTCCGGATCGTCCAGTTCGCCTGGTCTGTCGTCAGCGTGTGCAGCTACGTCGGCTTCGTCGCCCGCTTCCCGACCTGACCTGTAATCGTCCTTGATCGCCTTACGCTCGTCGCGACGCGCACGCATTTCCTGTGCTCGCTCGCTGCCCTGGGCCTCAGCGCCCTCGCGCTGCAGGTCGCCGCGAGCTTTCATTTCCTGGCCTGCGGCTTTGGTCTTACCTTTGTTCCTATCGAGCTGCGCCGCGGACTTACCGTCATCGTCAGCGTCATCGTCAGCGTCATCCAGGCCGTCCGGATCCCTGTCGCGCCGGGCACGAACTTCCTCCTCCAGCTCTTCCCGCTGCTCTGCAGACAGTTCATCGATCGTCTCCTGCGTGCGGGCCCGATTCTGAGCCGTGCTGATTTCTCTGTCGGCAACGGGCTTTTCCTTATCCCTGCCCGACTGCGCCGAGGCAATGATCGGCAAGGACATCAACAAGGACAATGCTATCAAGGTGATCAGGCTCTTGGGGGTCATGGGTCACTCCTAAATCAATCTGCAATACCGAAATATATTGGATTCAGCGGCCGTACCGGCACAAATTTACAATTGTTTACTCCCTGCGCCAGCTCCGGTCCGGCGTTTTGTGCAATAGAATATGTCGCCGCTCGCGTGCCTCAGACCCATCCGGAGGATTTCATCATCGTCAGCCAGGTCATGAATCCCGGTGATCGCGACGTCGAAGCCTGCCTCACGAAGTCTGTCTGCGTAATCCGGGCCGTAACGCCGCACGTGGTCTTCCTGGCCAAACGCTTTGAGTCGATCTTGTGGCTCGACGATAGACGCATCCTCATAGGTGACATCAGCTGAGATCGGCACGAGCAGGATCGCCCATCCATCACTCTTCAGGGTTCGATGAAACTCCCGCATGGCTTTTCTATCGTCCAGGACATGCTCCAGGACATGGCTGCAATAGATGACATCGAACGACTCATCGGGGTAGTCGATGTTGGTGATGTCCATCCTGACCCTGGCGGTCGGGCGGTATAAATCGGCGGTGATGTAATCGTCGCCCAGCTTTTCCTGCAGTCTTGTCGCCAGGCAGGGCTCGGGCGCCACATGCAGAACTTGCTTCGATTTACCGTCAAACAAATCCGTCCGTCTGGAAACAAAAAGCCACAACAGCCGATGACGTTCAAGGGCGCTGCAATGAGCGCATTCGGCTTCTTTGCGCGCCACGGCGCCGTATGTGCGAAAGCGACGCGATGACTTCGTGCAAACCGGGCAGACCCGGCCCGTGCCGTAGTAGGGAATAGCACGCACATGGGTGACCAGCCATCTGAGGGGCGCCTTCATCCATTCCGGCAGTTTTGCGAGTGTTGTTTTCATCACGTTCGATAACGAGCCATAAAAAAGAGCAGGTCCATACAGCAGTACCCCAAAGGTGATCGAGCCGGCAAATAGCGGTGGCGGCAGTCGAAGTGTCCACTTCCACAGCACGACGATGCTCAAAGGAATATACACGAGCGGGGCGCTATACTCATACGGTGACTGGTGTCCCAATACGGAGAGCGATATGAATACGAAATACGCACTTGCACTGATTACGGCGGCGGTACCATGCCTGGCGCTGGGCCAGGACGTCGGGTCCTATCAGTGTTCCTTTGGCGAGCTGCAACGGCGCGTCGAGATCCTCACCGAGCCCGGCGTAGCCGTGCCCTGCGAGGTGCATTACTACAAGGATACGGAGGCGCCCGGCGAGAAACAGGTGCTCTGGAGCGCGGACAGCCAGGAAGGCTATTGCGAAAGCAAGACCGAAGAATTCATCGCCAAGCTCGAGGGTTGGGGCTGGGACTGCGGGCAAGGCGAGCCATCGGCGCCCGCCATGGAGTCGGAGGTCGATGCCGATGACGAAGCAGAAGCTGCACCGCCGGCTTATGATGATACCGACGTATTGAGTCCGGGCACGCCGTCAGAATAGTGCCAACAAGGCGACGCCGGTATGTCTGTCACTCTAACAGCAGGTCGTCAGGCCTGCCGGCATCGCCTCGCCTGTAATCACAAACGCCGTCGGGAAATACGCGACGCAGCTCGTCACGGTAGGCCGACACGTCGACAGGCGCGTACTCGCCGTTGGCGATTGCCTCGTCTACTGACTGCAGGTGGCATTTGAAAACATACCCGGCATAGTCGTCACCCGCCACGATGCGCGGATTGCTGAAGATCGGGTATTCGTCCATGCATTTGCCGGCCGATTTGCCGTTCCATACGCCATCCCAGACCGTTGTGCCGCTGGCAATGACCTGTCCGGTCTCGCTGTAGCACCGATCCGTCGCCTGTTGTGGCTTCGCTTCGACGACCGTCAGCCCCGGATCAGCACGCATGTTCTCGAGCCAATGATCCAGGACGTCAATCGCTTCGCGCAACGGCGCGAATGGTTTTGGTGCAGACCATATGACCTGACTATCGGCATTGCCTTGCCAACGCAACATCCGCAGGCGGGCGGAAAATGACTGCAGGCTGTGATGCATGTTCAGCTCTTGTTCGAGATAGTGGCGGAAATCGATGATGGGTATCGACAGTTTTCCCATGAATACCTGGCCGGATCGGTATGCCGCTGCAATTGCGCTGGTATCGCCCACGCTGCGGCGCGCGGGCTCACCACCGGAGTTCTTACCGGTCATATTGTGATGGCTCCAAACGGAAAGGTCTGCCAGGCTCGACAGCGCCGCGCGAGATAACCAATACCGCTCCGGCAACATCTCGACTGCGGGCTTCCAGCCGCCAATCGTATCGTTCAGATTCAGGAACTCGGTGACCGTAATCAGTCCCTGCTTGAGTGCCGCCAATCCGTACTGCACGCCGACATTGTCATAAGTGCGACGGGCCAGACCATTTTCGTCCGTACCATACACTCGCTTTAGATTATCCCAGTATGTCCACGGCACTCGTTCAAAAACATCCGGGGCGAAGAGCGACCTGAAGTAGGTGTAACGCGGATTCGCAATCTGCGGCGTCAAATTTCGCCAGCTGCGTGTGCACTCGGTATGGCCGTCCGACCACTCCGGCCATTGCGCCTGGCTGATGGCCTGCAAGGCACGAAGGAGTTCGAATTCGTTGGGAACATCATCGCGGGCATTGAATCCTTCAATCCAGGCGCGCTGTGACCACGATTGCCACTTCTGGTTGCCGGCGTCCGTGACATCGAAATAGTACTCCAGCAACTCGCAATCCATCACCTTGGTCGTCTGGGTGACCATATCCGGGTACGAGTACAAGGCGACTCCGGCATCGAGCAATTTCGGCCGGTTCTGTCCGATCAGGTATTGCTGTATTGCGCCGCCGGATCCGCCAATGCCAATCGTGTAGTACGGCTCGGCATAGCGGGCAGAGAATTGACGTTTGACACGTGCAACCGTGTCTTCGGAGAGTTCTATGTCGTAACTGTTCGAGGTCTGGTTTGCCGTCGAATGGGCGATCGCGAATCCCTGCCGCAGTTGCTCCTGGCGCCGGTCAGGAATGTAATCCGGTGTAATGCGTCCCTGCCGGCGACCAATGCCGACGCCGCCGCGAAACTGGTAGATGAGTTTGCGATTCCAGTATTTCAGGTCCGGCTTTTCGGGCGTGTCATGCGGGCCTCTCAAAACAGCGATGACATAGATGTGTCGGTTGATCGTTCCGATTTCGAGACGGACTACGAAGGGCACGGCCTGACCGTCGAGCAGCAGCTCGTCAATGTCCGTCGGCTGTCCCGCGAGCGGCACAAACTCCCCGGTGCTGCGACTGCGATAGTAGTAGTACACGTTCGTATTCAGGCTACAGTCCTTGCTATAGCCGATGATTCGATCCGTTTTCTTGCCTGATTCGTCCATAGCGTAAACGGGCGTGCCGGCACCATCGTGATTGTCGACAAGTGGTTGCCCCAGCCCTGAACTTTCCGTTCGACAGGCGAACGGATAGTCCAGCTTGTCCGCGTAGGTCGGAACTACCGGGCCTGCGCCACCGACAGGAATTGGATACGGGTAAGGATCCTGAGGTCGACCGTTTGTCGCAGGATGCGTACCGTCGTAGGGGCTCATCGCAGCCAGCGGATCGTACCCTGGTGGTAATGCGACGACCTTCGGCTGGCCGGCGTAGCGATCGTCGCTCAATTGCTGTAGCAGCGGATAGACGGCGAGAAATGCCGCGATCAGCGCGACAAGGACAATTGTCACGAATGCCACTGCGAATTTCTTGCGTCGCGTCCAGGCCATTACACAACTATACCTCAGGTTACATTTACGCCGGACAGAGAAATTTCGGGGAGTATAGGACGCGGCCCTGTGAAACATCAACGCAACAATCTGTTTGCATTTGCAGCCGGTAGTGAGCCGCGCAGCGGTTGAGGCCAAAAAAAGGGTGCCCAGGCCAAGGCGTGGCGTTCAGAAGATGGCGCGCACCAGCAACAGGAATCCGAGTGATGCGAGCGGAATTCCGAGCGGGGCGCCGATGACGCTGAGCGTGATTGCGACCCCGGCAACCATCAAGCCCGTCCCGAGCAATCCACACAACAGCCGGCCAATGAGTTCGAGAATAAACGTCAGTAGCCGCCAGATGGCATAGAACGGCCACAGCAATATGGGCACACGGCTGTTCGTCGAATCATTCATTGCGATCTCTCCTCAATGTTCTGCAATCATAACCGAGAACGTCATTGTTCTGTCTCGATGTGAAGTAGCGTAGATTGTCAGACTCATGGATCGGTCACATATCGAACCCCGAATATGAAGGAGTGCGAATGAAATACCGCCACCTGGGCAAAGCGGGCATTCAGGTTAGTGAGCTGTCCTTCGGTTCCTGGATCACCCTGCACAATCAAGCTGGAATCGAATCGACCGTCGCGATGATGGCGGCAGCGTATGACGCCGGCGTCAATTTTTTCGATAATGCTGAAGCGTACGCGGGCGGCAAGGCGGAAACGGTCATGGGCGCAGCGCTCAGGAAGCTGGGTTGGCGTCGCGGCAGTTACCTCGTTTCGACCAAACTGTTCTGGGGGCTGCACGATCGCCCCAACGAACGGAATACGCTGAATCGCAAATACCTGATCGAGGCAATCGATGGTTCGCTAACACGACTGGATATGGACTACGTCGACCTGCTCTTTTGTCACCGCGCTGACCCTGCGACGCCGATCGAAGAGACTGTCTGGGCGATGCACAACATTATCGAGAAGGGTAAAGCCCTGTATTGGGGCACGTCGGAATGGGAGGCTGCCGACATATTGACCGCGATCGAGGTTGCCGAGCGTCACCACCTGCACAAACCCGTCGTCGAGCAACCCGTCTATAACCTGTTCGAACGGCACAGGTTCGGCGCTGCATACGAGTCCGTATACAAGGAATACGGTTACGGGTCGACGACCTGGAGTCCGTTAGCCTCGGGACTGCTGACCGGCAAGTACAAGACCGGCATCCCGGAAGGCAGTCGTGGCGCCCTCGATGGCCTCGACTGGCTCAAAGACCAACTGACCGACAAGCAGCGACTGGCCAAAGCATCGGCACTGGAGCCTGTCGCGAAAGGAATGGGTGCAAGTCTCGCGCAGTTGTCGATAGCCTGGTGCCTGCAGAATCCTTATGTGAGTACGGTCATGACCGGCGCAAGCCGGGTGGAGCAGGTGCACGAGAATATGCAGGCAATGAAGTTCGTCGACAGCTTTACGCCCGACGTCATCGCCGAGATCGAGCGGATATTCGGCTCGGCGTGAGCCGCGGGTCGCCCCGTCGCGATCAGTACATCGGTCCGTGAATGCCGGTTTCGAGGTGTGCGTCGAATTCCTCGGTGAGGCGCTGCGCATCCCGCACCCAGGTGCAGGGCTCGCAGGTACAGGTCGTTTCGTTGTGGCGCAGTTTGTTGTGTAGCTTCTCGACGAGCTTGATGCCGTAACGCAGGGAGGCGTTGAGCGTGTGATCCGGCGTGTCGTCGAACTCGGAAAAATCGACCACGCAGTTCGCCCAGTGGCATTCTTTGTTGGTGTCGCAATTTCGACATCGCTCTTCGGTCGCCGCGAACAGGCTGTCGTGCGGACAGTCCTTTTCTGAGATGAGTTCCTCTACCAGCAACCTCGGATAAGTGAGTGCCTCAATCAATTCATGCCGCATGAGCTTCTCCCGTCACATTGGCTAGTCAAACTAAGTGTGGCCCGTCATTCTGTCTATTGTGTATTTCGCGTATATCGGTTTGCAAGCCCCATCGTCGCCCCGTTTCTTCATTGAATCAAAAAAAACCCCGCGCAGGGCGGGGTTTTCAGGAGCATGTGGACGATCCTATTGGCCGAAATAATACCGACCGCTGATTGCATAACGCGAGATATCGTCACCCCAGCGTCCGTCGAGGCCCACCGAGAAAGCGTCGCTGAAATTGTAGCGGCCGCCGGCCACGAAC